>Ga0157369_10001006_pt1 | contig 35478 bp, 30 predicted proteins | sample C25metaG_FD_113461 | JGI IMG/M metagenome (GOLD analysis project Ga0157369, IMG submission 113461) | Corn rhizosphere microbial communities from Kellogg Biological Station, Michigan, USA - C2-5 metaG | ecosystem: Host-associated > Plants > Roots > Rhizosphere > Soil | place: USA: Michigan... | reverse complement strand
TGCCCGGGGTGCGGCCGCACCACGAGCGAGTTCTTCCAGGAACTGGCCAAGACGGTACAAGGCCACGTCCGCGAGCGCATGCCGGAATGGCGGGTGAAATATGACGGCGTGGAAAACCTCACGCTGGCCGTGATGGGTTGCATCGTGAACGGCCCGGGTGAATCGCGCCACGCCAATATCGGCATCTCACTGCCGGGTAATGGTGAAGCACCCGCGGCGCCGGTGTTTATCGATGGTGAGAAGGCCATGACCTTGCGCGGCGACAACATTGCCGACGAGTTCGTTGCCATTCTGGATAACTACGTCGAAACGCATTATTCCGCGCGCCACGACTAGCCATCACGCCTTGCATGCGGGGCCACCTGCCACCATGGCAGGTGGTTTCCCCCTCCCTAAGGAGACATGGCATATGGCGAACAGCGTCCCCCTGCTTGGCCTCAACGATGGCCATAAGGCACCGCAGCTTGGCTTCGGCGTCTTCCAGATTCCTGATGATGAAACCTCCCGCGCCGTGCAGGAGGCCTTGAAGGCGGGCTATCGCTCGATCGATACCGCGGCCATCTACAAGAATGAAAAAGGCGTCGGCGACGGCATCGAACGCTCCGGCGTGGCCCGCGGCGATATCTTCCTTACCAGCAAGCTGTGGAACTCGGAGCAAGGCTTCGATGCCACCCTGCACGCATTCGATGCCAGCGTGAAGAAGCTCGGCACCGATTACCTCGATATGTACCTGATCCATTGGCCCACGCCGAAGCACGATCGCTACGTCGACACGTGGAAGGCGTTCATTCGCCTGCGCGAGGAAGGCCGCATCCGTTCCATCGGCGTCAGCAATTTCCAGCCGGCGCACCTGGATCGCATCGTCAAGGAAACCGGCGTCGCGCCCGTGGTGAACCAGATTGAGGTGCATCCGGATTTCGCGCAGAACGATGTCGTCGCCGCGAACCGCAAGCACAGCGTGATCACCGAAGCCTGGAGCCCGCTGGGCCAGGGCGGCGAGTTGCTGAAAAACGACGTGCTGGTGCAGCTAGGCAAGAAGCACGGCAAGTCGCCAGCCCAGGTCGTCCTGCGCTGGCACGTGCAACTGGGCCACATGGTGATCCCGAAATCGGTCACGCCCGAGCGCATTCGTTCCAACATCGATGTGTTCGATTTCGAACTGAGCGCTGATGACATGGCGGCGATCGCCAAGCTCGATGCGGGCAACCGCATGGGCCCCGATCCCGACAAGTTCAACTAATCCATGCCGTGACCGCGCTAAACACCGCCTCTTTGTAGGAGCGCGCTTGCGCGCGATGGGTCTTGCCGCAAACACCCATCGCGTGCAAGCACGCTCCTACAAAAACGGGTTATTCCATGGAGATGTCGATTTCCATGGGGTAGGGCGCGGGCGCCTTCGGCGGCACCGGCAAACGCCATGCCGAGAACTGCCCGGCGAAGCACGTAGCTACGGGCGTTGCAGGCTGCACTACCACGTCGCTCGACTGCCCCTTTGCATCCACCACCGCCACCAGCGTAAACGCCCGCTTGTCGGCCGGCTTGTTGCTCGCGATGCAGCCCTTCAGCGCATCCGTGGCGGGGTTGCCCACGCTATCCCACAGTTTCGCCTGCCAGGCCTTGCCCTCGGGCTTCGCTTCCAGTGCTTTTGCGGCCTGCACGCGCGCATCAAAACCATCGGCACCGGCCAGGGCGAACATGAGGGCAAGCAGCATCGGGTGTCTCCGGAATGGGAAGGCCAGAGCCTAACAGGCAGGCAGGGTGTTCACATGGGCCGGGCTAGGGTCAAAAGCCAAGGCGCCTGCGGGCGCGTTATGCGGAGCTGCCATGCGTCCTCTCCTCGCACTCGTCCTCCTGGGTACCTCGCTGCTGGGCACCTCATCCATGGCGTTCGCCCAGGCCGGTGCACCCGCGCGGCCGGCTTCCGCTCCGCCGCCGCCGGTGCAGACGAATCCCTCGGCTTCGCATGTCGGTACTAATCCGGCATCGGCGCCAATGCAGACCAACCCTGCCTCCGCACCGTTGCAGCCCGCCTCGGATGCGGGTGCGACCGAGCGGGGCCTCAATAACGCCGCGCCACCCGCTACCGGCGTCTCGCCGCAGGTACGCCACGCGGCAAACCATGACACGGATGCCAACGGCCACACGCTGGATCCGCATGGGAAACCGGTGGGGCAGAAGCCTGCGGTGCCCTCGACCGTCAAATAACACGCAGATCGTCTGTAGGAGCGCGCTTGCGCGCGATGGGGTTTGCGGCAAGCACCCATCGCGCGCGCGCGCTCCTACAGGGGCCTTGTTAGCCTTCGACGATTTCTCGTTCGTCGGGGGACGTGACGGCGAGTTCCGACCAGTCGAGTTCGTTCTCGAGCAGATGGAATACGTCGTCCTCGATCTCGCCCTTGTGGCGCATCTCGAGAAGGCGTTTGCGTTTGGCCTTCAGGCCGATGCGTTTCAGCTCGGACAGGCGCGTGCCTGCGACGGGGCTGCGGCCGGCTTCGGCCTCATGCCGTGCATCTTCGTAATATTCGCGAGCGCGTCGTGCGGCCTCGTCGGATTCGCCGACAAGGGTGGCCTCCGCCACATCGATGAGTGCCAGGCGCACCTTCGACGCATCGTCGCGCAGGCTGGTATCCGTGCCGAACTTCAGATACCGGACCAGCCACGCCAGCGTGGTGCCCTGGAACACCAGCGTGCCCACCGTGACACCAAACGCGGTGAGTACGATCAGGTCGCGCTGCGGGAACGAATCCGGCAGGCCCAGCGCCGTCGCCAGCGTAACCAGCCCGCGCATGCCGCACCAGGCGACGACCAGGCCTTGCTGCGGCGTCGGGTTTGGCTGGTTCTTGCGGAACCGGCGCAGGGTGCCGTTGTAGAGCATGACCCAGGCGAACCGCACGGCGATGCAGACGCCGAGGGTCGCGAGTGCGAACCACAGCGCGTGTTCCAGCGCGGGGCCCTGCATGCGGGCGATGATCGTGCGTGCCTGCAGGCCTACCAGCAGGAAAGCGATGACGTTGGAGATGAAAACCACGGCCGCCCACACCGAATACGCATGCACGCGATCGCGCGGGGGCGTCTCGCCGGGCAGCACGTGGGCGATGGTCATGGCGAACGACACCACGCACAGGATGGCCGAGACATGCAGGTACTCGGCGACCAGCCACACACCGAACACACCAGCGAACTGCAGCAACGTGGCGCTGAGCGTGCCGCGCAGCTCGCGCGAGAAGTAGATGAAGACACGACCCAGTAGCCAGCCAAGCAGCAGCCCGCCCGGCACGGCGAGCACCAGCAGTGGCAGGGTGTGGGCCAGGCCATCGGGGGCCAGTGCCGTACGGACGGCCACGCCGAAGATCAGTAGCGCCGAGGCATCGTTGAGCAGGCTTTCCGCCGTCAGCACCTGCACGGTCCGCCGCGGCAGGTTCAGGCGGGAAAGCATGGCCGTCGCCGCCCCGGCATCGGGGGGCGCCACGATGGCGCCCATGGCCACCGCGGCCGCCAGCGGCATGCCCGCCCAGGCCACGCCCAGCCAGGCCACGGCCGCCGTAGTGAAGATGACCGCCACCACCGCGAGCGACACCGTGGGTAGCCAGAACCGGCGCAGGGTGCGTGGCGGCATGTCGAAGCCGGCATCGAGCAGCACGGGGGCGATGAACAGTACCAGGGCCAGCTTGGGGTCCATGGCGATATGCGGGGCCCATGGCAGCGCCGCCACGGCCGTGCCGGCGGCGGCCAGGATCGTGGGGTAGGGCAGCGCAAAATGCCGCGACAGGCGCAGCAGCACGACCGCCAGCAGCGACAGCAGGATCATGCTTTCAAACAGCGCCATGGCGTCCTCCCCTCATCAGGCCTGCCGCATGAATAGCGCAGCGGCGGCCCTGGCGCTACCCGGCTCGCATCGTTTTGCGAGGGTGGGTTACCATCCGGCACATGCCTTTCGACACCGGGGTGCCGATGAAACGTCTGATTGCCGTGGCCGCCATTGCGGTCGGGCTCGCCGGTTGCCAGGGCATGGCGGCCAAGGTGTCCAAACTCGAAGTAGGCACCGCCCGCGAAGACGTGCTCGACCGGCTGGGGCCGCCCGATTCGGACCGCAGCATTATCGGGTTCGAGGTCATGAGCTGGCTCGAACGCCGGCCTGGGCGTTTTTCCTTCTCCCATAAGGACTACACCGTTGTGCTGAAGGACAACAAAGTGGTCCAGTTCGGCCCCGGGCTGGTCCGCCGCGATAGCAAGACCACCCTGCAGATCGAAACGGGCGATCCGTAGCAACCACTTCGAAGGCACATCAAGCCGCTACAAGCGCGGCGGGGGCGTAGGGGAATAGGTTTTCTCCAACGCCGCTACGGGAGCCACCCGCCATGCCACGGCCCATGCCTTCGCCCACGTTCGCCGCCCTGGCCAGCGAACTCACCCGCCTGCACGATGCCCGCGAAGCGGCGATCGAGCGCACCCTGGATGCCCTGGAGAGCAGCCACCCGCCACTGGCCCAACTGGTGCTGTGCTGTATCGGCGACCGCCACCGCGCCGCCCGCTGGCTGGTGATGCCCCAACGCGCCTTCGCCGGCCGCACGGCGTGCGACATGCTGGCCGATGGTGATGTAGAGGCGGTTTGGGACCAGGTGGTCTACAAGCAGTTCGGTACCGTGGCCGCGGTCTAGATCCAGCCGCGGCGGGTATAGATCCATAGCGCCGCATACTCGCGCAGGCAGCGCGCGGTCAGCGTCAGGGCTTCGCGCCGGGGTAGCCAGCCGGTCGATGCCGCCAGCAGTTCATGGTCGTCATCATCCGCCGGGGCGGGCGCCACCTGGATGCCCTCATGGCGAAACGAAGCCGCCGCCCGGCGCATGTGGATCGGCGAGGTGACCAGCACGATGGCATCGAGGCCGCCGGCGTGGAGCATGGCGGCGGAGTTGCGCGCATTCTCGTGGGTGTTCTGGCTGGTGGCTTCCACGCGCAGATCGGCCATGGGGATGCCGGATTGCACATAGCCAGCAGCCAGCGTCCGGGCCTGGTCGCTTCCGGAGACGAGCATGATCGGGGCGTAACCCTCCTGCCACAGGCTGAGCCCGATGCCGGCGCGTGAGCCGGTTTCGATCCAGGGTCCCATGGGAATGGCACCGCCGCCTAATACCACGATGGCATCCGCGTGCGGTGTATCGGCGGCATGTGCGGTGGCGGCAGGTACGAGGCCCTCGCGAAGGCGGAGCGCCACCGCAGGCGACGACGCTACCCAAATCCAGGCTACGGCAGCGAGCCCAACCCCCAGGGCGGCACGGGGCTTGCGCGCCAGGATGAAGGCTCCCGCCATCAGGCCGAGCAGCAGCGCTTGCACCGCGGGGTGCAGTGCGCGCGAGACGAGGTAATCGAGCACGGCCACCCGTTGCGTCCGGAGCGTTTCGCGGGGAGACCATGATCCCCTAAATCGCGAATTCGCACCGTCGGTCAAACGGCATAGGCGGGCTGTTGAATGGACGCCGCCCACCGTTGAAATGACGATACCCGCCGAGAACACACAGGGGCGGGTGGACATCATGAAGCGTTGGAATCGCGTCGCCATCATCATCGCAGCCATGCAATTGGCGGCCTGCGCCACCGGTGGCAGCACGCTACCGCCACCCAAGGCGGATGCGGCAAGCCCGGTGGTGGAGGCCTACCTGATCGGCGTGGACGATCAGTTGCAGATCACCGTATGGCACAACCCTGACCTGAGCGTCAGCGTGCCGGTGCGGCCGGATGGAAAGATCACTGTACCGCTGGTGGGCGATGTTTCTGCCGGGGGGCGCACCACCGATCAGGTGGGCGCGGAGATCCAGCAGAAGCTGGCCCAGTACATCCGCGATCCGCAGGTGGCCGTGATCCTGACGGCACTGCGCAGCCACGAATACCTCTCGCGCGTCCGGGTCACCGGTGCCGTGCGCAGTCCCATTTCCATTCCGTACCGCCAGGGCATGACCGTGCTCGATGCGGTGCTGGCCGCCGGTGGCACCACCGAGTTCGCGGCGCCGGATCGTACCGAGCTGTACCGCAAGAGTGGCGAGACCACCTCGCAGGCTTATGCGGTCCGCCTGGACAGGATCCTGCAGCAGGGCGATGTGGCCAACAACTACCCGGTGCAGCCGGGCGACGTGATCACGGTACCGCAGCGTGCTTTCTGACCGATCGCCCGGCCGCGCCGGGAGCAAGAGGGTAATTCGATGAGTGGGGAACTCGTTCCTTTCGCCGGTATGCTGCCGGCCTTGCTGGGTGAAGCACGGAGGCGCCGCCTGACCATGGGCATGGTGTTCGCCGCCATCGCCCTGGTTGCGCTGGTCGTGGGCACGCTGTGGCCGAAGAAGTACGAAGCTTCGGTGACCATCCTCGCGCAGGAATCCAGCATCATCACGCCGCTGATGGAAGGCGCCGCCGCGGCCACCGGTAACAAGAACCGCGCCGGTATCGCCCGCGATGTGATCTTCAGCCAGGATGTGCTCGATCGCGTGCTGAAGACCGGTGGTTGGGCCGCTTCCAACCCCACGCCCATCGAGCGCGACAAGATCATCGAAGGGATCAAGGCGCGAACCAAGATCGCCAACAGCCGCGATAACTTGATCACCATCAGCTATTTCGATTCTGATCCGCGTCGCGCCTTCGAGGTGACCCGCGCCTTCGGCCAGCTGTTCATCAGCGAGAGCCTGGCTTCCAAGCAGCGCGAAAGCCGCGAGGCCTATGAGTTCATCAACAGCCAGGTGGAGGCGTACCGCACCAAGCTCACCGATGCCGAGGACAAGCTGAAGGCTTACCGCGATGCCAACGCGGATGCGCGGCCGGGCAGCGAAACCGATACCAACTCGCGGATCAGCCAGCTGCGCTCGCAGATCGAATCCAATCGCATGGACTACATGCAGAAGGTTTCGCAGGCTTCCGCGCTTTCCTCGCAGCTCAATGGCGAATCGGAAGTGAATGCCGTGCAGACGGTGGGTGGCGTGTACCAGACCCAGCTGGCCGACCTGCAAGGGCAGCTCGACAAGCTGTTGCTGAACTACACCGATGATTACCCGGATGTGATCCGCCTTCGCCACCAGATCGAGGATGTGCGCCGGCAGATGGCCTCCGCCGATGCCACCCGCGCGGTAGGCGGCGGCACGCCGGTCGACCACACGGTGGCGATGAACCCGGTGTACCAGCAAATGCGTATCCAGCTGGCGCAGACCCGCGCCGATGCGGCGGCGAGTTCCGCCCGTGTGGGTGCCAGTGAATCCATGCTGCAGGCCGAACTGGAACGCAGCAAGCGCATCGCCAATTCGGAAAACGTGGTGGCCGAGCTCACCCGCGATTACAACGTGAACCGCGATGTGTACCAGGACCTGCTGAAGCGCCGCGAAAACGCCCGCGTCTCCATGAACCTGGATGCGGAGCAGCGTGGCCTCACCTTCCTCGTGCAGAACCCGGCGGTGATGCCGCTGGTGCCCTCGGGCCTGCGCTTCATGCACTTCGGCCTTGCTGGCCTGGCGCTGGCGCTGGCCGTGCCGCTGGGCCTGCTGTTCATGGTGGCGCGTTTCGATCCCCGCGTGCGCTCCGTCGCACAGCTTGAACGCGCCACGGGCTTCCCGGTGCTGGCTACCGTGCCGTTCTACCCCACGCCGCGTGACCGCCGCCGTAGCCACGTGCAGAACATGATGCTGGGCATGATCGTGCTCGGGGTGGGCATGGTGTACCTCCTCGTCATCTGGCTTCGCCTGAAGGGCTAAAGGACATTCGAGATGGCCGTGAATAACATCGAACTCGGCGACGTGATCGCCACCGCCCACGACGACGCACACGCTACGCCGAGTCATTCCATCGCGCGCATGCGCGAAGAAAGCGGCGCGCTCAGCCCCATCGATTGCGAGCGCAAGCGGCTTATCCATCGCGAAGAATCGGTACGCCAGCAGTCGGATGCCTTCCGCGGCATCCGTACCCGGCTGATCGAGATGGGCGGTGACAGCAACTTCATTACCCTGGTGTGCTCGGTGAGCCCGCGCTCGGGCGGCAGTTTCGTTTCGCGCAACCTGGCCACGGCCTTCGCGTTCGATGAATCGAAGACCAGCCTGCTGATCGATTGCAACCTGCGCTACCCGAACCAGCACAAGGCGCTGGGTGTCGAGCCGGCCACAGGTGGCCTGGTCGATTTCCTCGAGCACCCGTCGCGCGGCATCGCTTCGATCATGTACCCCACGGGTGTACCGCGCCTGCGCATGATCCCGGCGGGCAAGGCGCGCGAGAACAGCAGCGAATATTTCTCATCGTTCCGCATGCGGGCGGTGCTGGATTCCCTGCGCTGCCGCTACCCGGATCGCTACCTGTTCCTGGATGGGCCGCCGGTGAAGGGCGCGCCCGATGCACGCATTCTTTCCGACCTGGCCGATTTCGTGGTGCTGGTAGCCGGCTACGGCCGTGATACCCCGGCTGCCATCAACCAGGCCGTCGCCAACTTCGATCCCGCCAAGCTCGCGGGCGTGGTGTTCAACGAGTCACCGTGAGCCTCGGCTCCAGGGGAGGGAACATGCCGGCAGTGAAGAGGCTCACCCATGCGGTGTTGCTGGCGCTCGTGTGCGCAGCGCCGGCGGTCAGCCAGGCAGGCACGCTGGATTACACGCTCTACGCCGGCCTGGAGCACAGCAACAACATCACGCTGTCATCGGATAACCCGGTCAGCGAGAACGTGCTGACGCCCGGCGCCACATTCCAGTTCAGCCAGATGGGCTCCACGTTCCAGGCCAACGTGGCCGGTACGCTGGAGTACCGCAAGTACCTGGAAAACCACTTCGATTCGCAGACCCAGACGCAGATCGTGGGGCAAGGCAACTGGACGGTCATGCCCGATCGCCTGGATTTCTCGGTGGAAGACTATGCCGGTGTGCAGCCGGTGGACCAGCTCTCGGCCAACTCGCCGGATAACCAGCAGCAGACCAACGTGCTGGCGGTGGGGCCCACCCTGCACATGCGCTTTGGCGATGCCACGCGCGGGCAGTTCGAGTTGCGCTACATCAATAGCTACGCCTCGAAGGTGGATGAGTTCGATTCCAATCGCGGCATGGCCGCTTTCCGGTTATTCCGCGACCTGACCCCAACGGACACGATATCTGGCAACGTCGAATACCAGGACGTCAACTTCAAGAACCAGCCTAGCGACGCGAACTACAAGCGCGAGGAAGCGTACCTGCGTTACACCAGCCAGCTCGCGCACTTCGATGCCGATGTGATGCTGGGTGGTACGCGGCTGAACTTCGACCAGGGCCGCGACCACTCATCGCCGCTGCTGCGCGTGCAGATCGGCTGGCAGCCGACGCTGCGCAACTCGTTGACCGTGGCGGGCGCGTACCAGTACGCGGATGCCGCCACCGACATGATGACCACGCCCTCGGTCTACGGGCTGGGGTCGACTGATAACGCCAGCCGTGCCGAGGCGCTCGATCCGTTCGCGAACACCGGTGGCCTTGGTCGCGGCAGCCTCTCCGGCATCGGCGTGGGCAGCGCGGTCATCGGTTCGCAGGTCTACAAGGAAAAGCGCTTCGAGGCCACGTGGAACTGGAAGAGCGAGCGGCTGAACATCACCGTGTCGCCCGCGTGGAACAAGCTCCGCTACATCGATGACAGCACGTTCGACCAGACCGGCAAAGGCATTAGCGTTGGCGTGGGTTACCGCGTGACGCCCACCCTCACGCTCTCCGGCTTCGGCACGGCGGACCGGCTCACCTACGACACGATCAACCGCACCGATAACACCGTGCGCCTGGGCCTGGACCTGGGCCAGCAATGGAACCGTCACTGGAGCTGGCATGCCTCGGTGGCGCGCGAACGCCGCACCAGCGACGCCGTCGGCCAGAGCTACCGGGAAACCGAGTTCTTCGTCGGCGTGGTCTACCGGAGGTAAGCATGCGCAACGATCCTGAACTTCCGTTCTTCTTCGGCGCCGATAACGGCTTGTTCGGCATGTACCACGCGCCGGCTTCGTCGCCGCGCCGCGCGGTGCTCATGTGCCCGCCGTTGGGCCAGGAACTGATCCGCACGCACCGGCTCTACCGGCAGCTGGCGCAGGCACTGGCCGCGCAGGGCGTGGCGGTGCTGCGTTTTGATTACCACGGTACCGGCGATTCCGCAGGCAACAGTGCCGAGGTCGACTGGAACCGTTGCATCGGCGATGCGGTGACGGCGGCAGGCGAACTGCGTTCGCGCGCCGGGCTTGATCGCGTGGTGGCATTCGGTGCACGCCTGGGTGGCAGCATCGCGCTGGGCGCCGCCGATCGCGCCCGTTTTGCCGAAGTGATCGCATGGGACCCCGTGGTGAACGGCGACGATTACGTGGCCGCACTGGATACGATGCAGGCCGCCCTGCGCGAAGACGCCGATCGTTTTAACGTTCCGCGCTCGCATGCGGACGTGGCCGAGCAGTGGCTTGGCTTCGATATTGGCGAGAGCTTGCGCAAGCAGCTCATGGGCCTGCGCGTGGCGCCGCCCAACGTACCCACCCTGGTGCTCGATTCGCTGCCGGCGGACGCGACGCCGCGCTGGGAGCACCTCGTATCGCGCCGGGGCAAGGTGGCGGCCATCTCGCCGCCCACGCCCTGGAACGATCTGCGCCGGCTCGAGGCCGCGATTCTTTCGCACCCGCTGATCCAGGCCGTGAGCGGCCGCATGACGGAGGACGCATGATGCGCGAGGAAGCCTTCCGATTTGGTCGCGCCCGACATCTGGTCGGTATCGCCGGGGTGCCTGAAGGTTCCGCTGGCGAGACCGGCGTCATCGTGTTGAACGCCGGCCTGGTCCACCGTATCGGGCCGTTCCGCCTGCACGTGGAACTCACCCGCCAGCTCAATGCCGCGGGGTACCCCACGCTGCGCTTCGATCTGTCCACGCTGGGCGATAGCGGCGCGAGTGGCGGTGGACTGACCCGCACGCAGCAGGTCTGCGCCGATGTCGACGATGCAATGAAACTGTTGGCTGAGCGTGCCGGTTGCAAGAACTTTGTCCTCGTCGGCCTTTGCTCGGGCGCGCAAAATGCGCACACGGTCGCCGCGAGTGATCCGCGCGTCAGTGGCGCGGTGTTTCTCGATGGCTATGCCTACCGGACGCTGGGTTACAAGTTGCGTCACTACCTGCCACGCGCACTGGATCCGGCCCGCTGGGCTCGCTTCCTGCGTCATCGTGCCGGTGGCGGCGGCACGGACAAGCCGGCATCCGAGCCGGTGTTCGCCGTGGCACCCGCGCCGCGCGAGGAAGTTATCGCCGATTTCACCGGCATGGTCGGCCGCGGCGTGAAGCTCTATCTCGTGTACTCCGGCGGCATCAGCTACTGCTTCAACCACGCACGGCAGTTCCGCGAGTGCTTCGGCAAGGTCATGGACCACCCGGCTGTCACCACCAGCTACCGCGCGGAAACCGATCACACCTACATCCTTACCGGCGACCGCGCACGGCTCGTCGATGGCATTGGCGGCTGGCTGGCGCGTAATTTCCCGCCGGCTTCCGGGAGGCACGCATGAGCACGGTCTTGGTTACCGGTGGCGCCGGGTATATCGGCAGCCACACGGTGCAGCAACTGGTGGCGCGCGGCGAGCGCGTGGTGGTGATCGATAACCTCTCCACCGGCTTCCGCGAAGCGGTGCGTGGGGCGGCGCTGGTCGAGGGCAATGTCGGCGATTGCGACCTGGTCGCAAGCACGCTGGAGGCCTATCGTGTCGATGCGGTGCTGCATTTTGCCGCGCACACGGTGGTACCGGAATCCGTGAGCGACCCGCTCAAGTACTACGGCAACAACACCTGCAACACGCGCAACCTGCTGGCCTGCTGCGCGGCGGCAGGCATCGACAAGTTCATCTTCTCGTCGACGGCCGCCGTGTACGGCACCACGGCCGAAGGCATCGCGGACGAGAACACCCCGACTCAGCCAATCAATCCGTACGGCACCTCCAAGCTCATGTCGGAGACCATGCTGCGCGATTGGTCGGCCACGGGCGCCATGCGCCACGTCATCCTGCGTTACTTCAACGTGGCGGGTTGCGACCCGGAAGGCCGCATCGGGCACTCCACGCCACAGGCGACACTGCTGATCAAGGTTGCCTGCGAGCATGCGGTCGGCAAGCGCCACTGCATCTCGATCTATGGGACGGATTACGACACGCCGGACGGCACGGGCGTGCGTGATTACATCCACGTGGATGACCTGGCCGCGGCGCACCTGCGCGCGCTGGATCACCTGCGCGCCGGCGGTTCGTCGCTCACATTGAACTGCGGTTACGGCCACGGCTATAGCGTGCGCGAGGTCGTGGATGCGGTGGCCCGCGTGGGTGGGCTGGCGTTGAACGTGGTGGAACTGCCGCGCCGCCAGGGCGATATCCCCAAGCTCATCGCCCGTAGCGACAAGCTGCGCGAGGTGCTGGGTTGGGAGCCGCGCTACGACGATCTCGATTTCATCGTACGCACCGCGCTGAGTTGGGAATACCAGCTGGCCGGCGCCGTGCCCTTTGCATCCGTGGCATGAACGCACGCGTTGCCCGGCTGGAACGCCGCCTTGCCCTCAGGGACGGGGATGTGCCGCACGTAGGCTCGATCACCCGTCGCTTCCTGTTCCTGCTGGCGTGCCTGCTTGCACTGGGCTCGGTGCTGGGCCCGGATGCGGTGGCGGCCGGTGCCTTGCCGCCCGCGGTGCAGAAAATCGATGTAAAGCGTGTGGCCGGGCAGGGCGATGCCATGCCGGTATCGGTGGGCATCCCGTTCCCGCCGGGTGTGCTGCGTGATGCGAAGGCCCTGCGGATTGTGGATGCGCAGGGCAAGGAGTTTGGTGCGGACGTGAAGGTGATGCTGACCTGGCACTTCCGCGATGGCAGCATCCGGGCGGTGCGCGCGCAGTTTCGCGCGGCGCAGGGTACGTATTACTTCGCCGTAGGCGAGCCGCGCCAGGCGTCGGTGGCCGGCTGGCCGTATGCCGATGGCCTGGTGAAGGGCAAGCTCGCCGCCGTGGCGACGCTCACCCCGCAGTGGCTCGCCGCCTCGCTCATTGCCGGCCCGCAAAGCGTGGCGGCCAAGGGCGAGGCGTATGCACGTTTCGTGGATGCCCAGTTCGACTGGGCACGGGAATTGCCGGTGAAGGACACCACGGCGTGGCTGTTTGACCGGCCGTCCACGCTGTTCAAGGCCTATGTACGCACCGGCCGGGCGGATTACCTGCAAGCGGCCGAAGAGAGCTACCGCTGGTACATGGCGGGGATCAAGCGCGATGGCTTCCCGGAAAGCCCGTCATGCGGTGGCGGCTGGCTGCCGGATGGCAAGCCGTGCGACGTCAAATACGTGTACATCGAACCGATCCTGCTGGCCGTGGGCCTGACCGGCGACGACAGCATGCACGATGCCGCCACGGTAACGAAAATGGCCGACCTGTGGGCCAGTGGTGGGTGGAACAACGCCCCGGGGCCGTACCGTTCGCCGCAGGATTACTTTACCGAACGCCTTGCCGGCCTTGGCCTGATCGAAACGGTCGCGGCGTTCGAGCTGACCGGCGACAAGCGCGACCGCGAGCGGATCGAGGATCGCATCGGCTGGCTCGATGCGCACCAGAAGCACAACCCCGATGGCCTGGGTGACGACGGCTCCTGGCGTAACAGCTGGAACGTGCATGAAAACGATCCGCACGGGGATAACGATGTGCGCGGGGCCTCGCCGTGGATGAGTGAGAACATCATCGATGGGTTGTGGCACGCTTGGCTGGTTACGGACGATGCCCGCATTCCGCCGATGATCGTGGATTTCGGGCGTTACCTCGAGCGCTATGGCTGGATCGACCCGAAGCTGCTGGTCTCGCCACATAACTGGCGTAACGATTGCTCCGGCCCCGATGGCCAGATCGCCTGGTACTGGTCCTCGTCGCACGCGAAGCCGGCCGATATCACCAAGATCCAGGAGAGCGAGGGCTGGTACAGCGACGGACACACGGTGGAACTGGGCCTCGCGGTAGCCGCAGCGCACTATTTCACGACCGACCCAGCGCAGGCCGCCGCGCTGCAGAAGCGCTTCGATGCCATCGCCAACTCGTACAGCCCGAGCTGCGCCGCTATCTCCGATACGCTTCGCCGGTTCAACTGGAACAACCGCGGTGCTGGGGTGGCGCAGTGGATGATGGCGCAGCCAGCGGGGGCAGGGCTCAGCGCGCCACCTGAAGGATTGCGTTTGCGTGCGACGGGGGCCACACCATGACCCGTCGGCTGGATGTCCTGCGCAGCGTGGGCATCGTCACGGTATCCACGTATATCGAGTACGCGCTCGGCCTGCTGATGAGCGTGTGGATCGCACGTTCGCTAGGGCCGGCCGACTTCGGCCGTTACGCGTTCACGGTATGGCTGTGTGGCTGGCTTATCGTCTGCTCGAACCATGCGTTGACCACCTCCTCGACCAAGTTCATCGCTGAAGCCGATGGCATGGGCGACCCGCGCCTGGCGTCCAGCCTCGCCGCACGCTTCTCGCGGATCCAGGGTTGGAGTTCGCTGGTGGTCATCGGCCTGTTCGCGTTGGTGGCGGTGATCTTCCGCCCCGCGGAGTGGGATCAGTCGCTGTTGCCGATCATGCTGCTCGTGGTCGTCGCCGTGGTCGCCAAGGCGAACTACGCCATGCTGGTGGCGATCGGCAAGGGCCAGGAGCGCTTCGAGCCAGAAGCGGTGGCGACGGTGATCGGTGGCGTCGTCGGCATGCTGCTCGTGCTGGGTGCCATGTTCACCCACGCGGGGCTGCTCTCGTTTGTCGCGTTATTCGCGGTGGCGTGCCTGATGCTGAACCTCATCAACCGGATCATGTACCGGCGGCTCTGCCGGCCGTATGAGCCCGGCGAGGTGCCCGAGGCGATGACCGCGCGGGTGAACCGGCATCTCAAGCTCACCGCCATGCTGGTGCTGATGGGGTCGTTCCGCACAGGCACCATCGAAGTGTTCCTCCTGAACACGTTCACCGGCTCGGTCGCAGTCGGCTACTTCGCGATCGCCGGTACGCTCACCCGTGGCGCGGTGCAGCTGTTCTCGGTGGGCCTCACCTCCACGCTGCTGCCGTATATGGCCAAGACCTTCGGCGAGAGCGGCACGGCCAAGGCTGCGCGGTTCCTTTCCGAGGCGACGCGGTTCTACTGGGCGGTGGGCATCTGTATCGCAGGGCTCGGCGTGGTGACCACGCCGGAGATCGTACGGCTCATGTATGGCACCCGGTACGTCGATGCCATTCCCGCGATTGAGGCGACCCTGGTGCTGGGTGGTTTGTTGCTGATTGGCAACGGCATTGCGGCGTTCCAGACCGTGGTTGATCGCCAGGACGATCGCGTGCGCATCGCCGTAGTGGCGCTGGTTGCCAATGCGGTGCTGGGTGGCGCGCTAATCCCGCCGTTCGGCCTGGCGGGTGCGGTGGGTACGTACGCCGCCACCCGCATTGTTGAGATGGCGCTGGCTGTGCATTACCTGCGCAAGGCGACCCAGGGTGGGTTGCCGCTTGCGGCCATGGTGCGTCTGTTTGCGGTCGGTGTCGTCGCGACCGTGGCCGCATGGGCCACCACGGAGGCGACGCCGTCACGGCTCGGCTTCCTCGTGGGCGCCGTCGCCTTCATGGCCATCTACATCCCCGGTAGCGCCTGGGTGCGCTACTGGTCCGCCGATGATCTCCAGTTGATGGCAGGCATCAGCCGCAGGCTGGGTCCGCCCGGGCGCGCGCTCTCGCGCGTGCTCGCCATCGTGCCGCCCTCGGCGGCGAAGGCAGCAAGCCCATGAACTACCTCTGCTCCATCCTGCACACGCTGCACGCACTGCGCGGCGCGCGCGATGAAATGGCGGCGCTGGCGGAAACCCCCGGCGGCTGCGATGGCATCGTCCAGCACCCGGACTGGATCGCCTATGAAGTGGAGAGCCGCGATGACGGCACCGCACCCCACGTCGTGATTGTGCGCGACAGTGCCGGGCGCATGGTGGGTTATGCGCCGCTGTTGGCGGTCAATCACACGGCGCGGCTGGATCTGGCCGGGCGCCGCGTGCGTGTCTACCATGGGGCGGCCCTGCGTATGCTTGGCGCCGGGGTGGTGGCCGCGGCGGATGAGCGTTCGACGGTCATGCTGGCCGTCGTCCGCCAGCTTCACGGTGACGCCAATGTCCGCGTCATGCGGATACAGGAGAGCCCGTTGCCCAACCCGTTTGCCCAGGCCCTGGGCTCGGGCGGGGCGATGCGCGTGGTGCCGGCCAACCTGCTCGAGCAAGTGCAGTGGACGATCCAGGGGCAGCCCTCGTCGGAGGCGTGGCTGTCCCAGATGGACAAGAAGCGCAGGACCGATCTGACTCAACGGGTGGGGCGTGCCTATCGCAAGCTCGGCGGCGACGCCGCGCTGCATACCTTCGATACGCCTGAAGCCATGCCCGAATACTGCCGGCTCATGAATGAGGTGTATGCGCGTACCTGGCACCACGATGATCTTCCCACCCGCTGGGACGAACCGTTGCGCATCGCCCTGTTCCAGAAACTGGCGGCATCCGGCCACGTTATCGGCCACATCGTCCTGCGCGAGGGCAAGCCGCTGGCGTACGTCCACGGTTATCGGGTCGCCGGCACCTATCTGGTCGATGACCTCGGCTACGACGAAGCGATCGCCAAGGTGGGTATCGGCTCGGTCGCGGTGTTCCAGGCGATCAAGGCGCTACTCGACCGCTTCCCGGGCGAGCGCGTGAGCTTCGGCTACGGCGATAACCAGTACAAACGCCTCCTCGCCACCCACAGCGAACCTTGCGGCTCCCTCTACGTCGTGCGCTCCACGGGAGCCACCGCGGGCTTTCACGCTTACGCCCCCGTCCGCTGGCTCTACCGCGGCCTGCACCGCGTCCGCGAAGACATGCGCGCCCGCAAATGCGTCTGACTCTCCGATCTTTCTCACGCCGCGCGGCCCGGCCGGAGCGCGCTCGCGCGCGATCCGGCGCGCGCGCCGTCCGATGATCGGTGAAGCAGCGCAGCGCGCATGCGCGTGAAAATCCAGAATAACCCAAATAAAACAGAGTGCTAGGCTAAAGCGAGGCTGCCCCAGACCGGCCAGTCCAAACGACCAGCCCCAACGCACTATGTCCGGCCGCGTTGCACGCCACGCACATTCGTGGCGACCCCATGCGTAACGAAGGCCGCCATGAACACGCCAGTCGCCACCCCCATCCTGCACGGCACGCCCAGCCGGATCCCGTTCGTACGCGCCCTGCAGGAAGCGAACTACGCGCGCCGCTTTCTCGCCCATACCGCCGTCACTCATCACATCTACCGTGGCGTGTACGCCACGTTTGACGAAGCGCGCGCCAGCATTCCGCCGACGCGTGCCGCCGGCTACGACAACAGTGAATCCGCCGAGCTATACCGTGAGCGCACGCGGCGCGTCTTCATCAACGATTATCCGATGATGCTGTGGCTGGACCGCTTCCTCAGCCAGGGCAGCCGGCAGATTTTCGATGTGGGCGGGCATATCGGCATCGCGTACTACGCGTACCAGAAGTACCTTGCGTACCCTGCGGCGCTGCGCTGGACAGTGCAAGACGTGCCCGCTGTGAACGCCGCCGGTGCGCGCTGGGCCGCCGAGCACGATCCGGCGCGACGCCTTACGTTTACCGATTCGATCCATGCAGCAAGCGGCAGCGATCTGCTATTCGCCGCGGGTTCGCTGCAATACCTCGACTACACGCTGGCCGATGCGTTACTCGGGATGGCCCAGCCGCCGCGTTTCCTCCTGCTCAACTCGGTGCCCGTGCACCCCAACCAGTCATACTTCACCGTCCAGAACATCGGCGTTGCGCTATGCCCTTATCGGGTCACGGCGGATAGGGAGTTCCTGGGCAGCCTCACCGCGCTCGGCTACGAACTGCAGGACCGCTGGGAAAATCCGCAGCGGCACTGCACCGTGCCGTTTCACCCCGAACTGTCGCTGGACCGGTATTTCGGATTCGCGTTCCGTCTCTCGACAACGGCTGGCGTCACCAGGTCAGCGTGAAGTTATCCACGATGGCCGTCACGCGTCGTGGGTCACTGGAGGTGTCCTTCCGCAGCACGATGGCGCCGATCCGGTCGCCATAATCCGCCGCGTCTAGCTGCACCCAGAGCCCCGGTAAGCCCGTGGCCGGCACCTGGTGCCGCGTGTCCGCCAGCGCCTTGCCGTGCGCATCCAGGATATCCAGCTGGAAGGGTGAGCCATTGCCATTCGGCCCCAGGGCGCCGTAGCCGAAGCGCACGGATTTGCACGGTTTGGCAAACACGATGCGTAGCGCCGATACGTCGTCGTGGGCACACAGGAATGTGCCACCGTGGAAGGGCGTGATACCGGTCTTGCCGCCGCGGACGTACCACGCGCCACCCTCCGCGATGAACGTGATGAAGGGGCGTTTCAGTGCGTCGAACGGGCGCTGGCTGAGATCGTTCAGGTCGTCGGTAGCGATGACCGGCGGCGCGCTCACGGTTTGCACGCGCAGGTCGAGCCACTCGGACTCCAGGGTGTGCAGGCATTCGCGGCGCATGCCTTGCGGCGTTTCCACGTTCGCGAACGTCTTCACCCGGTAGCCCGCGCGTACGTAACCGCCATCCAGCTCCGCGACTTCCGGGCCGGGGATCGGGAAGGGGAGGCTGGGGCGGTCGCGCGCTTCGCTGCCCAGCGCAGATTCCTCATAACGGGTGGGTTCGCCGTTGGCCTTCATGCCCAGCCACACGAGCTGGCACTCGTCATCACCGGAAAGGCCTGGCCACACGGGAACCTCCACATAGGCGCCTCCCGCCGCCGCGAGCGGATCGAGTACGGCGCCGTCGGCCTGCTGTACCCGCGGCGCGGCGAACCGGCCCACGTGGCCGGCGATCTCAACACGCCGACGAATCGAATAGCGAGGCGCCATGCCGGGCGCGCAGATCGTGTACTGCATCAGGCACTGGCCGCCGGTAGCTCGGCGCAAAAGGTCGGCCGGGACCTCGAAGTCGATCGTTTGCCCATCGCGACGTATGTGCACGGATGAGGAGTGCCAGGCGTCGTGCTTGCCGGCCGCCGTGGTGGCGTTGACGTGCAGCGTGATGCGATCGCCCACCAGTGCGCCGTGGCCTTCGACGCGCACGCGGGCGTGAGTGGCCTGTAAGCGTTCGATCAAAAGGACTCGGCCATCGTCACCCGTGGTGTCTTCTGGCCAGGGCGCGGGTGCGAACGGGCCGCCGAAACGCCAGGGTGCATACACGGCGGGCGCCCAGCCCGACCACAGGCCGTTGCGGTCATGTACTTGCCAGCTGATTCGTACATCGCGCAGCGCGGTCAGCGTGCGCAGGGGTTCGTCAATGGTCGCCGTCAATGGCTGATCCACCTGCTCGGCGGTAAGCGGTGAAAGGGCGATGAGCCGGTCCTCCCACGCCACGATCACGCGATCGCCAATCGCCATGCCGGGATAAGGCGGTAGGACGACATCGGCTGTCAGCATCCACCCTGCGAGTACGCTGTCCAGCTTGGCCGGAAGCAAGTAGAGCGAGTGATAGGGGGAGGGGCAATGGCGTTGGGTGCCGGTGCCGTTCATGGCGTAAATCTCCAAGTTGGGTGGGGAGTAGCGTCGCGCGCGGCGATGACCGCTGCGCGCGACAGCTGCCTTACACGGTGGGCGTGGTCACGACCCAGATCCATGCGCTTTGCAGAGGGGAGCCCAAGCCAAAGAACCGACGCGCTTCACGGGCCCCCGTGTTCGGGAACACCGCATAGCGGTGGAACTTGTCCGCCTGCACGCTGCTCCAGCCGGCGTCGGCGCGGACGCCAGGGGCACCGCCGTAAGCGGCCCGCATGCCATCCCAGTCATCCAGCGTAGGAATGCCGGCCTTGTACTGCCCCGCAAGCGATACGGCGATGTCCCAGCCACCTTGCCGATCGAGATCAACAAGATGACTTACATGGCTCACCGTGACCGGGTACGACGCGGTCGCGCCTTTTGCATCGGTGACGGTCACCACGGCTGTGCCATTGCGCAGCGAAACGACACGCCCAGTAGCTTCGTCCACCTCGACGGCGCCGCTGTTCGCCGCGTAACGGTACGGCGGCACGCCCCCGGTTGCCACCCGTGCCAGAAAAGTTCCCTCGGGTGGCACAGTTACGCGCTTCTCAAGGCGAGTGATCTTGCCGGAGAGGGTGGCTGGGGTTGAGTCGATGCTCAAAGCGAGTTCGGGTATCGGGACCGTCAGCGAGATCCAGGGCGACTCAATGTGAATGAACGGTTCGGACCGGATGCCGTCATGGTGCCAGGCGTCAGCCTGAAGCGCGACCGTATAACGGATTCGGACACGGCCGCCGTACAGTACTTCCAGTTCGTGGACGGGCACTTCGACAACCAGCTGCCGGTTTGCGTCAAGCTCGCTGCCCGAGGCATCGAACTGCCGGTAAGTATGAGTCCCGTCAGCGCGAGTCCCCTCCCATTCCACGTAGCAGCGATCTTTCGGCTCGATTCCGTCCCAGGCGTTGATCACGACATGGACCGCATCTAAAACACGGCCGAGGTCGATGGCACCGTCCGAGGCCTCCTTGACGGAGGGAGCATCCAGTACACGATCTGCGCCCACAAGTTCAACGCGACGAACTCGAGACCGGAGGCGCACCTGTTGCCCACGCTGAATGGAATAGCTCGCTGATGCGGTGCTGCCCGCGAGGTCCTTGGCTTTCCGATTAGGGACAGTGAAGTCCAGGGTCTGTCCAACGCCATTGAGTACTTGCGGTTCACTCTCGAACACGACGGGCTTCCCCAGCGACGTCCGGCCCGCCCAGCGAACCGCAATGCGCTCACCCATTTCGCCAGAATGATCCTTCACACGCACGTGAATATCGCGAGAGCCGAGAGCGGCAAGGTCGATTGCGCGTCCGTCTTCGTCGATGGTCCCCTTGACCCATGGCGCAGGAGGCGCAGTTGCTTCATCCGGCGGGATCTCGACCGATGAAGCGGGGGACCAGTGTGACCAGTTCGCTACCCGGTCATGGACCTGGTAGCGGACATCTATGTCGCCGCCAGCGCCGTCAAGCACGACGTCACGATCAATCGAAATCTGTACGGCGCTACCGACCTCGCTCTCGATGAGCGGCGCCCGGGGTACCAGCATCCGGTTCCACTGCACCGACACCCTGTCACCGACGGCCATATTTTCATAGGGCGGAACTGTCACGACAACACCCTCCAGATTATCGGGTATGGGGATCGGGGTGACTGCCGGATTCGAAAGGTTTTCGTTGATGTTTGGCGTGACCGGATTAGGGTCGAGGCCGCCGGGCACGCCGAGCTTCACATGCACGGCCAGCGGCGGCGACTCAAAGACGGAGCTTTGTGAGCGGCCAGTTACGCGCGCACATACCTGGGTTACGCCCTCCCCGAAGCTGGCGAACGCTCGACTCGGAACGGGTATAAGGAGAACGAGTGCGTCGGATGTCTCATACGCGCGTTCCGCAAAAGAGACCTTCTCAGGGCCGAGCAAGATCTCCACGATGTCCCCTTGCAAAAAATCGGTCCAAGGCCCAACACCTACAACAACGCTAGATGTCGGATCGTCGACCAGGTCCCTATGGCCGAGGCCGCCTTTCAGGGCAGCGGGGATGAACGGCGGAGTCAGTTTCATTGGGGGGCGTGCTGTTTCATTCATGCTTCTATTTCTCCGTGTTGTTTAAGCGATCTATGCACGCGGCTTTCTGAATTCTGTGATCACTGATCGAGTTAAGGATTCGCCCTTGCCCGCTCGGTTCTCGACGGCGTAGCTGAGGACGATTCGCCCGTAGCGAACGCCTTCGATGGACTCGGCCGGGATGGTCAGATCGATAAAGACGACGGTCGGCGCATCTGGCTCGCTCGTGTCTTCCTTTGGAATCAGGTCATCTGCGTCGATCGTTCGATTCAGATGCCCGGAGCACTCGGGTATCGCCGAGCCACCATCCCATGCGTCGTAACTTTCAAATGCGAGGGTGACCCTGTCACCGGTTACGATGTTCCGCCAGCCGTAAATCCGAACGAGAACACCTTTGTCGCGGGTCAGATGGACAAGGTCGACGCCGTAAACGCCGGCAGCGTCGTAGTTCCTCTTTGCGGCGACCGACTCGCAAGCCTTCATGGGCAGGCCACCGCCTGGAAGACTGGTCTCATCCCGGATAGTTACGACCTGCTGTGGTGACGAGGCGACAACGTGGGTGCGGCCATCACCGACGGCGCGGTCGACGTCATAGTCAAGGATCGCCGTACCGGCGTGTGATTTCAGATCGGCTGATGGAACAGGCAGGTGAAGTGGGAATGCGTCGCTCGAAACGGAATGCGGCGTGCCGACGGTGTCCCCATCGAGGTGGATATGGATCACATCGCCATGGTGGATGGAGAACGCATCATCGCCGCCTGCCTGTGCGACCACCATGACTGCGTCCTTGCCGATATCGCCAAGGTCGATGACGTTGTCATCCGATCCAGTCGCTCCCCTGAGTACTGGCTTCGCAAGGTTCTCGTGGAAAGGGGTCGACGGGACGGGGTCTTTCCCACCCGGCGTATCGAGGTTGAGGACCACGTCCGCTTCCAGCGAGGGGCTGCCAATGCCTAAGCGTTTAATGTCATAAGCGCATACGACCTTCTTCTCCGGATGATCGCCATCGTCCAGCACAGACCAGACATGATCGTACGGAAGTGCAACGTGAAGCATCGGGTCCTGCTCGGTGTCCTTCGCCGTAAGCACGATGGGCGCCATTTCGATATCGGCAAACCGCAATGCGACCTGATCCCCAACTTTCGGCGGAGGAGTGCTCTGCGGTATGGAGATTTCCAGGTGCGGCTTAATGTCGCCCTCGGTCACCAGGCCATCCCCCATTCCCGCTACCAAGGGGGCGGGAATGTCGCGCGGGGCGTCCTTGATGAGCACACGAATCGGTGTAGACGGAGATTGGATGCTAGTGTTGCCGGCACGGTCGATCACGACATAGTAAAAGTCGATTTCGCCGTTCTGCGGAATGGCCTGGAGCATCTCCCACGTGAACACAAAACGCGTTTCGGTGGGCCCTTGGCCCACGAACGGCGGCGTACTTCCGACATGGATGCTCAGATCTGATCCGCGAGTGCGGACATAGAAGTCGAGGACGTCCCCTTCGCTGATGTAAGCGTATGCCGGAACAATGCTGGGAAGAGCCATGTCCGGAAGCTTTGCCAGGTAGGACAGCGGCAAGCCAAGCAGCTCGACGCGTTCTGAAAAGATGATGCGTGGGAGGAACGTGCCGCCCGCTGGCGTTCTGTCGATGAGAACGGGGGTTTCCTCGGAACGAGCGACCTTGCCAAAACCTGCAGTGACCTGGAAGGCGATGGCGTGGACGATCTCATCGAGTTGGTCGAGAACGTTCTTTGGGATGTGGAGGTCGATCATGGCCGGCACTGGGTCAGCGACAACGACCTCGGAACCGACCACGATTTCTCCGTTGACGACAAGCGCGAAACGGTGGCCGGAGACAGTCTCAAAGCCAGGTTGTGTGACGAGCGGCGCTTGCACGAGCAGGTCGCTCTCGAGTGCTTCGACGGGGATGGTGCGGCCGTCATCCAGGGCGCTGGGAATGAGTGGCCGCGCCGCGATTGGCGTGACACGGCCGGCCCTGACGTTCGATGCGTTGAAAGTACCCTTTACCCGGTCTCTGTCTGAGGCCCAGGTAGTAACGACGGGGGCGGTCACGAGCCGGTGGTTCGAGCGATGCTGCATGGGTAAGTCTCTTGCGGTGGTGAAGGACGCAAGTGTCCGTATCCAGCCTCTGGCATGGGATCGGCGATGCACTCGCCGTTATGGGAGGAATCGCCGCATCGCGGTGTGGTCCGAAGACGTCGGTGCGCGACGACATGTAAGCAACGCGCTACACCTACACGAGGGCTGGAAGACGCCTACGCGTCCTTGGGAATCGACCTACACGATGTCGTACGGGGTGCATGGTCGAATTTGCCCGCTTCACGCTGTCGTGAGGAACGGAATTTGCGGCCGGTGGTTACCGTGAGATGGTGGACGCTAGTTAATGTCGAGAAAGGAAAGAAAAAGTCGCTGCAGCGCGCTCGGCGCGTCGTTCGCATCAGTGGTTGCGGTGAGCTTGAGCGGATCAGCCGTTGCCCGTGTCGTAGCGCCCGGCCAATGGGCCGAGGTACGGGGAGACCATGCAGAACCTGAGAGCTGGTCCGTGGGCTACAAAGGAGAGCTGAGTCTGCTCGAAGGGGCCAGGGTCGAGAGCGTGCAATCGCATGGCGCATTCGTGCGAGCCCAGGATTCCGCGGTGGAAGCGATTGGCCTGCCTGCACTTGCCGTCCGGAATGGGGGCACGATCGACGTCTGGCGGTCGACCTTCATGAGCCGTGATGCGGCGGGTGTCGTCGTCAGCGAGGTCGATGGACTCGATGGCAAGGGCGAGCGGGCCCGTGCCCGTTTCGTCGATAGTATCGTGAGCGGACGTACCGGCATTGATGTGTCCGCCGGGGCTTCCGTCGAGGCGCACCGGTCGATGATCGAGGGACAGCACGGCGCAGGCATCATACTTCGCAGGGGAAAAGTAGAGCTTGATGGCGAGTCTACTGTTGTTGGCGCGTCAGCCGGCATCCTCGTTTCCACCGAACTCTTTCCGTCGGGCCCAGACGAACGTGAGGTACGTGTAAAGACTTCCCGCGTTCTCGCGAAAGAAGGCCCCGGGATTGACGTGGTTGGCAGTGGCACGAGCGTTCATTCGGTCGCGGTCCTGCTCGAAAAGGGGGCGACTGTCGCATCGGAGACGGGCGTCGCTTTGCGGGCGCAGAAGGGTGCTCATCTGGCCGTTATGGTTGCGGATTCTGCAATCCTTGGCGACGTGATGGTCGCCAAGGACGCCCACGCGAATTTGCGACTCACTGGTTCGTCGACACTCCGCGGCAGCGTACGGGGTCCAGCCGACGTATTCGTCGGCACAGGGGCGCTATGGGCGACAGGCGGTGCGTCGTCGATTCACCGGCTTAACCTCTCCGGCGGAACGATCGATCTCACTGGCCATGAGGCCGGACCCAACGTATTGAGGCTTGAACGTGATCTCGACGGCACCGGTGGAACCATCAGCCTCCATGCTCACCTGGATAACTCGGGTACGTGGGCCGATCAAATCGCTATCGGCGGCAGCGTCGTGACGTCTGGGCCTACCCTTATCGATGTCGTGTCGACAGGACCGGGTGCGCCCACCGACACAAACGGAGATGGCCGCGTCGATCCCCGTGAAGGTCCGGTGGTCGTGACGGTTGCGGGATCCTCTCGCGCCGACGCCTTCAGGCTGAAGGGCGGCTATGTTGTCGTTGGGCCTTACCAGTACGCGTTGCACGCGCTAGGACCGAGCGAGAGTGGTAGCAGCGAGGCACCGGCCGAAGGTGGCTGGGAATACCGTCTGGCGAGCCGACTCTTGGGCGATGGCCCCGATCCCAACGAACCAGGTGGTCCGGGCTCTGGATCAGGGAGCGGCAGTGGTGGGATCGGCGTGAGGCCGGCGCTTGCGCCGCAGATGGCCAGCTACCTGTCCGCAACCGTAGTAATGAGTTCGCTCGCGGAAGCTCTTGACGACGGCATGCATCAACGGATGGGCGAGCTGCGCGACGCCGGCTTTACCGGGCCCCTGGGTGGCGAATTGTTTGTGCGCCAGGTCGGGCGCGCTGAACGCTATCGCTCCAATCGCGGGTTCTCGGCGTACGGATTCGGCTTCGATCAAGACATGACCTCTACGCAGTTTGGTGGGTCGGTCGTGGCACTTGATGGTGATAACGGCTCGCTTCGCGCTGGCTGGGCCATGGATCACGGGCGGACAACGATTCGGCCGCGCGCGGCGGATGGCTATAGCGAAACGAGACTCCGAGAGAACGGTGCCTCGGCCTGGATCACGTGGAAGCACGGTAGCGGCCTATGGCTGGATGGACTTGTATCGGAGCGAAAGATCAAGGGTGGTGCGGCGACCAACCCGGTTGGGCCGTCCGTGGGTTCGCTTGGAGGGCGATGGCACGGCATGTCGGTCGAGGCGGGGCTGCCGTTGCAACTTTCCGAGTCGTGGTCTGTGGAGCCTCACGTGCGCTTGTCTTACCGAAGTGGGCACTGGGCACCTGTCAGCCAGGACGACGGGATGCGCATTCGTCTCAACGGTGGTGGTTATGGAAGGCAGGAAGTGGGGGCGACCGTCAGTCGATTCACCGATAAGACGTCGCACTACCTCCGGTTGGCCTTCAACAGCACGGCAGGGAGCGGTGCAAACCTGATCGCCCAGCTGGGCGATGGCTCTTTGGCTCAGCGCTTTACCTCGGGTACACCGGGAAACGGTTACTCGGTTGCTGCAGGGTTCGCCGCCGACCTGACGTCCCATCTGCAACTCTTCGGAGAAGGTTCGTATCGCCACTTCCTCGGCAACCACGGATTCCAGGGCTGGTCCGGGAACCTTGGCATGCGCATGAACTTCTGAAGCGACGTCGCAGAGGGCGACGTCGCTCTCTGTGTGTTTGAGCCAGGCGTGACTGGGGCCGGGGCGTTGTGCCGCCCCGGCTCGGTTTCAAAGGCGCACGCTCTGTCGGACTACACGCGTTGTCGCTCCAACGGAAGCAAGCCAGGCGTCATCCCTGATAGGTCCCGACGCGAGTGACGCGTACCTTGGCACTTCCTTCAACGGAGCAGACCAAGGAGTGATCCATGAAACGTCGACGTGAAAAAAAGCAATCCGCCGAAGTCGTCAAGGAACTGATCTACGACGAAACCGGCCGGCTCGAAGGCCGCGCCGTGCGCGGCTGGCGGATTCGTATGACGGCGCTGTTCCGCTGTACCGTGCAGCGCAGTCTCAACCCGATCGTGTTTCCCGAGGAAATGCTGCAGGAAGGTCTGTCGCTGGCCGCGTTGCTGGCGATGCCACGGCAGGAACTGGTCGGCGTGGTGCCGGACTATCGTGGCCTGCGCACGGGTGATGTCGTCACGGTGCTGATGTATCACCGTGGGCTGCATCGCACGGTGAAGGCAGGCTCCATGTGTGTCTGCCATGGCGACTCGCCGCTCACGTTCCGGTTCAACCGGCCGATGCTGGAGCAGTTCGGCGAGAATGGGCGGATCGACTTCATGTACGAAGTGCGCAGCGCTTGCGGGGATGTGGCCTTGCGTTGTGCATCAGTAACCCTTGACGTGGCAGTCCATGACATGCCGGAGCGTCTGCCGGCACCGGTGGTGCTGGCAAGCCACGATGGGGTGGTTCGCGAAGGCGACATCATCCCGGAGATGGTGGTGGCGATCCCGTCGGGTGGTGGGGCGTGTAAGCCCGGGGACCGCCTGCGCCTGCGCCTGGGCGATGCCTGGTTCGAACCGATGACGCTGGGCAGCATGGATGTGGGGCGGGAGGCGATCGCGCATTTCCTCGTGTCGTGCGACGACGTACTGAGGCTCGCCTCCATGCAGCCCTCGGAGACGTTCACGCTGGACGTGTCGTTCGACCTCGAGCGCCACGGCACGCTCAGCCCCTCGGGTGTGGGCACGGTCCGCTTCGACCTGGGTGAATCGGGTATCCCGCGCGAGCCGCTGTCGTCCTAGATGGCTGCAGCCGCCGGCGCCGCCTGTTTGGCTGGAACATGCGCGGGGCGCGGCAGTTCGTAGTCGCGATACAGGTTTGGGTTGCCCGTCATGCCTGCTTCGGCGGCCTTGGCGATGTTGTACATCTCGCGTGCGGTCACGTAGTGCAGCACATAGTCGCTGCCGTCGTTATAGCGCTGCTCGAGGTACGTGTGCATGGCATCGACCGGAGCACCGAGCAACGTATCCATGTCACGCTCCTGGGTACCGTGGGTATGAATCTTGATGAAGATCCATTCGGGGCGGCCTTCCACGTGGATACCGGTATCGACCCACTGGTCCACGCGATCGCGGGTGGGCGGGCAGCCCTTGCGGATATCGGAATTCTCGATACGCGGGATGATACCGAAGCGACGGTTCTTCCAGTTCAGACCAAGCACGCCCTGGATGATGAGCAGATCGCCACTGGGCTTGCCACCCACGCGCATGGGCACGCCGGTGTCATGGCCCTTTGGCTTGCCGGGGTTATCCGCCGCGTAGTAGATCGCGTTCGAGGTGCGGGTCTGCGTATCGCTGGGCGCGGAGGGCAGGGTGAAATCAGCGTAACAACCCAGTTCGCGCAGCAGCGCCAGTTCGTTGTTGATACCGCACCAGCGGCCATCAGGGCGGCTGTTGGCCAGGCACCAGTTGCCGTGGATGAAGGCGAACTTGAGCTGCCCGGTGACCGGATCGCGCGGCAGGGCGCCATGGCGCTCGTGGAGCAGCGTGTTGAACCGGTCGATGGTGGCGACGAAGTTGTCCGGCGTGTCGTCGTCGTGGTGCAGATGGATCTCGATCTCGCCGTAGCCATCGGCACACAGCGCCGAGATCTTCTCCAAGTGTTCCTCGACGTACTCTTCCTCCGGGTAGAAAAAGCCATGCTGGGGCGGGCGCCCATCCGCATCGCGGTGTCGGCTGGCCATCTCGCGGTATTCCTTGCACCAGCGGTCCACGCGGTGGCGCTGGCGGTCCATGTCCACACGGCCCCAGTTGGGCTCGAAGTGGTCCACGAAGCAGAACAGGACGTGCTTGGTGCCCTGCACCTTGGGCGCCTTGCGCCGGGTCAGGTAGCCCCACAGCCAGTACTGCAGGTTGCGCGCGCGGATGGCAACGACAAGGGAAGCGGCAGACAGCAGCACCAGGCCCAGGAGGCAGAGGAGGGCAAGACCGATCATGCGGCGGCTCCCGCGGGCACGAGGGTGAGCAGTTGCTCGGCGTTGTTGCGCCACTGGCGCTCGCTGGCGATGTAGTCACGGGCGGCGGCGCCTACCTGGCGGCGTTCCTGGGCCTCGCTGGCCAGGGCCAGCACCCGTTCCACGCAGGCGGCGGTATCGCCGCGCGGGAACAGCCAGCCGGTGCGCCCGTCGGCGATCACCTCGGCGACCGGCGCATAATCTGGTGCCACCACCGCGACACCCATGCCCATCAGTTCGAAGAGCTTCATGGGGGAGCCATAATGGTTGGAATTGGGCAGCACGGCGTAATCCATGCAGGCGATCCAGCTGGCGACCTCATCGTGCGGCACGCGCCCTGGGAGCAGCACGCGCTCGCTGAGGCCCCGTGCCGCCACCAGCTCCCGCACAGCAGGAAGGGTCTTGCCATCACCCACGAACACCAGCGCGAGCCCTGGGGCCTGCTCCAACCGGTTGGCGATGGCCTCCACGAAAGCATCCACGCCATGCCAGTGTGCGAACACCCCAATGTGCCCACATACGGCCAGCCCGGTCAGCCCACGCGCAGCGCGCAGGGCGTCGCGGTCGAACTTCGAGGGATCGAAGCTCGGCAGGTCCACGGCATTGGGTGAGATCACGGAAGGCGCGATATCGCCGTACGCCTCGACCGCCTTGTCGCGGAAATACGTAGAGATGAAGACCAGCCCGGTGGCATGCCGGAAGCACCAGCGCTCCACCCGGCGGGCCAGGCGGCGCATGGTTAGCGGTCGTACCCGTTCCACCAGCGCTGAATCGTTGATCTCCAGCACGATGGGGATGCCGCGACGGCGTGCCATCCACACCGTGGCAAACAGGAACAGCGAATAGCGCTCGTACACCAGCCGCGGCGGCGCGGCGCGCCAGGCACGGGACATGCGAACGAACGTTACCAGGTTGTAGAGAAGCTCAAAGATCTCGAACACCACGCCCGGCAGCTTGGGCACCAGCGAGGCCAGGCCACTGGTGCCGGCAGATGGGGCCCCGCTGCGGGATGACGCCGGTGTGTCATGCTCCCGCTCCGGGTCCGCCCCCGGAAACGACATCACCGAAACGCTGTGCCCCAGTTCACGCAGGGCATTCACGATGCCGCGGATATGCACGCCCTCGACATGGCGGCCGCGCGTACGGTGGTGGTAGAGGATATTCACGCCGTGCTTCCTGGCAGTGCATCGAAGCGCATGCCCTGGGCCAGCCATTCCGGCAGTACGGCATCCAGCGCGTCGGCGGCCTTGTCGCTGTCATCGTGCATCAGCACGATATCGCCTGCGGCCGGCGGATCGTTGCGCAAGCGATCGATCAACCAGTCGATCGGTTTGTCCTGGTAATCCAGGCTGTCGTACGACCAGTAAACAAAGCTCCTGCGGCGCCGCACGAAGTGCATCAGCAGCTTCGCCCCGATATAGCCATGCGGCGGGCGCATGCGGTGGTGTGGCCGGTCATCGAACAGCCGGAGCAGGGCATCGGTGCGGTACACCTCATCCAGCTGCTTGCGCAGGTTCATGTTGCGGAACGACCAGTGGCTATACGAGTGGTTGCCGATCATGTGGCCTTCGCCCACGATCCGCTGAACGATCTCGGGGTATTGCTCGATCTTCTCGCCGACCAGGAAGAAGCTCGCCTTCACGCCGTGGCGGGCGAGCACATCCAGTAGCTTCGGCGTGTGCTCCGGTTCCGGGCCATCGTCAAAGCTGAGGTAGCACGTGCTGTCGCGCTTGGCCTTGGTCATGAGCAGGTGCTCGGGGAACAGGCTCAGCAGTTCGTGTTTCTTGGGTCGGCGGATCATGCGTTCATACTCACGTGAGCCGGCGCAGCGCCGGCGACCCGCTCAAGCATGTGCTCGAGGCGGTCAATGTTGTCTTCCCAGCGGAAGCTGGTGGCGTGGGCAGCGATGGCTTCGCCATCCACATGGCGGCCCAGCATGTCGCTGAGCGCACCCGCGAGCAGGTCAGGGTGGTGGGCCGGCACGAGAATGCCGGCAAAGCCAGGCACCACTTCGGGGATACCGCCGACCGCCGTGGCCACCACGGGGGTTCCGCAGGCCATGGCCTCCAGTACCACGTTGGGCACGCCTTCGTTGTGGCTGGGCAGGCAGAGCAGATCGGCCGCACGGAACCAGTCCGGTAGCGCGGCATGCGCCACCGAGCCCATGAAATGCACCGACGGTGCGCAGCACAGCGAGGCCGCCCGAGATTCCAGCGCCGTGCTGTCCGGGCCATCGCCCACGAAATACAGCCGTGCATCGCGGCGTTGTTTGGCCAGCAACGGGAATGCCTCGATCAGATCCATGCAACCCTTGCTGTTCTTCAGGTTGCCCGCGTACAGCACGATCGGTTCATCCAGTGGCAAGCCCAGCCGCTCGCGCGCGGCGGCGCGGTTGCCGCGGCGGAACATGCGGCCATCGACACCGTTGTAGATGGTCTCGACCACATCGGGATCGGCACCGATCTCGACGGCCTTGGCCGCTAGCGCCTTGCTCACCGCCAACACGGCGCCCGCGCCACGCAGCGCATGGCGGATCTGCGGCCTGCGCAAGCGTGACAACGCCTGCACGTTCAGATCGCTGCCATGCACCTTCACCACGTAGGGCACCCCCAAAAGGTGGGCGATCCACGCGGCAGCCGCGGCATCCGGGTAGGCCCAGCTCGCCAGGATCACGTCGTAACGCGCGCGGCGCAGCTCGCGCCCGCGCTGCCACATCACGCAGGCCACGTAGCACAGCGCATTGAGGAACCGGCCGATGCCCGGTGGATGGTAGAAGGTGACATGGTCGCGCTTCACGTTCGGCACGTGCACCTGGCCGCGTGCACCCGCCATGCGTTCGCGGAAATCCACCGCGGTCAGCACATCCACCTCGTGGCGCTCACCCAGCCGCTGGAACTGCTGCCGGTTGAAGGTGCCCCGGCGCGGATCCCACGGTGTGGGAAACAGGTTGGTGAGCACCAGGACCTTCACGGGAGTGCCTCGAGATCGCCAAAGTACAGTCGGGTATAGCGGGCGGTCATGGCCTGCAGCGATCCGTTCTCCTCGACCCACGTGCGTGCGGCACGGCCAAAGGCGGAAGCCTGCTGCGAAGCGTGCAGCATCTCGAGCATCGCATCGGCCAGCGCAGGGGCATCGCACGCGGGAACAAGGCGGCCCGTGGCGCGATCGCGCACGATCTCCGCGTTGCCACCGACATCCGTGGCGACAATCGGCAGGCCAGCGGCGCAGGCTTCCAGCAGGGCCATGGAATAGCCCTCGGTCACTGAGGAGAGCACGAACAGGTCAAGACCCTGCAGCAACTCATGGACATCGTCCCGGTCGCCAAGGAAATGCACGCAGCCCGCAATGCCTTCGTCATAGGCGCAGGCGCGCAAGGTCTCGCGCAACTCGCCATCGCCGATCAGCACCAGCACGGTATCGCGCCGGTGGTGGCGCACGGCACGGAACGCGCGGATCAGGCTAGCCTGGTCCTTCGCCCAGTTGAGGCGGCCGACGGTGCCGATGATCCGCGTGCGCGACGGCACGTTGATCAGCCTCGCCAGCCGCTCATGCATCACATCGTTGGCGACCTCGAAACCATCCAGGCGAATGCCGTTCGGCACGACGCAGCATTTGCGGGCCGGGAACATGCCGCGGCTCACCGCGTCGCGGCGTGCGGCTTCGCACACGGCCACGACCGCGTCGGTGGCTGACATCGCGCGGCGGAACAGCCATTCACGCCGTCCGGGCTTGCGCGTGGCGCCCATGCCATGGCGGGTATTCACCACCTGGCGGATGCCCATGCCGGCGGTGGCCAGCACGGCCTGGTAGTGCGCCACGGCGTTGTGGGTATGCAGCACCTCGGTGCGGTGGCTGGCGATGAACTCGCGGGCGCGGCCCACGGCGCGCAGGTCGATACCGGTGCGCTTCTCGCAGGCGCGCACGGGAATGCCCTTGATCTCCAGCTCGGTCGCCATGGCCCCGCGCTCGAACAGGCACACCACCTGCACCTTGTGGCCTTCGCGATGCTGCTGGGTCACCAGGTCGATGACCATGCGTTCCAGGCCGCCGCGGTTGAGGTTTTCGACGACGTGGGTGATGTTCACGAATCCAGCTCCGACACGGTGACACGCAGCTTGCCGCTCCGGGTAAGCGGGATGTCGTCGACGAAATGGCAGTGCAACTGCGCACTGTCGCCCAGTACCTTCGCCACTTCACGCCGTATGTAAGCAAGCGACGCGTCATCGAAGCCCTGGCCGCGCACGATGGAGAGGTCCAGCCGATCGAGCTGGCGTTGCACAAGCTGGAAGCGGGCCAGGCCTGGCACGTCCTTCAGCATGTGCGGGAAGAATTCGCCGGGCAGCACATGGCCGGCCGGGGTGCGGATGGCATCCAGCTTGCGTCCATCCACGCTGGCCAGCAGGGGCAGGCCGCGGCCACAGGCGCATTGCCCGTGGAAGTGCGTGGCCATGTCACCGTTGACGTAACGGATGAACGGCATGCCGTAGTTGAACAGATCGGTGATCGCCACCTCACCGCTACCGTGGTGGGTGGGTTTGCCATCCATGCCCAGTGTCTCAACGAGCAGGTGGTCGGCATTCACGTGCAAGCCATCGCGGTGTTCGCACTCCGAAGCGATGAGCATGACTTCGCGGCAGCCATACGTGTTGAACACGGGCGCGCCACCAAAGGCCCGCTCGATCAGCTCGCGCTGGAACGGATGCAGGGCTTCGGCCGCGCCAATAATCGCTGCCGGTCGGGCCACGCGGCGCCCTTCGGAAATCAGGAACTGGGCCAGGCGGACCAGCGGCCCGACGTAGGACACGATCAATTCCGGGCGGTACGCATCGATGGCGTCGGCATACGAAGCGAGGTTCGCTTCGGTCATCGCAAAGCTGTTGAGCAGCTTGCGTGCAAACACCGTGTTGTACACGCGATCCTTGAAGCGATGCGCGGCGGTGGGCTCGCCGACCGAACCTCCCCACAGGAACAGCGTACGCCGTCCCATGCGTGAACCAGCCCACCCGTACCCGCGCCACATCACGGCCACGCGGCGATCGTTGCTTTCGCGGGTGTACCCGTAACGCAGCGGCTCGCCGGTGGAACCACCGGTGGCCTTATACGCCAGGGAATCTTTGAGCGAGGTGGCTTTCAATGCATCCGCGTTCTCGCGAATGTCAGCCTTGGTCAATACGGGCAGCAAGGCGACATCGGCGGGCTCACGGATATCCGCCGGCGACAACCCCATCTGCGCCCAACGGTCCCTGTAGAACGGCACCTCGCGCTGGCACCAGTCCAGCAGTTTCTTGAACCGCTTGAACTGCAAGGCGCGAATGTCATCCGCCGAGAGCCACTGCGTCCGCGCATAGTCACGCAGGTAGCGCGGCGTATCGCGACGGCGCAGGCCACCTTCGTAGGCGGGCCACAACACGTTGCGCAGCAGGGGCTCGTAAAGGCTCATTGGGTTCGCAGCAGCACGGCCACCAGCACGAACAGGCCGGCAACACCGGCGAAGGCAGCCGGGACCCAGCGCCAGCCGTCGCGGGAGAAACGGAATGCGGGCAGCTCCGGCCAGCGGCGGCGGGCACCCACGTAATGGCCGGCCACCACCGCGGCGATCAGGTACAGCACCACCATGTAGCTGCGGCTCAGGAAGAAGGCGGCCGCGAAGAGACCGCACAGCGAGAGCAATAGCGTCAGGGCCAGTTGCCGTTCCATTGCCCATTCCGCCTCACGCCCCGGTTCGTTGGCGGCAGTATGCGGATGCCGGACGATCGTCAACATCATCCAGAAGCCATAGCCTACAAAGGCGAGCCATAGGACAAAGCCCAGAAACCCGGTTTCGGCGAGCACCAGCACGAACGAGTTGTGCGCGGTAAGTTCGTTGTACTCGGTGAAATTGCCCGGTCCCACGCCAAACAGGGGGCTATCGCGAAACATTTCCAAGCCCGCGTACCAGGCGTCGACGCGGCCCGCCGCCGATTCCTCGCCCGCGTCCAGTTCATCCATGCGCGAGGAAAGCAGCTTCAGGCCGACCAGGCCGATCACGCCCAGGGTCCCTGCCACCACCATGCCCTTGCGGTACCAGATGTAACAGCCGGCCACGACAAGCACCGCCAGCATGGCGCCACGCGAATTGGTGAGGTAGGTGCCGTACAGGAGCAGCACGGCACAGGCGAGCCACAGCAGGCGTCCTGGCGCGCCACGGCGGCCCAGGAAGACGGCCATGGGCAGGGTGGCGGCAAACAGCAGGCCCAGGTCGTTCGGGTCGTTGAAGATCCCTACGTACTGGATGCGGTTGCCTTCGCCGATCGGGATGCCGGTCCAGCCCATGCCCGTACGCGCCTGCTCCACGCCATGCAGGGCGAGCACGGCGGCGCATGCCACCATCACCCCCATGGCGATGCGCACGCGCTTCTGGGTGGTACAGGAAGCGCCCAGCACGAAGAAGGCGATGACCACGGGACCGAAGTGGGCCAGTTCATCCAGGGCGCCGCCGGTCCAGCCGTTGGTCACCTGGGAGATCATCAGGATCAGCAGGAAGCAGGGCAGGATGATGAACTGCGGGGCTTCGAAGGTCTTCTGGCTCGAGCCCAGCCACGCGAAGAAGGCCAGGGCCAGCACGACAGGCAGGATCGGCACCAGGTCCAGCCCGGGGATGTAATCCTGCGGGCGGATGATGGTGAGGACGACGTACAGGAGGATCAGGAGGAACATGCCTGCTCCTGCGGTCCCT
>Ga0157369_10001005_pt1 | contig 35591 bp, 35 predicted proteins | sample C25metaG_FD_113461 | JGI IMG/M metagenome (GOLD analysis project Ga0157369, IMG submission 113461) | Corn rhizosphere microbial communities from Kellogg Biological Station, Michigan, USA - C2-5 metaG | ecosystem: Host-associated > Plants > Roots > Rhizosphere > Soil | place: USA: Michigan... | reverse complement strand
GGAACCGAAGGCTTCAACGTCTACACGACCGATCTCGGGGAAGAAGGCCTCGATCTCGGCAAGCTGTACGATTACGACATCATCCTTCTCGACCTGAACCTGCCGGACATGCACGGCTATGACGTGCTGAAGAAGCTCCGCACCGCGAAGGTCACGACCCCCGTCCTGATCCTCTCGGGCATCGGCGAAATGGACTCGAAGGTCCGCGCCCTGGGCTTCGGCGCCGACGATTATGTCACCAAGCCGTTCCACCGCGATGAGTTGGTCGCGCGAATCCATGCGATCGTCCGCCGCTCGAAGGGCCATTCGCAATCGGTGATCCGCACCGGCAAGCTCGCAGTGAACCTCGACGCCAAGACGGTCGAAGTCGACAGCGCCCGCGTGCACCTCACCGGCAAGGAATACGCAATGCTGGAGCTCCTCTCGCTCCGCAAGGGCACGACGCTCACCAAGGAAATGTTCCTCAACCATCTCTATGGCGGGATGGACGAGCCGGAACTCAAGATCATCGACGTGTTCATCTGCAAGCTTCGCAAGAAGCTCTCTCTGGCCTGCGGCGGCGCCAATTACATCGAGACTGTCTGGGGCCGCGGCTATGTGCTTCGCGATCCGGACAGCGAGGAAGCTCCGGAACCGCAGGTCGCCGTGGCCTGATCGTTTTGAGATGGGCTGAGTGAAATTCGGGCGCTTCGGCGCCCCTTTTTTTCATGTCGTCGCCAGCGGCCGAGTGAACCCGGTCCGGGCCGCAGGGAACACACCACCGCAACCAGCGCGCCAACAGCCATTCGAGCTTGGCGCGGACCAGCATGGAGACGGCAATGGCGGAAAACAGCTCGACGAATCTCGGCCGGGTATCGCGGCGCGACTTCCTCTTCGCCGCTGGAGTGACGGGAGGCGCCGCCGCAGCTGTCGCGCTCAGCGCTTCACCTGCGCTCGCCTCAAACAAGATGTCGCAGAAGGCGATGTCCTACCGGCCGTCGCCGAACGGGAGCCAGCGCTGCGACAATTGCGGGAATTTCCAGGCGCCGTCGTCGTGCAAGCTCGTCGACGGAGTGATCGCGCCGACCGGCTGGTGCGTTCTCTACCGCCCGAAATGATCAGAAGGCGATCCAGCTGAACAGTCTCAGCACATTGTTATCCGCAGCGTTGGTGCCGGCACCGTCGAAATTGTGCCGCCGCCCGTTGAGCTTACCGTAGAGCGTGTACTGGACACCCACTCGGGCATTCACGAGCGGCCCGAATGGCGACTTGCCGCCGGGCCATACGGTGTAATCCACCTGGCCAAGCACGCCGTTGCTGTCGGGCCTGCCGCTGTCGCCAAACACGTTGTCGTTGCGCGATCCCGTGATGCTGAACGGGGAAAGTGTGACGCCCAGCTTATCGTGCAGCGTGTAGCGGGCGGCAGCGCGCCACTCGTTCAAGCGATACCGGCCACAGCCGATGCTGGTGCCATCACCGATCAGCTGGAGCGCGCAGCTGGCTCGAAGATCTGCGCGTTCGCGTTCATACCGAATGTTGAGTGAGAAGCCGTCGCGCGATCGCACAGTCGTCTGCCAGGAGGTGTCCAGTCCCCAGTCGGTGTAGCGATCGGCAAGACGGCTCGAGCGGTCACGGCCTGGAAAGAGTTCTGCTTTGAGGAGATTTCCGCCAAGCTCGAATGTCCCGCCGACGAGCTTGGTTTGGTAGGCGACGCGCGCATAGGGGGCGACGCCGTGGATCGAGCCCGGATCGGTCGGGTCTGCTCCAAGGAACCGAAGAGTCGGGGGCGCCGGGCTCCAATATCCTCCGCCTTCAACATAAACTTTGTGGCCGATCCAGCCGTAGGCGGTGAGCCCGAGCACGTTTTGCGCCAGCGCACCGTCGATCAACTGCCCGGCATCCGGAGTCGGCGAAACCGCGGTATCTGTGAAGGGAAAGCCCCAGGCCGGGAGCGTGTTCCATGGGTCCTGCACGGTCGGGCTGTTGTTCAGGCTCAACCCAATCACCGAGTCCTCGCCGAACAGCTTGGTCTTCGTGACCGCGCGAAGATCGAGATTGTCCCAAGACCACTGTCGGGCGACGCCATCATAGGTGACCTGGCTGAAGCCGCCGAAATGCGAACCGAGCCCGCCGGCGGCGAAAATACTGACCTGATCGACGACCGCGTTGTCATTGCGGCTCAAGTGGTCGGGAGGTGGTACTTGGTCCCTTTGCGTATGCGCCCACGATGCGATCACCATCGCCGCCAGCGGCACTGACGAATGCGCCCGAAGCGTGTAGCCGCCCAGCTTGAATTCGCGGCCGAACGGCGTCAGCTCCGGCCCAAAACCGCCGACGTGGCAGGATTTGCAGGGCTGCCCCGTCTGCTGCGCGAAGGCGGGCACCGCGTTGGCGGATCGGGAGGAGATCAACGCGGCAGTGCTGAATAGCAGTAAGCCGGAAAGCGAGGCTGCAGCTCCAATCTTTGCGATCAGGCAATCGTTCGTAACTCCGCCGTGAACCGCTGACCGCATCGATAGTCCCGCCTGTTTGGTAAACCGCGCATTTGTGGCGGTCCTCGCGGGATCGGTTCATCCGCGCGTTTCAGGGACTCTCTCAGTCCTCCAGCAGATTGGGGTCGCGGAGACCCTGCCCGATTGCCCCGCGCGCTGTGTTCGCCTGCGAGCTGGTGACCGGATAAGCGCAATAATCGGCGGCATAGAAGGCGCTCGGTCGGTGGTTGCCCGAAAGCCCGACGCCACCGAATGGGGCGGTCGAAGGGGCGCCATTCGTGGGCTTGTTCCAGTTGATCACTCCGGCGCGCACATGACTCCAGAATTTTTCGAACATTTCCGGTGAGCCGCCGACGAGGCTTGCCGCCAACCCGTAGCGTGTCGCGTTCGCCTCGTCGATCGCCGCATCGAAGTCCTCGACCCGGATCACCTGCAGGACGGGGCCGAATATCTCCTCATCGGGCCGGTCCTTGACGTCGGTGACGTCGATCAGCGCCGGCGTCAGATAGGGCCGGTCCTCGTACGGCCTGTCCAGTCGACGGATGGGTTTTCCGCCCTTGATCATCAATTCCACCCACTGCTCCTGCAGGTGACTGGCGGTGGCATTATCGATCACCGGGCCCATGAAGGGCTGCGGCTCGGCAAACGGCTGGTCGACGATGATCCGGTCGATGAGTTTCGTGATCGCGTCCAGCAGCGGCTTTTCCTGCCCGTCCTCGACGATCAGCCGCCGCGCCGCGGTGCAGCGCTGGCCGGCGGAGAGGTAGGCCGATTGGACCGCGATCGCCGCCGCGGCTTCCAAATCTTTCGGCTGCCAGATGACAAGCGGGTTGTTACCGCCCAGTTCGAGTGCGAGAATCCGCTGCGGGGTCTCGGCGAATTGCCGGTGGAGCGACATTCCCGCTCGCGCCGAGCCGGTGAACAGCAAGCCGTCGATGTCCGCGACGGCAAGCGCTTTTCCTTCTTCGGGGCCGCCGACCAGGAGGCGGATTACGCCCTCGGGAATTCCCGCCTGGCGGAAGCAGCTAACCAGGAATTCACCGGTCGCGGGGGTCTTCTCGGACGGCTTGAACACGACTGCATTTCCCGCGATCAGGGCCGGAACGATGTGACCGTTCGGCAGGTGCGCCGGGAAATTGTAGGGCCCGAGCACCGCCAGCACGCCATGGGGCTTGTGCCTTACCGACACCTTGCTTCCCATCGCGGCTTCGATCGTCCGCTTGGGCGTACGTTCGGCGTATGAGCTGACCGAGATGTCGACCTTGTTGATCACCGCGGTGACTTCGGTCTTCGCTTCCCAAAGCGGCTTTCCCGTTTCGCGTGCGATCAGTGTCGCGAATTCTTCTTCCTCTTTGCGGACGACATTCGCAAATCGGCGAAGCGCTTCAATCCGGTAAGCGACCGAATGCGCCGCCCATTCCGGAAACGCCAGTCGAGCGGCCGCAACTTCTGCCGCTGCGTCGCCGACGGCACCGGACCAGAGCTTTGCGCCGGTCGCGGGATCGGTTGAAATCAATGTCTTGGACACGCCAGCGCTCCACCACGCGGGCAGAGCCGGGTCAAGCCATGCCGGTTTCCCCTGCGTAGGCAGGGGTCCAGCCGCGCTGCGGAGCAACGCTTACGCGCTGGTCTGGGCTCCTGCCTACGCAGGAGCACAACCCACAGCCTCTCCCATCCTTCGAATCGCAGCGATCTTGGCATCGAAGGGTGACCAGTCGTCGCGTTCGGCAATCGAGCCCCAGATCGCCTCCACTTCTTCGATGTGCATCGAACAAGGCTCCGCGTCCGACCAGTAAGGGTGCGTCGACGGTCTCTTACGCCCCGCAAGTCTCGTGGCGAGCGTCCGAAACACTTCACCCGGATAGCGCTCCACGCCCGGATCACGGCCGCGGCGCCAGTCGAAGAAGATGCGGTCGATTGTCGCGGCGCGCGATTCCAGCGCCTTCAGAAGAGCAGCCGCAAGCTCGCGATCCGATTGCGGATCACGCGCATCCACCCCCAGCCGTCCCAGAAGCGCGGCGATGAAGGCTTGCTCGAACCGGTCGCCCCAGCTGGCCAGAATGTCTGAAATCGGCTGCGCTTCGGGTACCAGCAGCGACAGGCAACCGCCCAGCTGCGCCAGGTCCCAGTTGATTGCCTCCGGCTGGCGGGCGAAGGCGTAGAGTCCGTAGTGGTCGAAGTATGCGGCAGTGAACTCCGCGTCCCAATAGGGCGTGAACCGCCAAGGGCCATAGTCGAAGCTCTCGCCGGTGATGTTGATATTGTCGCTATTGAGCACGCCGTGGACGAAGCCGGCAACCATGTAGCTGGCGGCAAGCGTCGCGGTCGCTTGGCTGACAAGATCGAACAGCCGAAGGGAATTTTCGGCGGCGTCGGTGGCTGGTTGTTCATCGTACAAGTGTTGAAGGCAGTAGCGCACCAGCCGGTCGAGCGCCTCCGTATCCCGCAGGAACGCCTGCCGCTGGAAGGTGCCGATCCGGATATGACTGTGGCTCAGGCGAGTCAGGACCGAGGAGCGGGTGGGGGAGGGCTCGTCGCCGCGTTCCAGCGCTTCGCCCGTTTCCAACAGGGCAAAGCTCTTTGAGGTGTTGACCCCCAGCGCCTGAAGCATCTCGGTCGCGAGCACTTCGCGGACTCCGCCCTTCAGCGTCAGCCGCCCGTCGGCAGTTCGGCTGTACGGGGTTTGGCCCGACCCCTTGGTGCCGAGGTCGAGGAGTCTACCATCCTCTCCTCTAAGCTGCGCGAAGAGGAAGCCGCGGCCATCGCCGATGTCCGGATTGTACACCCGGAACTGGTGGCCGTGGTAGCGGAGCGCCAGCGGCTGTTTGAGATTGTCTGAAAGCGGCTCGAACCGGCAGAAATGCGCCGCCCATTCCTCGTCCGAAAACCCGTCCAGCCCCACCGTCTCCGCCGCCCGCCGGTTGAGGAATCGCGGAATGCACTGCGGAAACTTCGCCGGCTCTACGGGATCGAAAAAGCCGTCGCCGAGCTCGAAAATCCTGACATCCGGCCGGTAGCGCATCCTCCGCGCATAGGCGCAGCCGGACAGCGAGGGAACGATGCCGAGGGACCCAGCGTGCGCGAATTAGTCAGATAGAATCGGCCCACCCTGCTCCCTCACCGCCGAGCGTGCAAACATATGCTCCCGCAAAGCGACGACTTCGATTCTTGATGATTGCGATCTACTGAAGGCCGTGCAGTGAAATGGTTTCGAAAATCATGCGGCCGAAGACAACTCTAGGGTCCAGCGCATGGCCTCAAGCTCCCACAGCTGTGACTAAGAATGAGATAGCCGTCAGAAACGTGCGCCAATGGAGCGCTCGTTTACGAGGCTTCTTAACTAACCGTTCATTTTCCCGACAATGAGGACCTCCCTGCCGGCGAGAACCGATTGTTGGCTCCGTCTATCCAAATTTCAGAAGGCGGCCCATCTTTCGTGAATTTGATCAGGCTGCCCGGATAATCTGTCTTGCATGCCACGGTGTTGCTTCTTACTCGACAATCATGTGCTGACAAGGAGTCGTAAACACCGAGGTACTTTGCCTTACTCGATAGTACAACGAACAAATTTATGCCGTGCCCATCTGCCCTGTTGATCCCATTGTATAAGTAAATGCTGTAGGTTTCATGGCCTTCCCTGATGTCGCCGACGTGCTCGATTTTGGCGTCAGCTTTTCTAAGCGTCCATTCAAAGCCTTGCGCTTCCAAAAGCGACCGGATGTCACGTGCGCGACCTGCTGTCACCAGAGACAGGGCAACTATGAGGCTTGTCCACATCAGCTACAGTTATTGCACGATTTCACTTCGAATTCATGGCCGCGTTGTACAGGGTCAAAATCCGGTGCGCGTACCAGACACGATGAGGAATTCCTCTGCGATCAACATCCTTCCGGCCATTATATCGCTGAAGTGCCTCTTCCAAGCCAAGCCAGGGGCCCGGACGATGCTGCTTGTCCCTTTTATAACCTCTATAATCCAGCCACTTTAGGGCGGCTTCGGCACTGATTTCAGGTGTCATCAATTGGCCCTTCTCCAAGCCGGTCACCTGCGGTTTCGGATCGTTATAATCCCCGGGATTGTTGACCTGCAGTGGATCTCGAAGAAATACTTCTTTGCTGCCTCCGCTCTCCACTATCGCCCACGCCTTCATCATCTGAGGATCGACATATTTTGGGTCGCCCGGCTTGAGTCCGCGTTCACCATTGAACTTGTTCGCCGCGTCGATGAACACTTGGTCGTTGGCAGCTCGCCATGAATCCGCGCCGGTCTCGGAATAGCCCCGAATGGGCTTTAGCTTCGCGGGAGGTCGCGGGTGTGACTGAGGACGGGCGCGTTGAGTCTGGTTCGTTCGGGCCTGTCGCTCCGGCTGCGGCTGCGGCTGCGGATTGGGACTACCCGTTACCGGTAAGCCCACGGTCCGGAGGACGGCATCGCCGCCCCCCGGGCCGCCTTCGCCGGCGAATGTGAACTGCCCATTCTTTGGGTCGTGGTTGGGATTGAACTTCACCTCGGTCGCCTGCTCCGGGTCCACCGGTACCCGGCCAGTGCGCAACCAATAGACGAATTGAAATCTGGACAGCCGCTGCATTACCCTCTCCTCGCCTGGATGTGCGACCTACTTGATCAGGTACAATGTAGGAAAGATAATTGTTCCACATAGGTTAAATGACGCATTGCGGGCACAGTGCACCATTCGGACGATTTCAGAAATCGCTGTCCTACAGCCGCTGGTTTGCGATAGCTGCCTTGCCTACTTTTCTGCTGGAGGCGCGAGTGAAACATCCTCACTACCTTCGAACTCTGCCTCACGTGCACGCACGAACGGGTACGCGCGCTGCCGCTGCCAATTCGCCAACTTTCGCTGCCAAGGCCAAGGAAGCTGGCCGAAGGTCACACTGTTTGCGTCCGTGACGGCTTCCCTCACTCCGCCGAAGCCGCGCACGCACGCGTTCGAGCACGAACTTTGTGAACTTTCGCGGCTCCTTACCTGATCAGGCCGCGGTCAGGTTTTTGAGTTTGCCCAACGCGGCGCTGTCCGGCTCGTCGGGAGCGATCGTCCCCGCGAACTTGCCGTTGCGGTCGAACAGCAGGACCGTCGCCGTGTGATCGACGGAGTAATCGCCTCCCGCCTCCGCCACCTTCTGCGAGAAAATTCCATATTCCTTCTTCACCTGGTCGATCTGGGCGGGCGATCCCGTAAGGCCGATGATCGGCGCCCCAAACGCCTTCTGATAGCTTCCGACCTCCTTGGGACCATCCCGGGCAGGATCGACGGTGATGAAAAGGATTTTGAAACTGTCGTCTCCAAGCCCGACTTGCCGCCGAAGGTGGACGAGCCGGTTGAGCGTCGTCGGGCAGGTATCGGGGCAACGAGTGTAGCCGAAATAGACCACGTAAGGCTTGCCGGCGAGTTGCCTGCTGGAAAATGGCTGGCCGTCTGCTCCCACCAGAGTGAACGGACCGCCGAATTGCAAGCCTGCCACGGTTTTGCTCGTACCCACGCCATTCTGAGACGGCGGCCTCAGCGAGACGTAAGCCAGGACGATTGCCGCCAGTGCGACCGCGATCCAAAGCACATAGCGAAGCTGCTTCACATCGATTCTCCAGCGGCCGAAGCCGGACGAACATCGACATCGATCCGCCGATCGCCAGACCGATCGAAGCGCAGGGCGAGTAGAAATTTGCTTCCGGCGATCAGCGGCTGCTTCACACCGGTGATCATGATGTGAGTCCCGTCGGGCTTGAGTTGGACCGTCGAATGAGAGGGAATATCGAGGCTTTCGAGCGGCCGCATCCGCATCACTCCGCCGTCCATTGTCGAGGAATGAAGCGTAGCCTGTCCAATCGGAGTGGAGGCATTCAACAGTTTGCCATCGCCTCCGCCTGTGTTCGCCACGGTCAGATATACCGCGGCGGAACTCTGGCCAGCGACCGTTGCTCTCGACCACGCTCCGGAGATTGAGATTTCCGGCGGCTGGCTCTTTTTCGGGGCACAAGAAACGAGCAAGAGCGCAGCGAGCGCCGCGGCCGTTCGACTAGCGGGCATGGCTGGGCGTTTAGGAGATGCGCCGGGCAGGCGCAAACCCCGCAAACTCGCAGTGCCGCTTTACAGCCTCGGGCCTCATTCCTAAGCGCTGACCATGAGGGTCCAGCCAGCAGATTCCATTCTCATCATCGACTTCGGAAGCCAGGTGACTCAGCTGATCGCCCGGCGCGTTCGCGAGGCCGGGGTCTATTGCGAGATTGCGCCGTTCAATACGGCCGAAGAAGCGTTCGGACGGCTTCAGCCGAGGGGCGTGATCTTTTCCGGCGGACCGTCCTCGGTGACTTGGGAGGATAGCCCGAAAGCTCCGCAGGCGGTCTTCGACAGCGGACTACCGTTGCTTGGGATCTGCTACGGCCAGCAGACCCTGCACCAGCAGCTTGGCGGGAAAGTCGTCACCTCCGACCAAAAGGAGTTCGGCCGGGCATATATCGAGGTGGTTGCTTCGTCGGCGCTGTTCGAAGGATTGTGGCACGTCGGCGAAGCGCACCAGGTCTGGATGAGCCATGGCGATCGGGTGGAGACGCTCGCACCTGGTTTCGAAATCGTCGCCAAGTCCGAAGGCGCGCCCTATGCGATCGCGACCGACGAGAAGGCGAAGCGCTACAGCCTGATGTTCCACCCGGAGGTGGTCCACACGCCCGACGGCGGTAAATTGCTCGCCAACTTCGCCCGGCACATTTGTGGTTGCTCGGGCGACTGGACCATGGCCAGCTTCCGCGAGTCGAAGATCGCCGAAACCCGCGCGCAGGTCGGCTCGGGCCGGGTGATTTGCGGCCTCTCGGGCGGAGTCGACAGCGCCGTCGCCGCCGTGCTGATCCACGAAGCGATTGGCGACCAGCTTACTTGCGTGTTCGTCGACCATGGGCTGATGCGCGCCGGAGAGGCGGAGCAGGTCGTGAGCCTCTTCCGCGGCAGCTACAACATCCCGCTGGTACACGTCGATGCGAGCGCGGATTTCCTCGGCGGCCTCGAGGGCGTCACCGACCCTGAGAAGAAGCGCAAATTCATCGGCGCCGAGTTCATCAATGTCTTCGAGGCCGAGGCGAAGACGATCGGCGGTGCGGACTTCCTCGCCCAAGGCACGCTCTATCCCGACGTGATCGAAAGCGTCAGCTTCACCGGCGGTCCTTCGGTGACGATCAAGAGCCACCACAACGTCGGCGGGCTTCCAGAACGCATGAACATGAAGCTGGTCGAGCCGCTGCGCGAACTGTTCAAGGACGAGGTCCGCGAGCTCGGACGGGAACTCGGGCTGCCCGAAGCGTTCGTCGGCCGCCACCCCTTCCCCGGACCCGGTCTCGCCATCCGAATCCCCGGCCAAGTGACGAAGGAAAAGTGCGACATTCTGCGCAAGGCGGATGCGATCTACCTCGAGGAAATCCGCTCTGCCGGCCTCTACGACGCCATCTGGCAGGCGTTCGCCGTGCTTCTCCCGGTCCGCACCGTCGGCGTAATGGGTGACTACCGGACCTACGATTACGTCTGCGGGCTTCGCGCCGTCACCAGTGTCGATGGAATGACCGCAGACGTTTACCCGTTCCCACCCGAATTCCTCAGCCGGGTGGCGACCCGGATCGTCAATGAGGTGCAAGGTATCAACCGCGTGGTTTACGACTACACGTCAAAGCCGCCGGGCACGATCGAATGGGAGTAAGGCCGATGGGGACAAGATTAGTGGCGGTCAGCCTCGCCGTTTCGCTGAGTCTTGCCGGTTGTCAGGACTCGAACAAGCCTGTCGCCTCGGCCCAGACGCAACACATCGCCTGGCGCGAGGGCGACGTCGCCGACGCACTGGCTGAAGCAAAGGAGAGCCGAAAGCCGGCCCTTCTCTATTGGGGAGCGAAGTGGTGCCCGCCATGCAACCAGATGAAGTCGACGCTATTCCGGGACGCCGGCTTCATTGCGGAGACCCGAAATTTCATTCCCGTCTATCTCGATGGGGACAGCAAAGGCGCGCAGCAGTGGGGCGAGCGGTTCGGGATCAGCGGTTATCCGACCGTGATCGTCCTTCGTCCCGACGGCACGGAGATCACCCGAATTTCCAGCGCGACCATGGCGGACCAGCTTCCGGGGCTGCTCAAGACCGTGGCGGGACGCACAACCTCGACGGACGAACTGCTCCAGCAGGCGAAAACCGATCCGGCGCACCTGAAGCCCGATGATTGGCAAGTCCTCGCCGACTTCGACTGGCGCGACGATCCCAAGCATTTTCGCGACCCGAAATCCGCGGTGCCGCTCCTGGATGCCTTGGCCAAGGCGGCTCCCCAGCCGGCGCTGCAGCGACGGTTCGCTCTTCTTTCATTGGTGATGGGTGCCGGCGATCACGGAAGTCTCAATCCGGAGCAGCAGTCCAGACTGGAAGCCGTTCTTCCACCGATCCTCGCCGATTACGGCGAAGTGAAAGAGAACCGCCAGGAGCTGAGCTACGACATTCCGACGATCGTTGCGGCGCTTCCGGATTCGAAGCAGCGGACCGCGCTCAAAGCCTCGCTGATGGCGGCGGCGGACTCGCTTTTCGCCGACCAGAGCCTGCCCATTTCCGACCGGCTCGATTCGACAATGGCGCTGGTCAAGCTGACTGAAGCCAACGGCAAGGTCCCGCCTGATGTGCTTTCGAAAGTGCAGGCGAGGGCGCGCTGGGCCGACGCCAACGCGAAGGACAAGATGACGCGCCAGGGGGTGATCGACGATGCGGCGTACCTGTTATGGGACGCCGGCGATCGCGCGGATGCCAAGAAGCTGGAATTGGCCGAGCTCAAGCGCTCCGACGAGCCTTATTACTATATGAGCAGCCTCTCCGATTTTGCCGAGCAGGAGGGCGACAAGGCCGCGGCCATCGACTGGGCTCGGAAAGCCTACGAAGCATCACAGGGTCCGGCCACTCGGGTTCAGTGGGCGATCCTCTATTCCAAGACCGTTCTTCGCGATGCGCCCGACGACAAGGCGCGGGTCGCCAAGGCGGCCAATGCCGTGCTCGACGAGCTCGGGAAGACGCCCGACAGCTACTACCAGCGGACTCGGGTGAAGGTGGCGGATTGGGGCGACAAGCTGCGCGCGTGGAGCGCGGCCCATAATGGCGCCGATGTCCTGGCCGCGCTCAACACGCGCATGGACGGGGTCTGCGCCAAGCAGGGCGCTCAAGCGCAAACCTGCCGTCAGTGGGCGAACGCCTGATCGAGCGGTTCAGCTCAGCGCGCCTCCTTCGCTGCGGCAATCGCTGCGTTGGCGGCGAAGATATAATCCGTCGTCGTGCTGACGGTATATTCGTTCTCGAACCACAGGAACGGCCATTCGGTCCGAAGTTCCGGATAGTCGGGCTTCACGATCAGCACGCCCGGAACCATGCCGCCCGGGACGAAGCTATAATCGGCACGGTTGTGGCCATAGGCGACCAGCTTCGATTGGGTGCCGACGGTCGACACCAGCGACAGGCTGTTCGCTGGATGGCGGCCGAGCATATAGTCGAGCGCGTTCAACGTGTATTGGGTGCCGATAATCTCGGGGAATGCCTTGTGCAGCATGTACATGGTCGACCCAAAGCTCGCGACCGCGTTCGATCCGGCCCACCCGCCTTCCAGGATCGGCACACCGAACGGGTTGTGCGCAAGCTCCGTATCGGCCCGTGCCTTCAGCTGCTTGACTGCTGGGATTAGCGCGGCGCGGTATTCCGGGCCCATGTATGGAATTGCACGGACCGCGGTGCCGCCGACCAGGAATAGCTGCGGAAGCATCTGCGGAAGCAACTGCATCAGTTTCGCTTTGTAGACCGGATCGCCGTTGGTGGTGACCAGCAGCTCGATCGTCGCTTCGACGTCCGTCATCGGCAGGTTGCCGACGTTGTCGCGCCCGTTGCTCTGGTCAACGTTGGTGCCGACCTTCGACTGCTCGGCCAGCCACAGCGCTTTCGCGGCCGCCAATGCATCGGCCGCCATCTTGGGATCGCTGTCGCGCAGAGCGCGGCTTGCGGCGGCGAGGCCGGTCGCCACCTCGAGGTCGTTCGCCGGATAATCGGTGGTGAAGGTCCAGCGGTCGTCCGGCTTGCCGGACCGGTTGCCGACCACCTCGTTGGGCCCGAGGCTCGGATCGTAGATCCGGCCGTCGGTCTGCGATCCCGCGTCGCCGAGGTGCGTGTATTGCTTCAGGGTCGGATCGACCGTGCCAACGACTGCGTGGCCGAAAATCCTGTACTGGGCGAGCAGTTGAAGCACGCCGTGGCGGATCAGCTGGAGCGAATCCTGTACACCGTCCGGCTTTCGGATCTGCGCTCGGTGCGCCGCCTCATCGATCGTGGTCTCATCCCAGTTGAGGCCGAACATTTCGCGGGAGAGTGCGAGTCCGCGAACGACCTCTGCGTTTTGCGGCGTCTGGATGTCAAAGTCGCCCGCATCCTGGAATCCGCCGACGTCCAGGCCGGAGATATGTTCGCCCGGCTTGAACGGGGAGTCGAGGTTCGGGCCCATATGATAGCCATCGAAGAGAACGATGTTCGGCGGCGCCTGCCGTGAATCGTCCATGTGCGAAACGCCCTGCCAGATCCGATATTGTTCGCGCACCCGCATGTGATCCATCTGCTCGACGAGATAGGTATCAAGCGACGGCTGCCAGATGCGGTCATAGGCGTCCGCGGCAATGCGGAAGGGCCCGGTCTTCCGTCCGGCGTAGGAAATCTCGTAGACCCCGGGGGTGCGCACGCTCGAGAAGTCGAATGTGGCGTAGTTGTATCGTAGATATTTGCCCCACGGCTTCGTCTTTGCGGTGAGCACCGGCTGTTCGGCGCCATCGGCGGTGACACGCAATAGGGTGGCCTGGGCAGGCGCCTTGAAGTTCGGATCGAGCTCGACGACCGCGACCTTCGAGCGACCCGGGGTGTAGCCGGCCTGGTTGTATGAGACGACCGGCTGCCGGACCCAGTCCGGGATAATGTTCGGCCGCACGTGCCAAACGATGGCGTCTTTCGTTGCTCCGGCGGGAATCTGCGAGCGAACGACGAACCAGCCGTTCTGTGCGCGGTTGCGTGCGTCATAGAGCGCGATGGGCGCTCCGTCGGAGGTGATGCTCACCTTGGTCAACGGGTCTTCCGGCGAAAGGGTGATCGAGTGGCCGCCGCTGGCAAGCGGCAACGGGTCTCCGGATCCGTCGCTTGCCATCGTCCCGTCCGGATTGCGCGGGAAAATCCCCGATTGGGAGTCCAGCAAGTACGTCTTGCCGAAGTAGGAGGTTGGGATGAAATCGAGGTTGAAACCGGCCTTTCCGAGGAGAGCGGAAGGAAGCGGCTTGTCGAGATTGACGGCGATCCGGAAGCCGTTCCCTTCCGCGGTCACGGCGACGTTATAATTGAGCCCGACGGCAGGATAGGAAGAGGTGACGACCAGCTGGTTCGGTTGAGGTCCTCTGGTCCGGCTTGCGAACATGGGCACCGGGTCCCACTGCTCGGGCGTCGGATTGAGCCGGACTTCGCCGTCCACCGCAACTCGCTCACCGTGGAGGATGAGCTGGATCCCTGCATTCTTCTCGTCAAAAAAGATTGGGCTGAAATGGTTCTGCTCGACGATGACGCTGGCGCCGCGAGCCTCAAGCGTCTCATCCGGACTTAGAACGAAGCCCCGGTGCGTTGCGCCGGAAGCCGCCAATGCCGAGCTGCTCAACAAGACCGCCGTCAGGCCCAGAAGTTTACGCATACATCCTCCCACTCGTGTTAGCGCTACCATAACCGTCCAACAGCTTGCCGCAAGGGCTCTTCACCGCCGCTCATCGAAAGCAAGAACTCGGTTGGTTCACGACCGGTGTGGCGATCTAGAATTTGGTTCGGGCGGATTCGATCGGAGCTTGCCGGAAGCGCTTGACGATATCTGATCTACGGGCACGGATGACGGTGCGAACCGAGAGAAGTTCTCGCGCGTACGCTCCAACAAACGCGGCGGCGAGTCCGGCCGCAGCGCCGACTCCCAATGCCCACCGCGGGCCGGCTGTATCGGCAACCCAGCCGACGACCGGTGCTCCGAACGGTGTGCTCCCGAGCAGAACGGCAAGCCGCAGCGCCATCACCCGCCCACGCATTGCTGGTTCGGTCGACAGCTGCATCAGGCTGTTGCTTGAATTCGTGAAGGTGAGAGCGGCCGCGCCGATGACCATAAGCGCTGCGCCAAACGTCCAGTAGGTGGGGGCGAGCGCCGCAAGTCCGCAGCCGAGGCCGAACACTCCGGACCCATAGATCAGGTAAAGGAATCTCGGCCGGTCGCGCCCTGCGCCAAACAGCGCTCCGGACATGGTCCCGACAGCCATGATCGATGACAGGAGGCCGTAGCCACCCGCATTGGTATGGAACACCCGGACAGCCATTGTCGAAACGAAGATGGGAAAGTTGAGGCCGAACGTGCCGATCAGCGCCAGCATGATCATCATTGTCCTGAGGTCGCGCCGGTCCCAAACATAGTGGAATCCTTCAGTCAGGCTGCCTCTCGTTCGCTTCGCCCGCTTGGTCGGGTGAAGCTCCGAAACGCGCAGGAAATAGAGTGAGATCAGCACGGCGATAAAGGACACGCCGTTGAGAACGAAGGCCCAGCCGGTTCCGATGGAGGCGATCAGCAGGCCCGCTACTGCCGGTCCGATCATCCGCGCGCCGTTGAAGGACGTCGAATTGAGGGCAACCGCGTTCGGCAGGTCGGCATCGCCCACCAACTCGCCCACGAACGTCTGACGGGCGGGTGCATCGAACGCCGATGCGCAGCCGAACAGGAAGGCGAAGATGTAGACCTGCCAGAGCTGCACGAGCCCATTGACGGTGAGCACGCCGAGCGCCAGCGCGAGCAATCCCATCGTGGCTTGCGTCAGCATCAGCAGCTTGCGCTGGTTGAAATGATCGGCGGCGAAGCCGGTCCACGGCAACAGCAGCAGCTGGGGCCCGAACTGCAGCGCCATTACGATACCCACTGCGGATGCGCTGTTGTGGGTAAGCTCGGTGAGAACGAGCCAGTCCTGCGCCGTGCGCTGCATCCAGGTGCCGACGTTCGATACGAGCGAGCCGCCAGCCCACACCCGGTAATTGAAGCTTCGCAGAGACCGGAAGGTCCCAGCAGCGCTCAGCTGCATGAGGAGTCCGGGGCCGTGTTCAACAACATTTGGTTCGCCACGCCGATGCGGTTGCTCCAGCGGCGCGGCGAACGCAACTAGCGGGTCGCCACCTTGTCCGTTGTTTCTGCTGGCTTGGACGGATTGGCGGGTATTTTGTCGAGCAGGGCGTCAATCACCTTTCCGTCGCGCTGATACACGTCCGGATACTGGATGATCTTGCCGTCAACTGTCGCGGCCGACGTCATGTAGACGATGTAAACCGGCAGCGGCTTGGGGAAGTTTGCCTCTGTCGTCTTGCCGCTCGCCAGGACAGCCTGGATCTTGTCGGGAGTCCAGGTTCCTGCCGTATCTCCTTCCTCAAGCAGAATCGTGGCCAGCTTCAGAACATCCTGCGTGCGGATGCATCCGTGGCTGAAAGCGCGGACCTTGCTGTTGAATCGGCTCTTTGCGTTGGTGTCGTGGAGATAGATCGCCTTGGAATTCGGCATCACGAACTTCAGTTGGCCAAGGGCGTTGGTCGGCCCCGGCGGCTGCCGCCAGCGCTGCACCGAACCGTCAGCGCCCTTCACCGCGACGAAACCCTTCTTGCCCGCGACCTCCTTGGAAATGCTCGTCGGAACCTCCCACCACGGGTTGAGGATCACGCCCGTCGCCGTCGCGGAAATTTGTGGAGTCGGCGTCGAGATTTTGCCCGCGACCGCGTGGTGCCGCGAAATCGTTGCACCATCTTCGACCAACGCGGCAGTGTACGCCGGAACATTGGCGATGATGTACCGCCCTCCCAAATCGCGCGGCAGCCAACGCCACCGGTCCAGGTTTAACTTGATGCGGTTGATCTCTTCCGTCTCGCTCGGGGGAGTTACAGTAAGCGCTGTTTTGAGTGCTGCGTATTGCGGGTGCGTCGGAAGCAGTGATTTGAGCGTGACGGTGACGCTATGCTGGGCAACCGCGCTGTGAAGAAGCTGGTCCAGACGACCGCCGTCAAGATCCGGATCCTTGATGTGCCAGTCGATTCGAGCGTCGCCGCGCACGTGACCCAAAGCGAGATCCGAGGCAATCTTGTCGAAACAGTCGCTTGCAACCTGGCTGAGCCGCGTCGGGTCTGCAGAAGCTATCGCCGCGCTAAGTCCGCTCGGGTTGTAATCAGCAGGGTTCAGGCCCTCCTGCCCGACGGCCTGGATATAGGTGAGCAGCTCCTGCGCATCCGTAACGGCCCAGACCGGAGGCGGTAGAGGAGCGGGGGCGGCTGGGACTGGAACGGGGGCTGCAACCGGTGCTTGCGGTTGCATTGGCGCCGGCCGCCCTGGAAATTGGGACGGAGCAGCCCGAACAGCGGGAGCGGGGGAGGGCCCTTGCGCCCAGGCCCCAGAAATTGGTGCCGCCAGTGCCGCGCTCGCGAATGCGAAGAATTTGAAATGCCTTAACAATTTATACCCCACCAACAGTGTAACACGCTCCGGATTTGATCCCCTTTTGCGCAAATAGACCTTACACTGGCTGAACAACCTCCACCAGTGACCGAAAAGCACCATTCCGGTTGCCCCGAGCAGCTACGACAATACAATCGGCTTGATTGGCAGTGCACGCCATCAGATAAGACAGCCCTTGTCTGGGGCAAAAGTGAATGATCAGGGCGCGAATAGCCGACGCGGAAGATCCGAACGACCGGCGGCGGTTTTCCCGGGCGCCGGTCGAAATTGAAGCGAAGATGCGTGAGCTCGGCGCCAATGGCGTCGACGCGCGCGTCCTCAACCTGTCGGACCGCGGGTTTATGGCCCAAACCGACGGGCACTTCGAAGTCGGGTCGCGAGTGTGGTTGATGCTGCCGGGCCGCGAACGCGCCAACGCCGTGGTCAAATGGACCGCCGGCGACAAGATCGGCGCTGAGTTCGCTGAACCGCTTTCGAACGAAGGTTTACCGAACCTCTAGCGGTTTCAACGACTTACTGTTGCAGAGTATCAACAGTTGGGGCGATCGTCATAACGATTGATGCAACCGCGCTGCGCTTCGCTCGTTCAAAGCCGCCGAAAGGAAGGTGTCAGATGGCGAGCAGCGCCAGCGACATGGGCCCCACGTATTTTGCAGCCGGACGGGGGTATCACGCAGTCTACCGGGAAAATGAGGTGAACCACTGCCCAGGGTGCGGGCGCACACAGTGGATGATCGGCCGCATGTCGGCGGAATGCGCATTTTGCGCCACCGCGCTCCCGCTCGCGGAGGCCAGCATGCGTTCGCATCACGGGCCGGTGACTATCCAGCATAAGAACAGCGATCACCACGCCTGGGCTGCGTAACCCGGTCAGGGGATCGGCGTCCGCCTGATCGGAACCGGTGCGTTGCAGAGGTCCACGCCACCGGCGGGGCGGATGAAGAAGCTGTCGTGCCGGTTTGCCCTGGCGCGAACATAAGCAGCAAACGCAGGGCTCGAGGTGTCCATATATTGGAATGAGGGTCGCTGGCCGGGAGGCAGGTCGCTGGCGACGCGAACGCCTACGATCGGCGCTGCGTTTGCGGGGTTCTTGTAGAAGCCGAGATCGCCGGTTCCGCGCGGAAGCGAGCTCAGGCGGTCGATCCCTTCGACCACCCGGCCTACCAGCGCAATGTTGCGATCGAGATGCCTCGGCGCGTGACCGATTACGGCGTAAAGCTCACCGCCGGTCCCCGTGTCGGGTGACAGGTCTCGCCCTGCTCCGACATACCCGTAACAATGAACCAGGTTCCCCGTTCCTGAGCCGGGATCGTAGGCGATCGGCCACCCGTCGGCGAAGCCCGCCCGCGGCGCATAATCGTCCGGATAGCCGAGCGGCCTCACAGTGAGTCCCCGCAGCGGCCGCGCATATTCGGCCGGCGGCTCCGGCACGACTCCCGGCGGAAGTGGGTCCTTGCCGTCGTTCTTGCCCCACTGGACCACATAATCGTCCTGGACGCGGTAGATCGTCGCCTTGTCCCACCAATGCGCGCGCGCCAAAGCCCTGATGTTGGCGACGTGGAACGGGGCGAAATCCGGTGCGAGTTGGATCAGCACCTGCCCGCCATTTTTCAGCTTCATCACCAGAAGGTCGTTCGGATCGATGGAGCGCCAGGCACTTGCCGGGGCGGAGGCGACGATCTCCGTGGGAGTAGCCGGCTTCGACGAAGGGGCAGCGGTGGCGGCGAGAGCGGAAAGGATAAGTACTGCGATACGAGCCATTGACGGATAGAAGCAGATTCCCCGTTGACCGGAAAGCGGAAGCTGTAACTGGGCTTTTTGCGTTGGGGAGATGAAGGAGACGAGGATGCACAAGCTAGCACCAGCAGGATTTTCAGCAGCGCTAATGCTGGCAGCCTGTAACCAATCCCAGCCTCAAAACCCGCCGCAGAACCAGGCGCAACAGCCGCATTCCACGATAGGGCCCGAGCAGGAGCAGCTTCACCAACTGGACGCGCTCAACCTCGCCATCGCTCTTAAGCGGGCAATCTACGATTCCGGGTACAGTTGCCGGCAGATCGACAAGGCGGGCTACGTCGGCCCCTATAAGAACCTGGATGAGTGGACTGCCCATTGCACCAACGGCCGCGACTGGGCGATCTTTGCTGGGCCCGACGGAAGCGCGCAGGTGCGCGATTGCGCCGACGTGGCGCGCTTCGGCCTGCCCAAGTGCGAAATCCACGAAGCTCCGAAGGGTTCGGTCAACGGCCGCAGCTGATCAGCCGCAGCTCCTGCTTTCCTTATACTCGCCGGCCGCGGACTTTTCCTTGACGGTGGTGCAATTGCCCTGCCGAATGGTTTCACGCCAGCTGCCATCGGCGTTCGTCACACGATTGCCCTTCGGGACGCGCTGGCCATTTACGACGTCGTAATTGAAGGGCGTGTGTTGGACCTGCTGCTTGGGCTGATCGATGTGAGCCGGTTGAGCCGCAGCAACAGCTGCCCCGGCGAGAGCGAAGCCCGCGAGAGCAATGGCCGCTCTGGAGAAAAAGCCGCGATTCATGACATCTGTCCTCATCATGCCGTTGTAGCACGGTTCTCGTTAACCGGCGCTGACGCCCATTTCATTTGGCGAGTGCCACTGCGATTTCCCACTCCTCCTCTCGCACCGGCGAGACGGAGAGCCGCGACTGCCGGATCAGCTCCATCTTGGCGAGCTTGGGCTCATTCTTGATCTCCTTGAGCGTCACGGGCCGGGGCAGCTGCCTCACGGGCTCGACCCGAACCGAAACCCAGTTTGGATCTTTGGGGTCGGGGACGGCCTCGCGAATGATCCGCATAATCCCGATCACCGAGCGTTCATCGCCTGAGTGATAGAAGAACGCCTGGTCGCCAGCCTTCATCGCTTTGAGATGGAGTCTGGCGGCCGGATTGCGAACCCCGTCCCATTCGGTTGAGCCATCGCGTTGAAGATCGGCCCAGCTGTAGGTTCCGGGTTCCGATTTCATTAGCCAATGCGTCATCGATTTCTCCTTGCGCGCAGCTACCCCGATCCCATCGCAATCAAAAGCCCGACGGATTTTCAAGGAATTTCAATCGGTTCCCCCATTCGTCCCGCGACTCGCTCAACTCATCGTTAGGTGGGTTGGATTAGCGGAAATAATCCGTATTTGGCCATCAGCGATTGAGAGCGAGCGGTCCTTGAGGCGCTTTGAGCGCGGGACCCGGGCAAGACGGATGAACCCCCACCCGGACCTTTGGAGGCCTTCGGGCACCAAGGGTGGGGGCGCCGCCAGAGAGCAAAGGTAAATTGATGAAGCTGATCGGGCGCCGCGGGCTCACCGCGACGGTGGGATTCTTTATGCTGGCAATGACTTCGGCAAACGCCAGTGCAGCACCGGTGCAGGCGAGCTTCCAGCCGGCGGTTCAGAACATCAGCTATAGCCTTCCTCAGCAGTCGGCGGTGGCAGTTGCCAACGCGGTGCCTACACCAACCGCTGGCGGGGTTCAGGCCACTGTTCCCGCTGCGAACCCGCTGCAGCTGCTGTCGAACGCACCGACGATGATGAACCAGCCGCTCCCGCTTCCGCTGGGCCAGATTGTTCAAGCGAATATGGGTGGAGCGTTGGATGACCAAGGGATTTGCCTGGCGACCGCAGTCTATTTCGAGAGTCGCGGCGAGCCAGTCGAGGGACAGCTCGCGGTAGCCGACGTCGTGATCAACCGCGCGGCGTCTGGGCGCTATCCCTCAGACTGGTGCAGTGTCGTCAAGCAGAAGGCGCAATTCTCGTTCGTTCGCAATGGCCAGTTTCCCGGCATCTATGACGTGGCGGCATGGCACACGGCGGTCGGTGTTGCGCGCACGGCCATTCTCAATCTGGCTCGTGAAGTTCCCAACGATGTCATGTGGTACCATGCCGATTACGTTGCGCCGAACTGGCGGCACGGCCTTCAGGAAGTGGAACAGATCGGCGCTCACATCTTCTACCGCGCCTGAACCTTTCTATCTGACTCGCGAAAGACTCGGTTCGGCGTAAATCCCGTTTACGGGGGATTCGCGCCGGACCGTTTTCGATTCACCCTGCCGCCAGCGCCCACGCCGGCGCTAGGGGAGGGTCGAGTGCTCAAGGTCCTGGTCGTCGAGGACGACGCGCAGCTTGCAACCACGGTCCGGTACCTGATCGAGGACAACCCCCGCTATCGGGTAATCGCAACGGCGGAAGATGCCGAATCTGCCATTTCCGCTGCGGAGACTTGCGATCCGGATCTCGCGCTGGTCGACCTCCATCTGGCGCACGGCTCAACCGGTTTTTCGGTCGCGGTTCGGCTTCACGATCTCAATATCCCGTGCCTTTTCGTCAGCGGAAAAGCGCCGAGCTTTCCCATGCCGGATCTTGCGCTTGGCTGCCTGATGAAGCCCTTTACGGCGGAAGATGTGCACCGTTCGCTTGCCCTTGCCGAGGATCGTCTCCGAGGGCGCGAGATGTTGCGGATGAGAATCCCACAGAATCTGAAAGTCTATGAGGGTCCAACGCAAGCCACGGAGACCCAGCCGGGCTACATCCCATCTCGCCGGTCGATCCGGACAAGGCTTGAGCATTGGATTGCGGGCCGGCAGGCGCTGCAGTCGTAATACTGTAAGCGTGGATGCCCCGCGTAGTTTGGATCCCTAGTCCGGATCCATCCGATCGCGTATGAAATCTTCGTAACTATACAGAAAAACAAGGATTAATTTCCGAGCGCGTCCGGCACTGTCCATGGCTATCGGGCTCCGACTGTGGGGGCAAACGAGGGAGCAAAGTTTGGATGCACAGGTTGAATTTTAAAACCGTCCAACATGCAAAGCCCGGGCGTCACGGAGATGGTCTCGGCCTCTATCTGTTGGTGTCGAAAAGCGGCGCTAAGTCCTGGATTCTTCGAGTTCAGGTAAACGGAAGGCGGCGCGACATCGGGCTTGGTTCCGTCGCCATTCTGACGCTTGCCGAGGCAAGGGACAAAGCACGCGAACTGCGCAAAATCGCCAAACTGGGTCGAGACCCGATTTCCGAGCGGGATAAAAGCAAGATCGTCGTGCCGACTTTCGAGAAAGCGGCGGAGACCTGCCATCGAGAAGGTCCTCCATGCCGATGGCAGAAGCGCCATAGCGATGCCTTTCTGTCCTCGCTGAAGCAACACGCCTTTCCCAAGGTGGGCAGACTCTTCGTTGATGTAATCGACGAGAACAATATCGTCGCCGTGCTTGCACCGCTCTGGCATGAAAAGCCGTCTGCTGCCCGCAAGCTGCGGCAGCGCATCATGACCGTGCTCGACTTTTCAAAAGTCAAAGGCTGGCGCTCCATCGGCGCTCCGAACATCAGCCCACGCGCGATGCTGGGCAAACAGCCGAAGGCGGGCAATTTTGCCGCAATGCCTTACAAGGACGTTCCGCCATTCATTGCCGCACAAATGGAGAAGATCGGCACTCCCAGCAGGCTCGCTCTGATGTTCACGATTCTCACCGCCGCGCGCTCGCGTGAAGTGCGGACCGCCTGCTGGTCGCATATCGACTTTGAAGCAAGGACCTGGTCACGGCCAGGTGAATTGATGAAGTCGGGTGAGCCGCACGTCGTAACGCTTTCGCCTGAGGCTATCGCGATTCTCGAACAGGCGAGACCCTTCAAGATGCTGTCGGACACTCTCATCTTCCCCGGACAAGGCGGCGGACAGCTCTCGGACATGGCCCTTCTAAAGATCGTGAAGAAGGAGTCGGGGCCATACACCGTCCACGGCTTCCGGGCGGCGTTTCGGACCTGGGCAGCCGAGCATGTGCCGACAATTCCGGAAGCCGTGGCCGAGTCTGCACTCGCGCACACTGTACCGGACGCAGTCGTCCGAGCGTATCAACGTGCGAACTTCATGGATTTAAGGCGTACTCTCCTTGATGCGTGGGGCAACTACTGTTCAGGACGAGGCGCGGCCTAAGCGGCATCACCCATCGCGCTAGCAGTCTGACGCGCGAAGCGCGACCGAAGGGGCGGGGCCGCTGCCGCGAGCGAAGTCGTGGATCTGCAAGATCCGGGGAGCGGCTGGTCAGGACGGTCGGATCATAGCGCCAAACCCCCAATCGTCAGGTCGCGCGGGCTCCATGTCGATAATGCCGGCCGGACCGAGGGTAACCACATCGGCGTGGCCGAACCCTCGCGAATAGTCCGAGATGGTGACGAGGCGCGGCGCGGCGCGCATGACGGCGGATTGCGCGCTGTTCGGACGAGGTAGAGACGTCAAGCCCGGACGGCGCTGGAGCAGCAGGTCTATCGCGCGCTCGCGCTGTTGGGGATCGGTCACCTCCGATGCTTCCGCAGCGATCGCCAGCTCCTTGATCTGTTTCGGATCGTCGACGTCACGGCCGATCGCGATCGCCACGCGCTGATCGCGCTGAATGTTCGCGAACTTCTGCCCCTCACGCGAGATGACGAAGTAGATCAGCAGGCCCTCATTGGCGAAGCCGACCAAGGTGGTTTGCGGCCACCCGTCGCGCATCAGCGTAGAAATCGCCATTAAACGGTGCGAGGCGAGGATCGCGGTTATTCTGTCGTCCATTTTGACCTCCGCTTACTCGTGTGCCTGCAACACCGCATGCCGTCGCTCCGTTTGTTTACGTAATGACTGGCCAGGAGTGATCAGAGATTCTCACCAATATGCGACCGCTCAAACTGTTCCTTCTCTACTCGCTATTGGGAGTAGCGCCGGCGGCTGCTCAACAGGTGCAGATCGGCCGGGGCTCAGTAGTCGCAGCCGTCCAGCACCTGAAGGCCGGTGAGTTCGTCTGGGCGCCGCAGATTTCGCCGAGCGGGCCCGTCCTCCTGATCGTCAATATAAAGACGCAGCGCGCTGTGCTGTTTCGCAACGGAGTGCCGATTGCGGCGACGACGGTCTCGACCGGGAAGCCCGGACACTCCACGCCTGTTGGCGTGTTCACGATCCTGCAGAAGCAGGTTGAGCACTACTCCAGTCTCTATGACAGCGCGCCGATGCCTTACATGGAGCGGCTCACCTGGGGTGGTGTTGCGCTGCACGCCGGAAAGCTGCCGGGTTATCCGGCGTCGCATGGTTGCATCCGGTTGCCGGCCGATTTCGCGCAGCGGCTGTACGGCGTAACGAGCTTGGGAATGACGGTGGTCATCACGAATCGGGATGTGACACCGCGGGTCGCGCCTTCTCCGCAATTAGTCGAACCTGACGCGACGGATCAGGCCAATGTTCCAATAGACTGGCATCCCGAGCGCTCGCCCACCGGACCTGTCTCGATCGTCGTCAGTGCAGCCGACAAACGCGCTTTGATTTTGCGTAACGGGGTGATCATCGGCTCGGGGCCGGTCGTAGTGGATGGCGGCATCTCCGGCACCTGGGCCTATGCGCTTCGTTCCGTGGATTCCACAGGCCAGCATTGGATTCGGATGCAGCTGGATTCGGCAACGGCGTCTGCGGACGTCCAGCCCACGGAATGGCAGCGATTTCACTCGCCCGATGCATTCCGCAAGGCGGTTGCCTCGGTAGTCGACCCGGGAACTACGGTGGTTGTCACATCCGATTCGCTTGAGGCGTCCGCTGCCGGAGCGCCGGTCACAGTGCTGGAAGACAGCCGGGACTAACGACATCAGGAAAAGATGCGGCGCCGAAGCGCCGCGTCTCCCTCGCTCCATTTGTTCCTAGTGAGCGATGAACAATGGGATCGGCGAGTCCTTCAGCAACCGCTTCGTCACTCCGCCGAAGAACGTCTCGCGCACTCGCGATTTGGAAAACGCGCCCATCACCAGCCAGTCGTAGCGACCGCTCTCTAGTTTCGACAGGAGCACGGGCTCCACAAAATCGCTGGTGGGTACATCGAGCCGCACGATTTCAGCATGAATGCCGTGGCGCGACAGATAGGCTGCAGCCATTTCAGCCGGGTTGCCGATACTGTCGTCATCTAGCTCCAGCACGGTCACGGATTGGCTTAATTTGAGCAGTGGGACCGCAGCCTGAACTGCAGCCGAGCACGGATCCGAGCCGTCCCACGCGATCAGAGCGCGACCAGCGGCGTTGAAGCCATCATCGTTGACAGCAGCAAGAATGGGCTTGCCGGATCGCAGGACCAGTGGTTCGGCGACCCTGCGTATGTCGCGGACCTTAAGCTCCGGAACTTCGCGATTGACGACGATCACATCGGCGAGCGCCGCGGAATCCTCCAACGCCACGTCGAAGTTACCGATAAGCTCTATCCAGTCCCAATTGATCCCCTCGATTTCGAGGCGCTTCTCCAGACGCGCGCGGTTGAGGCTTTCGATCTCCCGCTCCGCTTCCAACAGCATGACGCCGCCGTCGGCCAGTCCGTAAGCGTCGCCGGGAATGGGCGTAAAGGGGACAATGTCGACGCAGATCAGATGGCCCTCTACCGCGCGAGTGACGTCGACGGCCGCCTGGAACCGTGCTTCCTGACCGTTGTCCTCGTGAACGAGAAGCAGGATGTTCTTCATTGCCAGTCTCCCTTCCATTTTTTGGAAGGATAGGCCGGCGCCGCTTCGGCGGAATCCGGAGTTCTACGGAGTCCCGCGAATTTCCTAATTCGGGCACGCCCGTTTCCCCGCCCCTATGCAGCCGATCCGGACCGCTTGCGAGGACAATCGCGCCTACTGAGAGCCGGATGATGCAGTCCAGCAGCAGCTTTCTAACGGCTTTTTTGTGACTTGGACCTCGCCGGCGCCGTCGCTGGAGCCGCTCAGGGAAGTTACCTATCGATGCGTGGAAGGGAGGCCGTTAGATTGCACCCGTGACTGAAATCCTCCCTAAAGCGCATCGAAAACCACGACAAATCTGATCTGGCCGAGCGGCTGTCCAACTATCGCTCCCGCGTGATCCGGGAGGGCCGCAAAGCCGCACTGGAAAAAATCGATCGGGCGATCGAGGAAGCGCGCGGGCCGAAGAAATGCGACAGCGCCTCTCGCACCTGATTTCCGCTCTGGGACGTGACCTATCGAGCTTGGTTGCCGACGCCGCGGCGCATCCTCTGTCGCAGGCCGGCGTCGTCGCATTCTGTCTTGTTTGGTGGGCGTCAGGCCTTCCGACCGACATCCTTACGGCTACGCTCTCCATTGCCGCTATCACGCTGACGCAGATGGTCCTCAATCGCCAGAAGTTGCGAGAGGAGGATGATCGCCGGCGCGATGTTGCCATGCACGCGAAGCTCGACGAATTGCTGCGCGCAGAGCAGTTCGCTCGCAAGGAGCTCGCCGGTATCGAAAATCTGGAAGCCGACGAAATTGACGCACTCAAGCTTCGTGTTGCACAGTCGAGAAGCATTGAACATGCGGCAGGTTAGTGCATCGTGACCAGACTGCATTTGGAAACACACGCAAGTTCTCGAATTGGGTGGCTGCGTGCAGCTGTGCTCGGCGCAAATGACGGCATTGTGTCGACGGCCAGCCTGATCGTCGGTGTCGCCGCGTCCGAAGCGAGTCGCTCGAACGTGCTGATCGCAGGGGTTGCGGCCCTACTCGCGGGAGCATTGTCGATGGCTGCCGGCGAATATGTCTCCGTGAGTTCCCAAGCCGATACGGAGCGAGCCGATCTCAGGCGCGAAGCCGAGGAACTCCGCCGCCAGCCGGAACTCGAATTGGAAGAGCTTACGCGAATCTATCAGTCGCGGGGTATCGATCGCGAGACCGCAGTTACTGTCGCGTCGCAGATGATGGCTAAGGACGCGTTGGCCGCACATGCCCGTGATGAGCTTGGCCTTTCCGAAGTGCATACTGCACGTCCATTGCAAGCCGCGATGGCATCAGCGCTCACCTTTACGGTCGGGGCTGCGGCGCCCTTGGGCGTGGTACTGTTCGCTCCGTTGCAGCTTCTCGTCGTCTATGTTGCAATCGTCTCGCTTGTCTGCCTGGCCGTGCTGGGTGGGTTGGGTGCAAGGGCCGGCGGTGCGCCGCTTGGGCCGTCCGTTCTTCGGGTAACATTCTGGGGGATACTGGCGATGCTCGTTACGGCCGGAGTGGGTCGGCTCTTAGGAGCCGCTGTGGGATAAAGATGCCCAGGCATCAATAATGGCCCTGCAATCGAGCCATCATTGGCCGTCGCTGCGGGAGCTTCGAGATCCTTTGTAGCGACGAATGATCCGTAACTCAGGGATATTCCTTAGGGGAACTCACTTATTACGCGAAGTCCAATAGCGGCTCAGTAATGCATCCATCATCGAGATGGAGCATTCGCCATGTCGCACACGGATAGGCTCAACGGACGCCAAGTTTCCCGCCGCGATTTTCTGAACATCGCAACCGTCGGCACCGGCGCGGTGCTTGCGATCGGCCTCACAGCCTCACCGGCGTATGCGAAGGTTCCGCAGAAGGTCGTCAACTATCAGCCCATCCCCAAGGGGAAGCAGAGCTGCTCCACCTGCGGACTGTTCGTGCCGCAGACATCATGCAAGCTGGTTGACGGAACTGTCGCACCCCAGGGTTGGTGTACACTTTATCAGCCCAAGGCCTGAGCCGCTTGCCGAATTCAAAAAAAGGGGGAAGTGCCATGGCGCAGCGCGCGTGGGTCAACCGGTTTTCGTTGTTCGCGGGGGTTAGCTTCGTCGCGGTTGCGTTCGGAGTGCACCGGCCGGCCTCAGCCGTCCCTGCCTTTGCCGAACAAACGGGGCAACCCTGTGCCTCGTGCCATGTCGGCGGTTTCGGCCCGCAGCTGACGCCGTTCGGCCGGGTATTCAAGCTCGGGGGTTACACGCTCCGGGTGAAGCCGTTCAACGTACCACTCTCGGCAATGGCGGTGGCTTCCTACGTGCACACCCGCAAAGCGCAGGAGGAGCCGCCGACGGATCATTCCAAGACCAACAACAACACGTCGTTTGACCAAGGGAGCGTATTTATCGCGGGCGGCGTCGGTTCGCACTTCGGCGGCTTCTCGCAGATCACCTATAGCGGCGCCGATCACGCGTGGAGCTGGGACAATCTGGATCTTCGCGCGGTCGGGACCGGCAAGATCGCCGACAAGGACCTCATCTATGGAATCACCCTGAACAACAGCCCCACCGTCGAGGATGCGTGGAATACGACTCCCGCCTGGGGCTATCCCTACACCGGCTCCGATTATGCGCCCGGTCCCGACATCGCGCCGCTAATCGACGGCACCCTTGCGCAAGGCGTGCTCGGGATGAGCGGCTATGCGTGGCTGGATTCCAAATATTATATCGAGGCCGGCGGCTACAAGACCCCGCACAGGCGGACTCTCAACTGGCTTGGAGTTGATCCGGGCGATCCGGGGGATATCAATGGCATAGCGCCGTATGGGCGAGTTGCGGTGCAGACGGAGGCAGCGGGTGGGACGGTCGAGGGCGGCGCGTTCATACTTAAGGCCGCGCTCTGGCCTGGCCGAGATCGGTCGAGCGGCCTCACCGATCGTTATGCCGACTACGGGGTCGATGCGTCCTGGTTCAAACCGCTGAAGTCCGACACGGTGACTCTGCAGGGGCGCTATACGCACGAGGATCAGTCGCTGAACGGAAGCTGCGCGCTCGGTATGGCCGACGGTTCGATCCCGACGGTCCCGCTGTCACAGTGCGCCGACAACAGCCTCGACGAATTCAAGGTCGATGGGTCGTACTACTGGCACAATGCGGTTGGCCTGACGGTCAGCGCCTTCGACACCGCGGCATCGACCAACCCAATCATCTACGGCGGCTACCGGACGATGCGGCCGGACAGCTCCGGATGGCAGCTGCAGCTCGACGGAACCCCGTTCGGCGGGCGCAAATCACCGTTCGGCCCGAGGTTCAATATGCGAGTGGGCGTGCAGTACACGCACTACACACGGTTCAACGGCGCTCGCTTCAATTATGACTTCAGCGGCCGGAATGCCCCGGACAACGACACGTTCAGGGTGTTCACCTGGGTCGCTTTCTGAGCGGAGCGAAGTCGCCTCAATAGTCTCCGCGCACTTCCGATCCGGCGCAGCGGCGCCAGCTCGAATCCAGCTGCGGTTTGGAACGCTGTCTCGAAAGCGCAGCGGTTTCGATGTGGTCGTGGGAGAGATTCAAGGCGAATGTCTGCTTTCCACCCAAAACGGACACTCGACCGCATCTGACGAGGGTCGAGAAGCATCGCTCCTCACATCTCACCTTCGCGAGCAGAGGTCTCACGCCGCACAAGCATCCAACGAATAGCCTTCAGAACGCACTGTTCGAATGAGACTCTGATCGCCGGCGTCCCCAAGCGCCTGCCGGAGACGACGAATGTGCACATCAATCGTCCGAAGCTCGATCTCCTCATTATGCGGCCAGACAAGCTCCAGCAGCTGCTGGCGCGAGAAAACCTTTTCCGGGTTCTGCAGGAATTGGCGAAGGAGCCGGTATTCCGTCGGGCCGAGCGGAACCGGAGCACCATTGCGACGCACTCGATGTGCACTTACGTCCATCTCCAGATCGGCATAAGCTAAGCGATCGGCCATCAGGTTCGGACTTGCTCGCCGCAGCAGCGCCTTCGCCCGCGCCACCAGCTCTTTCGGGCTGAACGGCTTGGTCACGAAATCGTCGGCGCCTGTCTCGAGCCCCCGCACCCGATCCTGCTCCTCGCCCCTTGCCGTCACCATCAAAATCGGGATTGATGACATCTCCCGGTTTCGCCTCAGTTGGCGGCAAACCTCTATTCCGCTGATCCCCTCGATCATCCAGTCGAGAATCATGAGATCGGGACGGATTTCGTCGACCAAAATCAGCGCCTCTTCGCCTGAAGGCGTACTGGTGACGGTGAAGCCTTCCTTCGAGAAATGATGCTTGATCAGTTCCGCGATCGGCCGATCGTCTTCCACGACCAGCACGCGCTTCGTCCCGTTGGCGCCCACTTTAGCGCGTTCCCCCATATTTCTGCACGTCGCCCATGTAGCGCCCTGTGGCCGCATAATAGACCATCTCGGCGATGTTGGTCGCGTGATCGCCGACGCGCTCAAGATTTTTGGCGACGAACAGAAGATGTGCTGACTGGCCGATGTTATTTGGGTTTTCCATCATGAAGGTGAGAAGCGCCCGAAAGATCGAATCGTAGAAGTCGTCGACCGCCTGATCCCGCTGGCAAACCCGCACGGCGGCGTCGGCGTCGCGATTCACAAACGCATCGAGCACGTCGTGAACCATCTCCGTCGCGATCCGCGCCATTTCGGGAAGCAGCGAAATCGGTTCGATCTGACCACCGCCTACCAGTTGCGGAACGCGCTTCGCGATGTTCTTGGCGTAGTCGCCGATCCGCTCTACCACCGCCGAAATCTTGAGCGCCGCGATTGAGTCGCGGAGATCGCCCGCCATCGGGGCTCGAAGAGCGATCAACTGGACCACGCGCCGCTCTGTCTCGATCTCGAGATCGTCGATGCGGGCGTCGCCGTCCACGACAAGCTCCGCTCCATCGATGTCGTGCTGCATCAGGCAACGCATGGCTTCCTGGATCGCATGCTCGGCAAGGCCGCCCATCTCACTGATGAGCGCCCGTAGCCGGTCGAGGTCTTCGTCAAAGGCCTTGAGTGTATGTTCGCGCGACTGTTGCATCTCAAGCTCCTTCAACCGAAGCGGCCGGTGATATAGTCCTGGGTCCGTTGCTGGACCGGATTCGTGAAGATCTCGCGGGTGCGGCCGAACTCGACCAGTTCGCCCAGGTGGAAAAAGGCGGTCCGCTGCGACACGCGCGCGGCCTGCTGCATGTTATGGGTGACGATCAGGATCGTAAACTTCTCGCGAAGCTCGTGTATCAGTTCCTCGATCTTGGCCGTCGAGATGGGGTCCAGCGCCGATGTCGCTTCGTCGAGAAGCAGGATCTCGGGCCTCACGGCGATCGTCCTGGCGATGCATAGCCGCTGCTGCTGGCCTCCGGAAAGACCGAGGGCACTCTGATTGAGCTTGTCCTTGACCTCATCCCAAAGTGCGGCCTGGTTCAGGGCATCCTCGATTCGGTCGTTGATCTCCGATTTCGACAAGCGCTCGTAGTATGAGAGTGCGAAACCGACATTGTTACGGATCGACGAGGCGAAGGGGGTCGGCTTCTGGAAAACCATCCCGACTTTGCGTCGGAGATCCGAGAGCGGATATTTCCTGTCGAGAACATTGCGGCCGTCGATCTCGATTTCGCCTTGGGCCCGCTGATCGGGATAGAGTTCATAAATCCGATTGATTGTGCGTAGCAGCGTCGACTTGCCGCACCCCGAAGGTCCGATGATCGCAGTCACGGCATTTGCGACCACATTTAAGCTAACGTCCTTCAATGCACGGGACTTACCGTAAAAGAAGTTGAGCTGGCGGATCGCGACCTGAGTGGCTCCGGCCGGCCTATTGTCCTGGTTGGGAACGATGAGAAGCGGCATCGCTTCGGTGGGTTGCTGATACACTGGGGTGTCGTTCATCATTTGCCCCGTCGTGCGACCAGCCGCACCGCCAGGTTCAGTCCAAGTACGAATATGGTGAGGATAAGTGCTCCGGCCCACGCGAGCGTGTGCCACTCGTCGTAAGGGCTCATCGCATATTGGAAGACGACCACAGGAACGCTGGCCATCGGCGCGCCGAACTGCGCATTCCAGAATTGATTGCCGAGTGCGGTGAAGAGAAGCGGTGCAGTTTCGCCGGCAATCCGCGCGATGCCGAGCAGAACGCCGGTGGAAATGGCGGTCGCTGCAGCCTTGTAGAGAATCCGCGACGTCACTCGCCAGCGCGGAATCCCGAGCGCGAACGCCGCCTCTCGCATCTGGTCAGGGACTAGCCGCAGCGCCTCATCGCTAGTTCTAACAACGATTGGAAGCAGAATAAGCGCCAATGCCAACGCGCCCGCGTAGCCGGAGAAATGTCCAGATGGGAGAACCACCAGCTCATAGACGAAGAGACCGATCACGATCGATGGCGCGCTCAGCAGAACGTCATTAAGGAAACTGACCACCTTCGCCAACCGCGAGTAGCGTCCGTGCTCCGCCAGGTAGGTACCGGCGGCAATCCCGAGCGGAGCGCCGATAATCAGCGCGAGAAGAATCATCGCCATGCTACCGTAAAAGGCGTTGAGGAGCCCTCCCTCCGATCCGGGAGGGGGCGTCATTTCAGTGAACAGTTTCCCGTTGAGGCCTGCAAAGCCGTGGGCGAGCGTAGTCCAGAGGATCCAGAACAGCCAGAATAGCCCGAACAGTGTCGCAGCGCTGGCGAACAGGAAGGCGAGCCAATCGACGATCCGGCGTGTGATCAGGCGCGACGGCATCAGTGGGTCCGCCCGTGGGCTCGGTTGATGCGCATCAATAGCAGCTTGGCAAAGCTGAGCACGATCACCGTGACAAGGAACAGCAGGAAGGCGAGTGCGATCAGCGAGGACCGGTAAAGGTCAGTATCCGCCTCTGTGAATTCATTGGCGATTGCTGCTGCGATTGAGTTGCTCGGCATCAGCAGGGAGACCGAGAGGTCATGCGCGTTGCCGAGCACAAAGGTCACCGCCATCGTCTCTCCGAGCGCGCGGCCTAGGCCAAGGATGATGGCCCCGATGACCGCAGAGCGAGCGTATGGGAGGCTGACGCGGTTGAGCACCTCCCAGCGCGTGGAGCCGAGCGCGATGGCCGATTCCTTGAGCGGCGGCGGAACCTGGTTGAACACGTCGCGGGCAACGGCCGCGATAAACGGGATGATCATGATCGCGAGGACGATTCCGGCGGTCAGCATCCCGATCCCGATCGGCGGCCCAGTGAACAGCGGCCCAACCACCGGCCACTGCCCGAGATGGACACTAACCCAGGGCTCGACGTCCGACGCCATCACCGGGGCAAAGACGAACAGGCCCCACATACCGTAAATGATGCTCGGGATGGCGGCGAGCAGTTCGATTGCAATCCCGATGGGACCGCGAGTCCAGCGCGGCGCGATCTCCGTCAGGAACAGAGCAATACCGATGCTGACCGGAACTGCGATAATCAGCGCAATCGCCGACGTGACCAGCGTCCCGTAGATTGGGACCAGTGCCCCGAACTGGCCGCCAACCGCGTCCCATTCGCTGCTGGTGATGAACTTCAGCCCAAATGTCTTGAACGCCAGCCGTCCGCCCCATGCCATCGATGCAGCGGCGCCGAGGAGCACAATGAGAACCAGCCACGCGGCGCCGACGGTGACCGCATTGAAAATGCGATCGGCGGTAGCGCCGCGGCTTCGCGTTCGGTCGATGGACGCGTGGGCCGTCACTTCACTTTCTGGCCGATGTACGTCTCGATCTGCTTCACGACGGTGTCGGGGAGCGGAACGTAATCGAGCTTGTTTGCCTGCGGCTGTCCCTTCTCAAGCGCATATTTGAAGAAGGCGATGGCCGCATCTGAACGACCCTTGTCCTTCGGCTGCCTGGGCAGGAGGACGAAAGTCGATGCGGTGATTGGATAGGCTTGCGCACCGGGCGCATTAGTCATGACGAGGTCGAAGTCCTTGGCGCTCGCCCAATTTGCACTGGCCGCCGCCGCGGAGAAGGAATCGGCGCTTGGCAAGACGTAATTGCCCGCAGCATTCTGCACGAGGGCGTAGGCCATCTTGTTCTGGATCACGTAGGCGTATTCGACATAGCCGATCGAATTGGGGATCTGCTTGACGTAGTTAGCAACACCTTCATTGCCCTTGCCGCCGACTCCGCCGATCCAGCTGACAGTCTTTCCTTCACCGGGCCCCCTCTTCCAGGCTGGGCTGACCTGCGCCAGGTAGTGCGTGAAATTGAACGTCGTCCCTGAGCCGTCTGAGCGATGGACCGGTGTGATCTGCGCGGCGGGAAGGCCAACTCCCGGGTTGGCTGCAACGATCTGCGGGTCGTTCCATGTCTTCACCTTGCCCTGATAAATGTCGGCAAGGATGGGGCCGCTAAGCTTGAGCTTGCCGGGAGTCATCCCGGTAATGTTCACGATCGGCACGATTCCCCCGACGATGACAGGGAATTGCGCCAGGTTGTTCTTTGCCAGGTCGTCGGGACTCAGCGGCTGATCGGTTGCGCCGAAATCCACGGTTCCGGCCTCGACTTGGGAAATTCCGCCGCCGGAGCCGATCGACTGATAATTGACCTTCACGCCGGCCTGTCCATTGTAATCGGCGGCCCAGGCCGAGAGGACTGGATAAACGAAGGTCGAGCCTGCGCCTGTGATCTCGTTAGCGCCGCTGGAAGTGGCGGAGCTGCCGGAATTGCCCGAGCCGCACGAAGCGAGCAATGCTGCGATCGGCAGCAGGACGAGTGCCTTGTTCATGGATTCTCCCTTGTCGGCCCCCTTGGCCCCAGCGAGTTCCTAGCTCCCGTTGCTGACGCTGATATTGCGGTCCTGTTTCACTTTTGTGACGGCCGGACCTGTTTAACCATCAATCGGAAGAGTCACTGTCACCGTCGTGCCCTTCCCGACGCGGCTTTCGATCGACAACATGCCCCGATGACGCTCGACGATGTGCTTGACGATGGCGAGTCCAAGGCCGGTGCCGCCGCTATCCCGGCTTCGCGCAGGATCCACCCGATAAAAGCGGCGCGTGATGAACGGCAAATGCTCGCGCGCAATGCCTGGACCCTGGTCTGCAACAGCGATCCGGATCGAGCCATTCTCGGCGACGGCCGAAACCCGAATCGCGTTGCCGCTATCGCGGCAGCCATAGCGAAGCGCATTGCTAAGAAGGTTGTCGACCAGCTGCACAAGTTGGGGATAATCGCCTCTGATCGAGGGCATCTCGTCTTGGAACTCCGCCCTGATCTCGCAATCCCGGTCATGGGCGAGCGGGCGCACATTTTCGAGAGCGCTTCGAATCACTTCGGGGAGGGCAACCTTGTCGGGTGGCGCGATGAAACGATCCGCTTCGATTCGCGAAAGCCCCATCAGATCATCGATGATCCGAAGCATTCGCTTCGCTTCGCTCTTGATCGTCGCCGCGAAATTTGCCGCGAGCTGCGGGTCTAAATCACCGTCCTCGATGCTTTCGGCATAGCCCAGCACCGCCGTCAGCGGAGTCCTCAGTTCATGGCTTGCATTGGCGACGAAATCGACTCGCATCTTCTCCGAGGCTTGAGCCGTGGAACGGTCGGTCAGCCGCAAAAGCTGCGCTCCATCCGCAATGCTCTGAAGGGACAATCGCCACGGCCGCCCAAGATCGCCGAGCCCGCTGACCTCAACCTCGCCCGGCCGCCCGGCCAGCACGAACTCCAGCGCCCGCGGCTGGCGAATCGCAATCCGGATGTCGCTGCCTTCAATGGTCCGGCCGAGCAATTCTCGCGCCGGCGGATTGGCGACGCTGACCATTCCGCATTCGATCATCAGCGCGGGTTCGTCGAGCGCGTCGACCAGCCGACGGAGCAGCGGATTGACTTGAACCATGACGACCGCATTACCGGATGACGGCCGAATGATTCCAGTCGGCTGGGGCTCGTTCATCATTCACCCCGGCTTATAACAGAGCACTCCCCCGCCCGAGAGCGGAAGAGCGGTCTTTCCGTTGTGGGGAGAGAACGAAAAGACATCCACATCAGAAGACGAACTGGCCCCACAGGCCGAGCTCATCGTAGCTGCCATGGGCCGGACCGCCGATGGTGCCATTGGACGTGGAGAGAGTGCCGTTCTTCACGCGATCAT
>Ga0157369_10001004_pt1 | contig 35635 bp, 24 predicted proteins | sample C25metaG_FD_113461 | JGI IMG/M metagenome (GOLD analysis project Ga0157369, IMG submission 113461) | Corn rhizosphere microbial communities from Kellogg Biological Station, Michigan, USA - C2-5 metaG | ecosystem: Host-associated > Plants > Roots > Rhizosphere > Soil | place: USA: Michigan... | reverse complement strand
GCTTCTTGCCCTCCCACCCCGTGAGGGGTCACAAATCGACCTTCCGGGAGCGCGGGAAGGTCGAAGTGCGACCCCTCAGCGTGGTGTCGGAGCCGCACCCGACGCATCCGTCGTGCTCGTTGGTGCTTCTTGCCCTCCCACCCCGTGAGGGGTCACAAATCGACCTTCCGGGAGCGCGGGAAGGTCGAAGTGCGACCCCTCAGGGCGGTGTCGGAGCCGCACCCGACGCATCCGTCGCTGCGTGTCGCGAGCACAGGAAGCAGCACAAAACAGTTCAGTCGGTCTTGCTTTCGGCATCGGCTGATGCGCCTGACTCCACGACGGATGCCGCGCGTCATGCCGGCCGTTCCGCCCCCGCGCGTCCCAGGAGCGCTTACACCGCCGCCCCCGCCGCTAACTCCGGAAATTTTGCCGGGCCGGCAACTAGGACGGTGCGAGTCGGGGCACCATTTGCCCTCTCGAGCGCGGTTCTCCGGAGTTAGCGTCGCGGGGAGGGCGAGCCCCGCGTGCTGGGAAGGCGAGAACGGCACGAAGCGCCCGCAGGCTCGCCGGTTGCTGCCCGCCGTTTGCTCTCTTGCAGGCGCAGCTAACTCCGGAAATCTGTCGAACCAGGGGCCTTTCGGCCGGAATGAGGGGCGGAATCACCGCCGGACCGACCGTGTTCGGTGACGGATCTCCGGAGTTAGCGGCCAAGGGGCGCGCGGGTCTGGGTGCCCCCACGGGTCTGGGCGCGCCGAGGGTCTGGGCGGGCGGAGGGTCTGGGCGGGCGGAGGGTCTCGGCGCCCCGCGGGGCAGCGGGCGCCGCGGGCCTGGGCGCCCCGGGTCTGGGCTAGCGTGGGTCTCGGCGCCACGGGTCTGGGCGCCGCGGGTTGGGGCACCGCAAGGGTCTGGGCCCCCGCGGGTCAGCGGGCGCCCCGCGGGTCAGCGGGCGGTGAGGGCGCGCACCGCGGGGAGCTGCGCGACGACGGCATCGCGGAACTCCGGCGACGTGCGGAGCGCCTCCGGGAAGACGGCGTCGAGCGCGAGCACGCGGTCAACGGTGCCGGCGGGGTCGCTGGTCACGGCATCTGCTGACCCGACCGCGTCCTGCAGCGCCTCGGCCATCGGGTCGTCGAGCGTCGGCCCGCCGTCGGCGAGCGAGGCCGCGATGTAGCTGATCCACGCGGCGACGGCCAGGGCCGACCCGTGCGGCGTGTGCCCCGCGGCCAGCCTGTCGGCGGCCGTGCCCAGGATGCGCCCCGGCAGCTTCTGCGACCCGTCCATGGCGACCTGCCGGGTGGTGTGCGCGAGGTTCGGGTTGGCGAACCGCTCGAGCACGCTGTCGCGGTACTCCCCCAGGTCGATGCCCGCCGGCGCGGCCAGCGTCGGCAGGATGTCCTCGTCGATGACCCGGCGCGCCACGTCGTGCAGGTCCGGGTCGGCCACGGCTTCCGCGATCGTGGCATGCCCCTTCAGCGCACCGAGGTAAGCGAGCAGCGAGTGCGTCGCATTCAAGGTGCGCAGCTTGACCGCTTCGTACGGCGCCACGTCGGCGGTGATGATCGCCCCGGCCTTCTCCCAGGCGGGACGCGGGCCGGCGAAGTCGTCCTCGATCACCCACTGCAGGAACGGCTCCGCCACCACAAGCGCCTCGTCACGCAGCCCGAGCAGCGCCAGCGCCTCCTCGCGGTCGGCGTCAGTGGTGGCCGGGGCGATCCGGTCGACCATGGTCGACGGGAACGAAACGGATGCCCCCAGCCAGCCGAGCAGGCCGTCGCGCCTCTCGCGCGCCGCGGCATCCGCACCGCCGAGCGCAGCCACGAGCGACGTGACGAGCCCCCGCGTCACCTCGCCGTTGCCCACGAGGTTGTCGCAGGGGACGACGGTGAACGGCTGGCCGCCCTGGCGGAACCGCCGGGCGAGACCGCGCACGAGCAGGCCGATCGGGGTCTGCGATGCGCGCTCGTCGGGCTCCCCGGCCAGCTCGGCGGCGACGAGCTCCAGGTCGTTCTGCACCGCCGGCGCCGTGAGCTCGATCGAGCCGTCGACGCCGCGCAGGTACCCCTTTTCGGTGATGGTGAGCGTGGCGATGTGCGTGGTCGGCGCGGCGAGCGTCGCCACGACGATCTCGGAGTCGCGGCCGGGCCACACGGCGTTCCGCACCGACGCCACCAGCCGCAGCTCGGTGTTGTGCGCGCCCTTCTGCAGCACCCCGTAGAGGCAGTCCTGCGGCACCAGCTGCTGCACCACCGTGTCGGACCGGCCGGTCACCCCCATGATGCCCCAACCCGTGTCGCCCGTCGCCGCGGCAGCGAGCTCGGTGAACACGGCCTGGTGCGCCCGGTGGAACGCCCCGATGCCGAAGTGCACGATGCCGACCGACAGCGTGTCGGGGTCGAGGGCCGGCCCCACCACCCCGGCTTCCGTCGGCGGATGCTCGGCGAGCGTTGCGAGGGACAGCCGGGGGGCGTGCGACATGAGTGACTCCAATGGGTAGTTCGGTGGTTCGGGTTGCAAGCGAGCGGATGCCGTGGCCGGCCACCCCGCGGAGCCGCGCGAGATCAGTCCTCGCGCGCCTCCTTCACCTGCGCGACCAGCTGGGTGGGGTTGATGAACCGCAGGGCGATGATCAGGATGACGAGCATCATCGCCGTGTAGATCACGCCCATCGACGAGACGAGGGCCCGCGCCTCCGACCCGCCGGCGCTCGTCATGGCCCGGTAGATGGCCACCACGAGGGTGTCGGACTGCGGTCCGGAGACGAGGAACGTCAGCTCGAACATGCCGACCGTGCGCACCAGGATCAGGATGCCGGCGGCCAGGATGCCGGGGACGAGCAGCGGCGTGAGCACCCGCACGAACACCTGCCGCATGCTGGCGCCGCACATGCGCGCCGCGTTCTCGATGGACGGGTTGATCTGCTCGATGAACGGCGTCATCGTGATGATCACGAACGGGATCGACGGCACCAGGTTCACCAGGATCACGGCGAGCAGGGTGCGCCCGAGGCCGAAGTTGTACATCACGGTGGCCAGCGGGATGCCGAAGGTGATCGGCGGGATCAGGATCGGCAGCAGGAACAGCACCATCACGAGCCGCTTCAGCGGGAAGTTGCGCCGCGCGAGCATGTAGGCCGCGGGCACCCCCACCAAAATCGACACGATCACCACGACGAAGGCCACGATGAGCGTCACCCCGAGAATGTGGGTGAGGTCGAAGCGCGTCCAGGCGTCCTGGTACCAGCTGACCGTGAACTCCTGCGGCAGCCAGGTGGTGAACCACCCCTTGCCGAACGAGTCGACGACGACGCTGGTGATGATCCCGAACAGGAAGATGAAGAACACGGCGACGCCGGCCCAGACGAACCAGGTGCCCGGGGAGGCGACCAGCGGCTTCTCGCCCGGGGGCAGCTTGCCGCGGTTGCGGTTGGCGGTGATGTCGACGAGCTCCGTCGCCGCGGAGTCGTGTTGTGCGGTGAAGTTCGACATCAGCCCTTCCCTCCGGTTGACCCCTTGTAGAGGAACGAGCGCCCGAGCAGCACGATGGCGATGACGATCAGCTCGACGACGCCCATCATGATGGCGATAGTGGATGCCATGCTGTAGTTGATCTGTTCGGCGAACGACCGGTAGGCCATCAGCGCCATCACCCTGGTGCTTCCCAGCGGGTCACCGACGAGTCGGGCCGACGGGAACACGCTGAACGCGAGCACGAAGGTCAGGATGAACGTGGTCGCGAGCCCGGGGGCCAAGAGCGGCAACGTCACCTTCGTGAAGCGCTGCTTCCAGTTCGCGCCGAGCGTCTTGGCCGCTGCCTCCAGCGACGGGTCGATGCCCGACAGGTAGGAGGAGATCAGCAGGTAGGCGAACGGGAACCCGGAGATCACGAGCGAGAACACCACGCCGAGGTAGTTGTTCACGAGCGGCAGCGGCTGCGAGATGATGCCGGTGTCCATGAGGAACCGGTTCAGCCAGCCCTGGCGTCCGGCGAAGATCAGCAGGCCCTGCGCGGTGAGCACCGTGCCCAGCGTGATCGGCAGCACGAGCAGCGTCGACATGAACCGCTTGCCGCGGAACTTGTGGCGCAGCTTGAACGCGATCGGGATGGAGACGATCACGTTGAACAGGGCCACCGGCAGCGCGAGCCGCATGGTGATCCACACCGAGTCGAAGATGAACGGGTCTTTGAAGAACGCGATGTAGTTGGCGAAGATGCCGCCGCCGTACTGGTTCTGGATCTCGGGCAGCGGCTGGAAGGTCAGGCCGATGCCGTAGGAGAACGGGTAGACGAACAGCACCAGCGCGAAGACGATCGCCGGCAGCAGCATGAGCAGCTTGGTGTCCACCCCGCGCTCGGCGAGCCGGTGCGCCCGGCTCGCCGTCGACTTGGGCTTGGGCAGGTTCGGCCGGTGCGTCTCGGTGATGGCCGTCATGAGCCGACCTCGGCGAGCACCTGGCGCTCGCGCTCCTCGTCGCTGACGTTCGCGTCGAGGCTCTGCTGGTAGACCAGGGCGCGGGCCGGGTCGAGCACGAGGGTGACCTCGTCGCCCACCTGAGGCGCGGTCTCGGCGTGAACGAACAGGCGCTGGCCGGTCGAGGTGGTGACCTCGACGGCGAACTCCCGACCTTGGTACTCCACGACGCCCACCCGACCGGTGAAGACGTTCCGGCCGGTGGTGACCGTGTGGTCGGTCACCACGTTCAGGTCGTGCGGGCGCACGGCCATGCGAACGGTGTCGCCGGGCCGCGCAGGCTGAGCCAGCGTTGCGACGAGCGACAAGCCGTGGCCGCTCACGCGCGCCTGGGTTCCGGAGACCTCGGTGAGCTCCATGTCGAGCAGGTTGCGGTAGCCCATGAAGTCGGCGACGTGCCAGTTGGCCGGGTTGTTGTGCAGCTCGGTCGGCGTGCCGATCTGCTGCACGCGCCCCTCGCGGAGCACCACCAGCCGGTCGGCGAGCGAGAGCGCCTCCTCCTGGTCGTGCGTCACGTAGACGGTGGTGAGGCCGAGCGACTGGTGCAGGCGTCGGATCTCGGTGCGCATGTCGAGCCGCAGCTTCGCGTCGAGGTTCGACAGCGGCTCGTCCATGAGCACGATCCGCGGTTCGAGCACGACCGCGCGGGCGATCGCCACGCGCTGCTGCTGGCCGCCCGAGAGCTGGCCGGGCAGCTTCTTGGCGTGTTCCTCGAGCTTCACGAGGGCGATCGCCTCGCTCACGCGACGCTTCACCTCCGCCTTCGGAACACCGCGAACCTCCAGCCCGAAGGCCACGTTCTTGGCCACGGAGAGGTGCGGGAACAGGGCGTAGTTCTGGAAGACCATGCCGAAGTCGCGCTTCTCGGAGGGGAGCACGTCGATCCGCTTGCCGTCGATGAGGATCTGACCGTGCGTCAGCGGCAGCAGGCCGGCGAGGCAGTTCAACGCGGTCGATTTTCCGCAACCCGACGGTCCGAGCAGGGCGATGAACTCCCCTGCCCGGATCGTCAGGTTGAGGTCGGCCAACGCTTCCCGACCACCGAAACTGCGTCCGACGTCCTTCAGTTCAAGGGTGTCAAAAGCGCTAGCCGTGAGAGACATCTTTTACTTCTTCTCCTCGAACTTGCCGGAACCGACCTGGCGGTCCCAGATGTCGAATGCCTTCACCATCTTGTCGGGCGACAGCGGCGTGGCCTTGGGCATCTTCTCGATCAGGGCGTCGTACCAGTCGCGGCCGTACTCCTTGATGATGTCCTGGCTGGACTTCGGAGCCTTGTCGAGGGTCGCGTCCTTGACTGCGGGACCGGGGTAGAAGTATCCGCTGTCATACGCCTTGGCGTTCTGCTCGGGGGTCAGGATGTCCTGGAGCAGGAGCAGGATCGCGGAGACCTTGTCGGCGGACTGGCCCTTGGGAATGACGGCGTAGTGCGCGTCGGTCACCCAGGTGAAGTCGTCGAAGGGCGCAGCCTTGATGGTCTTCGGCTCCTTACCGGTGGCGCGGGGCTCGATGTCCCAGCCGGTGGTGGTGGGGATCAGCGCCCAGGTGCCGTCAGCCATGTTGGAGATGACCTGACCGGTGCCGGTCGGGTAGTTGTTGATCGTGGTGCCGATCTCCTCGAGGTACTTCCAGGTCTTGTCCCAGCCCTTCTCGGGGTCGCTCGGGTCCTTGTCGCCGAGCATGTAGGGCAGGCCCATCATGAAGGTGCGGCCGGGGCCGGAGTTGGCCGGGCGGGCGTAACCGAACTTGCCCGGGTTGGCCTTGGCCCAGGCCATGAGCTCCTCGGGGGTGCTCGGAACGTCTTTCACGACATCCGGGTTGTACTGCAGCAGCGGGCCCGACGGGTAGTAGGTGACGACGACGCCGTAGTCGCCGGCGAGTTCCTGCATCTTGGCGGCGGGGTCGATGTAGTTCTGCATGTTGGAGAGCCGGTCGCTGTAGTCCTTGACGATCGGTTCCCACAGGTTCTGGCTGATGCCGGCCGAGAGGCCGTCGTTGCCGGTGAGCACGAGGTCGACCGACAGGTTGCCGCTGTCGACCTGCGGCTTGATGGTTCCCACGAGGTCAGGAGCACCCGCGCTCTCCCAGGTGACCGACGAGACGATGTCGGGGTGGTTCTTGACGAAGTCGTCGACCATCGGCCCGGTGAGCTTCTGGTTGCCGGCCACGTCGAGGATGTTGAGGGTCACCGGCTGCGAGGGCTTGTCGGGAACCTTGCTGGCGTCGGTCGCCGCCGGCGCCTTCGGTGCTCCCGAGTTCGGTGCCGAGCATCCCGTCATCGCCATGGCGGCGACGGCGATGATGGCAGCGGATGCGAGATAGGTGCTCTTGCGAGATCGCATGCTTTGTCCATTCTTCTTGGGTTTCAGACCGCAATGTCTGAGCTGTGTCTGCCCAAGGCGGCGCGGTCGGGAAGGAACATGATCGACACCACTTTGTGCAGTTTCACGCGTGGGAAGCCCGACGCGCCGTTTGTTGGTGTTCATTCTGCAAGCCTTTTCATAGATTCGTCAAGGCGCGGGTGATACGGCACGGTGAACGAGACCGAAACGTTAGCCGATTGCGGGGCGTCGCCGGGCTTCTCGGCGGGAGGGGCGGCATCCGTTGCCGGAGGCACATCGTGGTGAATGTTCTGCAACTCTTGCAAGTTTTGTTTCAGTGTGATGCGGATTGGGCGCTATAGTCAGTGCGACCGCGCACGGGGCGCGGCCCGTGATCGAAAGGGTTCGCCATGGCGGTGACCATTCGTGATGTCGCACGCGAGGCCGGAGTCTCGATCTCCACGGTGTCGCGGGCGCTGGCGAATCCCGAGCAGGTGGCGGAGGCCACGCGCACGCTCGTGCAGCAGACGGCGCGCGCGATGGGGTACCGGCCGAACCGGGCGGCCCGCGGGCTTATCACCGGCAAGACCGGCAGCATCGGCCTGGTCGTTCCCGACCTCGAGAACCCCTTCTTCGGCCGCATCAGCAAGGGCGTGCAGGCGCGGGCCCGCCAGGCCGGGTACGCCGTGTACATCGCCGACACCGACGAAGACCCGTCGGTCGAGGCGGAGCTCGTGCATGGGCTGATCAAGCAGGTCGACGGCGTGGTGCTGTGCTCCGCCCGCGGCACGGACGACGAGATTCGCTCCCTTGCCGCTGAGTCGCCGCTCGTGCTGGTGAACCGGCGCCTGCCCGAGGTGCCCTCGATCACGTTCGACAACGCCGGCGCCGTCGAGGCGGTGCTGCGCCACCTCGTCGCCCTCGGTCACCGTGAGATCGCGTACGCCGGCGGGCCGCTCACCTCGTGGTCGAACCGGGAGCGGGCGGCGGCGCTCCGGTCGTTCTGCGACGCCTCCCCCGACCTCACGATGATCGAACTCGGCAACTTCCCGCCCTACTTCTCGGGCGGCGTGCACGCGGCGGACCTCGCCGTGGCCAGCGGGGTCACCGCCGTCGTCGCGTTCAACGATCTCGTCGCGGTCGGTTTGCTCGACCGGTTGCGGCGCCGCGGCATCCGTGTGCCCGAAGACATGAGCGTGACCGGCTTCGACAACGTGCCGGCGTCGACGCTGGTCTGGCCGAACCTGACGACCGTTGATTTTCCGCGGATGTCGATGGGCCGCATGAGCGTGGACGCCCTGCTGGACATCGTGTTCGGTCGCGACCCGTTGCCCGACGCGATCCGCGAGGTGCCGATCGAGCTGATCGTGCGGGAGTCGACGGGGGTGGCGCGGGGTGCCGGAACTCCTGTGCCGCGTGCGCCCGAGGCGACGGCGCAGGCCCCGACCGCCTGACCCGGTGCCGCCCGCGCGCCCGGCGCGGCGCCATCTTCCCTGGGCGTTAGCTCGCCTGTCGCCATCTCGCCTGGCGTTAGCTCGCCTGGGCGTTATTTCCTGACGGGTCATCTCCTGAGGGGTCGCACATCGACCTTCCCACGCCCTCGGAAGGTCGATTCGTGACCCCTCACGAAAGAAGCCAGCCGGCCCTCGCGCGCATCCGTGGCCCCGCCCCGTGAGGGGTCGCACATCGACCTTCCCACGCCCTCGGAAGGTCGATTCATGACCCCTCAGGAAAGAAGCAGGTCGATTCATGACCCCTCAGGGTGAGACGGCCAGCGGATGCGACGCCAAACGACCACCCGCGCGCATCCGGTGCGCCCGCCACGTGAGGGGTCGCACATCGACCTTCCCAAGCTCTCGGAAGGTCGATTCGTGACCCCTCAGGAAAGAAGAACGTCGATTCGTGACCCCTCAGGAAATAAGAACGTCGATTCGTGGCCCCTCAGAGCGAGACGAGCAGCGGATGCGACGCCAAACGACCGCTCGCGCGCATCCGGTGCGCCCGCCACGTGAGGGGTCGCACATCGACCTTCCCACGCCCTCGGAAGGTCGATTCGTGACCCCTCAGGGAAGAAGAACGTCGATTCATGACCCCTCAGGGCGAGACGGCCAGCGGATGCGACGCCAAACGACCGCTCGCCGGCATCCGGTACGCCCGCACCCTGAGGGGTCGCACATCGACCTTCCCACGCTCTCGGAAGGTAGATTCGTGACCCCTCAGGGAAGAAATAGGTCGGTTCGTGACCCCTCAGGGAAGAAATAGGTCGGTTCGTGACCCCTCAGGGCGAGACGGGCAGCGGATGCGACGCCAAACGACCACTCGCCGGCATCCGGTGCGCCCGCCCAGTGAGGGGTCGCACATCGACCTTCCCAAGCCCTCGGAAGGTCGATTCGTGACCCCTCAGGGAAGAAGAACTCGCCGCAAATTCTCCGTCGAACGGGATGTGGGGGGGTTAGCGTTCGCGGCGCAACATGACGGCGGCCAGCACCGCGGCGAGCAGCACGAGGCCGGCCCCGATCCCGGCGGTCAGCGCGACCCCGCTGTCGAACGCGGAGCGGGCCGACTCCATGAGGGCGTCAGCGGCGGCCGCGGGAAGGGACTCCGCCACCGCCGCGGCCCCACCGATCGTCTCGCCGGCCGCGGCCTGCTGGCTCCCGGTGAGGCCAGCGGGCAGCACGACCGCCGCCCGGTAACTCGCGGTGATGATCGTGCCGAGGATCGCCGTTCCCAGCACGGCGCCGAGCTCGTACGCGGTCTCCGAGACCGCCGACGCCGCCCCGGCCTTCTCGGCGGGCGCCGTCGCGATGATGAGTTCGTTCGAGACCGTCTCGGCCGCCCCGATTCCGATGCCGAGCGCAATGAACGCCACGATGAAGGCCGCCGCGGAGAGCCCATCGCCGAGCACCGCGATCATCGCATAGCCGCCGGCGGAGAGCACGAGCCCGAACGGCACGACGATACCCGGGCGGATGCGCCGGGCAACCGGCACCACCACGAGCCCGGCGATGATCATCGCGACCAGGCCCGGCAGCAGCGTCAGTGCCGCCGCGATCGGATCCTGGCCGAGCACCAGCTGCAGGTGCTGGGACACGAAGAACAGCCCGCCTACCAGCGCGATCACGCTCAGCAGGTTGACGAGCACCGCGCCCGAGAACGCCGCCCGGGTGAAGAGGCGCACGTCGAGCATCGGAATCGGCCGGCGCAGCTGCCGGCGCACGAACAGCGCGGCGGCAACCACCCCGAGAATCACGGCCGCCATGCCGATGAGCGGGTTGGCCCCGCCCGCGAACGTCTTGATGCCGTAGACGAACGGCCCCATGGCCGTGAGTGAGAGCAGGATGCTGACGGGATCGACCGGCCCGGGTTCGGGGTCGCGGGACTCCGGGATCAGCAGCGGAACGAGAACGAGCAGCGGCACCAGCACCGGCACCGCGATCAGGAACACGGACCCCCACCAGTAGTGCGCGAGGAGCACGCCGCCCAAAATCGGGCCGAGGGCGGAGCCCGCCGCGAACCCGGAGGCCCAGATGGCGATCGCCAGCCGGCGCTGGTCACGGTCGACGAAGATGGCGCGCAGCAGCGACAGCGTCGAGGGCATCAGCATGGCACCGAAGAAGCCGAGGGCCGCGCGGGCGATGATGAGCGTTCCGTCGGTCGGGGCGAAGGCCGCGACCACTGAGAGGGCCGCGAAGCCGACGGAGCCGATCAGCAGCAGCCGGCGCCGGCCGATGCGGTCGGCGAGCGCCCCCATGGTCACCAGAAGGGCGGCGAGCACCAGCGGGTAGACGTCGATGATCCACAGCAGTGCGACGCCGCTGGGCTCGAGTGCCTTCGAGATCGCCGGGAGCGCGAAGTTCAGCACGGTGTTGTCGACCGACACCAGCACGACGGGGAGCATGAGCACGGCAAGCGCCACCCACTGCCGCCGTCCGGCACGCACGGGTTCACCCGCCGCCTGGGCGGCGCTGGTTCGCAGGGTCATCGGGTCCTCATCATCCTTACTGTACCGTCTGGACGGTATAGTGAAAGTATGGCAGCACCAAAAGCCGAACGAAACCCGGGCAGCCGCGACGCCGCATCCGCTCGTGAACGCATTCTGGCCGCGTTCGAGACACTGCTGATCAGCGACGGCGAGCGGGCCGCGACCCTCGACGCCGTGGCGGCCCGCGCCGGCGTCTCCAAGGGCGGGCTGCTCTACCATTTCGGGTCGAAAGACGCCCTCATCGGCGGGCTCATCGAGCGGCTCGACGCGTTGGTCGAGATCGACATCGAGCGGATGCGTGCCGCCGACTCCGGCATCGTCGACTACTTCATTCGCACATCGGTGGCGTCCCCCGGCTCGCCGAACGAGTTGGAGCGGACGATCGTCGCCTGCTCGGGCCTTGCCCAGGGCGCGCATCCGCACGTGCGTGACGCCCTGCGACGCGTGCAGGGCTCGTGGCTGGCCGTTCTTGGCGAGGCGGTGGCCGACCCCGTGGTCGCGCGGCTGGTCATGCTGGTCGGCGACGGGCTGTACTTCAACTCCGTCACCGGGTTGAGCGACGAGACGCCGGACTCCGCGTCGATGGATGAGCTCGTGGCCCTGCTTCGCGAACTTGTCGCCCGCGGCCCCGCGCACCCGTCGTTGGGGGCACTACCCGCGCCTCGTGGCGACAGCGGCTCGCGGCTCGCGTGAGGGGCCGGGACTCGTAACGACGGCTCACGGCTCGCGGCTCACGGCTCACGCGTCACGGCTCACGGGAGCCGGCCGGGAGCGCGGGGCGGGCGACGCCGTCTTCGGCCGGGCCGAGGGCGAGCAGCGCCGCCCACAGGTCGGCCCGGGCGTGGAAGCTGTCGAGGTCGTAACCGAGCACCCGGCCGCAGTCGGCGATGCGGGCCCGCATGGTGTGCCGGTGCACGCCGAGCCGGGCCGCCGCCCGCTCAATGTGCCCGTTCTCCTCGAGCCAGACCCGCAGCGACTCCACGAGGGCGGTTCCCTCCGCCGCATCGCGATCGATGAGCGGGGCGAGGGTGGCCCGCCCGATCTCCTGCGCGTCGGCGTGCGCGAGGAAGGCGAGCATGCCCTGCCGGGCGATCGACGAGAACGCGACGACCGGCTCGTCGCCCTCGCGTGCGCGGTCGAGGGCGTGCGCCGCCTGGTCGCGCCCGCGGGCCAGGTGCGCGTAATCGACCTCATCGGACAGCCCGATCTTCAGGTCGAAGGCGCGAGCCAGCTCCTGGGGAAGCCGACGGGCATCGCGGCCGAAGCAGACGAGCATCCGTTCGCCGTCGACCGCGTGGAACAGCGCGCCGGGCTGGTCGGCGACGCGGAGCTCCAGCGACTCGCCGAGCGTGTCGAGCATCCGCCGGTCGACGTCGATGATGCCCACCCGCACGGGCTCGCGGGGAAGGTCCCCCCACATCTGCCGCACGACGGTGCGGGCGAGGTCGACGTCGCCCGAGACCAGGGCGTGCCAGAGGCCGGTGCGCAGCAGCGAGCGGGCGTTGTCGAGCTCGTGGTTCTGCTCCAGGGCGAGGCCGGCGAGGGCGATGACACTGGTCATCACCTGCGTTCCGGCGTCGTCGAGATCGGTGGCCCCGCCCACGGCGAGCACGCCGCGCAGGTTGTCGCCGCGGCCGAGCGTCTGCAGGGTCAGCGTCTCGCCATCGACGACGATCGACGAGCTGGCCCGGCGCCCCCGCCGTAGCAGGGTGGCCGCCTCGGTGCGCACCGCGCCGGCGACCAGGTCGCGGGGCGCGGTGGCGGGGAACACCCGGTCGAGTGCGCCCGTGGCGTCGTAGAGGGCGACCCAGTGGCCGAGCTGGTGCGAGAGCTCGGCCAGCGTCGCGGCCAGGCCGTTGGGCCGAAGCGCCGCCAGCGAGATGGCCCGCTGCGCCTTCAACGCCCACGTGCGGCGTGCGTAGGTCTCCTCGGCCACGAGGTCGGCGGCGGCCCGGGCGATCGCGATGAATGGGGTGCGGTAGGGCACTTCGAAGAGGGGCAGCCCCGCAGTGAGACAGGCGCGCCGCAGGCCGTCGGGCGTGCCATCACGGATGACCTCGGTTCCGAACCCGAGACCGGTCACGCTGCGCGCCGCCAGCCGTTCTACATAGGCCGCGTACGCGGCATCCGTCGTCGAGGCATCGAACTGGGTGCCCGTGATGAGCAGAACGTGCCCCGGGTCGAGGAACGGGGTGGGGTCGACGAGGTCGGAACTGTGCACCCAGGCCACGTCGCGGTCGAGCGCCCCCGACGGCAGCGCGGATTCGGGGGTGAGCAGGGTGAGCCGCAGTCGCGGGTTGTCGAGCAGGTTGCGAAGAACGGGGGCCACCCGTCGATTGTACCCTCCGGACAGACGGACCCGCTGCGTTATACGTCCTGTCCATGCCCTTCCGCCGTGCAGCGCACGTAATCTGACGGAGTCGTGAGCAGCATCGTGCTCAGCGAACCATCGAAGGAGATACTCATGACCCTCGTCGAGCAGCCGAGCCTCACCGTCGTCGGCGGACCCGACCTGCCGCAGGAGCGGCGCCTCGTCACCGCCATCCCCGGCCCAGCGTCACGTGAGTGGCTCGACCGCCGCGCCGGCGCGGTCGCCGCGAGCGTCGGCGGCACAATGCCCGTCTTCGCCGTGGCCGCTGGTGGCGGCGTGATCGTCGACGCCGACGGCAACTCGCTGATCGACCTCGGCTCGGGCATCGCCGTGACCGGCGTCGGCAACGCCGCCCCCCGCGTGGTCGCCGCCGTGCAGGAGCAGGTGGCGCGCTTCACCCACACCTGCTTCACCGTCACGCCGTACGACTCCTACGTGGAGGTCGCCGAAGCGCTCAACCGGCTGACCCCCGGCGACCACGCCAAGCGCAGCGCCCTGTTCAACTCGGGCGCTGAGGCCGTGGAGAACGCGATCAAGATCGCCCGGCACTACACCGGCAAGCAGGCCGTCGTCGCGTTCGACCACGCGTACCACGGCCGCACCAACCTCACCATGGGACTGACGGCGAAGAACCAGCCGTACAAGAACGGCTTCGGCCCGTTCGCCCCCGAGATCTACCGCGCCCCGCTCTCCTACCCCTACCGTGACGGCGGCCTCTCGGGCGTCGACGCCGCCCGCCGCGCCATCAGCCAGATCGAGAAGCAGATCGGCGCCGCGAACCTCGCCGCCCTCATCATCGAGCCCATCCAGGGCGAGGGCGGCTTCATCGTCCCGGCCGAGGGCTTCCTTCCCGAACTGGCCCGCTGGGCACGCGAGAACAAGGTCGTCTTCATCGCTGACGAGGTGCAGACCGGGTTCGCCCGCACCGGCGCCATGTTCGCCAGCGAACTGTTCGGCATCGTGCCCGACCTCGTCGTCACCGCGAAGGGCATGGCCGGCGGCCTGCCGCTCTCGGGCGTCACCGGCCGCATCGAGATCATGGACGCCCCGCAGGCCGGCGGCCTCGGCGGAACCTACGGCGGCAACCCGCTCGCCTGCGCCGCCGCCCTCGCCACCATCGCCACCTACGAGGAGGAGAACCTCGTCGCCCGCGCCCGCGAGATCGGCACCCTCCTCACCGGCCGCCTGAACGCCATGCGCGCCGCCGACCCCCGCATCGGCGACGTGCGCGGCCGCGGCGCCATGATGGCCATCGAGCTGGTCGACGCCGAGACGGGTGAACCGGATGCCGCACTCACGGCTCGCGTCGCCGCCGGCGCCCACGCGGAGGGCGTGGTCCTCCTCACCTGCGGCACCTACGGCAACGTGATCCGCTTCCTGCCGCCGCTCAGCATCTCCGACGAACTCCTGGTCGAGGGCCTGCAGGTCGTCGCAGCGCAGCTGGCGAAGTCATGAGCAGCGTGATCGACAGCACCACGGCATCCGCTGCTACCGCCGACGCCGTCGCGGCCGCGCCTGAGGCGACGCCGCTTGACGACGCGCGCGCACAGCTGAGCGTGGCGACCGGTCTGCTCGGCTACAGCGAGGGCCTGCACGCGATGCTCGCCACGCCGCGCCGGGAACTGACCGTCGCCGTTCCGCTGCGAGCGGATGACGGCAGCACCAAGCTCTTCACCGGCTACCGGGTGCAGCACAACCTGTCACGCGGCCCGGCGAAGGGCGGCCTCCGCTACAGCCCGGGCGTGAACCTCGACGAGGTGCGGGCGCTGGCGATGTGGATGACCTGGAAGTGCGCGCTGCTCGACGTGCCGTACGGCGGCGCGAAGGGCGGCGTGGCCATCGACCCGCGCCTGCACTCCACCGCGGAGCTCGAGCGGGTCACGCGACGCTACACGAGCGAGATCCTGCCGATCATCGGGCCGGAGCGCGACATCCCGGCGCCCGACGTCGGAACCGATGAGCAGGTGATGGCGTGGATGATGGACACCTACTCCGTCAACTCAGGCTACACGGTTCCCGGGATCGTCACGGGCAAGCCGATCAGCCTCGGCGGATCGCAGGGCCGGGCGAGCGCCACATCACGCGGAGTGACCCACATCGCCCTGGCCGCGCTCGAGCATCGCGGATTCACCGCCTCGCGCGCCACCGCGGCCGTGCAGGGCTTCGGCAAGGTCGGCCGCGACACCGCGCGGTTCCTGCACGAGGCCGGGTTGCGCGTGCTCGGCATCAGCGACCAGTACGGGGCCATCCACAACGCGGGCGGCATCGACGTCGAGCGCCTGTGCGCCCACGTCGACCAGACCGGCACCGTGCTGGACTTCGACGGCGCCGAGCCGCTGGACCGCGACCGGCTGCTCGAACTCGACGTCGACCTGCTGGTGCCGGCCGCTGTCGAGGGCGTGCTCCACGAGGGCAACGCGGCGCGGGTGACCGCCCCGGTCATCGTCGAGGGCGCGAACGGCCCCACCTCCCCCGCGGCCGACCGCATCTTCGCCGAGAACGGGCAGCTCGTCGTCCCCGACATCCTCGCCAACGCCGGCGGTGTGATCGTCTCGTACTTCGAGTGGGTGCAGGCGAACCAGGCCTACTGGTGGAACGCGGCCGAAGTCGAGGCCAAACTTGCCGAACGGATGCTCGCCGCCTGGCAGCAGGTCATCGGTTACGCCGCACAGCGCAAACTGTCGCTCCGCACCGCGGCCACCGTGCTCGCGGTGGAGCGCGTCGCCGAAGCGCACCTGCTGCGCGGCCTCTACCCGTGATGCGCGCGTCGCGGGTTCTGCCCGCGGCGAACGATGCACGGGCTGTCCCCGCGACGAACGCTGCACCGGTTCTGCCCGCGATGCGCGCGTCGCGGGTTCCGCCCGCGACGAACGGTGCACGGGCCGTCCCCGCGATGAACGTAGATTAGAAGGTGTCGAAGATGATGAAGGAGAACGTATGACCGCCGAACGTGAAGCCGAGCTGCTGCAGAGAGTCCCCGACAAGCTGTTCATCGGCGGCGAATGGGTCGAGGGAAGCTCCGGCCGCGCAATCAACGTGGTCGACCCGGCGACCGGCACGGTCATCAAGTCGATCGCCGACGCCTCCGTCGACGACGGCGCCCGTGCGCTGGACGCCGCTGTTGCCGCCGCAGACGCGTGGGCGGCCACCCCGCCGCGCACCCGCAGTGACCTCCTGCGTCGCGCCTTCGACCTGCTGCGCGAGCGCCGCGACGAGTTCGCGCTGCTGATGACGCTGGAGATGGGCAAGCCCCTCGCCGAGTCCCAGGGCGAGGTCACCTACGGCGCCGAGTTCCTGCGCTGGTTCAGCGAAGAAGCGGTGCGCATCGGCGGCCGCTACGGCAGCAACCCCGAGGGCACCGGGCGCATGATCGTGTCGCAGCACCCGGTCGGCCCGTGCTTCCTGATCACCCCGTGGAACTTCCCGCTCGCCATGGCCACGCGCAAGATCGCCCCGGCCCTGGCCGCCGGCTGCACCGTCGTGATCAAGCCGGCCGAGCTCACGCCGCTCACCACCCTGCACTTCGTGGCGCTGCTCGAAGAGGCGGGCCTGCCCGCCGGCGTCGTCAACGTGATAACCACCTCCACATCGGGCGAGGTCTCCGCGCCCATCATCGCCGACCCGCGCCTGCGCAAGCTCTCGTTCACCGGATCGACCCCGGTCGGACAGAAGCTGCTCCAGCAGTCCGCGCAGGGCGTGCTGCGCACCTCGATGGAGCTCGGCGGCAACGCGCCGTTCGTCATCTTCGACGACGCCGACCTCGACAAGGCCGTCGCCGGCGCGATGGCCGCCAAGTTCCGCAACATCGGGCAGGCCTGCACCGCCGCCAACCGGTTCATCGTGCACAGCTCGGTCGCCGACGAGTTCGCCCGGCGCGTGACGGATGCCGTACGCGAGTTCGCGATCGGGCGCGGCACCGACGACGGCGTGGCCATCGGCCCGCTGATCGACGACCGCGCCGTCGCCAAGGCCTCCGCCCTGGTGCAGGACGCCGTGAAGCGCGGCGCCACGGTGCTCACCGGCGGGTCGGCCCTGCCGGGCGACGGCAGCTTCTACGAGCCGACGGTGGTCGACGACGTGAAGCCCGGAAGCGACATCCTTCGTGAAGAAATCTTCGGACCGGTGCTGGCGATCACCCGCTTCGACACCGAAGACGAGGCGGTGCGGCTGGCCAACGACACGGAGTACGGCCTGGTCGGCTACGTCTACACGCAGGACCTCGCGCGCGGGCAGCGGATGATCGAGCGCCTGCAGACCGGCATGATGGGTCTGAACATGGGCGTCATCTCGAACGCCGCCGCGCCGTTCGGCGGGGTGAAGCAGTCGGGCCTCGGCCGTGAGGGCGGCTTCGAGGGCATCCAGGAGTACCTGTACACGAAGTACACGCTGACGCCCGACCCGTTCGCGTGAGCCGGGAACAGACGCAGCCCACCCAGCGGGCGACGCCGCTCGCTGCCACATCACAAAAGGATGGACCTGAAGGAATGAACGAGTACGCGGTGACCAACCCGGCGACCGGCGAGCGGGTGGCGGAATATCCGCTCATCACCGCCGACGAGCTCGAGAAGGCGATTGCGGATGCTGACGCGCAGTACCGCGACTGGCGGTCGTCGGGATCGACGGCATCCGACCGCGCAGCGCTGGTTCGGAAGGTGGGCGAGCTGTACCGGGAGCGCCGGGACGAGCTGGCGGCGATCATCGTGCGCGAGATGGGCAAGCCGCTCGAGCAGGCGCTCGGCGAGGTGGACTTCAGCGCGGCCATCTACGACTACTACGCCGACAACGGCCCCGAGTTCATGAAGGACGAGCCGATCTCGCTGCTGGACGGCGAGGGCTCGGCGTTCGTGCGCACCGGCGCGATCGGCGTGCTGCTCGGCATCATGCCGTGGAACTTCCCGTACTACCAGGTGGCGCGGTTCGCGGCGCCGAACCTGGTGCTCGGCAACACGCTGCTGCTCAAGCACGCGCCGCAGTGCCCGGAGTCGGCGGCCGCGATCGAGAAGATCTTCCACGACGCGGGGTTCCCAGCCGGCGCCTACGTGAACATCTACGCCTCGAACGAGCAGGTGGCCGACGTGATCGCAGACCCGCGCGTGGTGGCCGTCTCGCTCACCGGGTCGGAGCGTGCTGGCGCTGCGGTGGCGGAGATCGCCGGACGCAACCTGAAGAAGGTCGTGCTCGAGCTCGGCGGGTCGGACCCGTTCATCCTGATGTCGACCGACGACCTCGACGCCACCGTCGAGGCCGCGGTCGCCGGACGCCTCGACAACTCCGGGCAGGCGTGCAACGCGGCGAAGCGGTTCATCGTGCTCGACGAGCTGTATGACGCGTTCCTCGAGAAGTTCACCGCGGCGCTCGGCGCGGTCGCCCCGGCCGACCCGACGTCGCCCGACACCGTGCTCGGCCCGTTGTCGTCGCAGGCGGCGTCGGACCGGCTGCAGGACCAGGTGGACCGCGCGGTCGCCGGCGGCGCCCGGGTCGTGCTCTCGGGCGAGCGGGACGGCGCGCACTTCCCCGCCACGGTGCTGACCGACATCGCACCGAGCAACGACGCCTACCACGAGGAGTTCTTCGGGCCGGTGGCGAGCGTCTACAAGGTGGGATCGGAGCAGGAGGCGGTGGAACTCGCCAACGACACCCCGTTCGGGCTGGGCTCCTACGTGTTCACCACGGACTCGGAGCAGGCGCAGCGCATCGCAGACCGCCTCGAGGCCGGGATGGTGTTCATCAACGGTGTCGGCGCCGAGGGCGCGGAGCTGCCGTTCGGCGGCGTGAAGCGCTCCGGCTTCGGGCGCGAGCTCGGCCGGTTCGGCATGGGCGAGTTCGCCAACCGCAAGCTGATCCGCACGGTGGCCTGAGCCGGTTGCCGCTGCGGCACGCGCCCGTCGACCTCCCGGTCGGCGGGCGCTTTCCGCGTCTGGGCGTCTATCGGCCCGTGAGGGGCCACAAAACGACCTTCCTGAGGTTCAGGAAGGTCGATGTGCGACCCCTCACGAGACTGGTGCTGCCGTCCCCCGTCGCTAATTCCGGAAATTTGCTGGCTGCTGAGCCGAGGTCCCGCGTGATTCCGCGGTCGGCTTGAGCGCTTTGTGCATTTCTTCCGGAGTTAGCCGCGCGCGCACCCTGACGACTCGGTAACACGGCAACGGATGCCGCGGCGCGGGCCGGCCACCGGCATCCGTTCTCGAGACGCTCCCCCTGCCCCACGCACGCGCGGGCCCCCACACCCTGAGGGGCCACATATCGACCTTCCGGAGGGCCCGGAAGGTCGATATGCGACCCCTCACGGCGGTCTAGAGCTGGCGCGGGGTCAGCGTGCGAAAACCCGCCGCCCGTTCACCCAGGTCTCGACGACGCGGGTCTCGGCGATCGCGTCGGCTGCCACAGCCAGCGGGTCGCGGTCGAGAACGACGAAGTCGGCCAGCTTGCCGGGCTCGATGCTGCCGATCTCGCTCTCCCGCCCGAGCACATGCGCGCCGTTGAGGGTGTGCGCTCGGAGCGCCGCACGAGCAGAAATCTTCTGCTCGTCGCCGCCGAGCTGCACGCCGAGCTTCGTGCGGCGCGTGACCGCCGCCTGCATGGCCTCAACGGGAATCGGCTCAGCCACCGGTGCGTCGGAGCTCATGGTGACCTGGAGACCCGCCTCGACAAACTCGCCCAGCGGATTGAAACGCTCCCCCGGAGTGCCGATCGCGTCGACGACGCCCTGTCCCCAGTTGTAGTAGTGCTGCGGCTGGTTGACCGGCAGCACCCCGAGACGCTTCATGCGGATGATCTGCTCCGGCGACGGGAGACCGCAGTGCTCGATGCGGTGCCGCGCGTCGGCACGCGGACTCTCGTCGAGCGCGGATTCGATGGTGTCCAACACCATCTGGATCGCGGTCGGCGACTGCGCGTGCGTGGCCGTCTGCAGACCGGCACGGTGGGCCCGGTGAAGCAGCTCCCGGTACTCCTCGGGGCTGTGGTACAGCGTGCCGGTGCGGCACGGGTCCGAGGCATATCCCTCCGGGAAGTAGGCGGTCCAGCCGCCCAGGGTGCCGTCCGCGTAAAGCTTCATCCCCGCGAACGAGAGCAGCGAGTCGCCGAACTTGTCGACCAGGCCGAGCTCGAGCACCTCGTCGAGCAGGTGCGAGAGGAAGTAGGCGTTCACGCGCATCGTCAGGGTGCCGCTGCCGGCCAGCCCGAGGTACGCGGCGAATTCGCGCTTGGTCACCTGCGCGTCGCCGATGGTGGTCACGCCGTTCTCGTGGAAGAACCGCTGCGCGTGCTCCAGCTGTCGCGCGTGGTGCTCCGGTGTGTCGCGCAGGTGGAAGTTGGGTCCGTGGTTGCCCACTTTGACGCCGCCCTCCCCCGTGAGAATGTCGCACGCCGCGTCGGACAGCTCACCCGTCAGCCGCCCGTCGGCATCCTTGAAGAAGGTCCCGCCGACCGGGTTGACGACGTCGTCCGTGATCCCGTTCGCCTCGAACACGAAGCTGTTCACCACGCCGCCGTGCCCGCTGGCGTTCATGACATAGACCTCACGGTCGGTCGCGACCTGGTCGAGCTCGTCCCGGGTGGGGTGCCGGCCCTCGACGAGGTTGCGGTGCTCATACCCGTAGCCGCGAATCGCCGTCGTACCCGGCGCAGCGTCAGCGGCCTCCTTCAGCAGACGCACGATCGTCGGGATGTCCGGCGCCACCGCAGGCGAGCAGTCCACCCACGACAACAGCTGGCCGAACATCAACGGATGCGCGTGCGGGTCGACGAAACCGGGCACCACTGTCTGTCCCGCGAGATCCACCTCCTCGGGGGTTGCGCTGTGGCGCGCGGCCACTGCGCGGCACTCCTCGGCCGTACCGACCGCGGCGATGCGGTTTCCCACGATGCAGAACGCCTCCGCGGTGGCGTTGTCGCCGTCTACGGTGTGCACGATCCCGTTCACGAAAACAGTGGTCGCGGCGTCCAAGACGGAGGTCTCGTGGTTGGGAAGGGTCGTCATGGTCATACCTGTCCTAGTGGGTGTGCGTGTGCGTGTGCGTGTTTGGGTGCGTCGTGCGGCGTGCGTGGGTGGGTGTGCGTGGTGGTCGTGCCTCGTGCCTCGTGCGTCGTGCGTCGTCCTCGGGCATCCCGCGTTGCCGGATGCGGGAACCGCCCCGGGCGCGGTCAAACGGGGCGGGGCGCCTGGTTCCACGGCTCGTCGGAGACGGGGATCCACCAGCTGCGGTCGTCGCCGCTGCCGTTGTACTGCGGCCAGCGGAAGTCGACCGGCGCGGTGAAGTCGGCCGGCAGCAGCGGCGGCAGCTCGCCCCGGCGCGCCTTCTCGAGCTCGAACTCGGCGGCCGCCTCCGCGAGCAGCTCGGGTGAGGTGACCAGGTCGAGCACCATGCCGGCGATCATCTTGCCGGTGGCGATGATCGTGGGGTCGATGGTCTCGCGGATACCGCCGAGCGCCGTCATCGCCCAGCCGGGGTAAGCGGCGCCGTTGGAAGCAGGCGCGAGGGTGGGCCGCGCTGTGTAGAAGCGGATGGTGGGCGCGTACCACGTCATCTCGACGTAGTCGTCGCTCGTCCAGTTCTGCTGCGTCGCGGGGATGTGCCGGCGCAGCTCGGCCTCGGCCTCCTCCGGCGTGATGAGCCGCCCGGTCGCCGGGTGGAACGGGTTCTCCGTGGGCTCCACGCCGCACTCCGCCTGAATGCGCCGACCGATTTCCCGCGCCTCCTCGCCGAGCTCCGGCGCCCCGACGGCCTCGATGTTCTGCCACGCCACTCGCGCGACCGTGTGGTTCGCGATTCCGGGGCGGTTGCGCGCAACCCAGCGTGCGTTCACGGTGCAGTGGGCGGCGGCGGCGGCGAGCTCCGCGTTCCGGTCCAGCACCGCGAGCACCGACTCCGCCTCCTCCACGCTCGGGCAGCGCCAGGAGTACTGGATCTGCGCGAGCCCGGCGGGCTGGTTGTCAGCTGTCGCCTGCCCGGCGGTCAGAACGGCTTCCGAGAGCGACCATCCGCCGGCCTGCGGCAGCATCGAGTCCTGGGTGGTCTTGGTCAGCGAGAACATGGTGAACAGCGCGGCGTCGGCCCCCGGTGCGCGGGCGGCCGAGTGCGACGACGGGATGGGGCTGTCGCCGTAGGTGTTGTTCCAGTTCTCCGGCTCGTCGCAGGTGAAGGTGTAGATGCGGCTGTAGTAGCTGCCGCAGTGGGTGTCCCAGCGTGCGGTGTTGCACAGCGGCAGCATGTAGAACGGGTGGTACGAGATGATCGCATCGACGTTGTCGTAGTAGCCGCGCAACCCGTGCACCACCTTCGATCCCTGCACCTTCTCGGCCGGCTCGCCCATGTAGACGAGCGTGCCGGGCAGGTTCTCGCGGGTCATCGTCTCCTTCGCCGCGAGAAAGCCGGCCAGCGTGGAGATGCCGAGCGCCGAGTGCGGGTCAGTGTGGCCGGGCGCGAACCTCGACATCCCGGCGCGCGGTTCGCGAACAACGGATGCCGCCTGGCAGTTCCCGGGGATCGCATCGTATTCCGCGTAGCCGAGGATGGTCGCGCCGGCGCCGGCCGGGCTCTCCCACCGCGCTGCGAACGCGGTCGGCATCCCGCCGCTGTTCTCTTCGACCTCGAAGCCGTGGTCGCGCAGGGTCTGCACGTACCAGGCGCAGGACTCGTATTCGCGCCAGGCGGGCTCTGCCAGTTCCCAGATGTGGTTGTGCCAGTCGGAAAGCTGCTGCCGCCGCTCCTCCACCCACGCCCATGCGTTCTGCTTGAGCTGGTGGTTGGTGACGGCCGCGGTGTCGAGGGTGTCGGTCATGGTGCTGGTCCTGATTCGGATGGTTTTCGAAGTGGCGGGCGAGTCAGCGGAGGCTCAGATGCACGAGGCTCGGCCCGCTGACGGCCATGGCGTCGGAGAGCGCGTCGGGAAGCTTCTCGATCTCGCCGGCCTCGAACGACGCAAGGCCGAAGCCGCGGGCGAGCTGAACCCAGTCGGGCTGAACGAGGTCGACGCCCACGGGCTCGATGCCGACGTCGAGCATGTTCTGCCGGATCTCCTGGTAGCCGCCGTTGTCGACGCACACAATCGTGATGTCAACCTGCTGCTCGACCGCCGTCATCAGCTCCTGGATGGCGAACATGAGCGCGCCGTCACCGAGCACGCAGACGACAGGGAGGTCTGGCGCGGCGACCTTGGCGCCGATCGCGGCCGGGAGGCCGTAGCCGAGGGTGGCGTAGCAGGGCGTGTACAGAAAGCGGTGCGGCTCGCCCTGCTCGATGAACGTGGTGCTGCCGAGGTAGGTGACCCGGGAGGAGTCGCCGGCGACCACCGTGCCGGCCGGGAGCGCGGCGGCGATGATCTCGTTGACGCGGGCGAGCTCGGGCGACACCTCGCGGGCTTCCTCGAACAGGCGGCGCTTCACGTCAGAGAGGTCGATCGCCTCTGCGTGGTGCTCGCCGACGGCATCCAGCAGCTGCGGGATCACGGCCGCGGAGTTGCCCACCAGTTCGATGTCGGCGGTGATGTTGGTCGTCATCTGCCCGGGCACGATGTCGACACGGATGCACGTGGCGGGGGTCTCGATCGTGCCGCCCCAGAGTTCGGCTTCGCCCAGTTTGGAGCCGATGAGAAGCAGCACGTCGGCGTCGTTGCAGACGTCCCGCGCGGTCTGCAGCCGCAGGTTGGCGCCGAGGGAGAGCGGGTGCGTCTCCGGGATCACGCCCTTTCCGTTCAGGGTGGTGACGACGGGCGCCTGCAGTTTCTCGGCGAGGGCGAGCACCCCGGCGGCGGCCCGGGTGGCACCGCCGCCGGCGATGATGACCGGGCGGCGCGCCTGCGTGAGTGCGGCAGCGGCATCCGTCACCGCCTGCGGGGCGGCGGCCTGCGGGGCGCCGGCAGCGCGTGCCTCGCAGTCTTTCGGGTCGACGTCGGACTCGCCCTCGAGCACGTCGAGCGGAACCTCGATGTGCACGGGGCGTGGGCGACCGTTGGCGAACAGCTCGAACGCGGCATGGATCTCGTCGACCGCCTCTTTTCCGCTGGAGACACGGGTGCTGCGCTGCACGATGGCGCCCACGGCGCCGGTCGGGTCCTTGGTCTCGTGCAGGGTGCCGATGTCGGAGAGTTCGGTGCCGGTGGGGGCACCGGGCGAGAGGATGATCAGGGGCCGCGACTCGGCGTAGGCGGTGGCTGCGGCGGACAGGGCATTCAGCAGGCCCGGACCGGATGTGGTGATCACAACACCGGGCAGCCCCTTCAGCTGGCTCCAGCCGTCGGCTCCGTAGCCCGCCCCCTGCTCGTGGCGGGTGGTGACGGGGTGGATGCCGAGCGGCCCGAAGTGCCGGTAGAACTCGACGCTGTGCGTGCCGGGGATGCCGAACACGGCGTCGATGCCGTAGTTCTTCAGGGTGGTCAGAATGGCCAGGCCCACGTTGTTCCTGGTGATGTCGTCGCTCACGACTGCTCCTTGCGGTTAGCGCTGCGGATGGAGGGTGTTCACGGGCTGGCTCGGCTGCCCGTCTCGGAACCACTCCAGGACGTGTTCGGCCTGCAGGCGCACGTATTCCCTCAGCGTCCAGTCCGAGAGGAAGGCGACGTGCGGGGTCACGATGATCCCCGGTCCTGCTCCGATCAGCGGATGCTCCGGGCCGGCCGGTTCGACGTCGAGCACGTCGAGTGCCGCTCCGGCCAGTCGCCCGGAATCGACCGCCGCCTTCAGTGCCGCGGAATCGATCAGCTGCCCGCGGCTGACGTTCACGATGAAGCTGCCGGGCTGCATCGTGGCCAGGCTCGCCGCATTGATCATGTGGCGCGTCTCGTCGGTCAGCGGCACGTGCAGCGACAGGACACGCGACCCGCGGATGACCTCGTCCAGACCGGCGCGGCGGATGCCCGCCTCAGCGAGTCGTCGGCGGGTCTCCTCGGTGTCGGGCAGCAGCGGGTCGTAGCCGACGACGTCGCCGAAGATGCGCGAGGCCATGGCGCCGAACGTCATGCCGATGCGGCCGAGGCCGATGATGCCGAGGGTGGTGGCACTCAGGCGTGGCGGCACGACAGTGGGCTGTTCGAGCCAGCCGCCGCGCGGGAGCGAGCGCTCATAGAAGGGAATGTTGCGGATCGCGGCCAGCGCCAGGGCCAGCGCGTGCGTCGCCACTTCCTCGGTGGCCACGCCGGGCAGGTTCGCCACCCAGATGCCGCGGCTGGTCGCCGCGTCGAGGTCGACGTTGTCGAACCCCATTGAGATCAGGGAGATCACCTTGAGGTTCGGCAGGCGGTCGATCAGCTCGGCGGTGACGGGGGCGTAGCCCACGAGAAGCGCCTGAGCGTCGTGGGCCTCAGCGGCGATGACGTCTGGGTCTTGCGACTGCAGGAAGCGGACCTCGAAGCCGGCGTCCCGCAACAGCTGCATACCCGCGCTTGAGTCGATGTCTTCGGCATCGGTGTAGACCGCGACGGGCCGCCCGTGAAGGGCTGCCATCAGTGCACGTGCCGCAGGAACTCGCGCGTACGCTCGTGCTGCGGGTTGTCGAAGAACTCGTCGGGCGTCGCCTGCTCCACGATGACGCCGCCGTCGAAGAGTGTCACCTGGTCGGCGACACGGCGGGCAAAGCGCACCTCGTGGGTCACCACGATCATGGTCATGCCGTCGCGGGCGAGGCCCTCCATGACATCGAGCACCTCACCGACGAGCTCCGGGTCGAGGGCCGAGGTCGGCTCGTCGAACAGCAGCACGGCGGGATTCATGACCAGGGCGCGGGCGATCGCCACCCGCTGTTGCTGGCCGCCGGAGAGCTCGGCGGGGTAGGCGTGCGCCCGATGCGACAGCCCGACCCGGTCGAGAATGGCGAGAGCTTGCTCGCGGGCATCCTTCTTGTGCACTTTGCGCACCGTGGTGAGGCCGAGCATGACGTTCTCGCATGCCGTGAGGTGGGGGAACAGGTTGAAGCGCTGGAAGACCATGCCGATGTCGATGCGCTCCCGGGCGAGCTCCCGCTCGGGCCGGGGCACGAAGCGGTCGCCACGCTGCTTGACGCCGATGCGGGCGCCCTTGAGCGTGATCTCGCCGCCGTCGGCCGGTTCGAGCAGTGCCATGAGGCGCAGCATGGTCGACTTGCCGGAGCCGGAGGGGCCGAGCACGGCCTTCACCTGGCCCCGGTGGATGTCGAAGTCCACGCCCGCGAGCACGACCTGGTCGTTGTAGGTCTTGCGCAGGTCCTTCACCTGCAGCAACGGTGCGCTGCTGTCCCAATCGCTCATCTGCGGTGCCGCCAAACTTTGGATGCTCATGAGGTCACGCCTCGTTTCAGGGAGAGGAAGCCGAAGGCCGACCGCTTCGGCTTGACTTGCGAGGTCCAGAGGAACTTCTTCTCAACCGCGCTCTGGATCAGGGTGATCACCGACACGATGACGAGGTAGTAGACGATGGCGGCGGCGTAGTACTCGGCGTAGCGGAAGGTGATGCTCACGCCGACCTGGGCCGTGGTGAGCAGCTCGCGCAACGAGATGACCGAGGCGAGGGAGGTGTACTTGATCAGGCCGATCAGTTCATTGCCGGTGGGCGGGAGCGCGATGCGCACCGCCTGCGGGATGATGACCTTCTGCATGACGCGCCACGGCGAGAGGCCGAGGGCCCGGGCGGCGAGCGCCTGCCCTTCGTCGACACTCATCAGGGCCGCACGGATGACTTCGGCCATGTACGCTGCCTCGGCGACGCCGAGCGCGAAGCACGCGGCGAGGAACGGCGTGTACCAGTCCTGCCGGAGCATCGGGAGCAGCTGCGGCAGTGCGTTCCAAACAATGAGCAGGAACAGCAGGGCGGGGATGGACCGGAAGAACCAGATGTAGAGGCGCGCCGCACCCTTGGCCGCCCGAGAGTTCGAGGTGGTGCCGAGCGCGATCACGAAGCCGATGAGGGTGGCGACGACCAGTGAGATCACCGCGACCACGATCGAGAGGTATGCCCCGTGCAGGTAGTCCACGCTGATGAGTTGTTGCAGGAAGATCTGAGGATCGAAATCCATGGTCGCCTTACTCCTTTGATGTGGTTCGGGTGCCGGCGGCACCGGCACCCGAACCGGCGAACTGGTGGTGCTTAGAAGACGTCGACGATCGAGGGCTCGAGTTCGTACTTCGTCATGATCTTGCCGAGGGTGCCGTCGTCGTGCAGCTCCTTAAGGCCGGTGGCGACGGAGTCGAGCAGCGGGTTGCCCTTCTTGGTGAAGGCGCCGAAGGTGGTGTCGGGCTCGAAGATGCCGGGGGCCACGACGAGCTTGTCCTTGTTCTGGCTGGCGATGTAGGCAGCACCGACGTTGGTCTCGATCAAGGCGTCGGACTTGCCGTTGATGGTGGCCAGAACGGTGGGCGCGGTCTGGGGGTACTCGGTGATCTTGACCGGCTGCTTACCGTCGGCCTTGCACTTGTCGCTCACCTCGTGGATCTTGATGGAGTTGGACGAGGCGCTCTGTGCGGCGACGGAGAGTCCGCAGAGGTCCTCGACCGACGTGACCTTGCCCTCGAACTTCTTGTTCACGATGATGGCGGCCCCGGCCTGCATGAACGGGGTTGCGTCGGTGACCTGGAGGCGCTCTTTGCTCATGTAGAGGCCACCGAGCTGGAGGTCGCACCGTCCGGTGGTGATGCCCGGGATGAGGCCGTCGAAGGAGACAACCTCGAAGCGGAGCTTGAGGCCGAGGTGTTCGGCGAGCGCCTTCGCAGAGTCCGCGTCGGCACCGATGATCTCGCCGCCAGAACCGTTGGCGTAGTACTCGAGCGGCGCGTATTCGGGGTCGATGCAGACGGACAGCTCGCCCGGCTTGATCAGGCCCTCGACGGTCTTGGCGTTTGCCGAGTCGCTCGCCGTCGGCTGCGACTTCGCGTCGCCGGTGCTAGCGGAACAGGCGGTGAGCAACGAGGCAACCGCGGCCAAGCCGATTGCTGCTGTCAGATACCGATTCATCGGTAGAACTCCTTCGTTCTGAAAATGTGTGTGATCGCGGTGCGAATTACCGAAAGCATGGAGCATCCGCTCTGTGCTTTGCAAGTCGAATTGTTGGCCTGTTAGGCGAGCAATGAACCGTTTGTCACGAAAACGTGCGTAAATGCGCGCAAGCCATCGACAGAAGTGCGATGCGACCGCTAATTTGACAAGTAGCGGCTGGAGAAGTTTTTGGTGAGCGGTGGAGAGGTTGGGTTCTGGTGGCAGTGAAGCCGGGGGTGCACAACGAACAGATCGTGCTGATGCTGCAGCAGAACGGTCGAGCGAGTTTCAGTGAGCTCGCCCGCAAGCTGCAACTTCCCCGTTCGGTGGTGGCCAAGCAGGTGACCGACCTTATCGACAGCGGCGCGCTGCAGCTTGTCGCCGCCGTGCACCCGCGGGTGCTGGGGCTCAATGCACTCGCACACATCTCGATCCGGCTCGACGGGGCGGCCCACTCCGTCGTCGATCACCTGCTGACACTCGATGCTGCAGCCTTCGTCTCGCAAACCACGGGACAATACAGCCTGGTCGCAGAGCTCCGGTATCCGACCATGGCAGAGCTGTACCAGGGAATCGATGCCATCCGGGCGATCCCGGAGGTGGGCGACACCAACGTGCTCATCTATCACGACGTTCTCCGCAGCTTCTTCCTGCAGGAGGAACCGGACTTGCCCGACCTGACACTCGACGACGTCGACCTGCAGTTGATCACCGAACTGCAGGTCGACGGTCGGTTGAGTTTTGGAGAGCTCGGGCGACGCGTGGGCTTGTCGGTGAGCGCCGCGCGGTCCCGCGTGCACAATCTGATCGAGAGCCACGTGCTGCAGATCGGAGCGATCCGCGGCCGCGGCCAGGCGTCGCAGGGAAACATCCTCGGTTTCGGAATCACCACGAGCGGCAGCGCCCCGGCAGTACTCGACGTCATCAACCAGATACCCGGCGTGGAGTTCATCGCGCGCTGCTTCGGCAATTTCGATCTCGTGGTGACGTTCGCCGCCAGCGACCTCTATGCCGCCACCGACATCCTCGACAGCCTGCGGGAGCTGCCGGAGGTGGATGCGGTGACCTCCTGGGTGCACCTGCGGATCGTCAAGGAGCACTACAATATGTCGTTCGACCAGCTGCCGAAGCGGTATCCCGCCCCCTCCCGCCGCGGCGGCGCCGCTTAGGGCCGGCTGCCGCCATATGCAAGCGAGCCCACACCGCGAGGGGCCAGAAATCGACCTTCCCGAGGGCCCGGAAGGTCGATTTGCGACCCCTCAGAGGTCGCACCGGGCATGGCGGCCGCTCGAGCGGGGCCCCTCGCCGAACCCACACGCTGAGGGGCCACATATCGACCTTCCGGAGGGCCCGGAAGGTCGATATGCGCCCCCTCACGGGTCGCACACAGGACACGGAGGCCGCTCGAGCGAGGCCCCTCAGCTCGAGGCCGCCCAGTACCGCCCGTCCTCCGTCGCTAACTCCGGAAATCTGCCGCCAGCCCAGCGAACAACCGCGTCGCTGCGCGGGTGAGTCGCGCATCCGGCGCATTTCTTCCGGAGTTAGCCACGCGCGCACCCTGACAACTCGGTAACACGGCAACGGATGCCGCGGCGCGGGCCGGCCACCGGCATCCGTGCTCGAAACGCTCGCCCTGCGCCCCACGCACGCCCGGCGCCCCACGCACCCCGAGCCCGACGCTCGCCCTGCGCCCCGCGCACGCGCGCCCACACGCTGAGGGGCCACATATCGACCTTCCGGAGGGCCCGGAAGGTCGATATGCGCCCCCTCACGGGTCGCACACCAGACACGGAGGCCGCTCGAGCGGGGCCCCTCAGCTTGAGGCCGCCCGGTACCGCCCGTCCTCCGTCGCTAACTCCGGAAATCTGCCGCCAGCCCAGCGAACAACCGCGTCCCGGCGCGGTTGTTCGCGCACCCGGCGCAATTCTTCCGGAGTTAGCCACCCGCCCGGCCGCTGACCGCGCGCGCAGAGGCCGCGAGGCGGCGCGGGCCGGACACCGAGGCGGCGCACGTTCCCGGCGGCTAACTCCGGCAATATGCCGGGGCCACCCCAGCGAGACGCAGGATCCAGCGGCTGACGGCACTGAGGGCGCAATTCTTCCGGAGTTAGCGGCTAGCGGCGCCGCAGCGGCAGGGAGCGGCACCCGGCGGGGCGCACGGGCGGCCGGGTGCGGGCTCCAGGAAGGGGGCAAGCTGGGCACATGACTTCGAAGACAGCGGCGCAGGGGAGCGACCGCAGCGACCGCAGCGACCGCATCGGCGAGATGGAAACCGCCCTGCACGACGCCACCGCCCTGCGTGACCTGCCCCGGCTCGCAGAGAGACTCGCACTGCTGAGCACCGGCGAAATCACGGCGCTCATCGGGCGCCTGAGCCCGGTGCGCGCTGCCGTCCTGTTCCGGCTCCTGGAGAAGAACAGTGCGCTCGCGGTCTTCGAGAAACTCAACCCCGCCACCCAGCGGGACCTCCTCGTCGGTCTCCGCGACGAGGAGGTCTCTGCGATCTTCTCCGCACTCGACCCCGAGGACCGCGTCGAGCTGCTCGACGAGCTTCCCGCCACCGTGGCACGCCGGCTCATCTCGGGCCTGTCACTTGAAGAACAACGGGCGACCGGCACGATCCTCGGCTATCCGACCCGCTCCGTCGGCCGAGGAATGACCACCCGCTTCATCCATTCGCACGCCGGCTGGACGGTAGCCGAGACGCTCGCCGCCGTCCGAGCGGGATCCGACGAGGCCGACACGGTCTACACGATCCCGGTCACCGACGAGTCACGAACCGTGCTCGGGATCGTGACTCTCCGCGACCTGGTCGAGAACGATCCCACGGCATCCGTCGCCGAGATTTTGGTTCCCGCCGAGTGCGTCAGGGCCGACGTCGACATCGAGGTTGCCGCCCGCGTCTGCATCGACCTGCGGCTTGATGCCCTGCCCGTGGTCGACAACGAAACCCGGCTCCTCGGAATGTTCACCCTGGACGACGCGCTGCGGGTCCTTCGCGATGCGGAATCGGAAGACGTCGCCCGAGCGGGTGCCGCAGAGCCGCTCCGGCGCCCGTACCTCGCTGCCCCGATCCTTCGCATCACTCGCTCACGCGTCGTCTGGCTCTTGGTGCTCGCCGTATCGGCCCTGCTCACCGTGCAGGTGCTCGGCGTGTTCGAGGCCACGCTGGAACAGAAGGTCGTGCTCGCCCTCTTCATCCCCCTGCTCACCGGAACCGGCGGCAACACGGGCTCGCAGGCTGCCACCACGGTGACCCGCGCCCTCGCGGTCGGTGACGTGCGCACGAGCGACATCGGGCGGGTCCTGTTCAAGGAGCTGCGCGTGGGCGCGATGCTCGGTCTCCTCCTCGGTTCGCTGGGCCTGGTCATCGCGACCCTCGTCTATGACCTGTCGATGGGCCTGGTGATCGGGGCCACGCTGCTGCTGATCTGCACGATTGCCGCCACGGTCGGCGGGGCGATGCCGTTGGCCGCGAAAGCCATCCGGGCGGACCCGGCGGTCTTCTCGACACCGTTCATCACCACGTTCTGCGACGCCACCGGCCTCATCATCTATTTCACGACCGCCAAGGTCGTTCTCGGCATCTGATCGCACCGGAGAGATCGCCGCCGGCAATCACTGCAACGATCCCGCTGATTCGGTGCAAACCTTTGCAGGTATCGCCGCGTCCACAGCATCCGATTCACAGCAGCGGATGCCGCTCGCGGGCTGGCTTTCCGCCGTCTCACGTCGATATAGTGGAACGCATCGCACTAATCCCAGTGCAACAACATTCTCATTTGTTTCATCCTGGAGGCAGCAATGGCGCAACCGTGGACACTTCATCCGGACCGAGCCCTGCCGGCCGAACCAGGCCAGCGTGCCATCGCCCGCGAGGTGTACGCCGCCACCGCGAATCTCCCGATCATCTCGATGCACGGCCACATCGACGTCGGCGCCATCCGCCGCAACGACCCGTTCGGCGACCCGGCCGAGCTGTTCATCATTCCCGACCACTACCTCGTGCGCATGCTCGTATCGCAGGGCTACCGCAACAGCGACATCGGTGTGCGCCCGCTCGACCCGAACGCTCCCTTCGAAGCCGACCACCGCCTGATCTGGCGCCGGTTCTGCGAGAACTGGAAGCTCTTCCGCGGCACGCCCACCCGCTACTGGATCGAGCACGAGCTCGTGGAGATCTTCGGCATCACCGAGGAGCCCTCGGCGAAGACGGCCGACGCGATCTACGACCAGCTGACGGCCACGCTCGCCAAGCCGGAGTTCCGCATCCGTGAGCTGTTCGACCGGTTCAACATCGAGGTACTGTCGACGACCGACGCACCCGACGCCGACCTCGCCGACCACGCGGCGCTCGCGGCCGAGGGGTGGGGCGACCGGGTCATCCCGACGTTCCGTCCCGATGCCCTGTTCTATCCCAACCGCAGCGGATGGCGCGACGCCGTCACTCGGCTCTCGGCCGCCAGCGGTATCGACGTCACCGACTACGCGAGCTTCCTCGAGGCGATCCAGGAGCGCCGGTTCGCCTTCGTCGCCGCCGGCGGACTGGCGACCGACCACGGCCACCGCACCGCGAACACCACGCCGCTGGACCCCGCCGACGCCGACCGCATCTTCCAGCAGGCGCTCTCGGGCTCCGTCGACTTCGCGACCGGCGAGGCGTTCGCCGCGAACATGCTGTTCGAGAGCGCGCGCATGTCGACCGAGGACGGCCTCGTCATGCAGCTGCACCCGGGTGTGCGGCGCGACCACTCCGAGGCGATCTTCCAGGCGTTCGGCCCTGACAACGGCTTCGACATCCCCGAGGCGGTCGAGTTCACCCGGTCGCTCGCCCCGCTGCTGAACGCGTTCGGGCTCGACCCGCGGTTCCGGCTGATCCTCTTCACGATCGACGAGACGGTGTACTCCCGGGAGCTCGCCCCCCTCGCGGGCGTGTACCCGACCGTCAAGCTCGGCGCCCCGTGGTGGTTCCTCGACTCCCCCGACGGCATGTTCCGGTTCCGCGAGCTCACCAGCGAGACCGCGGGCTTCTACAACATGAGCGGCTTCGTCGACGACACCCGCGCGTTCGCGTCCATCCCGGCCCGGCACGACCTGGCCCGCCGCGTCGACGCCGGCTATCTGGCCAAGCTCGTGGCCGAGCACCGCCTCACGCTCGACGAGGCCACCGAGACCGCCGTCGACCTGGCCTACAACCTGCCGAAGTCCTCGTACGCCCGCCGGGGCGAGTAGCAGCCGCCTTACGGCAGCCGGCCCACGGCAGCCGGCCCGCGGCAGCCGTGGGCCGCGGCATCCGTCTCGCCTGACCCAGCACGACACGAAGGAACCCCAAATGAGCACGATCGAACGCGTCGACGTCTTGGTGACAAGCCCGGGACGCAACTTCGTCACCCTGAGAATCACCACCTCCGACGGGGTGACGGGCCTCGGCGACGCGACCCTCAACGGCCGCGAGCTCTCGGTCGCCGCCTACCTCAAGGAGCACGTCGTTCCGCTCCTGATCGGGCGCGACCCGCAGAACATCGAGGACACCTGGCAGTACCTGTACCGCGGGGCGTACTGGCGCCGGGGACCCGTCACCATGGCGGCGATCGCGGCCGTGGATGTCGCGCTGTGGGACATCAAGGGCAAGATCACCGGGCAGCCGGTGTACCAGCTGCTGGGTGGGGCGAGCCGCAGGGGCGCGCTGGCGTACGGACACGCATCCGGTTCTGACCTGCCGTCGCTGTTCACCTCGATTCGCAACCATCTCGACCAGGGTTTCAAGGCGATCCGGGTGCAGACCTCGGTGCCCGGCCTCGGCCAGGTGTACGGGGTGGCGACCAACCAGAAGCCGGGCGAGCGCTACGACTACGAGCCGGCCAAGCGCACGGCCGTGCCGACCGAAGAGGAATGGGACAGCGCGGCGTACATCGAGCACGTTCCGACCGTGTTCAAGGCCGTGCGCGAGGAGTTCGGCTACGCCCTGCCCCTGCTGCACGACGGGCACCACCGGCTGACCCCGAACGAGGCGGCGACGCTCGGCAAGGCGCTGGAGCCGTACCGGCTGTTCTGGCTCGAGGACTGCACGCCGGGCGAGAACCAGGAGAACCTGCGCCGGGTGCGCTCGCAGACCACCACGCCGCTCGCGATCGGCGAGGTGTTCAACACCGTGTTCGACTACCAGACGCTGATCACCGAGCAGCTGATCGACTACGTGCGGAGCGCCGTCACCCACACCGGCGGCATCACCGCCCTCAAGAAGATCATGGACTTCGCCGCGGTGTACCAGATCAAGTCCGGCTTCCACGGGCCGACCGACATCTCGCCCGTCGGCCAGGCGGCCGCGCTGCACCTCGACATGGCGATCCACAACTTCGGCATCCAGGAGTACATGAAGCACTCCGACACCACGCTCGAGGTGTTCAAGACGAGCTACACCTTCGAGAACGGCCTGCTGCACCCGGGCGACAACCCCGGCCTCGGCGTCGAGTACGACGAGGAGCTCGCCGCAACCTACGAGTACACCCCCGCGTACCTGCCGGTGAACCGCCTGCAGCGCGACGGCAGCATGCACGACTGGTGAGCAGCATCCGCTGAGCCTCTGGCGCGGCCCCGGCACTCGCGTTGAGTGCCGGGGCCGCTTCGCGTCCGGCTCCCGCCCGCAACTCCGGAAAATTTCACGCGGGGGCGCCCCGAGCAGCGCGAGTTCCGACACAAGAGCGGAATTCCGCGGCGGGCGTGAGCGCCGGTTCACGAATTGCCGGAGTTAAGCGGGAGCCACCGACAACGAGATGAGCGCGGGCCACCTGCAACGAGATGAGCGCGGCATCCGTCGTCAGAGAACGGATGCCGCGCTCACGTCGAAGCGGGCCGGCGCGTCAGCCCTTGGTGGCGCCGGCAGCGCCAACCCGGTCACGCACGCGTCAGGTGACGGTGCCGAACTGCCACGGCACGAACTCCTCCTGGCCGACGCCGAGCTCCTCGCTCACGCTTTGCTCACCGGAGGCAACGCGCACGATGAGGTCGAAGATCTCCTCGCCGACCTCGGCGATGGTGGCGGTGCCGTCGACGATGCGGCCGGCGTTCAGGTCCATGTCGTCGCTCATCTTCTCGAACATCGCCGTGTTCGTGGCGATCTTGATCGACGGCGTCGGTTTGGCGCCGAACACCGAGCCGCGCCCGGTGGTGAAGCAGACGACGGTCGCGCCGCCGGCGATGATGCCCGTCACGGAGACCGGGTCGTAGCCCGGGGTGTCCATGAAGACGAAGCCGGGCTGGGTGACGGGCTCGGCGTACTCGTAGACCGCGGACAGGTCAGCCTGGCCGCCCTTGGCGACGGCGCCGAGCGACTTCTCGAGGATCGTGGTCAGGCCGCCGGCCTTGTTCCCGGGCGACGGGTTGTTGTCGAGGCTGCCGCCGCCCCGCTCGGCATACCCCTTCCACCACTCGATGCGGTCGAGGAGCCGCTGGCCGACCTCGGGGGCGACGGCCCGGCTGGTGAGCAGGTGCTCGGCGCCGAAGACCTCGGGGGTCTCGGCGAGAATCGAGGTGCCGCCGTAGGAGACGAGCCGGTCGGACGCGACGCCGAG
>Ga0157369_10001003_pt1 | contig 35669 bp, 32 predicted proteins | sample C25metaG_FD_113461 | JGI IMG/M metagenome (GOLD analysis project Ga0157369, IMG submission 113461) | Corn rhizosphere microbial communities from Kellogg Biological Station, Michigan, USA - C2-5 metaG | ecosystem: Host-associated > Plants > Roots > Rhizosphere > Soil | place: USA: Michigan... | reverse complement strand
TGCAGGAACCCGATCGCCCCCGCCGCGTCGGCTCGGGCGACGTCGTCGTACTCGCCCGATCCGGTGTAGATCACGACGTGCTGGTCGGAGTTCCAGGCGTGGATCGCTCTCGTCGCGTCGATCCCGTCGCGAACCGGCAGGCCGATGTCCATCAAGACGAGATCAGGCTCGTGATGCTCGACGAGCTGCACCGCCTGATTGCCGTCGGACGCACGGGCGACGACAACGAACCGGCTGTCGCGGTCGAGCTGCTCTGCGACCAGGGTCGCGAGCTTCTCGTCATCCTCTGCGATCACGATACGGAGCGGCGTCTCGTTCACGGAGCGGCGAAGCCTGACAGAACCCGCCCTAGGATGCAGGCGTGAGCGACTCCAGCAACCCATGATCGTCGACGGGCACAACGACCTGGTACTGCATCGGTGGCGCGGCGAGCCCGCGGTCGACGTCCGGCTCGAAGATGCGGCGGCCGCAGATTTTGCCGGCGGGTTCTTCGCGCTCTACATCCCTTCGCCGAGCGTTCCCGACCCCACAACGATCGAGTACACGGTTCCGCTCCCGGCGCCGATTCCGTTCGAGCAAGCGGCCCCGATCGCCGAGGAGCTCTTCGCCGCGCTCTGTGCGCTCCCCGTGGAGCGCGCGACGTCGGTCGACGACTTCCAGGACGGGCGCGTCGCGGCGATCGTGCACATGGAGGGAGCAGAGGCGATCGCGCCCGACCTTTCGAACCTCGAGTCCTGGTACGAACGAGGGCTGCGGTCGATCGGCCCCGTCTGGTCGCGCCCGAACCACTTTGCAGAGGGCGTCCCCTTTCGCTTTCCGGGCAGCTCGGACGTCGGCAGCGGGCTCACTGCCGCCGGGAGCGCGCTCGTGCAGGCCTGCAACAGCCTGGGGATCCTCGTCGACCTCTCGCACCTCAACTGGGCCGGGTTCTGGGACGTCGCCAGGCTCTCGACCGCGCCGCTCGTCGCGACCCATTCGAACGCGCATGCGCTCTGCGCCGCCTCACGGAACCTCACGGACCTGCAGCTCGACGCGATCCGCGACTCGGGTGGCGTCGTCGGCGTGAATTTCGCCGTCACGTTCCTGCGCGAGGACGGCCTGCTGGACCGGTCGACGGGGATCGGCGAGATCGTGCGCCACGTCGACTACTACGTCGAGCGGATGGGCGTCGACCACGTCGCGTTCGGCTCCGACTTCGACGGCGCCGCCATGCCCGACGAGCTGGGCGGGATTGCTGGCTTCCCGAAGCTGGTCGACGCGCTGCGCGCTGCCGGCCACGACGACGACGCGGTGGAGAAGATCACGCACGGCAACTGGCTGCGCGTGCTCGCCGATACCTGGCGTTCGTAGGGAAGGCCAGACCAGACCACCGGCGCCGCGCAGTCGCCGGACCTAATTTGCAATGTAGAGCTATTTCCAGTTAGCTCCCGAATCCTGACAATTACTCCAAGGGTGGTTCGGGCTATGCGGGGCAGGCGGGTAGTCACGGCGGCGCTTGCCGTCGTAGTGGGTGTTGCGGTGTTGCTCGCGGGCGGCGCCGGCGTCGCAACGAGCGCGCGCCCCGCGGCGACCATCCTCCTCAGGGCGCAGGCGATGACGCCGAGGACCGTCGCCGGCGGCATGGCGCAGATCGCGATCGCGGTCTCGAACGACAGCCGGGTCGCGACGACTGCCGGGGCTCCCGTGTCGCTCGCGCTCGATCCGTCGGCCGGTTTGACGTACGCAGGGATGACGAGCAGCGCGGCGCTCGGCGCCGGCGGTTCGGCTCGGATCTCCTGCCGGCCGGCCGCGGCACAGGGCGCGGCCTGCGTTGTCTCGGGGCGGCTCGGGCCGGGGGCGGCAATCTCGTTCCTCGCGCGCTTCCGCGTTGCGGCCGCGATCCGCACCGCGACGGTGCTCGTCCGCGGAGGTGGCGGTGCAGCCGGACGGCGCACCCACGCCGCGATCAAGGTCGTCGCCGGGGCTCCGTCTCCGCGCCTGCTCGTCGGCTTCGAGAGCGCTCCGGCCCGGGCAGGGCGCGCGGCGGTCGCGCACGTCCATGTCGTCGACATCGGCTCGGGTACGGCCGCGGGCGTGCAGCTCACGAACCTCCTGCCGCGCGGCCTTGCCGCCTCGGTGCGGGCGAGCGGTGTCGGCTGGTCGTGCACGGGCGCGTCCGACGCGCGCTGCTCGACCGCTGCCACGATCGCTGCCGGCGGCGTTGCGCCGCCGTTGACGATCGTCTACCGGCTCGACCCTGCCGCCGTCGAGAAGCTCGGCCTCCGGCCGGGCGACAACCCGTCCGTGCAGCGGTGGTCGCTCGTCTCGGCAACCGCCGGCGCGACGTGGCCGAGCCCGTCCGAGCTCGTCGTCCTGCCCGAGCCGGCCGCCCAGCTCGCCGTCACCGCGCTCGCCGCCGGCGGACGGCTCGAGCTTCTTCCCGGGTCGAGCTCCACCGTTCGGGTTCAGGTCAAGAATCTCGGCGAAGGAGCGACCGACGGCCCGCTCGCGCTCGACCTCGCCGTCCCGCGCGGCATGTCCGTCACGTCGGTGACGTCGCCGTCCGCTCGGTGGGACTGCTCCGGCGCGCCCGCACTCGCGCAGCGCATCGAGTGTCACACCACCGCTCCGGTGACCGTCGCGCCGCGGAAGTCGCTCGGGGTCACGCTCGCCGTTCACGTGGACGCCGACGCCCCCCCGACCGAAGGGATCCTCGGTGTCGCCGCCGCGGTCCCGAACGAGTCGGTGCGCACGAAGCCGCGTGCAGCCGGGCTTCCGTTCCAGATCCTCGAGGCGAACGTCGGCTTCCCGTCGCTCGTGCTGCTGCGCGCGACGAAGAACGCACGCCTCGCGCTGGTCACGGACGGGTCGGCAGCCCACCTGCTCTCGGGACAGGAGCTGACCGAGCGCCTCGACGTCCGGAACGCAGGCGGCGCCGAGCTTGCCGCAGGCAGCCGCATCGTCCTGACGCAGCAGCTCGGGCGGGGTAGCGCCACGCGCTCGATCGCCGCACCTCCCGGCTGGACCTGTTCCGGCGGCGCGCGCCTTTCCTGCGCGCTCAGCCTGCGGGCGGGCGTCTCGATCGGCGGGATCGTCGAAGGGCCGACCGTGAGGATCGTCGCCGGCGCCGCGTCGAGCCGTCCCCAGGCGTGGACGGCCACCGTCGCGCTGGATCCGGCTGGGAGGACGCGACCGAGCCGGCTTCCCGTCGCCGTCTCGGTCGCGCACGGCGCCGTTGCACTCGTCCCCGATCTGAGGAACCGCGTCGTGCCGACCGCCGGTGGCACCGGCGTCTTCGGGCTGACCGTGCGCAACGAGGGCAACATCTCGACCACCGACCCTGTTCGCGTCGGCGTGAAGCTGCCGCACAGTGCGCGCCTCGCCGAGATCCACGGCGCGGGCTGGAGCTGCGTCCCGGCGCCGAGCCGGACGACCGCGCTCTGCACTGCGGCCGCGCCGCTGGCCGCCGGGAAGCGTGCCCCGGCGCTCACGTTCTCGGCGCAGTTCGGAGCGCGCTCCGGCGGCAAGGCGGCCGTACTCGCGGTGCACGCCTCCGACGGTGCCAGGCGTGCGGCGCGCGCGGCGACCGCCACAATCGAGACGGTGCCTCGCGCCGCGTTGCGGGCCGTGATCAGACGCACGGTCGACGAGGTATCGGCCGACCATCCACAGGTAACGCTCGAGGGCGACGGGAGCGGCGGCAGCGGCCTCGCGCTGCGCTACCACTGGCGGCAGCGGTGCACCACCGCGGCCGACGCCGCCGCGGCCGGCAGCCACTGCACCTCGATCACACCGGCCGTGACCTGGCTCTCGTCGCGCTCGCAGGCCGACGTCGAGCTTGCCGTGCCCCGGGTCTCCGCCCCGGCGACCCTCGTCTTCGAGCTCGAGGTGGGCGACGGCAGCGCCAGCGCGGTCGCCGTCACCCGCCTGCGAGTCATCCCGGCACAGGGGGCGGGCAAGGCCGGCAACGTGCGCGTGGCCAAGGCATCCGCCGGTCTGGAACCCGCCGAGACGGTCACGGTCGCGCCGCGGCGGCTGCCGCCGGCTGCAAAGAAGCTCGTCGCCGTCCCGCCGAAGAAGGCCCCGGTCGCGCACCAGTCGACCGCCCTTGTCGCAACGACGACGACGACAACCACGACAACCACGACCCCCACGACCACCGGCGGGGCGACGACGACCGTTCCGGCCGTGGTCCTGCCGTCCGCGTTCTGCCAGCTCGTCGCGCAGGCGGGCGCGTCGGCCTCGTTCACCTCGTCGCTCGGCGGAACCACGATCGCGTTTGCCGGCGCCCACCTCACCGGTAAGGACTGCGCTGCCGACACGGTCGTCCACTTCTCGGGCGCCTCGTTCGCCGTGCGCGGCTTCCTGCACGCGACGAACGTCTCGGGCACCGTCACGCCCGCCGGTGTGAGCTTCTCCGGCGGAACGCTCCACGCGCCCGCGGCGTGGCGCGCACCCGCGTTTCCGGTTGCCGGGCTCGCAATCTCGTTCGCCGGCACGCCCGCGCTGACGGGAAGCGTCGAGCAGGAAGGAGACATGCCGCTCGTCTGGCTGGAAGGCGCCTGGCACGGCTCGACGAAGCTGACGTTCACCGGCGCCGGCGACGGTACGCATGTGTCCGTCTCCGCGAGCGCAGCCGGCCCGCTCAGCGAGCACGCCACCACCGCACCGCGGCCGCAGATCACCGTCAACGGCCCGGTCGGCGACGACGGCACGTTCTCGCTCCGGCTCGAGGTGCAGCGGCTCGTCCAGCTGCACGGCGTCGCGCTCGACGTCACCGGCACCGTGAAGCGCGCCGAACCGCACGGAGATATCGTCGCCCACGCCACCGGCGCGCTCGCGGCGCCGGCCGAGATCGTCGCGGGCCTGAAGATCGACACGCTCGCCGTCACCTTCGCGCCGACCGAGAAGTCGTTCGGCCTCGACGGATCCGGCGCGATCTCACTCTCCTACGGCTCGAACCGCGGCGTGATCCCGTTCAGCCTCCGGTACACCGATCCCGCGAACTGGGCGCTCGTCGTCACGGGCGCCGGTGGTGAGTCGCTCTGGGAGCCCGTGCCCGGCATGGTCGCCGACTCGCGGGAGTTCGCCGGCTCGATCGTGGCCAAGGACGACAAGCTCGCGATCGATCTCCAGGCGCATCTCCGCCGTCCCTGGAACCCAGCCTCGGGCGTGCACGCGAAGAACCTCGACCTGACGCTGCATGCCGGTTGCCCGAACATCGGGCTCGGCTGCCGGAAGCTCGCCTCGGTCTACCTCGAGATCGACTCGGACGTGACGGTCACGCTGCCGGGGGCGCCCTCTGCGACCGCGAAGCTGCACGGCGCGCTGGCGTATCCGGACGGCGCGTTCCGGGTCGTCGTGAGCCTCGACGGCTCGATCGGGGTCGGTGCGGGGATCACGATCGACAGACCGAGCGTCGTGATCCAGCGCGGTGTGCCGGTGCCCCCCGAGCAGCCGAGCACCGCGGTCCAGGGCTCCGGCATCGACGTCGAGGTGACCGGAGGTGTGACGCTTCCGAAGCTCGGCGCCCTGCCGATCGTCCACGCGTCGATCGCGAACGGCCGCTGGGCGCTCGCGGCGCCGGTCGGCTCACTCACCCTCCCCGACGGCTCGAAGATCGCGAACACCGTCGTCGCCTGGTCGTCGTATGCGACGACGCTCAAGGTGCTCGACCGCACGACGAACGCTCCCCGCACGATCAACGTGCCGGCGAATGCGTTCATCGTCGCGGGCGACCTGACCGTGCCGTCCTGGGCGCGCACGCTGCTCGCGCTCCCTGCATCGGCGACCGCCACGGGCACCTGGGACACCGTCGCGAACACGTTCGCACTCGAGGGAACGGTCCCCGTCGCCGGCCGGCCCTACCTCTACGGCCGCGACGGGTCTTCCGTCGGCATCCGCGCCGACGCCGTGTCCTTCCGGACCGGCCCGGAAGGACTTCGCCTGAGCGGCACGGCGACGCTCCAGGTCGCAGGCGCGGGCCAGCTCGCCCAGAGCTCGGCGCAGCTCCACCTCTCGTTGGGGCTGGACGCGCGCACGAACACGGTCGGCGGCGCGCTGACTCTCACGAACGCTGGGGGCTGGCGCGACGCGTTCGGTGTGCAGGGGCTCGTCCTCCACTCGCTCGTGCTTCAGGCCAACTTCCGTCTGCCGGCACTCGTGCCCGAGCTCGGGTTCGCTGCGGACGCGGTCCTGCCCGCCGACGTCCGCAGCGGCCTCGGGATCGTCGACGGGGCGCGCACGAAGGTCGTCGCGAACCTCTCGATCACCAATCCGTGCCTCGGCGTCGAGGTGTACGACCCGGCCGCCTCCGGGCGTGACGTCGTGAACCTCGGCGGCGGCGCGGTGACGGCGAAGTCGCTCGAGCTGTGGTTCGCGCCGTCGGGCTGCACGGTCGGGAAGTACCGCTACCTCGCGGGCGCCTCGCTGAAGTTCGACGGCAAGGTCGTCGGCCTGCCCGTCGCTCTCGAGGCGACGCTGACGCGGGCGCCGTTCTCGTTCGAGGGCCACGTCGACGTCGGCGAGATCCCCGTCGGCGGCCTCACGGTGAAGCGAACCCGGATCGATGTCAGCCTCGCGAGCAACCGGACGCACGTCACGTTCAGCGGCGGTGTGAACGTCCTGGGGACGAACGTCGACGTTACGGGACGGGTCGTGCAGCAGGGCCAGACCGCCACCTTCGACCTCACCGGGCGTCTCGACAAGCTCGCGATCGCTCAGGACGTGCTCACCGCCAACGACCTCGTCTTCTCGATGCAGATCCAGAACGGTCAGCGAAACAGCGTGTTCGTCAGCGCCTCGGGCAAGGCGAGCCTCCTCGGCTCGACGATCGACGCCCGGTTCGCGCTGACGATGCTCGACGGCAAGCTCGACCGCATCCAGGGCGATCTTGCAGCGAGGATCGCAATCGGGGGCTCGAGCGGGCTTCTCCTCGACGGGACCTTCAAGGTCGATATCGACGGCAAGCGCAAGAAGATCGACGGCATCGTCACGGCCAGCGTTGGCTCGATCAGGCTCAACCGGACGACGATCGTCGTGCAGGAAGGATGGATCCAGATCGACTCCCGCTTCACCTACGGCAGCGTCTTCAACGCCGACATCAGCGGCGCTGCCTACCTGCGTGTGCCCGCCGGTGCGACCACGCGGCTGCCGGACGGGCGCACCGTGCCGGCCAAACGGGGCGACTTCTACCTCGCCGCCTCCAACGTCGGGGTCAAGCTCGGCCCGTTCAACGGCGTCGGCGACGTCTGGCTCGGGCACGCGGACGGCAACGTCGGCGGGCGCCTCAACGCGGCCGTGCAGGTCACCGGCTCGGGAGCGAGCAACACCGCCCGCGTGGCCGGGGTGATCGACGGGGCGACGCAGAACTTCGAGCTGCACGGCGTCTCGAAGCTCGATCTGGCCGGGTTCACCCAGGAGGTGCAGGTCACGATCGAGAAGTCCGGGCCGGCTGTTCGCGCGCTGGCCTCCGCGTCGATGGGCCTGCTCGGATCGAAGCAGACGCTCGAAGGCGAGTTCTTCCTCGACCCGACCGGCTTCCACTTCAAGCTCGGGGGGAAGGTGAACCTCACGCTCGGCAGCTACACGCTCGCCGGCGCGCAGGTGCACTTCAGCAACTTCCCGGGCGAGGCAGGGCTTTGGGCGACCGCGCGCGTCAACATCGGAGGAGTCGTCGATACGGGAGACGTCCGGCTAAGCATCGAATCCGGCGGGCGCTTCTTCCTCCAGGCCGGTTCGACCGTCGACCTCAAGGTGTTCAAGGTCGGCGCAACCGTGACCTTCGCCAACCACTTCCCGTCTTGCCTCGTCACGTCGATCGACTTCAGCCGTGGGATCTTCAACCTGCAATTCGTCATGACGTGTACCGAGAAGGACAGTCCGCCCACGCTGATCGCCGAGTCCGACTTCAAGCTGTGGATCTACTCGGCGCGGGCGCGAATCGTGATCGGCGCCGACGGGTCGTTCCGGGCGTCTTACCGCTCGCCCGGCTCGGGTGTCTGGGCGACCGACACCCCGACCGTCAGCTTCCTCGTCGTTCGGGGCTACGCCCAGCTCCGCTACGCGCTTCAGCTCGAGATCGACTCGCGTCGTTCGCCGGCCGTCGAGGTCACGGGGAGCGGCGGTGCGTCGGTCAACGTCGCCTACTGGACGTTCTGGTCTGGCTGGTCCGGCTGGTACAACCTGATCTCGGGCGACTTCGAGCTGCGCACCAACCCGTTCCGCGCCTGCGGGTCGGTGCGCGTCGTCGGCCAGGACATCGGTGGCTGTATCCCCTAGAGGTCTAGCCGGCGCGCCTGGCGAAAAAGCCGCGCGCTCGGAGCGTCATGACGGTCACTCCGTCCTGATTGCGCACTTCGTTGGCCGTGAGCACGGTGCCGCGCTTCGGATTGGTGGCCGACGGCTGCGAGTCGACGATCGTGACGCGTGCCGAGAGACGGTCGCCCGGCCGGACCGGGGCGGTCCAGCGGATCTCCTCGACGCCCGGCGACCCGAGCGAGGCCGAGTCGAGCAGGACGCCGCGCACGAACATCCCCATGAAGACGGCCGTCGTGTGCCAGCCGCTTGCGATCAGGCCGCCGAACGGGCTCGCCTTCGCGGCCTCGGCATCGACGTGGAACGGCTGCGGGTCGTAGCGGCGGGCGAACTCGAGGATCTCAGCCTCCGTCACCTCGACAGGGCCGAGCTCCGTCACCTCGCCGACCTCGAAGTCCTCCCAGTAGCGCATCAGCCGTGACGCTATCGTGCGTGCCCGATGCGCACCCGCACACTCGGCCCACTCGAGGTGACCGTCGTCGGCCTCGGCTGCAACAACTTCGGCGGCCGGATCGACGAGGCGGCGACCCGGTTGGTGGTCGACGCCGCACTCGAGGCCGGCGTGACGTTCTTCGACACCGCGGACATCTACGGCAACGCCGGCGGCAGCGAGCAGCTGCTGGGCAAGGTGCTGCAAGGCCGGCGCGACCGGATCGTGCTCGCGACGAAGTTCGGCAAGCCGATGGGCGACGGCGCCGACCGACGCGGCAGCCGCGCATACATCCGTGCCGCGCTCGACGCGTCGCTGCGCCGGCTGCAGACCGACGTCGTCGATCTCTACCAGCACCATGAGGAAGATCCCGAGACGCCGCTCGAGGAGACGATCGGTGCGCTCGAAGAGCTCGTCGACGAGGGCAAGATCCGCGCGTACGGCACATCGAACTACAGGCCGGAGGCGATCGAGCGAGCGCGGGCGCTCGGGGGTGGAGCGTACGTCTCCGAGCAGAGCCAGTATTCGTGGCTGGAGCGCGACGCCGAGCGTGAGCTGTTGCCGGCCTGCGAGCAGCTCGGCCTCGGCTTCATCCCGTTCTTCCCGCTCGCCAGCGGCCTCCTCACCGGCAAGGTGACGCGCGACCGCCCGCCGGCCGAGGGCACGCGGCTGCACGGGCGCGAGCTCGACCCTGGAGACCTCGACCGCGTCGAGCGGCTGGGCGCCTGGGCAGCGGAGCGAGGCGTCTCGCTGCTCGACGTCGCGATCGGAGGCCTCGCCGCGGTAACGCCCGTTGTCTCCGTGATCGCCGGCGCGACGAAGCCCGAGCAGGTGCACGCGAACGCCGCCGCCGGCGAGTGGGTGCCGACAGCGACGCAGCTCGACGAGCTTCGCGCGCTCTAATCACCGCAACCTCTAGGTTGCGTGTCTTCCGTCAGTCGAGCTTCGCCACGACGTGCTTGATCCGGGTGTACTCCTCCATCGAGTAGGCCGACATGTCCTTGCCGTAGCCCGACTCCTTGAAGCCGCCATGCGGCATCTCGGAGGTGATCGGAACGAGGTGGTCGTTGATCCAGACCGCGCCGAAGTCGAGCTTGCGGGCCGCGTTGAGCGCGCGGCCGATGTCGCGCGTCCAGACCGAGGCGGCCAGGCCGTAGCGGACGCCGTTCGCCCACTCGATCGCCTGCGCGTCGTCGGCGAAGCGCTGCACCGTCACGACAGGGCCGAACACCTCGTTCTGCACGATCTCGTCGTTCTGCGAGACGTCGGTGAGCACGGTCGGCTGCACGAAGTAGCCGCGCTCGCCCCCGGATCCCCCGCCGGTGAGCACGGTCGCGCCCTTCGCCCGCTCGACGAAGCCGAGCACCCGCTCCTGCTGATCCTTCGAGATCACGGGTCCCATCTCGATCTCCTCGCTCGAGGCCGGGTCGCCGACGTTCAGCGACTCGACGGCGGGAATCAACGCCTCGAGCAATGCGTCGTAGATCTTCGGGCCGGCGATGATGCGTGAGCCGGCGGTGCAATCCTGGCCGGAGTTCGAGAAGCCGGCGATCTTGATCCCCTCGGCGACCGCCTCGGGGTCGGCGTCGTCGAAGACGACCATCGGCGCCTTGCCCCCGAGCTCGAGGTGGACCCGCTTGAGCGTGTCGGACGCGTTGCGGGCGATCAGCTTGCCGGTGGCGACATCGCCGGTCAGCGAGACGAGGCCGATGTCCGGATGCCGGACGAGACGGTCGCCGGTCGGCATGCCGTCGCCCGTGACCACCTGCAGAACTCCCTCGGGGATGACGTCCTTCGCCAGCTCGACGAAGCGCAGCAGCGAGAGCGGCGTCTGCTCGGCCGGCTTGAGGATCTGGACGTTGCCGGCCGCGAGCGCCGGTCCCAGCTTCCAGATCGCCATCATCAGCGGGAAGTTCCAGGGGCAGATGCCGGCGACGATCCCGATCGGCTCGCGCCGGACCATCGACGTGTAGCCCTTGATGTACTCGCCGGTCGACTTGCCTTCGAGGTTGCGCGCTGCGCCTGCGAAGAAGCGGAGGTTGTCGGCGCCGAACGGCATCTCTTCCCGGGCGAGCGAGATCGGCTTGCCGACGTTGCGCGACTCGATCTGCGCGAGCTCCTCGGCGTTGTCGTCCAGCACGGAGGCGAGCTTCAGCAGCAGCTCGGAGCGCCCGCCCGGCGTCGCGTCGAGCCATTCGGGTAGCACGGCCTTCGCGCGCTCGACAACCTCGTCGACCTGGTCGGCGGTGAAGTTCGGGACGTCGGCGATCTTCTCGCCGGTCGCTGGATTCAGTACGTCCATGTTTGCCTCCTATTCGGTGCGCAGGATCCCGCTCTCGCTCGTCAGGCGCTGCGCGAGTGCGACGGGAATGATCGTCACAGCCAGGATCATGAAGACGACGACGTTGACCTGCGGGAGCTGCTGGCCAAGGCGGATCTGGCCGAAGATCCAGATCGGCAGCGTGTTGTTGGCGCCCGCGGTGAACGTCGTCACGATCACCTCGTCGAACGAGAGTGCGAACGCGAGCAGGCCACCCGAGACGAGTGCGGTCGAGATCGACGGGAAGGTGACGTGCCGGAACGTCTGGAAGCCGTCGGCGCCCAGATCCATCGACGCCTCGGTGAGCGAGCCGGGCACGCGCCGCAGGCGCGCGACGACGTTGTTGTAGACGACGACGACACAGAACGTCGCATGCCCGATCACGATCGTCCAGAGCCCGAAGTTGAACTTCCAGAACGTGAAGTACGAGTTGAGCGCCATGCCGGTGATGATTCCGGGCAGGGCGATCGGGAGGACAAGCAGGAACGAGATCGCCTCGCGCCCGAAGAACCGGAAGCGGTGCACGCCGAACGACGCCGCCGAGCCGAGGAGCAGCGCGATCAGCGTCGACAGCCCAGCCGCCTTCAGCGAGAGGAACAGCGCCTGCCGCATGTCGCTGTTGTGGACCGCCGGCGAGAACCACCTCGTCGTCAGCCCGGCGATCGGCCAGCTCTGCACGTTCGACTTGTTGAAGGCGTACAGGCAGATCACGATGATCGGGACGTAGAGGAACGCGAGCACGAGCGCGACCCAGACGCGCAGACCGATGCGGGTGGCGCGGGACTCCATCGAGCGACTCACAGCGCCTCGAACGCGCCGAGCCGGCGGGCGATCATCAGGTACGCGCCCATCACGACGACCGGCACCACGGCGAATGCAGCGCCGAACGGCAGGTTGCTCGACTGGTTGACAGAGTCGTAGACGACGTTGCCGATGAACTGGCTGGACGCGCCGCCGATCAGCACAGGCGTGATGTAGTCGCCGAGCGTCAGCGAAAAGGTGAAGATCGAGCCGGCGACAACGCCGGGCAGCGCGAGCGGCAGGATCACCGTGCGCAACGTGCGGCCGCCCTTGGCGCCCAGATCGCGCGAGGCTTCGATGTACGAGTGGGGGATGCGCTCGAGCGCCGCGTAGACCGGCAGGATCATGAACGGCAGCCAGATGTACGAGAACACGATCCACATTGCCGTGTTGGAGTAGGCGATGTTGGCGGGCGGGAGCCCGAGCTTGTGCAGCGACCAGTTGAGCAGGCCGTCGGAGTTGAGGATCAGCCGCCACGCGTAGACGCGGGCGAGGTACGACGCCCAGAGCGGCAGCAGCACGAGCACGAAGAGGAAGCCCCGGGTGCGGCGGCTCGCGACCCGCGCCATGTAGTAGGCGAACGGAAACGCGATCAGCGCGTCGGTGACCGTGACCGCTGCGGCGATCGTGACGGTTCTGATCGCGACGGTGCGATAGGCGGGCTCGTTCCAGAGCGTGCGGAAGTTGTCGAACGTCCAGTGGTGGATCAACTGCGACGTGAACGGGTTGACCGTCCAGAACGCCGAGATGAACAGCGCGACGAGCGCCGCGACGTAGACGAGCGTGAAGGCGAGGACGGGGGGCGAGAGGAGCGAGAGCCCCTTCAGCCACGGACGGCGCCAGAGCGCGCCGCCAAGACGGCGGCGCGCTCTGTGCCGGTCGCGCTTTACCCCTTCAGCTGCGTCCAGGCCTGCTGCCACTTCGTATAGTCCATGCAGTTCTTCTGGCCGTTGCCGCAATCGGCGATCGGCGTCTTCCAGAAGTGGATCTGCTTGAAGTACTTCAGCGGTGCGTTCGCGTGGTATGTCGCACACGAGCCCTTGGCGAGCTTGTTCATGAACGGGCATGCCTTCGAGTTCACGGGCGTCTCACCGAAGTAGACCGCCTGCTCGGCCTGCACCTTCGGCGTCGAGATCCACGACAGCCACTTGTAGGCGCAGTCGAGATTCTTCGTGTGCGCGGACACCATCCAGGTGTCGAGCCAGCCCGTCGCGCCTTCCTTCGGCACGAGGTCCTTCACCGGCGCCTTCGCGGCGATCAGCGTGTTCGTCTGATACGGCCACGACGCGCCGATCACGGCGTCGCCGTTCTTGAACAGGTCGATCTCGTCGGAGGCGAGCGCCCAGTACTTCTTGATCAGTGGCTTCTGCTTCTTCAGCAGGTTGAGCGTTGCCGTGAACTGGGCGCTGTTCAGCTCGTACGGGTCCTTGATGCCGAGCGACGGCTGTGTCTTCATCAGGTACAGCGCCGCGTCCGCGATCTGGATCGGGTTGTCGGGAACCGTGACCTTGCCCTTGTACTGCGGGCTGTAGATCGACGCCCACGAGGTCGGTGCGGGTTTCACGACCTTCGTGTTGTAGAGCAGCGTGTTCGGCCCCCACTGCAACGACAGCCCGTAGTGCTTGCCGCCGATCGTGTTGTTCGGCGGCGACTTGAACGCTGGGCCGAAGTTCTTGTAGTCAGGGATCTTGGTCGGGTCGATCGTCTGCACGTCCTTGCCGTAGATCAGCCGAAGCGACGCGTCGCCGGAGGCCGAGACCATGTCGTACTGGTCGCCGCCGCCGGAGCGCATCAGCGTCACCATCTCGTCCGACGAGCCCGCGTACTTCTGGTGGATGGTGCAGCCGGTGTTCTTCTGGAAGGGCTTCACCCATTGGGGCTGGAGGTAGCCCTCCCACGCGATCATGTTGAGGGTGCCGCCGCGCTGGGCCGACACGCCGGCGGCGGGAAACGCCAAGCCGACGGCAAGTAGTACGACGAGCGCCCACATGCTCCTGGTGGTCATCTCTCCTCCTGCTGGGGGGTTGTCGTGATCTCGTAGGCGTCCGCGTCGCTCCATGCGATGTGGACACGTGTGCCCGGCTCGATGTGCGAGCCGTCGTTCTGTCGCACGACCGTGAGCCGGTCGCCGGCATCCGTGTCGACGAGGTAGCGGATGAACGCGCCGACGTACACGGCGTCCGCCACGACGGCGGGCTCGCCGCTGCCGTTCATCGCGATGCGCTCGGGACGCACCGAGACGCGCCGGCCGTGCCGTTCGAGGATGTTCGAGGTGCCAACGAACCCCGCGACGAACTCGGTTGCCGGGCGCTCGTAGATCTCCCTCGGCGAGCCAGACTGTTCGATGCGGCCTTCGTTGAAGACGGCGACGTGATCGCTCATCGTCAACGCCTCCTCCTGGTCGTGCGTGACGTAGAGGAAGGTCATGCCGAGCTCGCGCTGCAGATCCTTCAGGAAGATCTGCATCTCCTGGCGGAGCTTGAGGTCGAGCGCGCCGAGCGGCTCGTCGAGCAGCAGCAGCCGGGGCCGGTTCACGATCGAGCGGGCGAGTGCGACCCGCTGCCGCTGACCGCCCGAGAGCTGCACGGGCTTGCGGTTGCCGTAGCCGTCGAGGCGCACCATCTTCAGCACCTCGTTCACCTGTGCTGCGCGCTCGCGTCTGGCGACGCCCTTCACCTTCAACCCGTAGCCGACGTTCTCGGCGACGGTCATGTGGGGGAAGAGGGCGTAGTCCTGGAAGACGGTGTTGACGTCGCGTGCGTACGGCGGCCGTCGCGTGATGTCGTCGCCGTCCAGCGTCACCCGGCCCGAGTCCGGCTGCTCGAACCCGGCGATGATGCGGAGGGTGGTCGTCTTGCCCGAGCCGGACGGACCGAGCAGCGTGAAGAACTCGCCGTCTGCGACCTGCAGATCGACCTCGTCGACGGCGATCACGTCGCCGTAGGTCTTTCGGACAGCTTCGACTCGGACGCCGGAGTTGCCCGGCTCAGCCGCCAAGGCAGCTCTCCAGGATGTCCAGCCCCCGTTCGAGCTCGTCGTCGCCGATCGCGAAGGGGACGAGGATGCGGATCACGTTGCCGTAGAGGCCGCACGAGAGCAGCAGGAGCCCTTGCTCACGCGCCGCCCGGGTGATGCGGCTGGTCTCGTCGCCGTTTCGTTCCGCCAGCTCGAGGGCGAGCATCGGCCCCAGGCCGCGCACCTCCGAGCCGGCCGGCGCCATCCGCTCGAGGCGCTCGCGCAGGCGCGCGCCGATCTGCTCGGCACGCGGTCGAGCCGCGGCGAGGGCGTCGAGGGTTGCAACCGCCGCTGCGCACGAAACCGGATTGCCGCCGAACGTGCCGCCGAGGCCGCCGGGTGCGGGCGCGTCCATCACGTCGGCACGGCCCGTGACCGCCGCCAGCGGTAGCCCGCCGCCGAGCGTTTTGCCGGAGACGAGCAGGTCGGGCTGGACGCCGTAGTGCTCGATCGCCCAGACCGGCCCGGTACGCCCGCAGCCGCTCTGCACCTCGTCGTCGACGTAGAGGATCCCGTAGTGGTCGAGCAGCTCCTGCAGGCGCCTCGGGAAGTCCGGCGTCATCGGGATGAATCCGCCCTCGCCCTGGACCGGCTCGAGCACGGCGCAGGCCACCGACTGGGGGTCGACGTCGCCTTTGAAGAGCTGCTTGAGCGCGTCGATCGCGTCGTCCTCGGTGACGCCGCGGAAGGGGTAGGGGGCGGGCGTGCGGTAAACCTCGGGCGCGAACGGGCCGAAGCCCGCCTTGTACGGCACGACCTTCGAGGTCATGGTCATCGAGAGCAGCGTGCGGCCGTGGAAGGCGTTGTCGAAGACGACGACTGCCGGCCGTCCCGTCGCCACTCGAGCGATCTTGACGGCGTTCTCGACCGCCTCGGCGCCCGTGTTCAGGAGGATCGATTTCTGCTGGTCGCCCTTGCATGGCGAGAGCTCGGCGAGCCGGCGGCAGACGCCGACGTACGGCTCGTACATGCCGACCATGAAGCACTGGTGCAGGAACCGGTCGACCTGATCGTGGAGGGCCTCGACGACGGCGGGCAAGGAGTGGCCGAGGTTCGCGCAGCCGAGGCCGCCGGCAAAGTCGACGTACTCGCGTCCCTCCGCGTCCCAGACGCGCGCGCCCTCGGCACGCGAGACGACGAGCGGCGGCGTCGAGATCCCGCGGGCGACGTAGCGCTCGCGTCCCTCCTCGACCTGTGCGGTCGTGCTCTGTGCCTGGGTCGACACTCTGCGCCGACTGTATCTGTCGCTTCAGCCGCGCGAAGGGTCTGTGGGCGGCGCGGATACGATGCGCCCGCACGGCGCCTTGGCCGAGTGGTTAGGCAGCGGCCTGCAAAGCCGTTTACAGCAGTTCGAATCTGCTAGGCGCCTTCGTTTCTCAGTCGCGGCCAAAGAGAGAGCTTTCGAGCACGTAGAACAGCGCGATGCCGCCGTACAGTCCGAGCGCGAGCCAGGACGAGATGAACGTGCTTGCCGCCGCGAGCGCGTAGCCGGGCACCCCGGGTAGGTACGACCGCGAGATGCCGCTGACGACGCGCTGGTCGGCCTCCTCCGCGATCAAGCGCCGGCCGGCCGCCGCGTAGAACCAGAGACACGAGTACATCGCTGCCATCGCGGTCATCGTCAACCCGTAGAAGAAGGCCGCCGCGGTCGCATCGTGATGCAGGTGATCGGCGAGCACGTGCGTCGGGAACGGCACGAAGGCGATCACCATCAGGAAGACGACGCTGATCGTGAGGAACGTCCGATCGACCCGGCCGATCTGGCGGAAGACAGTGTGATGGTTGATCCACATGATCCCGATCGTCAGGAACGAGATCGCGTACGCCACGTAGGAGGGCCAGATTGCGAGCAGCCCGTGCGTGACCGAGCTGCCGGTCGGCAGCCTGACGTCGAGAATTAGGAGCGTCGCCGCGATCGCGAACACACCGTCGCTGAACGTCTCGAGCCGGGCGGTCTCCATCTGACGGAGTGTAAGAGCTCATTCAGCTAGTCTTGGTCGTGTTACCTAGGCGTTGCTATGGCGAAGGGACGAGACGATGGGGCGTGACTACTACAGCGCGAAGGAGGCGGCGCAGGCCCTCGGGATCAGCCTCGACACGCTGCGGCGCTGGGATCGCAGCGGCAGGATCGTCACCCGGCGCGACGAGTCGAATCGCCGCATCGTCGCCGCCGCCGAGCTCGACCGCCTGCGCGGTGACGATCACGCCGAGCAGCTGAGCGCGCGCAACCGCTTCCGCGGCGTCGTGACCGACGTGCAGGTCGACGGGCTGATCGCGCAGGTCGAGCTGCTCGTGACGGAGCCGGTGCGGGTGGTTGCGCTCGTCACGCGGGATGCCGTCGAGGAGCTCGGCTTGAAGGTGGGCGACCCCGCCGGCGCGGTGGTCAAGTCGACGTCAGTGATGATCGAGGACTGAGGCGATGACGTTGACGCGATTCCGTTTGCTCGGTCTGCTGGCGGTCGGCCTGATCTTCGGCCTGCTCGTGTCCGGTGAGGCAACAGCGCGTTCGGATGCCCGGATCACCGTTTATGCCGCGTCGTCGCTCACCGACGTGTTTCCCGCGATCGACGCGCAGGCGAGGTACTCGTTCGACGGCTCGAGCGCGCTCGCGGCGCAGATCGTGAACGGAGCTCCGGCGGACGTCTTCGCGGCTGCAAACACCGCGATCCCCGCACAGTTGTACGCCAAGGGCCTCGTGGAAAAGCCAGTGGCCTTCGCGCGCAACTCGCTCGTGCTCGTGGTGCCGATCTCGAATCCGGCGAACATCCACGGTGTGCGCGACTTGACGAAGCGCGGAGTCAAGATCGACATCGCGAACCCCGCCGTTCCGGTGGGCGGCTACACGCTGCAGGTCCTGAAGAACCTGAAGCTGAAGGCGAGGATCATGGCCAACGTCGTCAGCCAGGAGACCGACGTGCGCAGCGTCCTCGCCAAGGTCGCGCTCGGCCAGGCCGATGCAGGTTTCGTCTATTCGACCGATGCGAAGACGGTGCCGGGCAAGGTGAAGGTGATCCGGCTGCCCAGCGTGGCGCAGCCCAAGGTCGCCTATTCGATCGCGGTGGTCACGCGTAGCCCGAACCAGGCGGCGGCGAAGGCGTTCGTCAAGCGCGTGACCGGCAAGGCGGGCCGGGCGCAGCTCGCCCGCTACGGCTTCCTGACGGTGACCGGGCCGAAGCAGTAGGCGATGCGCAGGGTCGCCCTCGCGCTCGGGCTCTTCGTGGCCGTCGCGGTCTCGCTCGGCTTTTTGTTGTTGCCGATCGTCGCGCTCTTCACCCGGCAGCCTCCGAGTGAGCTCGTGCACCAGCTCTCGAACCCGGTCGTCACGGAGGCGCTCGTGGTCAGCGTCAAGACGAGCGCGGTCGCGCAGGCGCTGATCGTGCTCCTCGGCACGCCGACGGCGTACCTGATCGCCAGCCGGCGCTTCTTCGGCCGGTCGCTCGCGATCACGCTGGTCGAGCTCCCGCTCGTCCTGCCGCCCGCGGTCGCCGGGATCGGCCTGCTCGTCGCCTTCGGGCGGGTCGGCGTGCTCGGGTCGACGTTCGACGCCCTCGGAGTCAACGTCGCGTTCAACCAGGCCGCGGTCGTGCTGGCGGTCGCGTTCGTCGCCAGCCCGCTCTACGTGCGCCAGGCGATCGCATCCTTCGAGGCGGTCGACGAGAACCTCATCGCCGCGTCGCGCACGCTCGGCGCCGGCCCGGTGCGGACGTTCTTCCGCGTCGTGCTCCCGCTGTGCGCCGGCGGGCTCGCGGCCGGCGGCGCGCTCTCGCTGGCGCGCGGGCTCGGCGAGTTCGGTGCAACGATCATGTTCGCCGGCAGCCTCCAGGGCGTGACGCAAACCTTGCCACTTGCGATCTACGCGCAGTTCGACCGGAACTTCGACATCGCGGTCACGATCAGCGCCCTCTTCGTGATCCTTACCGCGGCGATCCTCCTCTCCCTCAAAGTGAGCTCGCTCTGGCCGGCCTCGCGGCAGACTTCACGCTCCCTCTTCGCGCATTTGAGCTCGAGCTAGCGCTCGAGATCGAGCGGACGGTCGCGCTCGTCGGTCCCTCGGGCGCCGGCAAGTCGTCCGTGCTGCGCGCGATCGCCGGGCTCGCCCGCCCGGCGAAGGGACGGATCGCGCTCGGCGACGACACCTGGTTCGACGCGGCTCGCCGCGTCTTCCGGCAACCGGACGAGCGCAGCGTCGGGCTGGTCTTCCAGGAGTACGCGCTCTTCCCGCACCTGAGCGTGCGCCAGAACGTGGCCTTCGGCGGCGGCGCCCGTGCGGACGAGTACCTCGAGCGCTTTCACATCTCGCACCTCGCCGACGCCCGGCCGGCGGTGCTCTCCGGCGGCGAGCGGCAGCGCGTCGCCCTTGCCCGTGCACTGGCGCGCGATCCCGGCGTTCTGCTGCTCGACGAGCCGTTGTCGTCGCTCGACGCGCAGACGAAGGCGCTCGTTCGCGTCGAGCTGCAGGAGTTGCTGCGCGACTTCGAGCTTCCGGTGATCCTCGTGACCCACGACTTCGACGACGCGGCTGCGCTCGCCGGCCAGGTCGGCGTGCTGATCGACGGCACGCTCCGCCAGCTCGCGACCCCGCAGGAGCTCGTCTCCCAGCCGGCCGACACGTTCGTCGCGGCCCTCACCGGCGCGAATCTCCTGCGCGGGATCGCCCGGCGCGAGACCGACGAGCTGGCGGCGATCGACCTTCAAGGCGGCGAGCGCATCTACTCCACCGACCCGGGGCAGGGGGAGGTCGGCGTCGTCGTCTACCCGTGGGACGTCACGGTGGCCCGCGTCCGCCATGCGGACTCGGCGCTCAACGTGATCGCCGGCGAGATCCGTTCGGTTGCCCGTGTCGGCTCGCGCGTCCGCGTGCAGATCGGGCCGATCACCGCCGAGGTGACCGCCGCCTCCGCCGACCACCTCGAGCTCGCTCGTGGCGGCACCGCCTTCGCGTCGTTCAAGGCAACCGGGACGCGCCTCGTCCCCTTCGCCTGAACGGCGAGTCAACTCCGTTTAGGATCGGGCGATGGGGTTCTCCGGCGCGATGATCCAGAACGCGATCTACATCGCGCAGCAGCCGCCCGAGTGGCCGGTCGCGTTCGACGACTGGGAGCGCGCGGCGCAGGCGAAGCTCGACGGCGGCGCGTTCGGCTACATCGCCGGCGGGGCGGGCGCCGAGGAGACGATGCGCGCGAACCGCGACGCCTTCCAGCGCTGGCGGATCCGGCCGCGCATGCTCGCGGGCAACGCCGTGCGGGACATCTCGGTCGAGGTGCTCGGGCTGCGCTCGCCGGCGCCGTTTCTGCTCGCGCCGGTCGGCGTGCTCTCGATCGCCCACGAGGAGGCGGAGGTGGGGGTGGCGAAGGCATCGGCCGCCTCGGGAGTGCCGATGGTGCTCTCGAGCGCGGCGACGCACTCGATCGAGCAGGTGGCCGAGACGGGTGCGCCGCGCTGGTTCCAGCTCTACTGGGTCAACGACCGTGAGATCTGCGCCAGCTTCGTGCGCCGTGCCGAGGCAGCGGGCTACGGCGCGATCGTGGTGACGCTCGACACGCTCACGCTGGGCTGGCGCCCGCGCGACCTGCGCGAGGCGTACCTGCCGTTCATCAAGGGTGAGGGCTGCGGGCAGTACTTCACCGACCCCGTCTTCCTCTCGCGGCTCGACAAGACGCCTGACGAAGATCTGCTGACGGCTGCGGCGACGATGCTCGCGACCTTCCCGAACCTCGGCTTGACCTGGGACGACCTCGACTGGCTCCGCCAGCAGACCTCGTTGCCGATCCTCGTCAAGGGCGTGCTCACCGCCGACGATGCCGAGCGCGCGCTGCAACACGGCATCGACGGTGTGGTCGTCTCGAATCACGGCGGCCGCCAGGTCGACGGCGCCGTCGCTGCGCTCGATGCGCTGGTCGAGGTGCGCGACGCCCTGCCCGACGCGGTCGTGCTGATGGACGGCGGCATCCGCTCGGCGGCCGACGTGCTCAAGGCGATCGCGCTCGGCGCCGACGCCGTGCTGCTCGGCCGCCCCTACGCCTACGCGCTCGCGGTCGGCGGCAGCCGCGGCGTCGAGGAGCTGATTCAGAACCTGATGGCCGAGATCGATCTCTCACTCGCCCTCGCCGGTGCGCACTCGATCCGCGACCTCGACCGTTCATGGCTGTCACGGATACAGGCGTAGTCCTCTCCGAGCGCGGGAGGGTCGCGCTCGAGGAGATCCGCGTCGAGCAGCCGGGGCCGGGCGAGGTGCTCGTGCGGATCGAGGCGACCGGAGTCTGCCACAGCGACCTGCACGTGATCGAAGAGGACGGCTGGGGCCATCCCTATCCGATTCTGCTCGGCCACGAGGGCGCGGGGACGGTCGAAGCGGTGGGGGAGGGAGTTACGGAGCTCGCACCCGGCGACCGCGCCGTCCTGGGCTGGAAGACCGCCTGTGGAAGGTGTGCCGCCTGCAAGCGGGGAGCGCCGCGCCAGTGCGCCCGTCCGCCGGCGGCACCCGGACGGCTCTTTCGCCTGGACGGCGCGGAGCTGACGCCCGTCCTCCGCACAGGCACGTTCTCCACGCACACCGTCGTCCCGGTCGAGGCGGTCGTTCAGGTGCCGCGCGAGCTGCCGGCCGAGCAGGCGTGCCTGCTCGGATGTGCGGTCGCCACCGGCGTGATGTCGGTGCTCGAGACCGCGAAGGTGTGGGCAGGCGCGCGGGTTGCCGTGATCGGCTGCGGCGCCGTCGGTCTGTCGGCGATCCAGGGCGCGCGGCTCGCCGGCGCTTCGGAGATCCGCGCGATCGACCTCGACGAGCGCAAGCTCGAGCAGGCGCTTCGATTCGGCGCGACGGATGTGGGGGAGGGACGCGTCGACTTCGTCTTCGACGTCGTCGGCCGTCGGGCCACGTTCGAGCAGGGTCTGTCGCTGCTCGCGACCGGCGGCACGCTCACGTTGATCGGCCTCTCGCCTGCAGGCGAGCAGGCGGCCCTCGACCTGCCGCGCCTCTTCTCCCGGCGCGCCCGCATCCTCGTGTCGCACGGCGGCGACCACCTGCCGCAGGAGGATTTCCCGCGGCTCGCCCAGTGGGCGCTCGACGGCAAGCTCGACCTGGCCGGCATGGTCACGCGCACGTCGCCGCTCGACGGCTGGGAGGAGGCGTTTGGCGCGATGCGCGACGGCGACGTGATCAGGACGGTGCTGACGCCGTGAAGTCGATCGAGACGTTCCGGGCGATCGTCGCGGGTGAGCGCGAGCCCCCGCCGGCCGGCAAGCTGGTCGGCTTTCGCATGACCGAGGTCGAAGAGGGGCGGGTCGTATTCGAGCTCGAGGTCGGCCCTCAGCACGCGAGCCCGCTCGGGACCGTGCACGGCGGCATCCTCTGCGACGTCGCGGACGCGGCGATGGGCTGCGCGCACGCTTCGCTCCTCGGTGAAGGCGAATCGTTCACGACGCTCGAGCTGAAGATCAACTTCCTGAAACCGGTCTGGGAAGGGCTGCTCACCGCCGAGGGAACGGTGCTGAAGTCGGGGCGGACGATCGGCCTCACCGAATGCCGGATCACGGATCAGTCGGGCTCCCTCGTCGCCCATGCAACCTCGACGTGCATGACGCTGCGAGGAGACGCGGCAAAAGGGCGTTAGGATCGGCCGATGGATCTCCGCGACACTCCAGCAGAGGCGGCGTTTCGCGCCGAGGTGCGCGAGTTCATCGCGCAGAACCTGCCGGCAAGCTCGAAGCGGCGCGGCGCGCGGCGCTTCGAAGACGAGGATCGCGAGTGGAGCAAGCGCCTGGGCGACGCCGGCTATGCCGGCCTGACCTGGCCGAAGGAATACGGCGGCGCCGGCGCTCCGTACAGCCACCAGGCGATCTACCTCGAGGAGCTCGCCCGCGCCGAGGCGCCGTCGCATCTCGGCGTGATCGGCCTCGGGATGGCCGGGCCGACGATCATCGCCTTCGGCACCGACGCGCAGAAGAATCGCTACCTCGCGAAGATCCTCAGCGCCGAGGAGATCTGGTGCCAGGGCTTCTCGGAGCCCGACGCCGGCAGCGACCTGGCCGCGGCGCGCACCCGCATCGAGGACCAGGGCGATCACTTCCTCGTCAACGGCCAGAAGGTGTGGTCGTCGTTCGCGCACATCGCCGACTTCTGCATCCTCGTGGGGCTCGGCGTCCCGGAGGCGCCGCGCTACAAGAACCTCACCTACGTGATCGTCGACATGCACGCACCGGGCGTGGAGGTGCGGCCGCTCGTGCAGATCACCGGCCACCCCGAGTTCAACGAGATCTTCTTCACGGACGTCAAGGTGCCGAAGGAGAATCTGCTCGGCGAGATCGGCGGCGGCTGGCAGGTTGCGATGACGACGCTGCTGCACGAGCGCGGCACGCTCGGCTTCGCCCTCTCGGCGACGCTCGACGTCGCGGTGCGGAAGCTGATCGCGCTCGCGAAGGAGCACAACGTCGTCGACCCGATCCTCCGCGACCGGATCGCGCGCGAATGGGTCGAGCTGCAGGCACTCAAGTACACGAACTACCGCGCGCTGACGACGCTGCAGAAGACCGGCATCCCCGGTCCGGAGGGATCGGCGTCGAAGCTCGTCTGGTCGGAGGCGAACCAGCGGCTGACGAAGCTCGCGCTCGAGATCCTCGGGTCGGAGGCGCAGCTGACCGACGGCGACGGCTACTGGCAGTACCAGCAGCTCCGCTCGCGCGGCAACACGATCGAGGCAGGCACGAGCGAGATCCTGCGCAACATCGTTGCCGAACGCGTCCTCGACATGCCGAGGAGCAGATAGTGGACTTCAGCTTCAGCCCGGAACAGGACGACCTGCGCCGCGAAGCACGTGCGTTCCTCGAGGCGACCCCGGCCCCGACGATGGAGCAGCTGGCAGAGCTCGGCTGGGTCGGGATCCTGCGGAGCAACGACTTCACGTTCCTCGACGCCGCCGTGCTGTTCGAGGAGCTCGGCCGGGCGCTCTATGCGGGCCCATTCGTCCTGAACGAGATTGCGGGCCGGCCGGGCGACGACGTCTGGTCGATCGAGATCGACGGCTTCGTCCCGCACCTCGCCGAGGTGTCGCGTGTCCTCACGCCCGAGCTGACCGCCGAGCCGGCGGACGGCGAGGCGCTCGCGACCGTCGACGAGACGCTCGGGCTGGGGAGGATCGCCAGGAACGGCGGCACCGCAACCGACGGCGACTGGGACGACACCCGGCGGAAGCTGCTCGTGGCGTTCGCGCTCGAGGCCGTCGGCATCGGCGCGAAGGCGATCGAGCTCGCGATCGCCTACGTCTCGAAGCGCGAGCAGTTCGGGAAGAAGATCGGGAGCTACCAGGCGATCTCGCACTCGCTGGTCGACGGCTACGTCGCCGTCGAACTCGGCCGCTCGCTCGCGTACTGGGCAGCGTGGAGCGTGGCCGAGGGAGACGCGGATGCCGAGCTGGCGGCCGTCGCGGCCAAGTCACAGGCGGCGGAGGCGGCCGTGCTCGCCTGTGAGAAGTCGATCCAGGCGCACGGCGGCATCGGCTTCACGTGGGAGCACCCGCTGCACCGCTACTACAAGCGGGCGCTCTGGCTCGAGGGTGCGCTCGGGTACGGGCGCGAGCAGCGTGCGGAGATCGCCCGATCCCTGCTGTCCTAGTCACCGGCGCATCGACCGGCATCGGCGCGGCGTCGTGCGCGCGCATGCTCGAGCGTGGCTGGACGGTCTACGCCTCCGTCCGCCGCCCCGGCGAGGCGCCCGCAGGGACGATCGAACTCGTCTTCGACGTCACCGACCCGGTCGCGATCGGCCATGCTGCGGTGGCGATCGGCGAGCTCGACGGGCTCGTCGACAACGCGGGCATCGCGGTTGCTGCGCCTCTTGAATTTCTTCCGGTTGCCGAGCTGACGCGGCAACTCGACGTCAACGTCGTCGGGCAGTTGCGGGTGGCGCAGGCGTTCCTGCCGGCGCTGCGACGGGCGCGGGGCCGCATCGTGCTGATGGGTTCGATCGCCGGGCGCTCCTCACTCCCGTTCCTCGGCGCGTATGCCATGTCGAAGTTCGCGCTCGAGGCGATGGCCGACGCGCTGCGGGTCGAGCTGGCGCCGTGGGGGATGCACGTCGCGATCGTCGAACCCGGGACGATCGACACCCCGATCTGGTCGAAGCCGCAGCCGGCGGTCGACGAGTTTCCGCCCGAGGCTGCCGAGCTCTACGGAGAGCGGATCCGGCGGTTCCGTTCGCTCGCCGCCGAGCGGTCGCGGAACCAGGCGGCGCCGGTGGCCGTCGTCGCGGATGCGGTGGAGCACGCGCTGACGGCCGCGAAGCCGAAGACCCGCTACCTCGTCGGCCCCGACGCCAAGCGTCGCGCACGGGCACAGAAGCTCCCGGACCGCCTCCGCGACCGGTTGCTGGCCCGATTCCTCTTCGGCTGACTCCGCACCATGGCTGACTGCCGGGTCAATCCGGGTTTAGGATCAGCCCATGGGCTACCAGGTCAGTTCTCTCGATGCGCTCGGCGAGGGCTACGGCTTTCGCAAGGTGCGCGGTGCGCTCGGCGTCACCGCATTCGGCGTCAATGCACTCGTCTTCCCGCCCGGCTACGTCGGCCCGGCGCACTACCACGACCAGCAGGACGAGCTCTACCTCGTGCACCGCGGGACGGCCACATTCGAGGTCGACGGAACCGAGCACGTCGTCGGCGAAGGCGGCCTCGTGCACGTCGAGTCGACGACGCCGCGACGGATCACGAACTCCGGCACGGACGACCTCGTGCTCTACATCGTCGGCGGCAAGGGCGGCTACGTCGAACGCGACGGCCACCTCGTCAACCCGGAGGAGGATCTCGCGAAGCGCGAGGCGCTTGCGAAGGGCGACGTGCAGTGAACGGCCTGATGATGGACACGCAGCTGACGCTGCCGATCCTGCTCCGCCGTGCCGAGGCGTACTTCGGGTCACGCGAGATCGTGACGCGGCTGCCCGACAAGAGCTTCCACCGCTACGGCTATGCCGACATGTGCCGGCGCTCGCGGGCGCTCGCCGTCGGCCTGGCCGGCCTTGGGCTCGAGCGGGGCGACCGAGTCGCGACGCTCTGCTGGAACCACTACCAACACCACGAGGCGTACCTCGGCATCCCCTGCGGCGGCTTTGTGCTGCACACGCTGAACATCCGCCTGCATCCGAACGACCTGGCCTACATCGCGAACCACGCCGAGGACAGGGCCGTGATCGTCGACCGCAGCCTCGTGCCCCTGCTCGACCTGTTCATCGGCCAGACGAAGATCGAGCACGTGCTCGTCGTCGAGGACTCCTATGAGGACCTGCTCGCGGGCGCCGACCCGGATGCGTGGCGCGACCCGGAGCTGGACGAGAACGAGGCCGCGGCGATGTGTTACACGAGCGGCACGACCGGGATGCCGAAGGGCGTCCTCTACTCGCACCGCTCGACGATGCTGCACGCGCTCGGGGTCGCGGCCGGAAACCCGATGAGCCTGGGCGTCTCCGACACCGATTCGATCCTGCCGGTGGTGCCGATGTTCCACGCGAACGCGTGGGGCTACCCGTACCTCGCCACGATGATCGGCGCCAAGCTCGTCTACCCGGGCCCGCACCTCGACCCCGAGAGCCTGCTCGACGCATTCGTCTCCGAGCAGGTGACGTGGACGGCCGGGGTGCCGACGATCTGGCTCGGCATCCTCGGCCTGCTCGATGCGAACCCGGGCAAGTGGGACCTCTCGCACATGAAGGGCATGCTGGTGGGCGGCTCGGCCGCGCCGCGCTCGCTGATCGCCGGCTTCAAGCAGCGGCACGGCCTGAACGTCGTCCACGGCTGGGGGATGACCGAGACCTCGCCTGTCGCGTCGACGTCGCAGCTGCTCGGCGACCTCGCCGAGGCCGACGAGGAGACGCAGTTCGACTACATCGCCATGCAGGGGCTGCCCCTCTCGCTCGTCGAGCTCCGTCACTGCGACGAGGAGGGAACGATCCTGCCGTGGGACGGCGAGTCGATGGGCGAGCTCGAGATCCGCGGCCCGTGGATCGCCGGCAGCTACTACGACACGCCCGAGCAGGCCGACCGCTGGACCGGCGACGGATGGTTCAAGACCGGTGACGTCGTCTCGATCCATCCGCGTGGCTTCATCCAGATCAAGGACCGGTCGAAGGACGTGATCAAGTCGGGCGGCGAGTGGATCTCGTCGGTCGAGCTCGAGAACGCGCTGATGGCGCACCCCGCGATCGCCGAGGCGGCCGTGATCGCGGTGCCCGACGAGAAGTGGGACGAGCGGCCGCTCGCCGCCGTCGTGCTGCGGGAGGGCGCCTCGGCCACGCCGGAGGAGCTGCGCGCGTTCCTGGCGCCCAACTTCGCGAAGTGGTGGCTCCCCGACCGGTACGAGTTCATCTCGGAGATCCCGAAGACGACGGTGGGCAAGTTCCTGAAGACGGAGCTGCGCGAGATGTTCGCCCCCACCGGGGCGGTGCGGTCGTGATCAAGACCGTCTGGCTCGACAACCCGCCGGTCAACGCGGTCAACGCGGGGATCGTCGAGACGCTCTGGAGCGAGCTCGAGTCGCTGGCCGACGACGTCCACGTCGTCGTGCTGCGCGGCAAGGGTGAGCGGGCGTTCTCGGCCGGCGCCGACATCGGCGGCTTCGTCGGTGCGAGCGGCGACAGCGAGCGGCCGGGCGGGATCCAGCCGGCTGCCGACCTGATCGAGGCCGCGCCCGTGCCCGTCGTCGCGGCAATCCACGGCTACTGCCTGGGCGGCGGGCTCGAGATCGCGCTCGCGTGCGACTTCCGGATCGCGCAGCGCGAGGCGCAGCTCGGCTTCCCCGAGGTGAACCTGGGCCTGCTGCCCGGCGGCGGCGGGACGCAGCGCGCCCCCAGGCTGATCTCGCCCGGGCGCGCGCGCTGGCTGACGATGTCCGGTGAGCGGATCTCCGCCGAGACGGCCGGGGCCTGGGGGCTCGTCGAGTTTGTCGTCGACGATCTCGAAGCGGGGATCGCGCGCTACGTCGAGCCGCTCGACCGGCAGAGCCCGCATTCCCTCCGCCAGATCAAGGCGCTGATGCACGAGACGCGCGACAGCCGCGACGACGAGCGCGAGGTCGAGGCGTTCGCCGCCTGTCTCACGTCGGAGGACGGCCAGGAGGGTGTCGCCGCCTTCCTGGAGAAGCGCGAAGCCCGCTGGACCGGTAGGTGAAGGCCGTCGTCCTCCATGCGGTGGACGGCGAGCTCAACCTCGAAGAGACCCCTGTGCCGGACGGCGACGTCGTCGTCGACGTGCGCGCTGCGGGCGTCAACTTCGCCGACGTCCTGATCCGCCGCGGCCGATACCCGCAGATGCCCGAGCTGCCGTACGTGCTCGGCTCGGAGGTGGCCGGAGAGATCCAGGGACGGCGCGTGATCGGGCTGCCGAAAGGCACGGGCGGGGGCTACGCCGAGCAGGTCGCGGTCGATCCGGACTGGCTGTTCCCGTTGCCCGACAACGCCTCGTATGCAGCCGGCGCGGCGTTCTTCACCACCTACCTGACCGCGTACATCCCACTGCACCGGCAGGTGCGCGTGACGCCCGCGTCGACGGTGCTCGTGCATGCCGGCTCGGGCGGTGTCGGCTCGGCCGCGATCCAGCTGGCGAAGAACCTGGGCGCCAGGGTGATCGCGACGGCGAGCTCCGACGAGAAGCGCGCGTTCGCCCGCGAGGTGGGGGCCGACGAGGCGTTCGGCTATGACGAGCTCGACGACCTTCGGGTCGACGTCGTGATCGACCCGGTCGGCGGCGAGGTCTTCACGCGCTCGCTGTCGCTCCTGAACCCGCTCGGGACGGTCGTGGCGATCGGCTTCGCCGGTGGGCTCTGGAGCGACCCGAGCGTCCAGTGGCTCGTGGGCCGCAACGCCTCCGTCGCCGGCGTCTACCTGGGCCGCTTGATGAAGCTGCAGCCGCAGTACGTCCGCGAGTGCGCGATCGAGCTGCTGGCGCTGTGGGCGCAGGAGCAGATCGACCCGGTGGTCGGCGCACGCTTCCCGCTTGCGCAGGCAGCCGAGGCGCACGCGCTGATCGAGGCGCGCCGGCACATGGGCAAGGTCGTGCTCGAGCCGTGAAACGAGCACATAGAGCTCGTTACACGATGAGGACTGTGTCGGTGGGCCGCGCTCGGCGGCACGATGCTGCGTCCTCGGAAGTGCCAAGAGCACCGCTCTTGACACTTCCTGCGTCCTTGCCTCGCACTCGCCGAATCGCACCCCACCGACGAGCATCATCGTGAAACGAGCTCTCATCACGGGCGGCGAGGGCGGGCTGGGGCGGGCGATGCGCGCGCGGCTCGAACGCGAGGGCTACGAGGTCGAGTCGCTCGACCTCGTCAACGGCTTCGACGTGAGTGACGCGGCGGCATGGGAGCGGGTCGGAGCGGTCGACCTCGCGTGCCTGAACGCCGGCATCCTCACCGCCGAGCGCGACATCCGGTCGTTGAGCCCCGCCGGCTACCGGGCCGCCGTCTCGGTGAACGTCGACGGCGTCGTGCTCGGCGTGCTGCGGCTCGCGCAGGTGATGAACGGCGGGACGATCGTCGCGACCGCCTCGCTGGCCGGCCTCGTCGGGATGCCGCTCGATCCGGTCTATTCGCTGACGAAGCACGCCGTCGTCGGCTTCGTGCGCAGCGCAGCGCCGCAGCTGGCGCCGATCAAGCTCAACGCGATCTGCCCCGGCATCGCCGACACGCCGATGCTCGACCGGCACGACCAGCGTGCGCGCTTCGCCGAGGCCGGGTTTCCGCTGCTCCGGCCCGAAGAGGTGGCCGACGCCATGTGGCTCGCGGCGACGAGCGACGGCACCGGCGAGTGCTGGTACGTGCAGCCTGGCCGCGAACCGGCGCCGTTCCGCTTCCCGAACGTGCCCGGCCCGCGCTCGGGCGACACCGCGGTCGGTTTACCGCCGGTCGCCGGCTGATGGGCGCCTGGAACCGCGTCTTCGCCGCTCTGTACGACCGGGGTCTCGCCCGGGCCGAACGTGCAGGGCTCTCCGACGCGCGGCAGTCGTTGCTCGCCGGTGTACGTGGCCGGGTGCTCGAGCTGGGCGCCGGCACGGGCCTCAACCTCTCGCACTATCCCGCCGGGATCGAGCTCGTCGTGACGGAGCCCGACACCGAGATGGCGAAGCGGCTTCGCCGCCGGCGCGCCGAGGTCGTGCTCGCAGGCGCCGAAGAGCTGCCGTTCCCCGATGGTTCGTTCGACACCGTCGTCGCGACGCTCGTCTTCTGCACGGTGCGCGACGTTCCGGCGGCGTTGCGCGAGACGCGTCGCGTACTGGCGCCCGGTGGGCGGCTGCTCTTCCTCGAACATGTCCGCGCCGAGCCGGGAACACCGGCCGCCCGCTGGCAGAACCGCCTGCACCGGCCGTGGCGCGCCCTTGCGTGCGGGTGCAACTGCAACCGGGACTTTCTTGCGGCGCTGGCGGCTGAGGGATTCGCCGTCGCCGACCTGAGGCGAGAAAGCTGGCCGTTTCTTCCTGCGATCGTGCGGCCCGTCGTGATCGGTGGCGCTACCCCCGTTTCCGCAGCCAGCTGAGGATCAGCGCGCGTGCCCGCGTGGCGTAGGGCGCGTTCTCGACGATGTTCCAACCGTGCCAGAAGCCCGGGTAGAACGCCGTCCGCTTGTCCTTCGCCGGCGCATGCCGGAGCAGCAGCAGCGCGTCGGAGACCGGCAGATAGAAGTCGTTGCGCGCACCGACGATCAGGAGCGGTGCATGGAGCTTCGTGACGCCGGCGAGCGCGTTCGGCGTGCCGCGCGGGAGGTAAGCCTCGCCGGAGAGGCTGATCACGCCTCCGACGTCCAGTTGCGAGGCGTAGGCGAGTGAGACTGCACCGCCGAACGATGCGCCCTCGAGGAAGACGCGTTTGGCGCCGTCGGCGTGGAGCCTCGCGATCGCTGCGCGCAGGTCGCGGTCGTACGCTTCGGCCGGGGTCCCGTTGTGTAGCTGGGAGTCACCGAAGCCGCGGAGGTCGAGCGCGAGCGCGCGCACGTCGGAGGACGCCAGCGTGTGCATGTACGGCAGCCAGCCGCACAGGTTGCCCGGCGACTCGTGTACGAGTACGACGCCAATCGGGCCACTTCCGGCCTCGACGGCGTAGAGCCGCGTCCGGTCGCTGGCGGTGAGCCAGAACGGCGTCGCGTGGACGCCGCCGGTGGGCCCGCACTTGGCGGCGAGCGGTTGCGGCGCGGCCGCGAGCGCAGCCGCGACGGCGAGCGTTGCCAGGATCATTAATTCAAGCCGGGGTCGAACGGCATGTCGACCATCATCTCGAACGGGCCGCCCTTGCGGTGCAGGACGGTGCGCCAGAGCTCGTCGGGGTCGTTCGCGAACGCATCGTCGACTTCGGCGGCGACGACGATCCAGGCCGGTTCTTCGAGCTCGGCCTCGAGCTGGCCGGCACCCCAGCCGGCGTAACCGGCGAAGAGCCGGAAGCGCCTGATCGAGAGCTCGTCCGGCTCGAGCTCGGCCGGCAGGAAACCGATCGCGCCGAAGATCGGCGCCGCCGCCTCGTCGACGTCGTCGAACTCCGCGACGCCCATGAAAGCCTCGGGCTGGACCGGCCCGCCGACGAAGATCGGGTCGCCGGCGCCGGGTAGTCCTTCGAGCGCCGGCAGGGCCTCGGCGGCCGCAACCTCCGACGGCCGGCTCAGGACGAGGCCCATCGCTCCCTCGTTGTCGTGGTGGGCGATCAGCACGACGGTCTTGCGGAAGTTCGGGTCGTGCAGCGACGGTGACGAGACGAGCAGGCTGCCCTGGAGTGACTCCACGTCAGTCGAAGCGCCAGCCGTCGCCGTCGCGGAACGTCTTCAGGATGCGCTTCGCGACCACCTGGCGGTGCACCTCGTCGGGGCCGTCGTAGATGCGCCCGCCGCGGGCCAGCATCAGCATGTTCGCAAGTGGCGTCTCGTCGGTGAGGCCGCGGGCGCCGTGCACCTGCACCGCGCGGTCGATCACCTCCTGCAGCACGCGGGCGGCGTAGAACTTGATCGCCGACACCTCTACGCGTGCCTCGTCGCCTCCGTCGATCTTGTGTGCCGCGTCGAGCGTCATCAGCCGGCAGGCCTGGATCTCGGCGTAGCTGTCGGCGATCCAGTTCTGCACGGTCTGCTTGTCGGCGAGCGGCCCGGACGACGTCTCGCGTACGAGCGAGTAGGAGCACATCAACTCGAACGCGCGCTGCATCTGGCCGAGCCAGCGCATCACGTGGTGGATGCGGCCGGGGCCGAGACGCTTCTGGGCGATCAGGAAGCCTGCGCCGATCTCGCCGAGCGTGTTCGTCACCGGCACGCGCACGTCGGTGTACCGCACCTCGCAGTGCGTCGACCAGCCCTTGCCGGTGTGGCCCATGACCGTGATCGGCCGGACGATCTCGACGCCGGGCGTGTCGGCGGGAACGATGATCTGGGTCGCGCGCGCATGCTGGGCGGCATCGGGATCGGTCACCGCCATCACGATCCCGAAGGCGGCGCCTTCGGCGCCCGACGAGAACCACTTGTGGCCGTCGATCACCCAGTCGTCGCCGTGGCGCACCGCCCGCGTGCGGAGCGTCGTCGGGTCGGAGCCTGGCACCTCGGGCTCGGTCATCGAGAAGAACGACCGGAGCTCGCCGGCCACCAGGGGCAGGAGCCAGCGCTGCTTCTGCTCCTCGGTCCCGTAGAGCAGGAGGATCTCTGCATTCCCGGCGTCGGGCGCCTGACAGCCGAACACGAGCTGTCCCCACATCGAGCGGCCGATGTGCTCGTTGAAGTACGCGTAGTCGAGGAAGCCCGTCCCGGTGCCGCCTGCCTCGGGCGGCACGTGCGGCGCCCAGAGCCCGGCGGCGCGCACCTCGTCCTGCAGAGCGCGCAACAGCTGTTCCCCGGCTTCGTCCTGGCGCTCGATCGCAGCCTCGTTCGGGAGCACGCGCTCGGCCATGAAGGCGCGGATGTGCTCGAGGCGGTCGGTGGGACGGGCCCAGGCGGTGACCGTCATGCCGTTAGCATCACACACCGAATGCACCTCGGCTTCTACATGGGGTATGCGCCCCCGGGCACGAGCCCGCTCGAGCTGATCGAGCTCGCCCGCACCGCCGAGACGCTCGGCTACGACTCGGCCTGGGCGGCGGAGGCGTGGGGAACGGACGCGATCACACCGCTCGCCTGGCTCGGCGCGCTGACGGAGCGCATCAAGCTCGGCACGGCGATCATGCAGATCCCGGGCCGGTCGCCCGCCAACGCGGCGATGACGGCGGCGACGCTCGACCTCCTCTCCGGCGGGCGCTTCCTGATGGGGATCGGGACGTCAGGGCCGCAGGTCGTCGAAGGCTGGCACGGCCAGGAGTGGGGGAAGCCGCTGGGGAAGACACGCGAGTATGTCGAGATCGTGCGCGCCGCCCTGCGACGCGAACGGCTGGAGCACCACGGCGAGCACTACGACATCCCGGTCCGGGGCGGCACCGGGCTCGGCAAGCCGCTGAAGCTGATGATCCGCCCGCTCCGCAGCGAAATCCCGATCTACCTCGCGTCGATCGGCCCGAAGGCCGTCGAGCTGGCGTTCGAGATCGCCGACGGCTGGCTGCCGATCTTCTGGTCGCCGGAGAAAGCACGCTCGGTGTTCCCGCTCGATCGTGCGCGCGAGGGGTTCGAGATCGCGCCGTCGGTGCCGGCCGTGCTGACCGACGACGTCGCATCGGGCCGTGACGTGCTCAAGGAGTACTACTCGTTCTACATCGGCGGCATGGGCGCACGGGGCAAGAACTTCTACAACGACCTCTTCACGCGCTACGGCTACGACGCCGAGGCGCGCGAGATCCAGGATCTGTTCCTGGACGGAAAGCAGCGCGAGGCGGCGGCCAAGGTGCCCGACGCGTTCGTCGACGAGGTCGCGCTCGTCGGCCCGGTCGAGCGGATGCGAGACCGGCTGGCCGCCTGGCGGGAGTCGGGCGTCACGACGATGCTCATCTCGACGCGCGACGAGGCGACGCTGCGGGCTGTGGCGGACGCCGCGGGCTGACGGAGTCAGACCCCCGGGCGGAGCACGTCAAGCGCGCTCTCCGCAAGCCGGGGAACGCCCTGCTCGAAGATCGCGGCTCGGGTGTCTTCGGCGCCCAGCTCGCCACGGATGTAGCGGCCGTAGATCGCCTCGCAGAAGACGGCCGCCTTCCAGAGCGCCAGCGCCTCGAACCAGGCGAGCGGCTCGACATCACGGCCGCTCCGCTTCACGTACTGCTCGACCAGCTCGGCGCGCGAAGGGAAGCCTGGCTCGGCCGTCACCGGCGACGAGCCGAGCGCGCTTGCCTTGCCGCCCGGCTCGCTGTAGGTCGCCAGCAGGTAGCCGACATCCGCCCGCGGGTCGCCGATCGCACCCATCTCCCAGTCGAGCGCCGCCACGATGCGCGCGGGATCGCCGGGGGCCACCATCATGTTCCCGAGCCGGAAGTCGCCGTGCACGACCGTTGCCGGCAGGGGCTCCGGTAGCTGGAGTGCGAGGAGCCGGCTCACCTCGTCGACTGCGGCAAGGTCGCGCGTCTGGTTGAGCTCCCAGAGCTGCGTGAAGCGGCGCACCTGCCGCTCGAGGTAGCTGCCCGGCCGCGCGAATGCCGCCAGCGCCGGAGTTGCGACGTCGGCCGCGTGGATCTCGACGAGCGTCTCGACGAGCTCCAGCCCGAGCCGGTGCCGGGCGGCCTCGCTCTCGAGGCCGGGCGGCAGCTCCTGGGTGATCACGTGCCCGTCGAGCCAGCGCATCACGTAGAACGGGACGCCGAGCACCGAGTCGTCGGCGCAGACGGCGACGATCTCGGCGAGCCGGCCGAAGCCCGCCGCGCGGATCGCGTTCTGCAGCGCCGCTTCGCGCACCATGTCGTGCGCGGACGGCGGCAGCGGCGGCCGGGGCGGCCGGCGCAACACGTACCGCTCGTCGCCGCGCTCGAGCAGGAAGGTGAAGTTCGAGCCGCCGCCGTCGCCGATGCGCGTCGAGCGAACCGGCCCCGTCCCGACGCCGAGGCCGTCGAGGAAAGCTTCGACCTGCTCGTCGATGACGAGTGGCGGCAGTTGCGTCATCGAGGCGATCCTACGACCCTGCGATCGCCAGTACGCCCGCGAGTGCCACCGCAATCCCGAGCTTTTGTGCGCGAGTCAGCCGCTCGCCGAGCAGCACGTGCGCGAGCAGCACGGTCACGACGGGGTAGAGCGAGCCGAGCACGGCGACGAGTGCGAGCAACCCGTGCCCGCTCGCAACGGCGAAGAGCGCGTTGGCCGTCATGTCGGCGAGCCCGACCGCCCCGACCGCCAGCAATGAGCCGCGCGGCAGCCCGAGCGGGGCCCGGCGGGCGCCGGCGAGTGCGAGCAGCACCCCGAGTGAACCGACGCGCGCCCCGAGGAGGGCCGAAAGTGCGTCTCCCTCGCGGCTGCCGAGACCCAGGAAGTAGACGAAGAGCCCGAGCGACAGCGCGGCAACCACGGCGAGCACGACTGCCCGCGAGCGATCGGCCGACGACGAGCGCCGCTCTTCGACCGACGCGAGCACCGCGCCGCCGAGCGCGCACACCGCGCCGATGGCAGCGATGACGGCCGGACGCTCGCCCGTCGCGACGGCGAGTGCGAAAGGCACGACCGCGCCGCAGGCCACGAGCGGCGAGACCACGCTCATCGTGCCGAGCGAAAGCGCACGGTAGAACGCCGCGAGGCCGGCGCCGCCGCCGAGGCCAGCCACCACGCCGAGCGCGAGCGACCCGGTGTTCACGTGTCCGCGGACCGCCACGGCAACCAGGAGTGCGACGAAGCCAACGGCCTGCGAGACGACGGTCACCGCAAAGGCAGGCAGGCGCTTGGTCAGCGAGCCGCCCGAGAAGTCG
>Ga0157369_10001001_pt1 | contig 35681 bp, 22 predicted proteins | sample C25metaG_FD_113461 | JGI IMG/M metagenome (GOLD analysis project Ga0157369, IMG submission 113461) | Corn rhizosphere microbial communities from Kellogg Biological Station, Michigan, USA - C2-5 metaG | ecosystem: Host-associated > Plants > Roots > Rhizosphere > Soil | place: USA: Michigan... | reverse complement strand
TTGCGTATCGGGCAAGAGCCGCGTGGCTGCTCGCCAACGACCGGCTCGCCGAAGTGCCGGCACAAGTGATTCGCGCGCAGTACGCGCTGCCGCTCGGCCTGCCTTACTATGATTTCGAGCGCAAGCTTCTCGGAAGGCTTCATCTCAAAGCATTGGGCGTGCCCGAAGACCGGTTCATTTCCGCTGCCGCCGGTTGATCCGCACTCGCTTCGCGGGCATTAGGGAAGATAGTAGTAATGCCCTTGCCCGTTCCTACCAACACCCGACGGCGCCTGGCATTTCTGTTTTCCGTTCCACTTGCATTCAGCCTGGTTTTCTTTTTGGTGCAGCTTGCGGCCGAGCGCGCGGATATCTATCTGCTCGAAATTCAAAATTTGCAGTCAAGCGTTCGCGAACTGCGGCTGTTGGCAAGACAGGCCGAGTCGAGCGAGCGCGGATTTCTTCTGATCGGTGACGACCGTTATCTGTTTCCTCTCGAACAAGCGAACGCGATACTTCCGACACAGGTCAAATTCTGCCAAGGATACGCGAAGGATTGGCCGTCACTCCAGGCCGACATCAACACGGTCATCGGGCTCGTGCAGCAAAGGATCACCCAAGCGAATAGAGTTCTCGATACGCAGCGGACGAAGGGATTTGCGGCGGCGCTCGAGCTGACGCGCTCCGGAGAAGCGGACAAGACGATGGATCAGCTTACGAGGCAGGCGAGCGACCTACTGAAGAACATAAACAATATCGAGTCGAGCTATCTCGAGCATGAGCGGACGCTGAACCGTTGGACATTCGTTTTCTTCTCTGTCGGCACGCTGGTAATGATCGGTGTGATGATGTGGCTCTATAACGCGCTGTTGTCCTATTTGTACGCCCGAGACGACGCGCGAGAACAGCTGGAGAAAGTAAATGCCGGCTTGCAGACGCACGTTGAAGATCGCACGCGCGAGCTGCGCGACATGAACGAAGAGCTCGGGCAATTTGCGTACGTGGCGAGCCACGACCTGCAAGAGCCGCTGCGCACGATCACCAGTTTTTCCCAATTACTGGCGGCGCGCTATAGGGGCAAACTGGACGAAGACGCCGATGAGTTCATCGGATACATTGTGACGGCGTCGCGGCGAATGACCGATCTAATCAACGGTCTGCTGCAACTGGTACGGCTGCGCAAGTCCGGCCAGCCGACGCTGCCAGTGTCTTTCGAAAAATTGCTTTCCGAGGCGGAAATTAGCTTGCAAGCGTCGATTCGAGAAAGCCAGGCGCAAATCGAACACGGGCCGTTACCGACGCTGGTGGTCGATCAGGTGCAATTCTCGCAGGTTTTGCAGAACCTGATCTCAAATGCGATCAAATACAGGCGGGAGGTGCCGCCGCGTATTAGTATCCAGGCCAAGCGTGACTATGGCAATTGGATTTTTTCCGTCGCTGATAACGGCCGGGGATTCGAGCAGGAGTTTTCCGAACGTATTTTCGGACTGTTTCAGCGGCTGCATGGACGCGATGTCGAGGGTACGGGCATGGGCTTATCCATCTCTCGAAAGATTCTGGAACGCCACGGCGGGCGGATCTGGGCGGAATCGAAAATTGGATCCGGCTCGACCTTCTTTTTCAGTTTGCCTACCAGCCTGGAAAGTCTGAGATTTCTATCGGCCACGGCGCCGGAACCGAACGGCTCCGTGCGGGAGCCCGTATCGCGAACACCGTGAGACTCGTGGCGCATACGCAAAGCCCGTTGAACCGCGACCTACGCTTGCTTGAGCTGGCGCTCAACAATACGAGCGGCACGCTGGCTGATCAGATCGGCCACTTTACCGAGAAGGTTGGGTAGATCCTCGGATTCGATCAGGAACGGGGGAGGACCGTCGGGGCGACTGGTCCGGTACGTAGTCAAGATCGCTGTGGCGGGTTTGTATGCCATCAGCCGCGCATGCGCGATGACTTTGAGGCCGGCCTCTGGTGATTCCATCTGGAGATCGCTCAAAACGAGCTCATACTGCCGTTCATCGAGCTTGCCCACGGCTTCGGCGGCGGAAGCGGCGGAATCAACGAAATAGCCGCCCGCCTCGAGGACAGCCTGGAGCGTCAGCCGCGAAGTAAGATCATCGTCCACTAAAAGCACCCGCGCCAGCTCTAGATCCCGGCGGGGCGGTTTTCGCATAGTACCTTGCATGTCCGCGCTTTCTGCCTGAGGCAGCTACAGTGTAAACGAAAATTGCGAAAATACACATACGCAATTTCCGGGATGGCGATTCACTTGCTATTCAAACACGCGGTGGAAGATTGTGCGTACGTTTTTTAACTGACGTTCGAGCGAAAACGCATCCGCCAATTGGGTCTCGTTCAGATAATTGGTGATTCTCTCATCTTCTTGAATCAACAGGCGGAAATCGCCGTCGTTACGCCAAGCTTCCATGGCATGGGTTTGTACCAGCCGGTAGGCGTCTTCGCGCAGCATGCCGGCGGCAGCCAGGTCGAGCAGAAGCTGGCCAGAGAAGATCAACCCTCTTGTATTGTTTAAGTTACGAAGCATTCGATCGCGATCGACGACGAGTCCGGAGATGAGCCAAGTGGTCTTTGCCAGTAAATAGTCGATCAGGATCGTGGAATCAGGCAGAATGACGCGTTCGACGGAAGAGTGAGAAATATCGCGCTCGTGCCATAGCGCCACGTTTTCGAAGGCGGCTTGGGTGTTGGCCCGGACGACCCGGGCCAAGCCGCAAATCTGTTCCGCCGTAACGGGATTGCGTTTGTGAGGCATCGCTGAGGAGCCCTTCTGTCCGGCAGCAAACGGTTCTTCGGCTTCGCGAATCTCGGTGCGCTGCAGGTGGCGGATTTCAAGCGCGATCTTTTCAAGGCTCGACGCAATCCCGGCTAGTGTGGCGAGGTAATTTGCGTGCAGGTCGCGTGAGAGGACTTGCGAAGTGATAGGCGCTGCTTTAAGACCGAGGCGGGCGCAAATTTTCTCTTCCGCTTCGGGGCCGATGTGCGCGAAGGTGCCAACCGCACCCGAAATCTTTCCGACACGCATTTCTTCGGCGGCAGTGGACAAACGGGTATGGTGACGTGTGAACTCGTCCCACCACAGTGCGGCTTTGAGGCCAAATGTGATGGGTTCGGCGTGCATGCCATGGGTCCGGCCGATTTGGACGGTGTCGCGGTGCTCGAAGGCTAATTTTCGCAAGGCGGTCAGGAGATTGTTAAGGCTGGCGGCGATCACGCCCGAAGCGTTCTTGATCTGGAGCGCCTGGGCGGTGTCTACCACGTCATTCGAGGTGAGACCGTAGTGCAGCCACCGGGAAGCGTCGGAAGCGCCCTCGGCACGCATGGCTTCGGCGACTGCGGTGGTGAAGGCGATCACGTCGTGGCGGACTTCGGCCTCGATTTCCTGGACGCGACGCAGATCGAAACCGGCATGAGCACGCAGGCTTTGAGCGGCTTCTTTGGGCACCTCGCCTAGTTCAGCGAGCGCTTCGGCCGCGGCGAGCTCGACTTCGAGCCAACATTCGTATTTGTGCTGTTCACTCCAGATGGCACCCATTTCCGGACGCGTGTAGCGGGCAATCATTCTCCGTCCATTGTGACTGACCTAAAGTGCCGTCCGCTGAACGATCCTGTGGTGATGGGAGAGTCGGGTTCTCGATTATGCCCGAAACCAGTACGGAGATCGCAGGAGTTGATTTTGGAATTGCCTGCGAAGGTCTTTCCCGGAACTTCTCAGACGCCTATCGAATGGACAGTCCTATGGAAGACATTCCGGTACTGGTATACCGCACATCCCAGGGAATCAAGCGGAATGCCGTAGATTTTGCCGATCTCTCCACCGTAGGCGGCCGCTCTCGAACTGGCGTTGGCAACCGCAACTACTTCATAAGGGCGGGATGGCCGCCGTTGAGACAAAAAGGATGCACCTGCCCTAGTATCTACTGCGTGGAACCGCTGGTAAAGGGCAAGAGCAAGTGTTCCCGGGAACAGCCCTTGAAGGCATGGTTCGCAAACAGGGCTTCTGCAAGACAACCCAGGTTTCTACGGCGCCATGGAGGGCAACGACAACCTTCTAAAGCCGGTATTCTTTCTCTCATCCAAGATCGGACCTAAGCCTCTGGAATACATCCGCCAGTTAGTGGGAGATGATACCCGCTCTTTCGGCGTCAACACGGATCGATTCAACTACAACGCAAACGACCTTTTGGTAGATGCGATTGCGAATGGCGCACGGGCCCATACTGGATGATTCTCTCCACCTTGAATTGGAATTCGCCGACACCACATCCGGAGCCCCAAATCCCGCTCGTGCAACTGGCGCCAACAGTCTTCTTGCAACTCTAAGCGCTCGGGGTCTTCGTGGTCCATATCACCAGCCTGACTGGTGACTAGTACTCGAATACTTCCGACTGCACACCGGGTTCGGCGACGACTAAACGGGTGAACAGCGTACGCCCATGGAGCGCCTTCATGGCAGAGTGGCGGACCAACTCAGGGTGGTTGTTGTGTTCGCTGATATGGCCCAGGATTAGGGTCGAGACACGGGAATCAAGATCGTTTTCAATGAACCCGGCAGCGACCTCATTCGAAAGGTGCCCTCGGCGCCCCATTACGCGCTGTTTCACCGACCACGGGTAAGGGCCGATCCGCAACATTTCTAGATCGTGATTGGATTCGAGTATGACCAGATCGCTTGCCCGCATGTGCACGCGAAGCGAATCGGTAACATAGCCCAAATCTGTCGCGACCGCGATTTTGATGCCCTGCGCCGACAGTGTATAGCCAACCGGGTCGGTGGCGTCGTGCGGAATCGTGAAACTCGAGATATCGAAATCGCCGATGGTGAAGCTGCGACCGGCTTGAAAGGTTTCGAGCGCGGGCTGATTTTCACCCCAATCGATGTAGGGTGCGGTACCGTACGTGAGATAAACAGGAATAGGCTTGCGGCGATATTTCGCCATGGCCGGTAGGCCGCAAACGTGATCGTGGTGTTCGTGCGTTACCAGGATGGCGTCAAGTGCCGAGATGTCTTCTCCAATCGCGGCCAGACGTTTGGCAATCTCGCGGCGGCTGAGACCGGCATCGACCAGGATACGCGTACGGCCTGTGGCAATAAACGCGCAATTCCCGGCGCTGCTGCTGGCGAGAATGCAGACTTTGACGATACGTGCTTCTCCTTAACGTTCTCTTCGATAGATATAGCAAATCTGGAACAAAATGTCAGGAAATGTTTCGACTTCGAAGATCCCTTCGTAAAACGCGCACAACGGGCACCACCGCCCTATGCGTTCTCTACAGGTGCTCTCTACAATGGTAGTTCCCTATGACCGCACGCGTATATGTCTCCATGAAACCCACGGTTCTTGATCCACAGGGCCAGACCATCTGTTCGGCTCTAAACGGCATGGGGCACCGCCAGATCGCAGCGGTGCGGCAAGGCAAATATTTTGAAATTGGCGTAACGGAAGGCACTTCCCGCGATGCCGCGGCCCAGGTACTCGACGAAGTGGCGCGCGACGTACTCTCTAACCCAGTGATAGAGGATTACCGGGTTGAGATCTTAGACTAGGCTTGGCCTCTTTTTATTTATGTGCGGAATCGTTGGCTACATCGGAAACCGGGAGGCGGTTCCGGTTATCGTGGACGGGTTGCGGCGACTCGAATACCGGGGCTATGACTCGGCGGGGGTGGCGGTATTTTCGGGAGACCAGCGCCTGGATGTGCGGCGCGCCTCGGGCAAATTGCGTAATCTCGAAGAGGTCCTTCGCAACAAGCCGCTGGCCGGGTCCTACGGCATCGGCCACACGCGCTGGGCGACACACGGCCGCCCTACCGAGGAAAATGCGCATCCGCACCGGGACTGCAAAGGGCAGATCGTGGTGGTGCACAACGGTATTGTCGAAAACTATCTGGCGTTACGAAAACAACTCACGGCCGAGGGACACCAGTTCGTCACTGAGACCGACACCGAAGTCATTGCACATCTGGTCGAAAAGCACTTGAATGGCAGCCTCGAAAACGCCGTGCGGTCTGCATTGAAGGAAATTTCGGGTGTTTTCGCGATCGGAGTAATTTCGAGCAGCGATCCCCATAAGATTGTGGCCGCTCGCTCGGGGCCGCCGGTAGTAGTCGGGTTAGGAGAGAACGAATTTTTTGTCGCGTCTGACGTACCCGCCATTCTCAGCTACACACGCGACATCATTTTTCTAAACGACGGCGATGTGGCTGTTCTCACGGCCGAAGGCGTCCGTTTTACTGATTTCGATGGCAAGATTGTGCGACGTCCAGTCTCTCACATTCTGTGGGATCCGATCATGGCGGAAAAGGGTGGCTACAAGCATTTCATGCTCAAGGAAATCTTCGAGCAGCCCCGAGCCATCAAAGACACCCTGCTCGGCCGTGTCGGCCAGGAAAGCGGTCGGATTTTTCTCGATGAAGTGGATATTCCGGAGGCCGATTTCAAGGCCTTCGAACAAGTGAAGATTGTGGCGTGCGGCACCAGTTGGCATGCCGGTCTAGCCGGGAAATTCATCATCGAAAAGCTTGCCCGACTACCTGTCGAAGTCGACTACGGAAGCGAATTCCGTTATCGCGACCCCATCATTCAGCCCAACACGCTTACGGTGGTAATCTCACAGTCTGGGGAAACCGCCGATACTCTCGCGGCGCAGCGGGAGGCGAAACAGAAGGGCTCAAAGACGCTGGCGATTTGCAATGTCGTCGGGTCGATGATCACACGCGAAGCGGCCGGCACTTTGATCACGCATGCCGGGCCGGAAATCGGTGTGGCATCGACGAAAGCGTTCACATCGCAGATTACTGCATTGATCATTCTGGGTATGTACATAGGCCAGGTGCGCGGCACGTTGAGTAAAGACGCAGCCTGCACGCTGGTACAGGAAATGATGCAGGTTCCCGGGAAGCTCGAACATGTGCTTTCGCAGACGGCGATTTACGACGAACTCGTAAAGGATTTTTCGCGGGCGCAGGATTTTCTTTATCTGGGGCGCGGTATTCATTTTCCGATTGCGCTCGAAGGAGCCCTGAAACTCAAAGAGATTTCTTACATTCACGCTGAGGGTTACCCGGCAGGTGAAATGAAACACGGGCCGAATGCGCTGATCGACGAAAATCTTCCAGTCGTGGTGCTCGCGACCCGCGATCCGGAATCGGAAGAGAGCCGGGTGCACTACGAGAAAACGCTTTCGAACATTCAAGAAGTGAAGGCGAGGAGCGGTAAAGTGGTCGCGATAGCCTGCGAGGGCGATGAGGAAGTGGCGAAAGTGGCCGATTACGTCATCACGATTCCGTTAACCCGCGAGTTGTTGCTGCCGCTGCTCGAGATGATCCCACTACAATTGATCGCATATCACATCGCAGTGAAGCGTGGCTGCGATGTCGATCAACCGCGGAATCTCGCGAAAAGCGTCACGGTCGAATAGTAACGGAGGGATCGGCGCCGATGGTGCCGGATAGTTCGGCTAAGTAGGCAGCGCTTGTTACGCGGTTCAAGTGTGCGCGGACCGCCGGTAAACGATCCGCGCAGCCGACTCTCTCAAGAGCTTTCTGGTGGCGCATCCAGAGCCCTACGTCTTGACTCTGCTTGGCTCGTAAGCGCTCCCGGTACCAATCGCTGGCCAACACTGTGTCACGGCTAAACATGGCCCGGAATTTTGCGGAATTTTCGGACATTCCCTGATAGGAGCCGTGCGCCAAGATGTGCAGCAACGCTTTGATGGGAGGGCAAGCGGCATCTACGCTGCCATCTTCAAAGTAATTGAGCGCGACGTTGCGTTGCGCTTCGACAATCGCCTCAACACCGGCGACAAACACGGCCAGATCCTGCGTCTCTGGCCGTAGAAACCCTCCGGGAAAAACCGCGCCGGGCATTTCGAAGATGCGGCCAAGAAAATGGTCCACGAAAGACATCGTGATCCGGTAGCCAAGGCGGCTGGCTAAAATGGAACGGCCCTCGAAATCAAAGTTCTCCACTTTTTCCAGATAGCCGTGCTGGATAAGAAAACGGGCATCGCGTTCGAAGACGCGCATCCGGCACCATAACTCCGGGACGAGCATGCTGTTGTCGTGATCAATGCGGTATTTCGGGCCAATGTGACCGGCGGCGGTCGTGAAGCCATCGTAGCCGGCGATTATGGCGGAAACGAGCGCATTGTTGATGTCGATCACGGGCGGCAATGCATTGAAGGGACCTTTGGTAAGAGCCCCCTCACTGCCGAAACCCGTGGTAGAAGGCGATTTGCCAGTCAAGCTGCAGATGTAATCCATGAACAGCTCAGGCAGTTCCTGGTAATGAATAGGATTGTAGACGGCGAGCGGGGGGATGCCAGCCTTTGGATCGGGCGGATTGTTGCGGCGCCCGGCGAGCACGGCATTCACCGGAAAATAGGCGGTATGGCCGGAGGGAATCTCGCGCGCCAGACGGGTGCCGATTTCGGCGATATAGGAATCGCGCGGGTGAACCAGATCCGGGCGTTTTTGCAGATAGCGTGGATTTTTCGAAGGGCTGCCACCGACCACCCTAGGGTGCGCGGAAGAGACGACAAACTGGGCGGCAGGATCGGCGGCAAAGTCCTTCAGCAGCTTCTTGATGGGCTCGGTATAGCGATCGAAGGCGACCACTTCGTCCAAAATCGCCTGCACGGCAGCCTTGTCGAGCGGCTCATAATTCGAAAGAAATGTTCCCGGAGATGCGATGTCGGCCTCCGCGTCCTTATCGAAGCCGCGGTGGATGGCTTCGTCAGGCCGTTGAAACAGCATGGTCTCGCAATTCGAGACTAGCTTGACGCTCGGATTCGGATATTCGGGATCGAGATTTTCGAGGCTCTCTTTGGGAAGCACAACGGAAGCCGAGATATCATCCTCGACCTGCACTTTGTCGGCTGGATTAAAATCTGGACGGAGTTTATAAATGCGCCAGGAGCCATCGGGATCGTAGCCCATACGCAGGTAATTGGCGAGCAGCTTCTGGTTTTCGAATTTGAGCTCATTCCCGGGCGCACCATTTATGTGATCGACGCTGAAGTGCTCGCGCCAATCGTCACCCCACTCCTGCTGGTAGTAGCGTTTGACCGTGATCAATAATTGCCGAACACCCTGCGGCACACCGGCGATCCAGGCGTTGTGTTCGTCGGTGTATTCGGGCGACGGGGTCAATAGCTTGATCACCGAGCCAAGCGAGCGCTCGTGGCTGAGGATAGGCCGGCCCGCGCGATCAATCGAAACGGGTTTTTTGTATATGGTGGAAAAATCCTTACGCAGGATTTCTGCGGCCTTGGCCATGTCGGTGTGATAGTCGCTGACAAAGATAGGACCTTTCAAAATGATCGCCGCGAGTGATTTTGAAATTTCGGATTTGCCTCCGCCGGAAACGGTAGAAGGCTTGTGACAGAGAATTCCGTCAGCCCGTGAGGCTACGAGCCGCCAGGCAGTGCCTTCGATTTGTTTTTCAAGTCGTATCTTGGTTCCCCAGGGCAGCATGTAGGTAGCACCGGCGCGTAATACGAGCTTGTGGCGCGAGCCACCCGGACACTCCCATTCAATCGAGCCTTTACGGACGCTGAATTCCGCATTTTCGGGTACGTAAAAGATGTCGTCATAGCGCCGATCGATTGCGTAACCTTCCGGCCGGATCTCGACTCTATCGCCAAGCCAGTGCATCGCCTCTTCGAAAGTGACTTTCTTGGTGAGAACGGTTCGGCCCGCATAGAATTGCTTGCCGAGAACATAAGCGGGAAAGGCAATGGCTCCGCCGGCGTGCTCTTCCTCGCAAACGCCGAACAGGTTAGCGGCGTAACTGATTTGCGTTTTCACTTCTTTCTTGCAATAGCCGTAGTAGTTGTCGGCGATCAGTGTGACAATGACACCGCGGCTGTCGCGGCAGGTGAGTTTAAATGCGTTTCCGCCGTTATAGGCTTCTGATTCTTCGCGCCAGCACATGCCGTCACGGCGCTGGCGTTTGGTGGCGGCGTCGTAGTGCGGCAGTCCGAGATCTTTTTTCTTCAGTCCAGTGATATGGGGCGCCAGAATCACGCAGCCTGTATGGCCGCTCCAGTGCATCGCATCCAGGGCCGCATCGTTTTCAGGGAGATCAGGATCCCCGCCGTTGCCGAAGATACATTCGACAAAATCCAGATTGCTGATCAAGCTCCCCGGAACAAAGAAGCGCGTCTCCATGGTCTTGACAGGCTCACGACCGGTGGCTGGGCAAATCAACGGACGCAGCAGGAGAGTGGTGAAGACGCGCACCGGCTCTGCTTGATGCGCGGTAAAAGGCAGCGTCATCACATCCGCAGGGGGAGTGAGGGCAGCGGCGAGCAGGCAGGCGAAGGTGCGCTTCGGAACGGCGATTTTGTCGGCAGGAACCGGAAGACCGCCTTCGACCACATGAAAAATTCCTTGCGTGGTGCGGCGATCGCTACGCGGGTTGTGGAGAACGCCCTGGCGCACGCGATAGGAGTCGAGATAGGGCGAGGAAATATGATCGGCGTCCGCCGGCAGCGACATGACACGGGCCAGACCAGGGCGATCCAGCACGAAGCTATGCGCGGGGAGATGTGGGGCGCCGCCCGGAAGCACATCTTTGAGGTAGCAATCGAGAAAGGTTTGAATGCGTTCGTCGGCAGGACAAAGACGTCCGCTCAGCAATTGATCTTTCTGATGGTAATTGCGCAGCAGCGGGCCGGCGATTTCGAGGAAATATGCGTCCGCGCTGCTAGGATTCGTCGGCTGGCCGAGCGCAGCGAGCTTTAGGTTTATGTAACGGACAAGCTCTTCGTCATGTAGACGGGTGCTCACGAGCGCGGGCCCGTATCACTGGACGTTCCTCCGGCCGCCGGTACGTAGCATTTGAGCGTGTAATCCATCACCATGCGATCGGCATTGAAACGCCAGCCGAGTGTGCGAATCGTGCGCTTCATCCGTTTGATCCAGCCGCGCGGGAGGCCGTAGCTATCGCGTTGGTAGTAGAGCGGAATGACAATTTCGCGGAGGACCTGGTACAAATCTTCGCCGTCGCGGGCATCGTGGACGTCCATATTCGAGTGGGTGCGGCCGGTTCCGATGGCGAAACCATTGAGACCGTCATAGGCTTCGGCCCACCAGCCATCGAGCACAGACAAATTCAGCCCACCGTTCAAGACGACTTTTTGCCCGCTGGTGCCCGACGCTTCGAGCGGCCGTCTCGGATTGTTCAGCCATACGTCGACTCCCTGCACGAGATGGCGGCCAACGTTGATGTCGTAATCCTCTACAAACACGAATTTGTCGGCGAACCGAGAAGAGCGCATCATCTCGGCGATCTGCTGAAGAACCCGCTTACCAGGCTCGTCGCGTGGATGAGCCTTGCCGGCGAACACGAATTGCACGGGGCATTTCGGATCATTGACCATCGAGGCGAGCCGCTCGAGATCTTTCAGAATCAGGTTGGCGCGCTTATATGTGGCAAAACGCCGCGCAAAGCCTACGGTGAGGGCATCGGGGCTGAGTACTTGTCCGAGCGCCTCAATGGTGGCGGCGGATTCATCACGACGAGCGGCTTGCGCGCTCGCACGCGCGCGCACAAACTGAATCAGTTGCGATTTCAGACTAAGATGCGTTTCCCACAACTCGCCATCGTCGATATTTTCGATACCTTGCCAGATCTTGGTCTCGGCGCTGTGCTCTTGCCATCCGGCGCCGAGATGGCGATCGTAGAGACGAAACATTTGCGGAGCGAGCCAGGAAGGCACGTGGACGCCGTTGGTGATGTGACCGATGGGAACGGCGTCTTCGGGCTTACCAGGATAGAGACCTGTCCACATATTGCGCGATACTTCGCCGTGCAGGGCCGAGACGGCGTTGGCGCGACGCGAAATCTTAAGCCCGAGCACGGTCATGCAGAAATCTTCATGATTGTCGCCGGGATTTTCGCGACCGAGTTCCATTAACCTCGAATGCGATAGCCCTAGTTGTTCACGCAATGGCCCGAGATGCTCTTCGATCAGGTCGGCGCCGAAGCGATCGTGGCCCGCAGGTACAGGCGTATGGGTAGTAAATACCACCTCGCGCGCCACACGCGGGACAGCCTGTTCGAAGGTCATACCTTCTTCCTCCATGCGGTTAAGAACGGCCTCAAGTACCGCAAAACCACTATGTCCTTCATTGAGGTGGAGCACGCTTGGAGTCACACCCATCGCGTGCAGAGCACGCACGCCTCCGATGCCCAGGAGGAGTTCTTGCCGGATTCGGACGCGTCTGTCCCCGCCGTACAGTCGCGAAGTCAACTCGCGATCTTCGGGCACGTTCCCTTCGACGTTTGAATCGAGCAGCAACAGATCCCGCCGCCCGACACTGACACGCCATACCTTCGCTTGGATATAGCTGCCGCGCGTATCGATGCGCACCATGACGGGCTCGCCGTTCGTACCGATGGCTGGCTGCATGGCAAGAAGATTGACATCAGTGGGCAGATACTCTTCCTGCTGCCAGCCGCTCTTATCCAGGTATTGGCGGAAATAGCCCTGGCCGTAAAACAAGCCGATGCCTATTAGTGGGATATCGAGATCGGAGGCGCTCTTAATATGGTCGCCTGCGAGCACGCCGAGGCCGCCAGAGTATATGGGCAGTGACTCGTGCAGACCAAACTCGGCGGAAAAATAGGCTACCGGCCGCGGGCGTAGAACGCCAGCGTGATTGACACCCCAGGTTCGGGAGGATTGCAGATACTCCTGCTGGCGGCGGTAAGCGTAATTGATGCGGCTGTGTAATTGCAGTTCGCTCGCACGGCGCTCGATGGTCGAAAGGGGCATTTGGGAAAGGAGCGCGATGGGGTTTTGATTCAGCGCCGCCCAGCGTACCGGATCGAGATCATGAAACAGACTGACGCAGTCATGATCCCAACTCCACCAGAGATTGCTCGCCAATGCCCATAGACGCTCTTGCGAAGGTGCTATGAAGCGATCGAGTGTGCGCGCCTGGCTGACGATCGGAGCAACCTGCGCGGCGGCTTCGGTGAGCAACCGGATCTCTTCATCGCGGAAAGCTCGTTCTTCCACTGTCTGCACAACCAGAACACCCTGTAAGACGCCGCGATCGATCAGTGGAACACCCAGGAAGGAATGATAAGCATCTTCGCCGGCCTCTGTAAAGTATTTGAAGCGCGGGTGGCTGCGCACCTGGCTTACGGTGACGGGACGAACCTGTTCAGCGACCAAACCGGTGAGCCCTTCCTGCAGCGACAGCCGAAGTACACCCACCGCCTGCTTGCGCAAGCCGAGTGTGGCTGCAAGCACGAGATTGGCACGATCCGGCTCGAGCAGGTAGGCCGAGCAGACGTCCGTGCGGAAGCGCCCAGCGATCAAAGCGACCATATGCGAAAGCGTCTCGGCCGGTTTGTTGCTGTCCTCGGCAAGTCTGCCGATTTCCTCAAGGGCGAGCACTTGCGGGGAGTTGGAAATGGGAAGAGGAACGTTAGTCATTAGATTGGGTCGCGGCAGTACATTTCGATACAACGACGTGGTTTGCGCGACGAGGCGGCCGCTGGGCGGGTGTGGCCGGTGCAATCCGGCTTGCCAAGCGGGTGCTATTCACACAGTCTATTCTACGAGTGCGGCAAATGGGGCGCCTGCTTTAGTTAAAGCCAGGGAAGAGTGCGCATACGGGGGTCGGTAGCGCCAGCGTATCCCCATTTGGAGACAATTCACCACTAGTCTGATCGATGCCGAGGGGAACGATACTGTTCGAGCGTTGCATTGTAACGATCAGAAACCGTCCCGTTGGATCGATTGTGAAACTACGGGGCGTCTCGCCGCCTGGAAGAAACGTTTCTACTAGGGTTAGCGTACCGTCATCCGGATTGACCTTGAAGGCGGTAATCGAATTATGTCCACGATTCGCCACATAGACGAACCTTCCCGAGGGGTGCACTATGCACTCCGCGGTGGAGACCCGCCCTGTGTAATTTCGTGGAACGCTAGCCACGACAGGCCCTTCCTGGAGGACGCCACTCGCACTGTCGTACCGCAGCAGCGTGCAGCCCCCTGGGTTTAGCTCGTTCGCCACATAGGCCCAGTGTCCGTTTGGATGGAGCGAAAGGTGACGTGGATTGGTAGGCTTTTCGAAACCCAGAAAGGGTGGATCATGAGCGACAAACGTTGCCTTCTCCACGTCAAGCCGGTACACGTAGATTCTGTTCAATCCCGTGTTGGCGGAAAGCAGAAAACGATTGTCTGGTGTGATGACTACGGAATGGGAATGGCTAGCTGGCGGACCTGGTACAGCAGCACCCGACCGGGAACCTTTCTGCTCACGTAATTCAGTCGCCTCTCCAAGCGCGCCGCCCGCATTGATTGGAAACGAGGCTACACTCCCGGAATACCAGTTGGCTACCACGACCATCTTGCCGGTTTTGTCGGTACAGATGTGACAAGGCTGGCCACCGCCTGATCCAATACGATTAATCTCTGTCAATTTGCCGCTCTTGGGATTGATCGAGAACGCGCTCACCTCACCGGGTCCGACCTTTCCATCTTTTCCCACCCGCTCATTCACTGCATAGAGATATCGCCGCGTGGGGTGAATCGCCAGCCAAGATGGATTCGGGCTCTCAACAGCTAGCTCGGACTCTGTAAGCCGGCCCGTCTTTGTTTCCATGCGTGAGATATAAATTCCCTTGCTTGTGCCATTGCCAAACTGCCCACCCCCTTCGGTGTAAGTGCCCCAATAGATCATGACGGACTTACTCGCCTCGGCCATCCGGGCCGGGTTCATTAATAATGCTGCGGACCCCCCGGCCATACGTAGGAGATCACGTCTGCCAAACGAACAACGAGAATTGGTTGACAACATGATCCCGAATTTTACATGAGCGTCAAGATCGCTAGGACGCTATCGTATGCGCGGCTGCTCCGGCAAAGCCGGCGGAACAAAAAACTCCCATGGGATACATCGTCCACGCGGGAGCAGTTTTGTCTGTGCTGACTTCGCGTCTAGAACGTATACCGCAAGGAAAGCTGCAGGTTCCGGGCTAGAGTGCTCTTTCCGGTGATTTCCCCGAACGTACTGGATGTTGGATTTAAGTTCAGTCCGCCCGTAGCGCCAATCGCTGCCCAATTGGGATGATTGATGAAGTCATAGGCTTCGGCGCGGAACTCAAAAGCCTGGCGATCGGTAATGGCAAACTTCTTGAAGAGGGCCAGGTTCCAATCTTGGAAGCCTGGTCCGTAGATGTTGTCGCGTACGCCGGGTTGGAGGTTGAACGTACCTGCCGCCGGCTGCGTGTAGTTGGCCGTGAAATACTTGGGCGAACTAGCGTTTGCGCCTATGCCGGGTGCGATATTGCCGGTGATCTGGGGAAGCCCATCCAGCACCCAGAACTGGCCTTGGGAACCACAGCCGAAACTGCCGAGATCGGTTGAGCTCACGCCGGCATAATCGGTGTTTGTTCCAACGCCGCAAGGCGAGCCGGTCTGGAACTGAGCAGTGCCGCTGAGCTGCCATCCGCCGAGCAACTTGCCGGCGAGCGTGGATTGCGACTTGAAAATCGGAATGTCCCACAGGTAGTTAATCACGATCATGTGGCGAGCATCGTACTCTGAAGGCGCCCAGAGATTGGTGGTGTTGTAGGTGTCCGGCACGATGTCGCGATAGTTGGAGCTATTGTCCATGCTCTTCGAAAATGTATAACTGAACTGGAACATTGACCCGGCAGTGAAACGCCGGTTCCACGTAACCTGGAGCCCGCTATACATCGAGTTGACCACGCTTTCTTCTTCCTGAATGGCGGCGAAGCCCTGGTAGGGGCGCAGGGCGTTGATATTGACGCCGGGGTTCGCCAGTGTCGTGCCGGCCGGGGCCTGGTTGATGTCGTATACATCCCAGCCGTGGTAGCCGCGATGTGCGACGTAGGCGACCGACAAAGTGGAATTCCAGAACAGTTCGCGCTGGAGGGTTAAGTTCCAGTTCCATGCGATTGGCTGCTTCAGCTTTGGATTTAGGCCTGTCATCGTGAGCGGCGCGGCAGTCGTGGATGTTAGGGAAACGCCAGGGTTGTCTACCCGGACATTGTTCACCGACACAAATGGCTGAAACGGTGAATTGCCGCCTGGGAAAATATTGTCGAGCAGGGGCATGCGGCTGGCGAACTCACCGATGCCGGCACGCACGACGGTCTTGGCATCGAATTGATATGCAATGCCGAGCCGCGGCTGGATCGGAGTCACATTGTTGATGTACGACTTAGACAGATTCGGGGCAAATAGGCTATTGCAGGAAGCGCCGGCGCAGAGGGGCGAGCTTGCGGCCGGCACACGTCCTATGGCCGAGTCTGGGAAGCTGCTGAACCCTGGGATGACTACTCCGTTGTAAGCGTTCCCGGTTCCCAGAATCACATTTCCGGCTGAGTTGACTGTTACGGCTTGTGCCGGATTGTATAGCGATCCATTGAAGTAATCGGCGTTAGCCCACAATGGATGGTAACCGGTCATGGTGCTGATGCGAACGCCGTAATCGATGTGGAGCTTCGGGGTCACTTTCCAGGAATCCTGTGCGAACTCTTCAAACATCGAACCGCGCCAGATGGTATACGCGCGCGGGCCAATCTCTGTGTAGCTGTCCGCGTAACCAAGAGCAAGATTGGCGATGCTTACGCCTGAAGTTGCGCCGTTGCCGTTATCGGTGAATACAAAATTGCCGTTCTGGTTATTGGCGCCGCCGGGAACTGTACTTACATTGATCTGATCGCCGTCGTTTTGGCCGTCGTAGTCGAAGAGGAAGCCAAACTTAAGGGTATGATTACCCCACACTTTGGTGACGCTGTCGGAGGCCGTATAAATCGGACCGGACGAATGCGATGGGTAAGGACCACCCGACAAACTGTAAAAGCTGTCGTTCAACGTGGCATTGGGGATCTTATGAGCAATATCCTTCCCACCGAAAATATAGGGAAAGTTGATACCCAAATTCTGAGCATTGAAGCCCGGCGCTGACGTATTCACAGGGATGTAAACGTCGTCCAAGCTAACCGTTGCTCGCGCTTCGTTCACTAGCGTTGGACTGATGGTGTACACCCAGGACAATGTATTCAACTGGTTCGGTCGGTCGAAATACTTGGGAGTTAGTCCCGACCCCTGATCGAACGGCTGATATTCGTCGTACGCGAGATCGCTCTTTCGGAACGCGATATGGTTCTTATCATTTGGCAGGATATCGAAATTGAGCGATTCCTTGCGCTGATTGTAAGGGTGGGCAGCCTGAGCAACCCAATTGTTCGTACCCTGCAGATAGCCCGGCGTTGGGGTCGGATAGGCATTCAGAATCGCCAGACCATTCGGACTGAGCATGCTGTTCGGAATAATGTTGCCCGGAATGGGGGCGCAACCCGCGCTGCCCGGCTTTGCACATGTACTCGGATCATAGAGTTGATGACTTCCGCTGTACCACGGATTTGGGCCCAATAGTTCGCTGAAATTGCCCTGGCGCATCAAAGCCGTGGGGACTGCCTGAGACTGCGTATCGGTCGACCGCTGCCTCAGCCAATCCTCTGCAACAAACCAGAAAAATTTCTCGCGGAATTTCTCCCATTTGCCTGGAATCGCCAGGGGACCTCCAACCGCAAATCCAAATTCGTTATAGCGGTAAGGTGAGGCAAAATTAGTAGTGGAACTGAGATTTCGATTCCAGGTATTGGCGTTCATGTCCGAGTTCTGGAAGTACTCGTACAGGGCGCCGTGAAAATCTGTCGAACCGCTCTTGGAGACGATGCGGATCTGACCGCCGGAGGCGCGGCCATATTCTGCCTGGTAATCCGCGGTAAGAACCTGAATCTCCTGTGTAGAATCCACATTGCCGACGCCAATAACCGCACCATTTGCGCGTGTACGCAGCGCCGGCGCGCCATCCACGGTAACCATGGTGTCCCACGAGCGCGCTCCGTTGATCGAGAACGGCTGCCCCGCCGGGCCTAAACCCTGCTTGTCGCCAAGGGTCGAACTACTGCGGATACCGGGCAGAAATTGCGCTGAATAGATTGGACTGCGTCCATTCAATTCCAGGTTTTGAATCTGCTGGCCGGTGACTTCGCTCTGCACGGAGCCCGATTCGGTTTGCAGAACTTCAGCCGTGCCGCTCACTTCGATCGTCTCGGTTGTAGCACCGACCGTAAGATTACCGTCGAGAGCGACAGTGGAGTTCGGCTCCAGTTTGTTGTGCGTGCTGTTGAACTTTTTGAAACCAGTAGACTCCGCGGTCATCGTGTAGAGGCCGGGAAGAAGGTTTGGGACCGTGTAGTGGCCGCTTGCATCGGTGGTGACTGCACGTTCTTCGTTCGTGGCCTCGCTCTTGATCGTCACCTTGGCGTTCGGAACCACGGCGCCAGATTGATCTCGAACGAATCCAGTTATTGTGCCCACGTCCGATTGCGCGAACATAGCCAATGAAAATGCCGAGCAGATGGCGATAGCACAGCAAAGGCTCTTCGCCCTTACGAGAACAGTTTTCCTCATAGAATTTACTCACACGTAGAGACTGAAGCAGCGAGTGACACTGTGTCTCGGCGAGAAGCAAGACCCTATGCCCTGAAGAAGCGCTAGTTTGATAAAACTTGTGCGCTGTCAAAGAGTATATTGCTGTTCAGCAAGCAATGCAACGCCGCAATTGTTACTAGTTAGTAACATGAAGATACGAGATATAGAGCAATCACAGCCAGCGACTGGGACACTGGTAGACTATGGCAGCTTATGCGGGTATTCCTCTTCGCCCTCGCACTGCTTGCGATACCAGCATGTGCGCTCGACGATTCCAAGCCGCTCGCCGCGTACAGTCGGCAGAGTTGGCAGACCGGGAATGGTTTACCGCAAAATTCCGTACACGCTATCCTACAAACCCGCGACGGATATCTTTGGCTCGCGACCGAAGGCGGCCTGGTGCAGTTCGACGGCCTAAAATTTCGCGTCTACGATGCGCAAAATACTACGGCGCTGCGAACCAATACTGTGCGCAGTCTTCTGGAAGACCGCGACGACACGCTATGGATTGGCACGGCAGACGGGCTGACCCGCTACAACCGCTCAAACTTTCGGACGTTCACGCGCGATGATGGGTTACCCAGTAACAATGTTTTATCGGTCTACAAGGACAGTTCTGGAAAACTTTTAGCCGTTACTTCGGATGGCATCGCGGTATACGACCAGAAGCGTTTTCAGCGTTCGCCGGTCGCCGAAGGACCCGAGACACTTTTGCGCGACAGGGCGGGACGCTCGTGGAATCGTTCGGTCGATGGCCTGACGGTCGAAGGTCAAGGGAAAACCACGACATATACAACGAAAGAGGGACTGCCTAGCAGCCGCGTAACGTTTGCATACGAAGACCGGGAAGCTGGCGTTTGGATAGGAACCGACGGCGGGTTGGCCCGGATAAGAAACGGCAAAGTCGAACGATTTCCGGCTAACGATGCTCTATCGAACGATATTGTCTTGTCGGCTTATGAAGATCGCGAAGGCAATCTATGGCTCGGCACGGAATCGGACGGCTTATATGTGCTGCGCGATCAAAAATTTGCGATGTACACCAGCAGAGATGGTCTTGCCGGCGACCTGGCCCGTAGTATCTTTCAGGATCGTGACGGCGTTGTATGGATTGGAACCAATGAAGGCCTTGGACGTTTCGCCAATGGCAGTTTTTCCAGCATCACAGCGAAGGATGGGCTGTCGAGCAACACTATTCTCGGACTGGCGGAAGATGCCAAAGGTAATCTGCTCGCCGGCACGCCCGACGGACTGAATGTAATTCGCGCCGGCCATATAACGGTCATCACGACCGCCGAAGGCCTCGCCGATGATTTCGTTCGTTCTGTATATAAGGATTCGGACGGATCCGTCTGGATTGGGACGCGGCGTGGACTCTCGCACTGGGTCGGAGGGACGTTCAAGACTTATACACAGGCGGACGGACTGGGCAGCGATTTTGTGGGCGCACTCACAGCCGACCGCAATGGCGGCCTGTGGATAGGAACGCTTGGGGGTCTCACACACGTTGAGGGGAGCAAGTTCAAGAACTATACAACGGCTGATGGCCTCGGCAGCAATGTGATCACGGCGCTCCAGGAAGATGCCGCTGGCGTCGTTTGGATCGGCACACAGGGCGGCGGTCTTAATCGTTTTGCCAATGGGAAGATATCTCGTTATTTGGGGATGGGCCTTCCCGACACCATATACGGAATTCTGAAGGACACGGAAGGAAGTCTTTGGATCAGCTCGAAGACCGGGATTTTTCGCGCAAAGAAGCAGGCGAGCGGCGGGCTACTGACAACTGAATATGGAACGGCGGACGGTCTGCGGGTCAGCGAATGCAGTGAGGGGGGACATCCAGCCGTTTGGAGAAATACTGACGGCTCCTTATGGTTTTCCACCGTTAAGGGCGTTGCTGTGATCGGCTCACAGACTGCAGAACGGAAGGCACTGCCGCCGCCGGTTGTTCTGGAATCGTTCTCGGTCGACGATCGGACGTTTGATCCGGCTCGCAGCGCGCCTGCCGATGTGTCGCCCGAGCATTCCAGATTTTCCTTTGAATACGCTGGACTGACATTTTACTCTCCGCAACGAGCGCGATTTCGCTATCGATTGGAAGGCTTCGATCGGTCCTGGATCGAGGCCGGGACGCGCCGCGTGGCCTACTACACGAACCTGCGTCCTGGAGGATACCGATTCCGCGTATCGGCGCGAACTTATGACGGCGACTGGAGCGAGAAGGAAGCATCGCTTGCTTTCCGGCTGCGCCCGCACTTCTATCAGACCTACTGGTTTTATCTGTTACTCACGCTCCTGCTGGCTGCCGCGGCGTATGAAGTGTATCGTTGGCGCCTGCGGCAGATACAGGTGCAATTCAAAGCCGTACTGGCCGAACGCAATCGTATCGCGCGCGAAATTCACGATACTCTGGCGCAGGGTTTCGTAGCTGTTTCCGTTCAACTGGAGTTGTTGAGCCGGCGGCTGGGGGATTCGCCGCATTCGGTCAAAGATCTCATCGAACAAACCCAGGAATTGGTGCAAAACAGTTTGACGGAGGCGCGGCGGTCGATTTGGGATTTGCGGGTTCAGTCTTCGGATAATCAGAACACCGGAGATGAGGATTTTGCTTCGAAGCTTTCGAGGGTTGCTACGCAAGTGACGGCAAGGACGCCACTGAAAGTGCGCTTCGAAGTGGCCGGCACGAATCGGGCTTTGCCTGAAAGGGTTGAGACTGAAATGTTGAGGATTGCACAGGAGGCCGTCACCAATGTCGTGCGCCACGCAGCCGCAGAGCACGTCGATGTTCGACTCGACTTCACTACAGGGAAAGTGAAGATGACAATCGCTGACGATGGCCAGGGACTCCGCGGCGATGCGAATTCCTCAAGTGTGAACGGGCATTATGGATTACAGGGGATGAGAGAACGCGCAGCGCAGATCGGCGCAGAATTGACGGTGACAAACGCGCCTGGTGGTGGAACGCAAGTAATTGTGGAGGCGCCGATTCACCGATGAGCAAGATCCGACTCATGGTGGTAGAGGACCATCACGTGGTGCGGCAAGGCTTGGTGGCTTTACTCAATACTGTACCCGATATGAGCGTAGTAGCCGAAGGCGCGGATGGCAGGCAGGCCATCGATCTTTTCCGGCAACACGAGCCGGATGTGACGCTGATGGACCTGCGCATGCCGAACATGGGCGGTGTGGATGCCGTGATCGAGATCCGGCAAAGCTTTCCGACGGCACGCATTATCGTCCTTACGACCTTCGATGGCGACGAGGATATTTATCGGGCGCTGCAAGCGGGTGCTCGCGCTTATCTGCTGAAGGGCATGTTCGGAGACGAGTTGATGGACGCTATACGCGCCGTGCATGCCGGAAAATCGCGCATTCCGCCGGCGGTCGCCGAGCGCCTGGCGGATCGAATGGGCAGTCCAGGCTTAACGGCACGGGAACTCGACGTACTGAGACTGATTGTGCGTGGCAAGAGCAACAAGGAAATAGGAGAGGGATTGAATATTTCAGAAGCGACGGTAAAGACGCATATCAATAACATTCTGAGCAAGCTCGGCGTCACAGACCGGACACAGGCAACTACGATGGCTTTGCAACGTGGTATCGTTCATCTCGATCCGCGGGGGAGTGGATGAAAACTTCAGGAGACCGGAGACAGAAAACGGCGGTAAAAATGAAGCTCGCTGCGCTTTGCCTGGCGTCGACCGCGGCGTTGCTGGCTGCTGCATCCGATTGGCGATCCGCCACCGAGAGCGAACTCAAGCAATTGATCCCGGCCCGCGCTTCGGTCGAGAAGGAGCATATCGAGACGGAGTTCCGGACTGCATCCGGCGCGACCGACGGTAAGGGCAAATTCGTTGCCGGCGTGGTGTTGATCACCGCCGGCTATGCGGCGGAAGGCAAATATTCAAATTTTTTCCTGACGCAGGTTCCGATGCGCGTGGGCGACATCGCATTGTCCGCAGGAGACTATGTGTTTGGCTGGCGGCGGAAGGATGATGACACCCTCACCGTGAAATTCTACGAAGCGCACTCTGGAAAATTTCTGGGTGATGTAGAGGCGCACCGTTTGAGCCGTGTCGGGCGAATCGAGTCGTTTCGGATTTCCCCACCCAAAGAGAAACCTTTCATCCAAATTGGAAGATTCGGTATGAGCTATACGCTTTCGGACTAGGCGCGCACCGTATCGATGAACTTGTGGAGACGGTCCAGGCCGCGTTCGAGTTCGGTCATCGAAGTCGCATACGAAATACGGATGTGATCGTCGGTGCCGAAAGCCTCGCCGGGTACGACGGCGACTTGCGCTTTGGCTAGAAGTTCGTTGGCGAAATCGAGGGAGTTCTTGATGCGGCCGCCGCGGAAGGCAACGCTAACGTTCGGATACGCGTAGAATGCACCCTTCGGCATGACGATGGACACGCCGGGAATCTTTCGCAGGCGCTCTATTACAAAATCGCGGCGTCGGCGATACTCGGCAAGCATTACCGGAATAGAATTCTGCGGCCCACGCATGGCCTCTACTGCGGCTTTCTGTGCGATGGAAGTCGGGTTCGAAGTGCTGTGGCTCTGCAGTTTATTCATGGCGCTGATGATAGGCGTGGGGGCCAATGCAAAGCCGATACGCCAGCCCGTCATGGCATACGTCTTGGACAAGGAACCGGCAACCACAACGGTTTCCTTTGCGCCCGCCTCGGCTGCGATCGAAAACGGCTTGTCTTCGTACAGAAACTGACAATAGCATTCGTCCGTCAGTAGGAAGATGTCGCGCTTTGCCGTCAGTTGAAAAATGGCACGGAATTCCTCACGTGAGAGCACGGCGCCGCTCGGGTTCGAGGGCGAGTTAATAATGACGAGTTTGGTGCGCGGAGTGAGATGGCGTTCGAGCATTGCCGCCGTCACCTCGAAGCCGGCGCTCTCCTCGGTATCGACGAAAACACAAACACCGCCGGCGTAATTCACTACGTCTTTGTATGTAACCCAATACGGAACCGGGATGATCACTTCGTCGCCTGGATCGATCAGCGCTTGAATCAGGTTGAAGATGGCATGTTTGCCGCCAACCGTCACCAGGCATTCGGCCGCGCTGTAGGCAGTGCCGAAGTCGGTCCTGTGGCGCTCGCAGATGGCTTGGCGCAGTTCTGGCGTGCCACCAGCGTTGGTGTATTTGGTGAAATTGGCTGCAAGCGCGTCGATGGCAGCTTGCTTGATATTGACGGGCGTCGGGAAGTCGGGCTCACCAGCCCCAAAATCGACCACGTCGACGCCGTCGCGGCGCAGGCGGTCCGCCTCGGCGGCGACTTTCATGGTGGACGAGACGCTGATGGTTGAAATACGTGAAGCGATTTCCGCGGTGGCTTGCATGAGCTATCTACCAATTTTAACGTGTAGACGCTTCCAGACGGCAGCAGGAACAAAACTAGAGACATCGCCGCCGAGTGTGGCGATCTCTTTGACCATGCGCGAGCTGAGGAAGGAATGCTGTTCGCTGGCCATGAGAAAGATCGTCTCGATGCCGGGGCGCATCCGGCGATTCAGCAGGGCCATTTGAAGCTCGGCCTCATAGTCAGAAATGGCGCGAATGCCACGCAGAATAACACCGGCTTGACGATGCGCCGCATAATCAACCAGCAGTCCTTGAAAAGAATCCACTTCCACGTTAGTAAACGAAGTGGTCGACTGCTTGAGCATTTCGACTCGTTCCGCAACTGGAAAAAGCGGCTGTTTTTGAGTATTTTCGAGAACCGCTACGATGAGTTGACCGACCAGAAGTGACCCGCGCGCGATCAGGTCCAGGTGTCCGTTAGTTAGAGGATCGAAAGAGCCTGGATAAATTGCGATGAGCGGCGCGGGCATGGCGGGAAATTTTGAGTGTAGCGGAGTTGAAGTGGATTTAGCGAGTGTTCTGGATTCGGGCAACACCGGAATTTTTTCAGTAGCGACGCATGCGCGAGGGCCCGAGGGCGTTCTGCCGTTGACGGAAGCAATGCTGCTCGAACAACCATCCGGAAATCTTTTCGGCTTGACGCAAAACGCCGGCATGGGTTGGACGCCGGCGGCATTAGGTGGGAAGCAGGTGCTGATTTTGAGCACCCACGGAGGAGTGCGTGCGCCCGACGGCACACCAATTGCCCTGGGCTATCACACTGGACATTGGGAAGTGGGCCTGCTGGTGGCTGAGGCCGCACGCGAGCTGAAAACGCAGGGGGCTATTCCGTTCGCGGGCGCATGCACGGATCCGTGCGACGGACGCACGCAAGGAACTCCTGGAATGTTCGATTCCCTGCCCTATCGCAACGACGCCGCGATCGTATTGCGGAGGCTGATCCGCTCGCTGCCGACGCGCCATGGCGTGATCGGCGTGGCGACTTGCGACAAAGGGCTGCCCGCGATGATGATGGCACTGGCCGGAACGCGCGACCTGCCGTGCGCGCTGATCCCCGGCGGCGTAACGCTCATGCCGGAGCATGGCGAAGACGCGGGCAAAGTTCAGACTATAGGGGCGCGTTTTTCGCATCATAAGATTTCGCTCGAAGAAGCAGCGCTGGCAGGATGCCGGGCATGTGCATCGCCGGGTGGAGGATGCCAGTTCCTAGGCACGGCGGCGACTTCGCAGGTGGTGGCCGAAGCGCTTGGGCTGACGCTACCGCACGCCGCGCTCGCGCCTTCCGGCCAGGCGATTTGGCTCGATATGGCGCAGCGCACCGCAAGAGCGATATTGCGCCTGTCCGGGTTGAAAATTGCGACGCGCGACATTCTCACGGACATAGCGATCGAGAATGCGATGGTGCTGCATGCGGCCTTCGGCGGCTCGACCAATTTGCTGCTGCACACTCCAGCGGTGGCACACGCGGCTGGGCTGCGCCGGCCAACGGTCGCCGATTGGAATCGCGTAAACCGAAGCGTTCCGCGGATTGTGGACGCGCTACCGAACGGGCCGAAAAACCATCCTACGGTGCAGGTCTTCCTGGCAGGTGGCGTGCCCGAAGTGATGCTGCACCTTCGGCGGGCCGGATTGCTTCGAACGAAGGCGCTCACGGCTTCAGGAGACACGCTCGAAGCGGCACTCGATTGGTGGGAGCAATCGGATCGCAGGCGGCAATTGAGAGCGCGCCTCAAAGAGCTGGACGGTATCGATGCCGATGACGTGATTCTTTCGCTGGATGCGGCGAGAAAACGCGGACTGACTTCGACGGTATGTTTCCCAAGCGGGAATCTCGCGCCGGAGGGCGCGGTAGTCAAAAGCACCTCGATTGACCCCTCAGTAGTGGATGCGGATGGTGTGTACCGGATGCGTGGGCCGGCGCGGGTGTTTGTCACAGAACACGCAGCTATGGATGCTATTAAGCAACAGCGCATTAAAGAAGGTGACGTATTAGTACTGATCTGCCGTGGGCCGATGGGCTCAGGCATGGAGGAGACTTACCAGATCACGGCTGCGCTGAAACATTTACCTTTCGGTAAGCATGTCGCGGTAATCACGGATGCGCGCTTCAGCGGCGTTTCGACCGGCGCCTGTATCGGACATACTTCACCGGAAGCGCTCGCTGGCGGACCGGTCGGAAAGCTCCGCGATGGTGATCTGGTTGAGATTGTCATTGACCGGAACAAGCTCGAAGGAACTGTTAATTTTATCGGCGAAGCGGAGCAGATATTCGATTCTGCGGAGGGGCTTCGCAGACTCAATCAGCGGCCGCCGCGCACGGATTTGCGACCCGATCCGGCGCTGCCTGCGGATACGCGTTTATGGGCCGCGCTGCAACAGGCGAGCGGTGGAATCTGGGGCGGCTGCGTTTACGATGCGGAGGCGATTGTGCAGAGATTGGGAGAGAAAGATTGACTTGGGCGGTAGTCGGGTCATCCCGTCTTTCAACCGTTTTCGAGATCCAGAACCTTGCGTTGCCAGCCCTCGCTGTCGAACTTCGGAACTGGGTAAAACGGAGGGGCGTCGCGCGGATCCTTATCAAATGGAGCGATGCCGGTTGTCTCGAGGTACCAGGTTGCCAGCCGGCGCTCTAGTTCGTGTTGCACGTTGGCAGCTACTGAGTCTCCATATAAGTTGTGTAGTTCATCTGGATCTTTTCCATAGTCGTACAGCTCGCTCTGACCGCTGGGCCGCACGATGAGCTTGTGATCCTTCGTCCGCACCATGGCGGCGCGCGAAACCGTTTCCGGGTGTTCTTGTTCGAGCGCGGTTTTCGGATGGTAGATTTCAGGGACGTCTCGAGAAGGCTCAAAGCACTGTGGTTCGTAAATGTTGTATCCCCCTCGGCAAACGCCGCGCGATGGGGGTCACCGGGCTTTCCGGACAGCTGCGGCATCAGACTGCGTGCAAAATGCGTATGCTGCGCTTCTATTCCCGCTAACTCCAGGCTGGTTGCCATGACATCGAAAAGCTCTACGATCTCGTTTGCAGTGTGCGCTTTTGTGCCGCCCGGCACGCGGGCAATCAGCGGAATGTGAGTGAGCGGATCTTCGAGGCCGCTTGGCCATTTCTCCACTAATCCGTAGTCGCCGGCATAATCTCCGTGGTCACTGAAAACAAAGATGGCGGTGTCGGGTCCATGATTTGTTCGCTCGATCGTTTCCAGCAGCTCGCCAAGGAGCCAGTCCGTGTAGCTCACCATACCGAGGTACACCGCTCGTATCTGTCGTAATTGGCCGTCCGACAGAGAATCGATTCGAAATGTTTTTCGAATCGCCGCGTGAAAGTCAGGTTTGTTCGGAAGGCCGGCGGGCCGCAATGCCGGCAACCGGCTAGGATCGTAGAGGTCGTGAAATCCTTTGGGCCCGCTATACGGAGGGTGAGGAGAACTTAACGGGAGAAATATGCAAAACGGCTTTTCGGTTTCCTTCCGTTCGAGGATCTTTATCGCAGCCTGGACGTTACGATAATCCTGGGTGGTCCGCCGGTCGCCGCCTTCGTTGAATAGAAATGAATAGTAAAGCGGGTCTTCTTTGGTGTGAGGATTGTGGGCGGCGTGAATGGTGGGAGGAGTTGTCTCCCCCGGATAGTAATTCCATTCGGTGACGCTATCGGCGAACGATTCGCTCGCTAGCGCGTCGTTTTTCCCGTACCAAAACACATCGTAACCGCCTCGCCGAAGATATCGGAACAAGTTGGGCTCCTGCGGACGAAGAAAATAATAGAGACTCCTGTGCCCGTGCACGCTGGTGGGCCAACCCGTTAACAGGCTGCAGCGCGAGGCGCCGCAAACCGGATAAGCGATGTGACACTGAGCGAACCGGGTACCTTCGGAAGCCAACCGGTCCAGATTCGGAGTGCGGCAAACCCGGTTGCCGTAACAAGAGAGCGCATCGGCGCGTAATTCGTCAGGCATGAAGAAGATCAAATTGGGCTGCTTCTTTGGATGGTTCGGCGAAGACGCCTCTTCCTGAACGGCGGAAGCTTCCAGATTTGCCGCCAGTGTCGCGCCAGCGGCGCCACCAAAGAAGCCACGCCGGGAGATATTCTGCATCTTCAATGAGTCCTCTCTAACAGCGAGACACACGTCTCAACCACCGCCGAGTATGTGGTGGGCCATCATCTACCGCTCATGGAACACGAGTCTATCGAATCAGCGATCCGCCTGACGCTCGGACCGGTGCTAGACAGTTCGCCTGTCTGGTCACCTGATGGTTTCCGCATTGTGTTCCTCACAACACGCGAGGCTGCTTGGCGGAGCCGTTAAATCTCGGGAACTATCCAAGAGCGTTCGCCCTATTGGATTTGAGATAAAATCCGTTTGCGCGCAATTCGATCGGAACCACTCAGTAGCTATACGAGATGAGGCATTATGCTCTCTGCTGCGATCCGCCTTGCTTTGTCATTACTCTCTCTTTCCGTTTTCACGGTTGCCCAGTCATCGGGGCCGGATACGCGGCAAATCACCGACCCAAAGACGCTTACATCCGCTTCAAGTCCGGACGCACGTCCGCTCCCAATTGACGACTTGTATTTCACTCGCTCTGTTTACGGTGCCTCTTGGGCGCCGGACGGCAAAGAGATTGTGTTCACCACCGACATATCCGGCCGTTTGAATCTGTGGAAGGTTGACGCGGACGGCGGGTGGCCGATACAGCTCGCGCAGTCCGACGAAAGACAGTACGGTGCAACTTGGTCCCCTGATGGTAAGTGGATTGTCTTGCAGCAGGACACCGCCGGAAACGAACTGTGGGATCTCTTCGCCATTCCGAGTGATGGTGGCGAATTGATCAATCTGACCCGCACTTCTGAGGTCCGCGAAGAAGCTCCCCGCTGGTCCCCTGATGGGAAGACGATTTCACTAAACTATAAGGCCAAGGAAGCTACTGTTTACAACATCGCCTTGATGGATTGGGCTACGCGAAAGGTGACGCCGCTGACTCACGAAAGCACGGCGAATCACTCGTGGCAGTCGGTAGGCTGGAGCCCCGATGGAAAAACTCTCTATGCCAACCGTGTGGAGGTGAGTTTCGTCGATGCTGACGTCTATGCAATTGAGATTGAGGGTGGAAAAACTATCAATCTGACTCCCCACCAATGGCAAGCGTTCAATGTAGCCTCTTCGCTGTCTAAGGACGGCAAGACACTTCTGGTGACATCTAATGCCAAGAGTGGCTACCAAAACGTGGCTCTTTTGGATATTGCCGGAAAAAAACTTACCTGGGTTACACAAACCAAGTGGGAAGCCAACGCTGGGGATTTCTCATCAGACGGCAAAAGTTTCACTTACACGATCAACGCGGACGGTCGATCCGATGTCTATCTCGGCAACGTCGCAAACCTGAAGGCTGAGAGGGTCCCAATTCCTCCTGGGGTAACCGGCCTTGCCGCTTATCCCAACTCTTTTTCGAAAAATCGGTTACTGCTCTCACACGAGAGCTCTGTGGAGCCAGGTGATTTTTGGATTTACGATTTGGCGTCCGGGAAGTCAAAGCAGCTCACGTATTCCGCCATCGCGAGCTTGAACGCCGCCCCAAAAGCGCCGTCGCAGTTAGTGAGCTACAAGTCTTTCGACGGAAGGACAATCAGTGCGCTCGCGTGGATCCCGTTCAATCTCAAGCGCGACGGCTCGAACCCCGCGCTGGTTTTGCCGCACGCTGGCCCAACAGGACAATCGGGTGATTACTGGAGTCCTCGGGTTGCCGCTTTCGTTTCCCGGGGCTATGTATGCATCGCACCCAACGTACGCGGTTCCACCGGATACGGTATCGAGTTCCAAAAAGCAAACTACCAGGACTTAGGTCATGGGGATCTCGAGGATGAGGTCTATGCGGCTAAATTTCTTGCGGCTACCGGCTATGTAAATCCCCGAAAGATAGGGATCACTGGCGGCTCATACGGCGGATTTATGACTCTCATGGCTGTCGGCAGAACCCCGGATGTATGGGCCGCAGGCGTCGAGTTGTTCGGCATTATCGACTGGATGACTATGTTGAAACATTCGGATCCACTTCTGCAGGAATATGAGAAAAGCCTCTTGGGCGACCCGGTGAAAGATCGTGCCGTATACGCCGCAGCTTCCCCCATCACCTATATCCACGGCGTGAAAGCGCCACTACTCGTTCTGCAGGGGAACAATGATCCGCGAGTGCCTCGCGAAGAAGCGGAACAAGTGGTCGAACTTCTGCGAAAAGACGGGAAGACTGTAGATGCGCACTACTACCCGAACGAAGGCCATGGTTTCGAAAAACGAGAAAATCAGATCGATGCGATAAGGCGTACCATCGAATGGTTTGACAAGTACCTGAAAGGAATCAATTGATTCGCGGACGCGTTTGTTCACCCGCTTGAACGATCGTCGCCCCTAGAGCCGGAGTTCGGCCGCGGAATGGCTCATGCCCCCCGGCCACGCCCGATAGAGTAAACTGTTCGGAACTAACGCCGATGATGCCGTGCTCGGCCGGAACTCGCCTCGGACCCTATGAGATCCTGTCGTCCATCGGCGCAGGCGGCATGGGCGAGGTATGGAAGGCTCGCGACACAAGGCTCGGACGCACCGTCGCGATCAAGATTGCCGCCGCGCAATTCAGCCAGCGCTTTGAGCGTGAAGCGCGTGCCATTGCCGCCCTAAATCACCCTCATATCTGCACGCTCCATGATGTCGGGCCGGACTACCTGGTGATGGAGTTCGTCGAAGGCCAGCCACTGCGGGGTCCGCTGCCGCTCGACAAAGCGATCGACTACGCGAAGCAGATACTCGATGCGCTGGATGCGGCGCACCGCCTGGGGATTGTGCATCGGGATCTGAAGCCGGCAAACATCCTGGTGACGAAATCCGGTATCAAGCTGCTCGACTTCGGCCTAGCGAAAACAGAACCGACAAAGCCGGCTACCGGGGCGGACGCGGAAACGGCCGACAAAACTCTGACCCAGGAGGGCGCGCTTCTGGGCACGCCGCCCTATATGGCGCCCGAGCAACTGCAGGGCGGAGTGGCAGACGTTCGAGCCGATATTTTCGCGTTTGGCTGTGTGTTTTACGAAATGCTGACGGGCAAACGAGCATTTGACGGCCAGAGCACGGCGAGTGTCATGGCTGCGGTGCTCGAGCGGAAAGCGCCCTCTATCTCCCATGTAGCGCCAGCGCCGCTCGAGAGAGTGCTGGCCGGATGCCTCGCCAAAGATCCCGATGAGCGATGGCAGTCGGCCAGGGACGTACGACGTGCGCTCGAGTTGTCCATGGCTGGCGGCGCGGCACCTGTGCGGAGCCGTTGGCGAGAGCGGGCGGCGTGGATTGCCGTGGCCACGTGTCTGGCGATCGCTCTATCTATTTCGATGCGGACTTTGCATGCGCCGGAAGGTAGTCCCGAGCCCGTGCGATTCCCGGTTTATCCTCCCAAGAGCAGCTTCTTCTCGGGCCCTCAGAACGTAACCGTTGCGCAGAATCAATTCTCCCTTTCTCCTGACGGCCGTGCCCTTGCATTCGTCGCGACCGTCGCCGGTGCCCGGCCCATGCTGTGGGTTCGAGCCCTCGAGGAAATATCTGCGCGCCTGCTGCCCGGAACGGAGAACGGCGAGTATCCATTTTGGTCCACGGACGGCGATTGGGTAGGCTTTTTTTCCGATGGAAAACTAAAGAAGATCCGAGCCAACGGTGGACCGGTGCAAGTGGTCGCCGAAAACTTTCCGGACCCTCGCGGCGGAGCATGGGGCTCCGACAACACGATTCTGTTCGGGACGGGAGATAGCTCTGTTTATCGCGTTGCCGGTGGTGGTGGAACTCCGGTGCCTGCAACGAGATTGAATGCGGCCCGCAAGGACGGATCGCATCGCTGGCCGCACTTCCTGCCCGACGGACGGCACTTCCTGTTCACCGTTCGCAGCGAAGTCGCTGACGACCGTGGTGTTCACCTTGGCTCCTTAGACAGCGACGCCGGGAGGCTATTGATTCCCGTCGACTCCAACGCGATACACGTTTCGCCAGGTTATCTTCTCTTTGTGCAGGGGGGTATGCTTATGGGCCAGGCGTTCGATGCGAACCGGCTCGAGCTCAGTGGTCAGCCATTCACGATCGCCGGCGGAGTGGGCCGTGCCAGCAATGGATTCGGTTATGTTTCTGCCGCACGCGCGGGTACGCTGGCCTATGCCGGGCCGGATCTTCAGTCGAACCGCCTGATCTGGTTCGACCGGGACGGCAAACAGCTTGGTTCGGTCGGCCCGGAGGGCTACTACACGGATTTCGGGCTTTCTCCGGACGAGAAGCGGCTGGCCGTGTCGCTTGTGGATCCGCAAACAGGCTACCCGGCTATTTGGCTGACCGATCTGGCGCGCGGCAGCTTGTCCCGGTTTACCCTCGGGCGGGTGCCGAACAGTGCCCCAGTCTGGTCTCCCGATGGAAGCCGCATTGTGTTTCGAACTACTCGCGGCGGCGGCATGGTTGAGTTTTACGAGAAAAGCTCGGCCGGCGGCGGGAAGGAGGAGCCGGTGCTTCTGCACAACGCGGAGCGAGCGGCAGCCATGCATTCGTCCAATATTTATGTTTCGGACTGGTCTTCCGACGGCCGGTATCTCCTCTACTCCGTAGCACCCAGTTCCGGCACTGAACTTTGGCTACTGCCACTTGCGGATGGGAAACCGTTTCGATTACTGAGCGCATCGGGCGCTGGAGCTCACGCAACCTTTTCCCCCGATGGCCGATATCTGGCCTACTCCTCCGATGAATCCGGCAGATTGGAGGTGTACGTTCAGACATTTCCCCTGTCCAATCGGAAATGGACCGTCTCCACGAATGGCGGATCAGAACCGCGCTGGAGAGCCGATGGGCGCGAAATCTACTACCTGTCCGAAGACCGGAAATTGATGGCTGCCAGGGTAGGGCCCGGTCCGTCCTTTGGTGTCCCCAAGCCACTCTTCCAAACCAGAGCGGTCACTGGTGTAACCGGATTTCGCATGCATTATGTTCCGAGTCGCGACGGACAACGCTTTCTCGTCAATACTCAAAATAGTGATGCCGTACCCACACCCATCACCATCGAGCTGAACTGGACCGCCGGATTAAGGAAATAAACTCGGCCGAGTGCGAGAAGTCTAGCGAAAAGGAACTACGGGTAGGGACTCCAGCTACCGTCACTTTGCTGGCGCTCTTTCTCTTCCCGCTTTTCGCGCTCCTTATCCTTAGCGGACTTGCCGCCCTTGAAGTAGAGATGCACGGTAACGCTGTGAGAAGCGGCATCGGCCGTGTAGTCTGAATGCGTGTCGCCGAGATTGTCGAAGAGGCCTTGCTCCTGGACTTTTTTGAGAAAAAAGTCCGGGTATTCGGGGTTAAAGGGATGGCCGGGCTTCTCTCCCCACAGCTTGGCGACGACGGGCTGCGACGTGACGTCGAGTCCCTGAATGTCAAGCGTCTGAAAATTGTACGTCTGACCGGGAATGATGTTGTACGTCACATTCACGGCACGGTTCTCTTCATCAGGTTCGGCTTGTGCCGTGATGCTCGCGTCCAGCAGGCCGCGCATTCTCATCCGGTGCGCCAGATCGATACGGAAGTTATCAATTTTTTGTGCGTCGTAGGTCTGACCTGGCTTAAAGGTGATATTCGAGCGAATTTCTTCTTCTTCGATTCCCTTGCCGCGGAAGTGAATCGCACCGAATTTGAATAGTGGGCCGTCTTTGATTTCGACTTTCACGATGACGCCGAGATTCGATTTCGCCGGTTCGGTTTCCACCTTGGGAAAGGATACGGCAGCGTAACCTTTGGCAGCGTAGACGGGCTTGATCGCGCCGTCGAGAATAGCCTTCAGGCGCGAATCGGACAGCGGCACGCCGATGGCAACCTCGTTCACAGCGCGAAGAATGGTTCCAGTATCGACCGCCTGGTTTCCGCTTACGATCACTTGTGAGATCGTGGGCGCGGGCGAGTCGGGCGTAAAAAGAACGATCAATTGCTGGGGATCGTCGTTTGAAATGACGGCACGCACTTTGGCGTTGGGACTCGTTTGCGCGAGAAAATCCTGAACTGCCGCTGTATAGCGATGGAGCACGCCCTGTGTGCCGGGAATACGGTCGGAATAAAGATCGACGTGAGTTTTCAAATAATTGCTGATCGCCTCTGGCGAAGCGCCCAAACGCTCAAAACGCATCGGGAAAAGCTGTTCGTTTTCTACCAGCTCAAATGTCAGGTCATATTGGGGTGGATTGCCGCTGGTCCGATATTGATCGGCCACGTTGGTGAAAAGCTCTGTCTGCTGCAATTTCACTCGCGCCTTTTCAATCACCGGCGCGCTTACGGGTTGACCGATCTTGAGGCCCGCCTGTTTGACGATCTCTTCGGACGAATAAAGCCGATTGCCCTTGATAGTAACGGCATGCAGAATTCCGGGGCGAGGCGGAGCCTGAGCGACAGTTTGGGCAACCAGGGCGAAAACAAATAGAAGGCCGGCAAACGCGCGCATGGCTCTACTCCAATCATACGTGGATTTGAGGCGAAGGGTTTTCCGCTGCGCTGCTAAGCTTGAGATGAAAATGGCTTACGACGTAGTGGTCATTGGCAGTGGCCCTGGAGGCTATTCTACGGCCGTCCGGGCGGGCCAATATGGGTTAAAAACCGCGTTGATTGAACGGGATCCGAGGCTTGGCGGCACGTGCCTGCTGGTCGGCTGCATCCCGACCAAAAGTTTGCTCCATACGGCGGACGTTTGGGAATATTTTCAGCGCCCGGAAGCGGAAGGCATTAGCTGTAAAGATGCGCAATTGAATTACGCACAGGTTCTCGACCGCAAGAACAAAATCGTCACAAAGCACTCAAAGGGCATAGAATTCCTGATGCGTAAAAACAAGGTCGATGTCATCAAGGGGACAGGTCGTTTGCTGGGCGGCGGGAAGATCGAGGTCAAAAACGATCAGAACACGCAAACGGTGGAGGCCAAAAACATCATTCTGGCGACAGGTTCGGAAGCCAGAATGCTTCCGGGTATCGAGCCGGATTCGAAGCTGATTTTGACGAACGTTGAAATCCTGGATTTGCCGGCTATCCCGAAGACGCTCGGCATTATCGGCGCGGGCGCGGTCGGGGTGGAATTCGCGTCGATCTTCCAGCGGTTCGGATCGAAAGTGACGCTACTCGAAATGCTGCCCAGGCTGGTCCCGGTAGAGGACGAAGAAATTTCGCAGGAGCTCGCGAAGCATTTTCGAAAAGCGGGCATCCGGACGGAAACGGGCGCCAAAGCCGAAAATATTCGAAAGAACGCCAACAGTGTGAGTCTCACGGTGACGCTCGCCAATGGCAACCGGGAAGAGATGGAGTTCGAGAAGCTGCTGGTTGCGGTAGGAAGAAAGCCGAACACAGAGAAATGCGGCCTTGAGAACACGCAGGCGCAGTTGGACCGCGGCTTCGTGAAAGTCGACAGTCTTCAGCGCACCGGCGAGCCAGGCCTGTATGCGATTGGCGACATAGTGGCCGGTACGCCGCAATTGGCGCATGTGGCGACGGCGGAGGGCATGGTTGCGGTCGGCCATATTGCGGGCAAGCCGGTGCGTCCGATCAATAGGAACCGGATACCAGCGGCAACATATACCGATCCCGGCATTGGCAGTGTGGGGCTAACGGAGGCGCAGGCGCGGGCGCAGAATTTTCGGGTCAAGGTCGGAAAGTTTCCGTTCGTGGGCAACAGCAAGGCCACAATTCTCGGCAAACACGAAGGCTTCGTGAAGGTGGTTTCGGACGAAAAATTCGGCGAGATACTGGGTGTCCACATCATCGGCCCCGAGGCGTTCGA
>Ga0157369_10001000_pt1 | contig 35684 bp, 27 predicted proteins | sample C25metaG_FD_113461 | JGI IMG/M metagenome (GOLD analysis project Ga0157369, IMG submission 113461) | Corn rhizosphere microbial communities from Kellogg Biological Station, Michigan, USA - C2-5 metaG | ecosystem: Host-associated > Plants > Roots > Rhizosphere > Soil | place: USA: Michigan... | reverse complement strand
GGTCAACTTGATGGGATTATTCATTACATAATTATAAGGAGACCATCTTCTGGACACTTCTGCCAGCGGATCTACCGTTGTCCAACGCGCAATTACAGGATCGTAAAAGCGCGCGCCATAATCATACTGATCCTGCAGATCTGTCTGTACCTCCTTGCCATTGTAAAGATAACGGTTTGTATTGGCATTGTCGTAAAGGCTGTGTCGCAGGCCGAAGGCATAATATTCATCTTCCTGTATCACTTCTGCTTGGCCGGTGCTGCTGCTCTTATCAAAGGTTACCCTTACATCACCCAAATGATCTTTCAGATCATAGTGAAAATTGTAGGTGCTGCCATTGGGCTTGGCCCGGCCTTCTTCTGTAGTAATAAATGCTATGGCACTATTATGATAAACGATGCCATCGATATAATCCCAATTTCCGTCTGATCCGGTATTTCTTAATTTCCTTCCGCTAGCATCATAGGTGTAAGTTGCTATCGTGGTGTCGTTTCGTGTTACCGTTTGTGGCAAGTTAAACAAGTTGTAACTAATGTTTTTATTGGTGCCATCGGATGGTGCATTACCGTTAGCATCGTACGCAGCGTATGCTCTGAAATTGCTACCATTATTCGATACCGTTTGTAATTGGTTGCTTTGAGGATAATAGGTATAACTCAGGCTGGCATGCCTGAAACCAGATCTGGCAAGGGCGTTGATGTTACCGGCAACATCATAACTGATTGTTTCATTTAAACTAGTGTCTGCACCTGTTGCAGTGGTTAGCCTATTCAATTCATCATAACCGTATCTGAAACTCTTGCTGCTACTGTTTTGTCCGGTATATAAGAATTCTGCTATATTGCCATTATATTGCTGCGTAACCCCTGCATCCAGCGAACTGTTATACCGGAGTTCCAAATCAAGCAAGTTCGTCAGTTGGCCACTAGCGTAGCTGTTTGCCGTTCTCAACCAGCCCCTTTCGTTGTACGTATAGTTTATGTCCTGTAAGAAGTTCGAGCCGCCGTTGGTGCTATGCAGGTGCTTGGCCTTCAACTGACCGATGTCATTATAGTCTGCCTGACTTAACAAAATCGGCGTCGCGCCGTTAATACTTTCAAAGGTCTGTGTTTTCCGGCCCATGTGGTCATAAACATAGTTAGTGGCTACCGTTAGGGAAGTGTTTGCTCCGTTTACTACGGCATGGTGAGTTCGGGTGCTTGCCGTTACTTCGTTGGTAAAGTCATAGGTATTGGCAATCTGGTCGTAGTTATTGGCATTCAAGCTTCCACCCAGGTAGTGCTGGCTGTAAGCCGTCGTCAGCCTGCCGAGATCGTCATAGTAATGTTCCGTCCACAGCATGTCCGGCGTATTATTGCCAAGCGTATTGAGCACCGCTGTTTTGGTGGCTGTCAGCAGGCCTTTGGTCATTGCACTTGCGCCTGAAGGCGTTCCAAAGGTATTTGGCACACCAGGAGCAGTATAGTCATCGTAATAGTTAACTGTCAGTACGGTAGTCAGGGACGGGTAGGAAGTCAGTACATAACCAGTCGGATTATTTGTGGTATTATTATTCTGATCCCTGGTATCCCATTGGGCGGCTGCATAGATATTGGCCTGCAACGCTGATTGGCTCAGCACCGGATTGCTGGTATCGGTCCACAGGCCGGTTGCAATTACTCTGCCCAGCGCATCATACTTGGTCACCGTCCATTGGTTACTTCCTCGCTGGTTACCGTCCTGGCTCAGCACCAGTTGATCCAATTGGTTATAAACCATCAGTTCCCAATCTTTGCCCGGTATTCTTTTTGCAGCTAAGCGGTTCCGCTCATCATAGCGATACTGATAACACAAATTACTGAGCGCATTCTGATCGGGGATGGCATTATCTGCGTTGGCCTTGGGAGGTAGTACAAAGGCCAGGTTTCCCAGATCGTCATATACATAATAGGTTGACAGGATCTGCAGTGTTCCTCCAGTGTAATTGAAGGTTCGCTTAAGCACCACGTGACCTTCCTTGTCCTTGTACTCTTCGATACTTCCCCCCCTGCCACTTTTCCAGTTCTCGTCATAGCTGACTGTTACATACAGCTGCCCTGCTCCATAGTAGGCATTGGTTCCTGTAGCCTGGTTGAGTGTTCGTGTGCCGTCTGCATTAATGGTAACGGTATACAGAGCAACGTAATAAGTATTGGCCGTATCTGTGATGGCTGTCGTGTTATTAGTCGTATAAACTGTTTTAACGGTGTGACCAGGTGTGGCCGTAAGGTTCTGGGTTCCGGTCAGCTGCCAGGGGTCGCCGGGAGCGCCTTGTTCTACTACCCTGTTTAGTGGTGAAGGCTCAAAGGCGGTCTGACTGAATGGGGTTGGAATCACCGGCAGGCCAATCGGCTTATTATTGGCATCCGTTTGCTGAGCTCCGCTCGCATTAGGGCTTGATAAATTATTTGGGTTGTAATAATAGTATACACCAGCCCCGGTTGTCAGTGCGTTAATCTTGTAGCTACCGTCTGGCGCATTGGGATCCGCATAGGGCAGAAACTTCTGGGCTTCGCGACCAAATTGGTCATACGCAAAGGGTTGCACGATGTCTTTGGTGCCATCTGCTGAGCCTCTTACCTGTACGGTCTGTAAGGACCTGCCCAGCCCATCAACATACTGAACCGTCTGCACTACATCGCAAGCCGTATAGCCCGTGCCTGATGGATTATAGCCGGCCTTTCTGGGCGTCGATGTCACGATGTAATTTTGATTCTGGCTCAGGTTTGTACTCAATGGCAGGCAGTCGGGTCCCGTGATATACAGATGCAGGCTCTGCCCCGGCTGAGCTGTAAAGTTAAATCCGGAACCCAAGGTAATGCTATTGTTGTTATAGTATTCTCCGGGCGAAAGCGGCGCGGTTACCGGAGTGGGGGAAATATACGTCTGGGCTGTGCTTTTTAGCGCAATTAATAGTATCGCGTTGAGCATAAGAAGGCACGCTGCCGGTCGTCTTTTAATTTGTAGATTTTTCATTGTCAAAAGGTGTTAGGTTGAGCGTTATTGTCCCTGATAGTGATAGTCAATATGTTTAACAATGTTGCCGTCTTTGTCTTTAATATTCATCAAGCGCTGAAAGCTGTCATACTCGTAATATGATGTCATACACTTTGGATCGGTCATACTTGTTATGCCGATAAGCGGATTGTAAGTCCATGTCGTCATTTGAGCAGCGGACGGATAGAACCTTATGTCATCTACCTGGCCAGACGGTAAGCTGATTGTATAACTGCCATTGCTTACTGCGATATTGGCGTTGGTCACCAGGCTCCAACTTCCGTTCACTTTCGACCAGTAAGTAAGGGTATAGGTGCTATTATCAAGTCCGCTAAGTGTTTTACTGTAAGCACCACTAAAACTGTAACGACCGGTTTTAGCATCACCACTTACACTATTGCCGTCACCTTCTTCAAAACTATCAAAGAAAATATCGTTGTTGGCAGCATTCATTACCTGGGCCACTGGATATTGCCCATTATACCCCCATTGGTAGGAAACTGGCGGACCATTTTCCGAGGCTTGACGCAGCAATCGACCCTGGCTATCATATTTCAAAAATCTGATCCTGTTTTCATAAGAACTGTTTTTAACAAACGTTCCATTAGTGACGTTTGAAAAGCTGAAGGAGTTTAATGTTCCATTATTTTTAATACTCAGAATCCCGTTTAAGACCGGTAAGTCAGTCTTAAAAGTATTTAAAAGGCCTCCGTAATATTTTGTGGGACTGGTTGAGATAGCAGATACGAGCTCATTATAGGTTTCTACAGGAGTAACAATATGCTTTTGCTGAAGGTTCAAAATCCCTAAAGCTAAAGTATCAAGGTTGGTTTGAGAAGCAAGATCAGTATAATCCTGCGGATATTTGTAATAGGTATTGATCGTGTCTCCTTTTGATGTTCCGGTAGTTTTTTTGATTATCTGGTAATGACCGTTAATGTTATCATACGCATACTTTTCGAAAGTACTTGTTATTAAATTGCCGGTAAGGTCATATTCAAAATGATCTTTACTGTCGAGCATATTACGGTTTACCGGAATTGCAAATTGATGAGCATATATTCTAAAGTATTGAGTGTTATCCCAGTCACCGAGCTTCGAACTTAACCCCTGGTTAAAAACCATCTGCCATATTTTAGTCGAATTAGTAATTGTATAGTAATAATCGTTTTTTGCAACCAGTGCTAGAGTATTACTTGCGTTCTTATAGAACTTCTCGGCAATCAATTCGCCCCTTCCTTGAGTAATGACCGGAATAGGCGCTAAAATAGGATTAGCAATCATGGGCTGAGTAAGGCTATTCCCGAAATAGAGCATCGTGTTGACATCAATGCTTCCGGAAGTATTGTAATCGTATTCGCTTACTCCATTGGGTTGATTACTATCGCTTTCAGAGACTTGAACCTTGCCGTAGCAAAAATATGGGGCATCACGTCCATCAGAAAATGGGTAAATAGAACTACCATATCGATACCGAAATGGATTGGGAGGGGTTACATCATTATCTTGTCCTTCCTGTGATACATAAATAGGTGTATCATCCTCTGTGCCATTGAAATAGGAATATGTCTTTGTAACAGTACTATTTGTTGCAGGATCGTAATCTTTAATGGAGCTAACGCGCAATCCACCGGAATAATGAGTAACAAGGCTCTGGGCAGTATTAACATTAGCTTTTAGAACATAAATTTGCCTTCGGATTTCGCAACTGTTAAAAAAATCGGAACTATATGCATCAAAAGAAATATTGTAAGTACTACCCCCAGAAAGGACGATTGAAGAATCGACCAGGCCAATTCCGCTGTTTGCGGTAGAGATTCGCTTAAGAAAACCGCCATCCTTATTTATAACAATATCCAGATTATCTGTTGCTGGATAATTCGCATCTCGGTACACCAGACAGAAGATCGATAACTTTTTTCCGTTCCATGATGTAGGCGCTGTGAAATCTCCCGTTGTCGACAATATTCCTGACTCATTGGCAGTTGGACTACCAGATGACTTATAATAACTATCAATCGTACTATCGCTAGTGGTGGTAACGCTTTCATTTCTGGTAAACTGGTTTGTCTCATAAGTGAAGCTCTTTGTTCCTCCAGTGGGATATTTAATTCCCGTAAGGATGTTGGCTTGCATAAAAGCAGGTTCGGCATTTCTGTTGCCGCCGTCAAAGGTCATTGCTGTGGACTGAGAAGATAACGTTATTGTAGCTGGTGGCACCAACTGTAAATTGCCGTGTCCATTATAGTATCCCCAATGATCTATATCGAGCGAAAGTTTATCGGGTAAATTTACCTGCTGATTATATGAAAAATTATATTTATTAATTTGACGGATTGATGTGGAGTCTATCTCTGCGAGGGAATCAAGTCTAAGCCTTTTAGTATGATTGTCAGTGCTGTAGTTTGTTAGATTATTATATGTAGATTGAAATGCGGTGTTACCACTTATTCCCTGAGATCCGACAAAATAATCGTTATTCCATAAATCTAACCGCTTAATAAACCGGTTATTTTGGTCTCTCACTTCTACAGCCGCCAGCCGTCTGGCTCCTTGTAAATCAAGCCGTTGGTCATCATAAAGAAATTTTACATGGCCATTTGTAAATTGAATAGAGTCAATATTTGCCTGGTCGTACTGTGTAAAGTTCGTCGTTATCACATCTGTAAATTGCTGGGTGTTCGTGGAAACGTTGCCAACAAGATATGTTTCGGCCAGGTTAGGCAGCGGATGAACGAATGTTTGACGCGAGGTTTTATATTTAAAATCGATCTCTCCATAGGTAGGTGAAGTGATTTTTGTCAGGAGCCAGGTGCTTAAAACATTAGGGGTATTAACCTGCGAATTGGCGGGGTCAGTGGTGTTTGTATAGGAAAATTGCCTTTGGGTAAAATAATAAATGATTCCCTGTTCGTCAGTGACTTTCCAATCTGGATACAGCCCATTAGGAATCATTTCTATTTTTAAAGCCCCATCGCCGAGTACAACTGGGTGAAGATTATTGTCAAAAATGAATTTATAACTTTTTTCTCCAATCGTTATAATATATAAATCCGACGCAAAATCCGGTGCTTGACCGGTATATCCAAGCGTAAAATATCTGTAATATTCGGTATTAACATTGTTGTGAGGTAGATTTAATCCGCTGCAAATCCGATAATAGATACCGTCTGCAGGATAATTGGGGAAATAATTACTATCATTTTGCCACATGTAGTACCAGTTATTCACCTCAAGCCTTGCTTGGCGCGAAGCACTAATAACACTAGGTGAATCTGGCATGACCTGATAAGTATTCAAAAACCCGCTGGGTAAATCAGGCTCGCCTCTAACTACACTTACGATAGATCCACCGGCACTCAAGGCCCAGCCCAGTCCAACTTCGCTGGCGTCCTCTTTTACTTTTATGCCACCGGCATGGTATTTTAAAGATATTGGAAAAGTTAATGTACCGTCTTTAACTGTATATACAGGAATCGATATGTCAGGTACTCCAGTGGAGTATTTTACAGGTACCAAGCCAAACTTACCAAGGGCACTTACCTCAGGTGCAGGAGGAGAAACGACCTTCAAGGAAGGAGCATTCTGCCCTCTGACGGTGGCTGAAATTAAGACAGCAACTGCTAGTATTAGTGATTTTAGGCGATTTAAAAGAAAGTTTATCATATTCATTAAAAAAAATGGAATAAAACTAAAAAGCCGCGGAGGCTCGCTATTCAGGTTTATATTCTTTGTTTTATAGCACATCTTTATTCTTAACTGGATAACAAAAAGGTGCTTTGTACTTTTGATAGATAGCTTAGAGTTGTAATAGATAAGGCATGTTTTCCGTCTTATTTGTTTTTAGCTGAGTTTTCTAAAACGATGTTTAGCTTAGCTTCGAGTTCATTTATTTTGTTTTGCTGATTCATCACAATTTCCTTTTGCTCTTTTAATTGTTCAATTTCTATTTGTTGTTGGTCAATTTTTGTTTGAAGATTTTGATTAACCTTATTTTGCATTCTAGCCTCTTTATCCTTCTCAATTAGATACAACGTCAACTCCTCAATCTTCTTTATTTGTAGCTTTACCATCTCACCCAGATCTACGCCGTTCTTTTTGACTTCCGCTTCGGATGGCATGTCTGGTAAGTGATGATTTTGATCGATGTAGGATTTTGTTTGGGAAAGCGACGGCAATTGATAGGTCGGACTAAAAACGTAATCTGCCCAGTTATTCAAGTCAACATTTACTTGTTCAGCGTGAACGTTTCCTTTTACGGCTAGTTTGAAGCCTCTCGGGTCACTTGTTCCGATGCCGATATTACCATTACCATCTGTGACTTGAACTGGATTGACATTTAAGGTAATGGGTGTGCCGGATGGTGTTGCAGTTTGTGTAGTGATACTCACCATTTGGGGAGTAGCATTCAACCCGGCCATCAAATAGGATCCGACGGCAAAAGAACTGTAGCCTTGTGAGCTGTTCACACCCAAGTAGAAATCAGTTGAACTGCCATTTTGGTAAGCTACAAGCGCGCTTGCTGGAAAGCCCGAACTGCCGTTGACAACCTGATCTACAGCTAATCCACCTCGATTGGCAATGTAAAAGGTAGTTTTACCAATGGAATTAGATTCCCAGTAAGCGCCCAATATATCTATTTGGATCTTGTGACAATTACCTCCACTTTGAGGATCGAGTGTCAGGCTTCCGACATAGACATAGTTTACTGCGGGAGAGATATTTGGACCCGCTACGATCTGAGTTGTATATTGTGCCTTAACGAACGTGGTTAATGCAATAAACATGACTGTGACAAGGATATTTTTCATTTATTATTTAGTGGGCTAGTTGTAATGAGGGTGTTCAGTTTCTCTTTGAGCTCATCTATTTCCTGCTGTTGTTTTTGTCTTGCATCTTTTTCTGACTGCATTTCTTTATCTTTCTCTATAAGATAGAGTGTCAGCTCTTCCACTTTCTTTAACAATAAGGTATTCATTTCACCTAAATTCAACCCTTCCTTCTTGATTTGCGTAGCTGAAGGTATTTCCGGTAAGTGATGGTATTTCTGCAGATATTCCCCTAGGGAAGGAAGATCAATAAGTTTATACGAGCTTTGAAAGACATAATCAGGAACGGGAATTGCGGTATCAACTACAACTGCACTACTATGAATAGTACCGTTTACTGTGAGCTTTTGATCGGGATTACTAGTGCCAATGCCAACATTCCCGTTAAATTTGACACGCATTTTTTCCGTCAATTGGCTTTGATCTACACCGTAAGAAGTATAAAAGGCTAAATCCATAGCCTGAATCAAAGCGTTGTTAGGCTGAAAATTATTTATTCTTTCGGCTCTAATACGCGCGCAAACCTGATCAGGAGCCACGTCCCTCCAGCTTTTAAAATCAATATTGTAACCTCCTGTCGGTGATCCAAACGGTACGTTGGTATTCCCTGGATCATTTCCATTACCTATCGTTAACGGCGAAACGCTCCCGTCCAATGGAGCGAAAACGTGCAATCTAGCCTCAGGACTGGTCGTTCCAATACCGGCATTTCCATTCACCAGCAAGTTATTTTGCCCATAGCTTTCTCCATTGGAGGGATAACCGACCAAAAGGCTGGCGTTGTAAACCTTCACTGGTTCAGTCGGGGCACCGACTAAATTAAGTCCAAAGTTTTCTTGTATGGCGGTATTAGGGCTACCACTTGAAAACCATAACAACGAACCCCAATTTAAAGGGCCGTCATTCTGAGTAAGGTTTGGTATTTCGATTTTACCAGTTGAATGGGTAACAATTTGAGCTTTTGCGTCTATTGCGATTAGGGTAATAGCAATAAGGATTAGGTATACTTTTTTCATCTATTTGTCCTTTGGCAGGCTTTCTAAAAGTATATTTAGCTTTGCTTCAAGTTCATCGATCTTCTTTTGTTGCTCTGCATTTTTAGTTGCCTGCTGGTCAACTAGGACTACCTTCTTGTTCAACTCGGTGATTTGCTTGTCTTTTTCAATAAGATACAAAGTGAGCTCCTCAATCTTTTTAGTTTGAAGCTTGACCATTTCGCCGAGATCAATACCTTTATTTTTCACGTCTTCTTCGGAGGGCATATCAGGCAAGTGGTGATTTTGCTCAATGTAGGACTTGATGCTTGGAAGGCTCGGTAATGTGTATGTGGGTTTGAAAACATAGTCAGGCCAATTATCAACTGTTTTGACCGTTATTGAAGTGGCGATAGCACTACCAGCAACAGCGAGCATATAGCCTTTCGGATCAGTCGTTCCAATGGATAACGCTCCCGAACCAGTCAATGTCATTCGAGGTATCGAGTTTTGCCCGGTATACCATTCAATTGTACCGCTATTGATTGCCGAGCCAAAAGATTTAAACCAAAGATTTTGCCTCGACCCCACTCCTACCCGGCCGTCGTATTGCGCAGGACTTGAGTTGTAAAGAATTAACTTATCACCGTTACTTGCAGTTCCAAAGGAACTTGGTTCTCCATAGCCACCCGAACCTATTTGAATCGCTTTCCGGGCTAAACTGTTGGTTCCATCCTCTATGCCGATTGTCAATAGTTCTGATGGATTTGTGTTACCAATGCCAATAAAGCCATTCGGTGCAGCTCCATCAGAAGCTCTGATATAAAGAGCATCTGAAAATATAGTACTGCCGCCCCTAACTGCAATTCGGAAGCTTGTAACCCCCATTCCTTCATCAACATAATAGATTTTCGAACCGTAACCATATCCATAATTCGAGTGCAAAAACTCTATCGGCGCCGAGTATTGACTAAAAACATTGAGGGATATTAATAGCGCGAGAGCCAGTAAAATGCTTTTTTTCATGATTTGAGGATTATTAGTAATTCACCCTGTTTATCTGGATTTCTTGTCTTTTCTATTTGTACGGATTAAGTGTTTGCAAAAGCGTATTTAGTTTCAGCTTCAGATCGTCAATGTCTTTTTGTTGCTGATTCACTTTTGTTTGCAAATTCTGATTGACTTCATTCTGATCTTTGATTTGCTTGTCTTTCTCAATCAAATACAAAGTGAGCTCCTCCACCTTTTTTAACAATAAAGTGTTCATCTCGCCGAGTTTTAGCCCTTCTTTTTGAATTTGGCTGGCAGATGGTATTTCAGGTAAATGATGATATTTGTTAAGATAATCTTGAAGCGATAGAAGGTCAGTTAATTTATAAGTTGAATCAAAAACATAATCGGGTACAGGAATACTGGTATCGACTTTGATTTCACTACTGTGAATGGTGCCATTGACTGTAAGCTTTTGATCCGGGCTTACCGTGCCAATTCCAACGTTTCCAACATTCGTAATGAACATACGTGTAGTGGTTGCGTCGCCCAACGTTGCCAAATCATCTGTTTTAAATGCAATTCCATAGCCTCCATTAAATTCCTGTCCGATATAAGCCGTACCGTAATTTGTAGCCGTTCCTGTCCAGCGATGGAATTTAATCCCAGCCGCATTTGTGTAATTCCCTCCCCAAGCACCCAGCTCTGCGCCAATTGGGTTTCCGTTATAATTGAAATTAGACTGAGCAACAGAGATGGCCTGATTGTCTCCTTGAAGTGACAAAAGTGAATGTGGACTATCTGTTCCCAAACCGATATTTCCACTACCACTTATAACCATACGGTCAGCTCCGTTGGTTCTAAGGACCAAATTATTTGAGGGAATCCGGCCAAACAAGTCTCCTATATAAATATTATTACTTGAACCGATTCCAAGCATTTGAACAGATGTTCCTGAAGTGGTCCTTGAACTATACCACTGCCCATTTGTATTGATGATATTACCGTTAATATCGAGTTTTTCCATGGGGTTAGTCGTTGCGATACCGACATTGCCTTGGTCATTAATAACCATTTTAGTTCCGGCTGTCCCAAAGAGCTTGTAGAAGAATAAATTGTCAGCTGCCCCGCTAACACTTGATTTATTTGTTCCTATAGCCCAGCCTGTATTAGTACTGCCACCTACCAAATCAAGCTCAGTGTTTGTATTATCACCTGCCGTAGATTGAATCGTTACTACAGAAGGGCCGTTGTTTAAAACATGCAGTGGAGCCTGAGGGCTCGTGGTTCCAATACCGACATTTCCAGAAGAGGGGAAAGTGTTTTGACCTTTCGAAAAATGGATGAAAATTAAAATTGCAGCTAAGGTTAGATTGAACTTTTTCATTTTACTTGGTTCTGTCCAGGGTTTGTAATAATGTATTTAGCTTCGTCTCAAGTGCATCTATTTTCTTTTGTTGCTCTGCATTTTTAGCCTTCTCCTTATTCAACTCGCTGATTTGGTTATCTTTTTCAATTAAATACAATGTGAGCTCTTCCACCTTTTTGAGCAATAAGGTGTTCATTTCACCTAAATTCAAACCGTCCTTCTGGATTTGGGTAGCTGAAGGTATTTCAGGCAAATGGTGGTATTTATGGAAATACTCTTCAAGAGAAGGAAGATCAATCAGTTTATATGAAGGTTGGAAAACATAGTCAGGGAAAGGTATTTTGGCATCGACTACAACTGCACTACTGTGAATAGTGCCATTTACCGTCAGTTTTTGATCGGGAGAAATTGTACCTATGCCAACATTGCCTGTGGCAGTAATTCTGATACGTTCAGCACTCGTACCATCAAAAGGCGTTGTATGGAATGCTAGTCCAACAGCACGGTTATACCCGGTCTGGCCGTCTTCACTTACTGCATATATAGCGCCGGTCTTGGTTTGATCAAGTGCCCCCACGTCATTTCGTCCCCAAAACTGTATCCCCCATTTATATCCTGTGCCGTTATAAGATGCAGGATTGGCTGAGTATGTAGTTTGGAGTACCATCAAATTGTCAACTGCGGTTGATGTTATCGAAGGGTCAGACCATTGGTTGTTTTTCAAAAGATGAAGTTTTGCCAAAGGATTGGGAGTCGAAAGACCCACGTTGGCATTAGTACCTGAAAGCACAAATGCATCAGGATTTATACTACTTCCAGTACCATTGTAAAGCTGAATATGTAGATTCTTGTCAACAGGACTGCCGTTGTTGATTTGGAAGGCATTGCCGTTTGAATCGAAAATGGCACCTGTGGCAGATTCACGGTTGAAAGCGAGTGTACCAAAATACGGATTCCCACCCGGTTGGATACTTATGCCTGTACCACCAGCTTGCAGTGTGAGTGTTGAGGCTGGGTTTGTGGTTCCAATACCGACATTCCCGGAACTAGGGAAGGTGTTTTGGCCATTAGAAATATAAATAATGGAAGTAATTGCGATTAAGGTTAAGTATATCTTTTTCATCTTATTTGTTGCTTTGCTGCGCTTCTAAAAGTTTATTGAGCTTTTCTTTTAATTCATCGATCTCCTTCTGTTGGTTACTCACTTGCTTATCTTTTTCAATCAAATAGAGCGTCAGTTCTTCGATCTTCTTAGTTTGAAGTTTTACCATTTCGCCAAGATTGATACCCGTTTTAACAACGTCATCCTCAGACGGCATTTCTGGCAGCCGATGATTTTGATCAATGTAAGTTTGTACTTGACTTAACGTGGGTAGTAAATAGCCTGGTTTAAAAACATAATCAGGAAAAATATTAGTTTGGACTTTAATAGTCTTCGCCAAAACAGTTCCATCTGATGTTATTCTAAATTTAACATTACCAGCTACATCATTATCCGTTATTGATCTGTCGCTAGCTCCGGTGGTTGGAATCGTTGCTAAACAAATGTCACCCAATATAGTACTGAAAAGAATACTGGCTCCGTTATTTGCGCCGTCCTGATTTATTGTCCAGTTTGTGCCGCTTCGGGCTGCGTTAAACCCCAGATAACTGGTCCCATAGAGTAAGGTGGCTCCGCTACCACCCAAATCTCCGATGCTGGTCTTCGCTTGTCCTGTTGCCACCTGAAATAAGGAAACAGGGTTGTTTGTACCTACCCCAACCAAACCTTTATAAATAGTAAAATAGGTGCTGCTTTGATCTCCCCAAGATTGGATATTATTAAATGGATCACGTTCCCACCAAACGCGAGTATCAACTTGAGGGCTGAGAAATGAACCATCCACGGAAATACCATCATGCAGATGTGTAGTAAACCAATCACTCCCTTGTTGATTCCGAACTAACCAGATATTATGCATAAAAGCATTGTCGGTGCCAGCTAGTCCTCCGACAGATGAAAGAAGACTAGAATTTTGTGGTGAACTACCTAATCCTATTGGCTGATAAACCCTAAATTTCGCATTCTCAGAACTATTGGTGCCAATAAGAACATTTCCACTATTTGTATTGACTATATCATTGCCATTTGTCGCCCATTGTGCATAGCAAAGCTGTGTGGCGAAAAATGCCAGGATTAGCAAAAGAAGAGATTTCATAAATTGTGATTGAATAAGTTGAATTATGAATATGAGAGGCTAAATGGGCGCTAGCAGCAGTTAGCTGTAATGACAAGCAGATTTAGCGAATGGAGAGTTAAAGGTTTAGTTAAGTTCATGACAGGCAATAAGGTTAAAAGCTTCAATTGTGATTTATAGCAACAAATTTACAAAGGGAGGATCCTATATGCAAAATGAAGTTATTAACACTAGAAAAATTTTTAGTTAGAAATCAATCAGGCCATGAAGGCAACCATGAACTGAATTTCGCCCATGGTCCCACCGCGATTATTTCTGATGTCTAAAGGTGAATAAATGGAATGGATCCAGTTGCAATAATAATCCCTTTTTAGGAAGAGTAGCTTCAGACGTATTCTGCAAATTCTTTACCAACGCAGAAGTATTAATTATGAAAGCAACGCTAAGTTAATTGACCTACAATAATTCGCCCCCACTTAGTTATTCCAAGCAGATGTGCCCTACCTAAGGCTGGAAACCTTTGCAGCCCAGTTGTTGGCATTATATTTTAGTTAAGTGTATAAAAAAGCTTAAATGCGTAGATGCTCTTTTCGAATTCGGGTCAAAGGGCAACCCTTCATCCGGCTTTAATTTGTCTTCTGCATCAATATCCCAGAGGTCTGTTCGTTCATCTTTTTATCGTTATCTTTAATATTATCTCAGATAATTCAGCTTTGCATTCATAAAACCGATTGTCAAAGATCCTTTTAAGATTTATTTTACTAAATTTGGCTATAGCATTTGCAGCTAAAGTAATTTATAGAAAGTGGTGAGTGATTCGTGAGTACGAAAATGAAAACCTCTCAAAATATCGCATAAGCGGGAAAATCAGACGGGTTACAAATCCCTCCCTCTCCGCTAAAAAACAACAGCCCGAAAATCAATGATTACTGGCTTTTGTTTTTGGTAAATGTTCATTTTATAGCATTAATTCAATTTTGCCGGCCACCGCGTAATTCCTTGTCAAGCAATTTTACTGGCCATTCACCGTACCAGGCATAACCGCGACCCTATAAACATTAATAAAATGACACAGAAGCCTGTCCCGCAGTGAGGGCTGGTTAATTGCAAATTAAATATTAGATAAACAACTTTGCAGTTACTGATAAAAGCTTTTATTATATTGCACAGACTTTAGCGATAGACTTAAACCTTTCATGTTTGCAGCTAACAAAAAACTTTTTTTTGCCTACTTATATTTTGTGGGCTTCTGAATACTGTTTTTGCTCAATCTGATGAAGACGGCGGTCAGGCTTTTCACTCATACGCCTGCAGGCCTTAGCCACAAGGCCGGTATCCGTTTCAATCCTTAACGCTAAATCTCGCCTGTCAAAGAACGTTTTGTTCCCAAATTCTGCTTATTTTTAAATTCGGTAAATTCTGGTTCAGACACATAAGGCACAAGTACTCAGCGCGCATGGCTATCGCTGCATACTTGCGCCAGAGTTGGGGGGTTGGACCTACCAATTAGGAAATTTAATTAAATTAGATGTCCCTATATGACTCAGTTCATTGTTCTTACTCGTTTTAAGAGTAACCTTTTGGGTTTTCGAGTGACGCAAATCAATAGTATAATAATCTGCGCTAAACTTATGTAAATAAACCTTACCCTGTAGTATTGAGAAAAACAAAGTCAAATCACATCTTCTTCCACTACCCACACTAAACGATAAACTAAATCCGTTTTTGGTCGGTTGAGCATCCTTTATGTACGGGTCAGTCAGATAATTAATTTTGTTTAATATTACATTATCATTAACGTCTAATATTCTGACTAAATCATTCTGTAGAACACTTAAAACGATAATAATTCTTTTAATATTTAGTTTACATGGAAAGCTGAAGCTTTCATCTTCTTGATCTAAAGGTGATAAAATTAGAACTTTATAATGACCGCCGCTATCAATCTTAGTCGAGTCAATTATTTGATAGCTTTTTGATATAACTAAGTTCTTATAGTTGAAATAATTATTTTTATCAAGTACATTGTAGCATCGTTTATCATTTACATCAAGTGTATCATGATTCAATTTGAATGTATTATGTATCTGGGCAACTGCTTCAAAACTGATTAGCAATAATACACATGGCACTTTAAAAATTATTTTCATTTTTTTGTCTTCCAAAATATCGTTCCTCCGGCAACGGCAGTGGCTTCTATCGCTAGCGGAGCATTTCTTGCTTTAGTAGTATAGTCAAAAGTACAAGAACTACTCCAATTGCTTAAATCAGTAAATACCGGTGCAGGTATCGAATAACTCTTATACTTTCCTTTCGGGTAATTTTTCAATGTTTGGTTTAGGAATAAGTCATACAAGTTGATTGGTATTGTTAATTCTTTATACTCTTTGAATTTATTTTGCAAAACTCCTTTTGCGAGGAAATCTGCTCCATCCCATAAGACTGCACCATTGGTAGGATCTGCTTTACCAGATAAAACACTAATCACCCCTGCCCGTGCATATCTGTTTTCCATACCGTTATTCTTATCGTTTAAAGGTACTTTATTATAGTCTTTCACACTAGAGAATTTAGTCATCAATAAACTATACATGTCATTATGTTTTTTATCTCTCTTAGCATTATTGCTCGCTGCAAAAGATAAATCAATACGCTCATTCGGATCATTCGAGAAAGACTCGTGTTTGATTATATTTGCAATTGTGGTAAATTTATAATGGTCAATATGTAAATCAACTGGATTTTGTGGCATTTTGGTAGTTATAACTTTTCCGTCAGCACCAGTTATTTGTTGAGTTTTTATTTGATCTGCTGTATATACCTCATTGCTACTACCTAAATGTTCTAAGAACTTTCCTCCCGGAGTGTAATAAAACTCCAATCCATCCATATCTATACCTGTTATTGGACTATTGCTAGCAAAGTGATAAGGTGATAATGAAGAGTACTCTTTAGCAAGAGGATCCACACTCAAAAACCTACTCACCCTCGGATCATAAATCCGCATCCCATAATCCTGCTGATTCCCCGATCCCTTCACCTCATTATCATTCTCTTTACCGTTAAAGCCGTACCGGTAAGCGTTGCTCCTCACGTAGCTGCGGTTAGGCTACTGGCTGCCGAAGGCGTAGTAGTCCTGCGCGCTCAGGATGTCGGGTAGTGGGTTGCCGGAGGCATTGGCGTTGATCACGTCGCTTACCGTGGTTACCACGTTGCCCAGGTGGTTGCTCAGCTCATATTGCTTGTGGCCCGTAGTGCTCCAGATGCTGAGGGCATTGTTGTTGTTCACCGGCATGTTGGGCATCCACATCCCTATCCGCGAGCTGCCGTACAGGTGCTGTTCCAGCCAGTTTACCTGGTTCCCGCTGTTATCATAAACCGCCAGCCTGTTGCCCTGCGCATCCCGTACGTACCAGGTGGTTATGTTGTTATAAATTTTACTTTGCCGGTTGCCTGCAGGGTCATACTGGTAACTGATGTTGCCGCTGGTTTTATAAATATTGCGGATCTTTCCATATACGCTCCAGTCTATATTGGTGATTCCTTCGTGGCTGTCCGTAAGCAGGTTACCAATCTGGTCATAGGTATAGCTGGTGCTGCCTTTCAGGTCGTTGCTGTAATTGTTACTGCTGGAGGAGTCGTCTGTTACGCTCGTCAGCTGGTTGTTGAGCAGCTTGCTTTGAGCGTTCCCGCCTATCGGCGGTCAGGCTAGCCACTCATACGCCTACAGGCCTTAGCCTCTTCTGGCAGCCTATGATTTTGATCATTGTAAGTTTGTACTTAGCTTAGCGTGGGTAGTAAATAGCCTGGCTTAAAAACATAATCAGGAAAAATATTAGTTTGAACTTTAATAGTCTTCGCCAAAACAGTTTCCGGCGAGGCCACCAACCGATGAAAGAAGAGTAGTATTTTGCGGCAAGCTAGCTAATCCAATTGGCTGATAAACCCTAAATTTTGCATTCTCAGAACTATTGATTCTCTGACAAACTATTGTAAATTTGATAACAACGCGACCAAAAAAATCTGCCATGACCAAGAAATATTACCGCCTGTCTTTTTTTATTTTAAGCTTCTCGCTCCTGATAACTCAGTCTGGCTTTGCCCAATCAACAAAGCTGTCAAAAGGAGATGTAGCGCCTGTATTTACCGCCCAAGCAAGCCTCGCGGGCAGTGAATTTGATTTCTCATTAAAACAAGCCTTGGCTAAAGGGCCCGTGGTGGTATATTTCTATCCTTCTGCCTATACTGGCGGCTGCGACCTGGAAGCACATACCTTTGCTGAGCTTAAGGATAAATTTACAGCGGCCGGCGCTACCATTATAGGTGTATCTGCTGATGACATTCAGCGGTTGAATGCGTTTTCTTCAGATCCTAATTACTGTGCTGGCAAGTTCCCCGTAGCGTCAGACCCCGGAGGCAAAATTGCAGCAACATACGGCCTGACATTGATGCCGCCAAAAGTTGGAATTAAAGATGTACGTGGCCAGGAGCTTACGCACGGCTTCATCCCGCGAACCACTTTTGTTATCAATAAAGACGGTAAAATTGTAGCAGTCTTCTCGTCAGAAACCGATCACATCTCACCTGTCCAGCATGTTGAAAAATCGCTGGAGATTGTAAAAGGACTATAACTCGCGGGCCTGGGCTCAAATTTTCAAACTCTGTTGCCCGAAGTCCCGGACTAGGAACCAGTATGTCCCCTGGCTTCCATCTACACGCGGTAACGCAGCTCCAAATTCTGTTAATTCTTAAATTCGACAAATTCGAGTTCAGACAAATATTTGCCCCAACAATCAACTATATCTTGATTATTACATTTACAATGGTGAAGTTTTTTGGTAAAACTTAAGTGTTTGATTTAATTTGGAAAAACCAATTACTTAAAGCCAATAAAGGCACCATTTAAAAATGACCGATCATAAAAAAGATCCGATGACCCGCCGATCCTTTCTTGCAACAGCTGGCATAGCAACGGCGGCAGCGGCGCTCTTCCCTAAATCCTTGCTTTTTGCTAAACCTGTTACTGCCCAACCACCTGCAGAAGGGGCCATATCTTTAGCCGGCAACTGGCGATTTGCGCTCGATCGGACCGATGAAGGTGCAGGGGCCAGCTGGTTCACCAAACCTTTGCCCGCTGACGCCCACATCTCTTTACCCGGCATTCTGCAAACCCAGGGCTTTGGCGACGAAATAACTGCCGAAACCAAATTTGTTGCAGCGCTTCCACGCGATATGCGCTGGTATTTGCTGCCGCAATATAAACCCTATACTGTGCCCGGTAATGTGCAGGTGCCTTACCTTTCGCAACCTGTTCGTCATTACTTGGGCGTGGCCTGGTATCAACGGGACATTGACATTCCCGCGGAATGGGTAGGAAAACGCATTGAACTGTTACTTGAGCGGACGCGTTGGCAAACCAACGTGTATCTTGACGATAAACTGATCGGAAGCAACCGGTCGCTGGTGGCCCCCCATGATTTTGACCTCGGGGTTCTCAAGCCGGGGCGGCATCTCCTGTCGATCCGCATCGACAACCGTATGTTATCACCGGCTTATCGCCCTGACGGCCACGGTGTGTCTGACGCTGAAGGATCAACATGGAACGGTATTGTCGGTCGGATCGAACTGTCGGCCACCTCACCTGTTTGGATCGAAGATGCTCAGGTCTTCCCGAACATTGCCGCGAAATCGGCGCAGGTTCGGGTATCGATTGGTAATGTTACCGGCAAGGCCGGAAAGGGCACACTCTCCGTAGGGACCGTGTCCGTACCTGTGTCATGGGATAGGGCAGGCGGCAAGGCGGTCATTGATGTACCCCTGGCCAAAGCGGGTTTATGGTCGGAGTTTACACCGGAGCTTCAGCATCTGTCCCTGACGCTTCGCGGCGGCCAGGCCAACCATCACCGGGAGATTACCTTTGGCATGCGGGAAATAAAGACCGATGGCAACCGCATTTTACTGAATGGCGAGCAGTTACAACTGCGGGCCACGCATGATGGTGGTGGCTTTCCGCTGACTGGCTATCCGGCCACAGACGTAGCCACGTGGAAAAAGATCATCGGCATTTGCAAGGCATGGGGCCTCAACGGCATGCGCTTCCATTCCTGGTGCCCCCCTGAAGCGGCGTTTACCGCGGCCGACGAACTGGGCTTCTATTTTCAGCCCGAATGCGGGATGTGGAATTTGTTCGATTCTGGAGGTAAGATGCTCGATGTGTTGAACGATGAAACGGCACGCTTGTTAAAGGCCTATGGCAACCATCCTTCGTTCATTATGCTTGGCGCCACCAATGAGCCCGCGGGCAACTATGGTAAACAGCTTCCGGGCTGGGACAAAGCCTGGAGAGAGGCTGATCCACGCCGTCTTTATAGCGATGGCACTGGCCGATGGTCGCCCCCACCAGCAGGCCCTGGCACTCCTTTCGCAGCGGACTATCTTGTTACCGGCAGTCCCGCACGTGGACCGAGAGGCTGGTTTGGATCTGATTATGAAGAGAGCTTAAATACAATACGGCATGGTGTAACCGTTCCTTGCATCGGTCATGAAATAGGTCAGTACTGCGCGTATCCGGATTTCGGGATCATTGAAAAGTTTGAGGGTAAGGACAAGTATGCCGCCTTCCCTGATGGCATAGGCTCCGGTAAGGTCGCTTATATGCATCCCGGCAACTATATTATTATGCGCGATAGCGCCCGGGCGCATGGCCTTCTGGCCCAGAACAAGGCACTTGCGCATGCTTCGGGCAAATTCCAGGTGGCTTGTTATAAAGAGGAGATCGAGGCCCTGCTGCGTACACCGTCATACTCGGGCTATGAGTTGCTGGACCTGCATGATTACCTTGGTCAGGGTGGCGCGCTCATTGGCATGCTTGACGCCTTTTGGGAAGAAAAAGGGTACGTTACTGCGGAGGAATTCAGACGCTTTAATAACACTACCGTTCCATTGATCAGGCTAAAAGACCGCGTTTTCACAACCGATCAAAGTTTGACGGCAAATGCCGAAGTAGCCCATTATGGACCTGCAACGTTAAAAGCCGTAAGGCCAACCTGGCGGATATCAGACAACAAAGGAAAGACGATGCTCACCGGCAACCTGCCCTCATGCAATATAAACCGTGGAAGCGGTCAGACCTTGGGGAACATTTCCGTGGCTCTTTCTAAATTGCCCGCACCGGCCTCCTACTCGCTTGTTCTGGAGCTCGGCGGAACCGGTTTCAGCAATAGCTGGAACTTTTGGTTGTATCCTGCTAGGACTAAGATTGAAACTCCTTCGGATGTTTTGATTTCGAGTTCGTGGGACGAGGCAAAGGCGCATCTGGCTAAAGGCGGCAAAGTGCTGTTCCTATCCGGCGCGCCCGAAAACCCTTCGCACGACTTAGCTTTAACAACCACCCCCATCTTTTGGAATCGCCTGATGAACCCCAGTCGAACATGGATGCTTGGACTGCTGAACGATTCCACACACGGATCACTTGCCGGATTTCCTTCTGAAGATTGTTGCGACTGGCAGTGGGTCAACCTGCTTCCGAAGACAGTGGCCATGAATATGGAAGCCCTTTCCCCTTCGTTAAGCTCAGTAGTTCAACCCATAGACGACTGGAACCGGAACCTGCGGCTATCTATGTTGTTTGAATGTGAGGTGGGAAATGGCAGGCTGATGGTCACATCGTTCGATCTTTCTAATGAGGTGGTTGAACGGCAGCCAACTACCGCATCACTGCGAAAATCGGTTCTCGACTATATGGCTTCGCCGAAATTTAAACCGAAAAATAAAATTGCGATGGCCGAATTCGAGGCCTGGGTGCCTACCCGTTATGTAGCGCCTGTTATACTAAACTCGCCTCCTGCAGCAAGCGATGTTGCAGACCCCGGACAGGCGAAGCAGTGACGGGTTTCTGATGCATATGTAGTTATAAAGGTCAAACGGTCTGTATTCAATCCGTTTGACCTTTATTATTTAACCTACTGCCATCCTATAGGCTATGCGGCGTAATTGACAAATAGCCCAAATTGACGCCGCGGCTTAATTACAAATTAATAAATACTCTCCGTCCTGCAGTTTTATATTTTATTTCTTAAAGATCTGAAACGTGGAATAAAAACTTACGATAAAGTAATATTCCCTTAAATATAATTCGCTTATATTTAATTAATTACAATTAGTCTTTCCTTTTAACCTTAACTTATTTCAGACATGGAAACCAAAACTATTACCAAATTTTGGGCCGAGCTCTTTGGCACACTTGTACTTGTTTTAATGGGTTGCGGCAGCGCTGTAATTGCGGGTGCAAATGGCACCAGCGGCGTGGGCCTGTTAGGGATAGCATTTGCATTCGGACTATCGGTTGTGGCGATGGCGTATGCTATCGGCCATATATCAGGGTGTCACATTAATCCCGCCATTTCCATAGGCATGGTGACGGCCGGCCGCATGAAAATGAGCGAAGCATGGGTTTACATAGCGGCACAAATAATAGGCGCTATTGCAGGTGCAGCAATCCTGCTTGTTATCGCCAGTGGCAAAGATGGATACAGCCTTGCCACCCATGGATTAGGGCAAGATGGCTATGGCGCGTCATCGCCACAAGGTTACAGCATGCTGGCAGGTTTCATTGCCGAAACCATATTCACCTTTATATTCCTGTTGGTAATTTTCGGCTCTACTTCTACAAAAAATATACACGGAGGCTTTGCCGGTCTTGCGATCGGCCTGTCTTTGGTGCTCATCCACATCGTAGGCATACCGGTTACCGGTGTTTCGGTAAATCCGGCCCGCAGCATCGGCCCTGCCCTGCTGGTTGGCGGAACGGCAATTACCCAACTCTGGCTCTTTATAGTTGCACCGATACTGGGCAGCATTTTAAGCGCGGTTGTTTGGCGTTACCTGCTAGAAAGGGAGTAACGCCTGCGAAAGAATTAACCCTATTAAAAAACCACAAGGCCTGCAGGTGACCAACCTGCAGGCTTCTCTTTATTATTATTTACTAAGACTAAAAAATAAATCCGGTTTCGAGCAATACCCTGCTTTGCGTATCATCATTGCCCAGCGGGCCAAATGCCGCACCTTTTGTGGTATTCCCTGCCTTGACGTAAGAAAACTCAGAACGCACAAAAACACGTTTGTACTGGTAAGTTGGCGTAACCGTAGCCGACCATGCATTGCTGCCCGCACCATAAATTAAACCGGGCGCACCCTGGGCCGCACTACCTGTCGAAGTGATCCACTCAAGCCGAAACGGTAAACTGAAACCGGAATGAGACACAGAATAATCAACCAACACCGCCGCCGCAAAAGCTGAGGCGTTTTGTGTTGTTTTTAACAATGTTGCTTTGGGCACTTCGGTATATTGCACATACGGTATAATGGTGAATGAGTGGGAAGTGTGGGTATAGATTAAATTATACCCTTGCTCGTTATTCTGATAAAGCGGCGTGGCCGACGTGGCGATATCGGTTCTGCTTAAGCTCCCGCCACCCATCAAAACGAATGTATCTGCACTATTTAAAGTATAGGTAACCGTGCCCGAAAGCCAGTTATAATGGTTAGAATAAAAACCGTCGTTGTAGGAAAGCGCAAATACAACCGGCCCTGCCATATAATTAAACTGTACGCCTCTATTGACAGAATTACTTTGATCCCACAGCAAACCGCGCTGGATATTCATATTCTGGAACGAAAACGTAGGCTCAGCACCCATAAAGGCAGGAAGCTTGCCCACCATGAAAGAAAAATGATCTGTGGGCACAATTTGCAGGTAGCCTTGCGGTATCACCCCGTAAAATGCGTCGGCCGAAAGGCTGGAGCGCAAATAAGGAACACCGAGATCTGGCTGAGAATAAGCCCCCGCCTCGATAAAAAACTGAACAAGGCCGCTGTTTTTCTGAATAAAGATCTGGGCGTTGCTAATATCCTTCTGCCAGGCTTTGTCGCCCCTCGCTACATGGCTTTCCGACTGCACTAATCCGCTTACCACCCCACCAACATAAATGTTTCCAACTTTTAAAGGATTAGGATTAAGTGTAACGGGCCCTGTCATAGCAGGGGAGGTAAGTGTTTTTTCAATAGTAATTGTTGATTTGGCTGCAGTATCGGCAACGTTTTGCGCTGAGCTTTTTTTCAGGAAAAGACTAATAAGAACGATAGATAGCAGTATGGACTTTTTACTCATTAAAGTGCTGGGCCGAAATAATAAGCGACAAATTTAGGGAAAGCGATTAAATGCGATTGTAAAAATCAGGACACAGACAGAAAAGTAAACAGTGCCAGCCGGAGGTGTAGTGGGAAAACCGGGAGCAGCAGGGAAAAATGGGCGTATTACAAAGCCGTTAATTGCGTACCTTTTTTAGACACCAGTTCCATGTACAAGTTACCAAAGGCCATGGTAAACATGCTCATCAACCATAGCCAATAACCAACCCTATGCTCAGTTACAGGTGTAAAATTAGATCCGCTTTCATCAAGCATTAGTTCTTTGCAAAGCAAAAAGCATAGAGCCAATAAAGTGGCAGCAATGCTTAATATGAGTGATCTAACCGGCTTTTTACTAATATATTTCCATGAAAATAATAAAGCTGGGTTAGCTAACCAGACACCATAAGGTATCGGATATACAAACCAGGTAATCCCCATGATTAATAATGTCGCTCCCTGGCCCCAGCCACCAGCTTCGTTACCAGTATCATAACAAGGGCAGGCCAGCGAAATCACGAACAGGGCTAAACTGATGTATGTGAGTTTTTTTTGAGCAGTTAAGGGCATGTAGCGGTCGCAGTTAACAAATATAATTTATTTAGAGTGATTGGACTTAAACTTGTCTCCTATTCCGGCGCATGTATACAGCGCGGCATAGTGCGCCGAGTACTTGTTCTGGAAACCAGGGGAAAGCATTAAAAGTGATCCAACAGTTAAGAGACGATGTAAGAGGGTAGGTATTTGTTTAAATTCTGCTAATTCTTAAATTCGGTAAATTCTGGTTCACACAAATAAGACCATAGCCTTTAACTATACTACAAATATGAAAATCACCAAAAGAGACATTACATTAATAGTCGCCACCGCACTGATCATGTGTATTCCACTTGTAATGACCGCCCGCTACCTGCAACGTTCTGAACTAACCTCTTGCGCGTTCGACTGGAAAGACTTCAAAGTCGAGAAAACTGCCACCGGCGAGAAAAGGCAAGTGTTCAACTCACCTACCAAAAACCTGGAAAACCTGGAATGCCATATTACGACATTAAATGCAGGGCAGACCGCCCACCCGCCGCATCAGCATCAAGACGAAGAAATGCTGATTATTAAAGAGGGGCAGGTTGAAGCTTTGGTAAACGGCCAGCTTAAACGCGTTGGCCCCGGGGCTATAATTTTCCAGGCTTCCGGTATTATGCATAATATCAAAAACGTTGGCGAAACTCCCGCTACCTATTACGTGGTTAGATGGACATCATCCAAAAAATAAAATAGCAAACATATTTGAAACGGCTGCATTAAGACTTAAACAGGTTTTTATTTCACTGTTATGGATGTGGTTTTACTTTGACTAATTTGTTCTAAAACGAATGATTATTTTAAGAACAAGCTTAGTCTGTTTCAAATAAGTTTTTCCAGTAGCTAACAAAATGATTATCAGAAAAAAAACAAACTGGTTCAGGATGCTTTTTGTGTGGAGGGGATCAGTGCTTCCGAAACTCCTGCCGCGCCTGGCCGGGCTTTTTTTATTTACGTCGGTCATTGTGTATTTCCGGTCTTTTCTTGATAAATATCATGGAGAGCTGTCTACCAATATTTACACCCTTTTCGGTATTGCCCTTGCTATATTTCTGGGGTTCAGAAATACCGTAAGCTATGACCGTTTTTGGGAAGGCCGAAAGCTCTGGGGTGGGCTACTTAATCATACCCGATCACTTGCCCAGCAGGTCCATAACTTTATACCCAATGACGGGCAGCACAAGGCAGAGAAAATAACCTTCATTAAGCAAATGGCCGCCATGACCTATGCGCTTAACCATCAACTGCGTGAAACTGATGCCATGCCGCAATTATCCCAAATGCTGTCCCCCGAGCTGGTGGACAAACTCAAAGAGGCAGAGTACAGACCCATTATCCTAATGCGTGAACTGGGTGCGCAAATTAATCAGTGGCGTAAACGTGGCACGATAGATACCATTCTACAGGCGGCGATGGACAGGAACCTGGATAACTTTTCTGACATCATTGGCGGTTGCGAACGTATTGCCAGTACGCCCATCCCTTTTTCTTACGACGTGCTGTTACACCGCACCATTTATATTTATTGTTTTCTGCTGCCGTTTGGCTTTGCTAATAGTCTGGTTTGGTATGCCCCTTTTATTATCACATTTGTTGCTTACACCTTTACTGCGTTAGAGGCTATTGCAGATGAACTGGAAAATCCATTCGATAACCTGCAGAATGACCTGGCCCTTGATGCCATGTCGGTCAATATCGAACGCAGCATTGCCGAAATTGAGGATGTCCATATAGACACACTGCCCAAAAGCGATTCTTTCTACATTACTTAGGGTTTGGGTTGGTGTTTTTGCTTAATGAGACCGGCGGCCTTCAAATCCTGTTAATTCTTAAATTGAGCAAATTCTGATTCAGGCAAATAAGGTACAAGTAAGTCCTTCGAGTGCCTCCCGCTGCATATGTCGCCGGGGTTAGGGCGGCTAAAATCAGTAACGTTATTATTCACAAAGTATTAATTTTACCCGAGCTTATATTTAATTTTTATTATTGAAAAATACTATGGAAAACCTTGGTTCAAGTACAGAAGAAACGTACAAAATTTATTTTGACGAGGATCTGGATGGTGTGGTAATGAAATGGGAAGGTTATTCAACCAGCAATCAGTTCAGAGAGGGCACGGAACTTATGTTAAATACACTTGTAAAGCATAAAACATCAAAGGTACTGGCAGACGTTAAAGATATGACTTTAATTGGCATGGAAGATCAAAAGTGGCTCGAAACCACTTTTTTACCACGTGCCATCAAATTCGGTTTTAAATACATCGCTTTAGTAAGACCGGATAGTTACTTTAATAAAGTTGCTGTTGAAAGCATCAGCTATAAGGTTGATAAGGAAAAAATAACAATAAACATTTTTGACAACCTGGAAGAAGCTAAAGCATATTTAAAAGGGATTTAAATTAAATCTGGAGGACAATGCTGGCGCAAGTACGTTACGGGGCATAATGCGTTGAGTACTTGTACCTTTATCCTTAAGCCGACCCTGCTTGCTAACTTTTGATGCCTCTCGAATTCTGTCAATTCTTAAATTCGGTAAATTCTGATTCAGACAAATGGGGCACAAGTACGCTATGCTCTTGGCTATCGCGGCATACTCATCCTCTTACCTCTATGTCATCTCGACGTAGGAGAGAACTTATACACCATGCACAATAACGCTGCTTGGATTAACGTACAAGGTCTCTCACTAGCGTTCGAGATGACATTGGCGGATAAAAGCAAAAGACACGAACCACGGTTCGAGCACGGTCTTCCATCACTATTTTATTTACCTGGTACTTATTGAGGATTGTTTCTTAAGGGTTCGAGTCTCTCCCTGGGCACCTTGAGAGATTGAACAGCTAGGCACAAATACCCCCTCCCCCTCCTGCCACCGTCTACGCTGGTGGTAAAAAATAATAAGCGTCCACGCTTATCGACAACAAGGATGGAAACTCCAAGCACATCTTTCAAAAAACTAAACTACCCTAAAAGATGCTTTTTCCATACTTTCGCTATTGAATTTAGCAATGAACAAGTTGTCCCCATCCGGAAAAGAAGCTGCGTTACCTCTCCAGCGATTACTCGAAGGAGATTTTTTGCGCGTGACGCCTTTGCATGAAAATTTGGATAGCTTATCTGTTGTACCGCACCGGCATGACCACTATGAGTTATTGTATGTTATCGAAGGGCACGGACGTCATTTTATCAATTTTAAGGAATATGAGATCAGGCCGGGCAGGGTTTATTTTTTGCATCCGGGGCAGGTGCATTTGATCGACCGGTTTAAACGGGATGGCTGGCTAGTGATGTTTGGGTCAGAACTTTTTGAGCGTTTCGTGGATATTCACAAACATGAGGATCAAGTGGGATTACTCGATTCCTATACTGTCTATCCTTATATCGATTTGGACAGTAAACTTACCGGGGTTTTCCAAAATATTATTGAACTAATCAAATCTGAGCTTGCTGCGGAACGGCCCGGTCACGACATCCTGCTGCACTATAGCGCTTTGTTATTACTCTATGCTAACAAAGTCCATCGTGCTCAACATCCTGAAAACTCTTTTGCTGTACAAAACCGGTTTGCGTTTTACAAGCTCAAACAGCTGATAGAGCAAAACCTGAAGCATCAGCATTTGGCGGCGTTCTATGCCGAGACTTTAAAAACCGACATCAAGAAACTGAACCGCATCTGTAAGGAAAGCACTGGATTTACCGTTGCAGAGCTATTAAAAGAACGTTTACTTACCGAAAGCAAAATCCAGTTGCAGACTTCCGATCTATCCGTAAAAGAAATTAGCTATGAGCTTGGGTTTAATGACCCGGCTTTTTTTGGCCGCTTCTTTAAAAAACATACCGGTTTTACCCCTGCTGAATTCAGGAACCAGCGATTGACATAAACAGTAAATTACCCGAAAAGTACCAGACTACCATCTCTGCCCGAGATACTTTTGTGGCATGTCTGAGCAAAGGAAAACGCTGATTGCCATTGTATGGGGAATTACGGCCTCTCTCTTTTTATCGTCAACATTTATTATCAATAGCCTTATTTCCGGCTCCGGTGGTTACTGGGCCTGGACAGCCGCTTTGCGTAGCCTTTTCTTGATACCTATATTGGCCATCGTGCTGCTGATGAGGAAACAGCTTTGGCCAACACTCCTCACCATCCTGAAATATCCTATGCTCTTTCTCAAATGGGGTATCATCGGATTCGGCACATTATATACCGCACTGGCGGTGGCCTCGTTATGGTCACCGGGCTGGATGATTGCGGCCTCATTTCAGGTGAATATCCTGGCCGGTATTCTGCTGGCTCCCTTCATTTATCCCGACAACAGAAAGATAGTGCCTAAACGCCCGCTTATGCTTACGCTCATTATCCTGGCGGGTGTATTTATCATGCAGTTTGAAAAGCTGAGCAAATTAAATTCTGCCGGTAGCGCCCTGTTGAGTTTTGCGTTGGTGCTGGTTGGCGCTATCGTGTGGCCATTGGGCAACCGAAAACTGATGGTCGATCTGGAACATAAAGGTGTAGAGTTAAATGCCTTGCAACGCGTGTGGGGTATGTCCATTGGATGTTTTCCGCTTCTCGCCATCTTGTGCTTCGCCGGTTACGGTTTTTCTGGTCCTCCTTCATTAGCGCTGTGTGAGTCGTCTTTTTATGCGGCCATATTCTCCGGCTTTCTGGGAGGCGTCGGGTTTTATCAGGCTACGCAATTGGTGAGCAAGAACACCGTTGCGCTTGCCGCCATTGAAGCTACACAGGTACTCGAAATCCTGTTCACCTTAATTGGTGAAATGATTTTAAAAGGCACAAAGCTCCCCGGCTTTTATGCAAGGATTGGATTTTTAGTCATTATGGCGGGCCTGCTCATTCACTTTTGGAACACCTGGCATCATTCAAAGAAGTACGCTACTAATCGCATCGGTTAGCAACCAGAAAGCTTTTCCGGCAACTGCACCAAACTCTGGTGTATTGCCTATATTTTAAGCAATCCTATCTTATTCAATCAAATCCTTGATAATACTTCATATGTTTGCATATTTGGGCCGAAAAACTTTGCCGGTTAGCAAGGCTACTATAGGCAGAGGGCTCTTTATACAAACAATGTTCAAATAGTATTATGTTCTTAGATAAGATCAAGTCAGGTGTATCTGGCATTTTAACGTACGGTATTACGCCTCCCAAGTCTGAAACGCCCGCAGAGCGTATTGCCGAGATTGCCGGAAAAACAATGGCCCGACTTATTCCGCTGGATATTGATGCGCTTATTGTGTATGATGTGCAGGATGAATCTGCCCGTACTTCGGTAGAGCGTCCGTTTCCTTTTCTCAAGGCCCTTGATCCTTTTGAGTTTGCGAGTGCCTATCTTCAGGATGTTAAAGTTCCTAAGATCATTTATCGCCCGGCCGGGAAATTTTCAAAGGACGAACTTTCAGATTGGCTGGAAGGCCTTCATCAGCATAATTTCTATCCCGTGTTTGTAGGTGTGCCCGCGCCTGATTACCCGGTTAAAACCAGTTTGCCGGAGGCTTATCAGTTATGGAGCAAGCACGAAACCACTTCTGTAATGGGGGCTGTTACCATCCCCGAAAGGCATGAAGTATTGAAGGACGAGGATAAGCGGATCTTAGATAAGGTAAGCTGTGGCGTTTCTTATTTCATTTCGCAATGCGTATTCAATATTGATTATGCCAAGCAGGTAATTGCAGATCTTAGCCATTCGTGCAAAAAGGACAACAAAGGATTTCCTACCATTATTTTCACCCTAACTGCATGCGGCTCGCTCAAGACGTTGGAGTTTATGGAATGGCTCGGGATTCATATTCCGGATAACCTGAAAACTGAACTAAAACAAGCCGAAAACATGCTCGAAAAGTCTGTTAACGTTTGCCTGGACATTGCCACAGAACTCACTGCTTTTTGTGCGGAAAGATCGATCCCCTTCGGGTTCAATATTGAAAGCGTTGCTATCCGAAAAGATGAGATCGAAGCATCGATCTATATGGTGAACAAGATCGGCGACATTTTGCAACAGCGGGGCATTAGAAACAAAGCCGCCTCAACACCGGCATATTGATCAGTCGGTTGAGACTGGCTCATCCAGAAAACGCGTTATCATTGGAACAACGAAATCTGCTTGTTTTGAACCAGATTTCAGTGTTGTTACTTCTTCGATATATTCGCCGTGCAGACCGGGAATTATCGCTAATGAAGAGTTGGCAATTTGCCGGTGCAATTCCAGAGCATGCTCTGGTTGTATAACATCCCGATCTCCTGAGATGATCAGCGTGGGCACATTGATAGCTTCGATCTGCTCATTGGGAATATCTTTAAAGTTCCGCATCCTTTCAACGTCCCTGTCGTGCATTATTTGCAACCCCTGTGGATTGGATGAAACCTTTAGATAACCTTCTTTAAGCTCTTCTGGCATGTGGGCCAACGAAGCCTGTTCCATAAAGTCCCAAAACTGCTGTGCAATACCGTGGCGTTTGCAGAGCGCAGAACCGAGGATGATCTTATCAACGAACTGCGGGTAACGAATAGCAATCTGCACGGTAGTTGTTCCGCCATTGCTGAATCCGAAAAAATGAGCTTTTGATATGTTTAAATTTTTAAGTAGCGTTACCACATCGTCGGCATCCCGCTCAAAAGATTCCGACGTATCTCTATCTGCAGTGCGGCCATGAGCCTGGAGGTCCATGGCAATAACTTTATACTTTTTAGCAAACGTTGGAATTACCCTGCCAAATGTGGTCTCAATGGTTGAGCCACCACCATGGATCAAAACCAGTGGCTTGCCCTCACCATAAATTTCATAATACATCTCAATTCCGTTGACGTCGGAATAGCCTTTTTCAGAAGCTGGAGTATCAATTGTGACGTTGTTCATCGGTGTAGCGTTTTGGTGATATGCTAGTGTTTTTTTAGCCTAAGCTGCTTGCATAAATATAAAAATTGATTCCTGGGTTTCTTAATTTTTTTATCAGGAGATTGAAGAACAAGCTTAAAGTAAAAGAGGTTACCTCGTTGAAGCAACCTCTTTTACCTTGGTTAATATGACATGTCGTGATGATGATGGTAATGATGCCTGTGATGACGGTAGTAACCATTATCATGCATGCCGTTGTTACCAACCCAGCCCCTGTGATAACCATTGTCATGGCGGCCGTTATTATACACTCCGCTTTGGTAGTTCCGGTTGTAGTCTCGATCATGATGATGTTCCTGTGCAAAAGCAGAGGTTAATGCCGTAACTGTTATGGCGATTAGCAAAACTAATTTTTTCATAGTATTTAATCATTAGTTTAATAATATACACCAATGGTATAATAACCTAGGCAAACAAAAACCGAACCATAAAATTTTGGCACAAGACTCTTATTCTAAATTAGTGCCGGCACGAAAAATATCTATAAGCACCTGCAATTAAATTTATAAGTGTTTATTATATGACATCAGACACTGAGGTTGTTTTTAATCGTCAAACAGCTATTGCTCAATAACGATATGATCATCCTTAATGCCCAGCTCTCCCAGCATCCTTACCATATCAGCCGTAAACTGATCTGGCCCGCACACGTAATAAAACTGCTGAGGGTCAACGAGATGTTCTGAAAGCAGCTCTTTATCTATCCTGCTTTTCTGCCCCTCCTTCAATGGGGTGCTGAGTATATGTACGCAATGCTCGCCCAAAAGCGCCTCCAGCTCTTCCCTCAGTATAATGTCGTCCTCGGTATGATTAGCAAAAAGCAGGATACATTTAGCAAGATCACCGGTTTGTTTGATGGATCGCAGTATGGCAAGAAAAGGCGTAATGCCTGCGCCCCCGGCTATAAACACACCAGGCCCCTGATAATTGATCGCACCGAATACCTCATGGAGGATCAATTCGTCCCCCGGTTGCAGCAATGATAACTGTTCGGTAACTCCTTTGCGGTCCTTGTATATTTTAATTACAAATTCCAGGTGTTCGGCATCCGGCAAAGAGGTAAAAGTGAATGGCCTGAGTTCCTGCTCAAACCCCGGCTTATTGATAGATACATCAGTAGCCTGGCCGGGGATATAGGAAAAACCCTCAGGTTTTTCCACCACAAAATGCCTTACATTATGGGTCACATAATCGGCAGCCAGTATTTTAACGATTTGTCCTTCCATATCTATTGAAGACCGGCATTATTATTTATCACAGAAAGTTTGGCCAAAGAAAATGCGCCGATAGCCATCACAATATCGCGTACGGCCACGTCGAGGTAATTGCCGCTGGCTAACAGGGTAAGTGCAATTAATAACAGCCAGATACTCACCAGATAAGCGCCGAATTGCGTTTTGACTAAAACAAGGATACCGGCAATAATCTCAATTACACCAACAATCATCATAAACACATGAGGGCTGAAAGGCAGCATTGATTTTAACCCGGGGTGAAGGTATTGCTCCCAATTGGTTAAAAGATCGGTGAACTTATCCGCACCAGCTACAATTGGCACCAGGCCATAGGTAAACTTTAACAAGGTTTTAACGGTTTCAAGGTTTTTTGATTGTGCATTCATGATTTTTGAATTTGATACCTATTAGAGACAGGGTATGAAAAAAGGGTTACAAAATTTATTTGTTCAAAGTTTGTAACCCTTTGCGGGCTCAATTCTCTCTATATTTATATATCTGAGTTATATCCGGAATCAACCTAAAAATGAGTGACGAAGAAATTGTAGCTAAAATTCTAAATGGGGAAGTGCGTTTGTATGAGGTCATCATACGCAAATACAATCAGCAATTGTACAGGATTAGTATGTCTATTATTAATGATGATGATGAAGCAGAAGATATTATGCAAACAGCCTATCTCAATGCTTTCCGGCAGCTCGCTAACTTTAGGCATCAGTCGAGCTTTGCTACCTGGCTCACGCGTATATTGATCAATGAAAGCCTTCTGCATAAAAAACGAAAACAGAAACTGGAAAAAGTACTAACAGAAGCCACATATGCCGACTATCACGACGAAACTCCACTGAACGATCTTATGAACAAGGAACTTAAGCTGGCCCTTGAAAAAGCGGTAAGTACCCTACCCGAGAAATACAGGATGGTATTTGTAATGCGCGAAGTGCAGGGCATGAGCACCAACGAAACCATGCAGGCGCTGGACATCAGCGAATCAAATGTTAAGATTCGCCTGAACAGGGCAAAAGATATGCTGCGCACCGAGCTAAACAGCTACTGGAAACCGCAGGAGTTATTTGAATTTAACCTGGTGCGTTGTGATCGTATTGTGAATTTTGTGATGGGGGAGATTGTTAATAACCTCCTCTAAATCTCCTCCGAAGGAGGAGACTTTTGAATAACAGATCTTAAAGCCCTCTCCTCAGGCTAATCTATGCACACAAGTTTTAATGCTATCCGACTCTTCTCTGACAGCAGATCCGCCTCGGGTGAAATCTGGCAGAAGATGAGCCTCGTGCGTTGGCAGGGGCCTTCAAGATTTTGCTGAAGCAGAGGAAAGTGGGAACGTAGTGGGGCAAAAGATTGGCAGCCCGTGCTTCTGCCGGATTTGCAGGGTGGGTCTGAGTGCGACAAGAGGCCTGCTGCTGTCAAGGGGTTTGGTTACTTTGCCCCTCAAAGTAACAGCCCCCGCGGCAATTGAGCGGGCTAACGTTAGTAGTAGCACAAACTTTTAGTGGTACATAGAGTTGTGTGCATAGATTAGCCGAAGGAGGAGACTTTTGAATAACAGATCTTAAAGCCCTCTCCTCTGGAGATGGTTTGGGTGAGGATTAAGCCACCGTCCGCACAACTAAAAAAGCGCCAATCAGTATCAACCCGAAATAGACGTATTTAAAGAATTCGTCGTCTTTTAATTTGTGATTCAAATAACGGCCGATAAAAATAGCCGGAATAATAGCGGGTAAAGCAATTAAAAAATACTTGAGCAGGGTTAGCGTCAGCAAATGCTTCAGAAAGTACCCGATGAGCCCTATAAAACTTGCAGGCAAAAAGTAGGCTTGCAAGGTGGCCCTGAAGTGTTTGGCACTCCATCGCCGCATGTTACCGTATACTACCAGCGGCGGGCCGTTTATGCCGTAAGCGCCTCCCAAAACACCTGAAAAAAAGCCGCAAATAAAAAGCCAGAGCATGCTGTCTTGCTGAAGCTTCATTTTGCCTTTACCCAGTAAAGCATACAGGGAGTAAACGATCATCAGGCTGCCTAACCCAACCTTCACTAATTGCTGGTTTCCATAAACAAGAATCATTAGTCCCAGAGGTATTCCGGGCAGGGCGAACAAAATGAGCCACTTGGCGCTGTTAAAATGAATTTGCTCATGATCCTGAATCACCACGATCAATGCAATGACAACAGACATCAATACCGATAGCGGTACAGCCACCTCAATCGGTACAAAAAGGATCAGCAGCGGGACAGCGACGAGGGACTCGCCAAAGCCAAAAGTTGACCTTATTAAGGTAGCAACAAAGCTGATCAGCATAATGCCGGCTGTTGTATAATTCATCGCGAGTATGGGAGAAAGACTTTAGCTAAGCTCTATTTAAAACAGCTGTTTAAAAAAATCGTCTGTAAAGTCGGGAGCAAAATGTAGAATATTACTTGTATTCTTAAACTCTCCGGGCTGATGAGTTGTGGTGAGGATTACGCATTCCATCCCTGCATTAAATGCAGCTTCTGCTCCTTTGGGCACATCTTCAAAAACAAGACAATCAGTTGGATTTACCTGTAAGCCAATGGCGACCTTGAGATAGGTTTCGGGATCAGGTTTGCTAAAGGTAACATCGTCTGCCGATACAATGGTCTTGAAATAATGACCAATGTTGAGGTTATCCAGTACAAAGTTGATATTAAAAGGTATAGCAGCCGAACCAATAGCCATAGGAATGCCCTTTTGCCAAGCCCTTTCCAACAATTCATGCAAGCCGGGTAGTAGCGCCAGATGAGGCAAATAAGCCTGCTGATAGCGCCTTTCCTTCTCTATCGAAATCTCATCCATTTCGGTAGCGGTAAAACGGTCTGGACCGAACACTCTTACCAGCACTTCCTGGTTTTTGCCATACATTTCCTTTTTGGTTTCTTCCCAGGTAAGGCTTGCGCCCAGTTCATTGTTCAGTATGTCCATCCAGGCTTTGGTATGATAGTCCATGTCGTTGATCATGGTGCCATTTAAATCGAAGATAAGTGCTTGTGGAATCATTTTTTCAGCAAAGTAATATCGGCGCGAAAATAGCTTTTCTGCTTTACTTTGCGGGCATTTATATAAAAAGACGAGCGGGTATTATATGGCCAGAAGTGTGGTTGTCTGCGGGTGAATAATAAGAAAGCAGCATTTGTACGTAGACGGTTTAACCAACAAATGCTGCCTTGAAAATTATAACTGCGGTTTCATAGAGCCGAGTTCGCAAAGCTTGTCGTGTATCTTTCTAACACTGGTAGATCCGGCCTGCTTTTCGGCGCTGAACAGCTGCTCTTTAGAGATGCCCCATTTGTGGGTCCAATATCTTACTTCATAATCCTCATGCACATTAATTCTGTCGCGATCAGGATTGCCATGCCAGTTAGGGTTGTCCATAG
>Ga0157369_10000999_pt1 | contig 35742 bp, 44 predicted proteins | sample C25metaG_FD_113461 | JGI IMG/M metagenome (GOLD analysis project Ga0157369, IMG submission 113461) | Corn rhizosphere microbial communities from Kellogg Biological Station, Michigan, USA - C2-5 metaG | ecosystem: Host-associated > Plants > Roots > Rhizosphere > Soil | place: USA: Michigan... | reverse complement strand
GTAAGTTTGGGGGACAAAAGAGCTGGTCGGATAGAAGCTGGTAATCAAGAGCTTGGCCCTTCCGGTGGGAGCGTTAGCTGGTACCTCGTAACTGTAAACGGTGATGGTTCGGCAGCCGGCGGGCTGGGCGGTGGAAACGCTTTGCTTATCCGCTATCTGGTTGCCGTTATTGTAGATCAGGGTGCGCACTACGGATCCTTCGATCTCTCGGTTCTTACAGAAGTTGACCGTATAGCCCAACCGATCCCCGCGCTTTACCTGCTTGGTAACCACGGGCAAAATGTCTTGGTTATAGACGATTACCGGTTCCCTGTTGCGCTGGTAGTAGCCCCAGATAACCAGCCCATTAAGAAGGATGGAGCCGCCCAAAAGAAAGACGGTTGCCTTCATGCCGAAGTCGCGCCTTACAGCGTGCTTCCGAATTATCTCCATATCCTGCCTAATTTCCTGGCGCAATTGTTCCATTTGTGTCCTCGTGGCGATTAACGATACCTAGTTTTTGCTTAATATCCTCCAACGCCGTGTCGAACCTCTTATGGTCTGCGCGGTATTCTTCTAATATACCATCCTTGGCGATCAGCGGGGAGAAGGCGGTAAGCATCCCCAAGATCTGTTCAAGGTAAACCTTGCCGGTGACCGCTTCTTCGAGCACCTTATTCTTAGTTGTGAGAGCCGTTATCTGAGCCTGTAAGCCAGAGATCTGGCTTTGCATACTTTCGATCTGTGCTGCATGAACCTTGGCGGTAGCGGCAATGGTTTCCTTTGCCAGGGCAGCATCACTCTCGATCTTCTTTTTCAGATCGTCAATAGTGGTGTTGCGGATTTCCAGCGCGTCCTCATACTTTTTGAGGGTGTCCGCCGAAATCGTATCATTCTTCTGCCGGACTTGCAGTATCAGCAAAACCACTCCAGAAATGACGGAGAAGAATATGCTGATTATTGGCAGGATGGCACTGACCTCCATGACAATTATAGGTAGGCGCTTACCGCCTCTATTACCTGGGTATCAGCGTTGTTCTCCCAGAAGAGGGTGCCGGCACCTGAGTTAGCCAAAGCAGAGATCGCATAGTATGTGGTCTTTGCGGCAAGGCGGATGAATTTCTGGCGGCTCACGAGCTGGGAAACACCCTGGGCGTTTGAGTAGAAGTTTGAAGAAGCCGAAAGCTCATCGTCGGTTTGGGTGCTGGTCGAAAGCGAAAGGCTGGAACGGATCAGCAGCGAAGCCACTCCTGAAAGTGAGCAGTAATGCCGCCACGTCCAACGCAAAGTCCAGGCTCCGATAGGAACGGTAATGGACTGGCCGTTGATGTTGTACCAGGTACCCGAAACCGGTGTGCCCTGGCTGCGCTCGGTAACGTCCATAATCTTCACCGTCCACTTTGGCGGATAGGTGGGGAATCCAGAGGGAGAGGCCACACCTGACTGGTACGGGTTGCTGATAGCAGCGTTCATCAGGCCATAATCAGTACCGAAGTAAGCGGTTACCTGGGTGTCTGCCACCTTGGTAATAATGGCGTACTTGGTGAGGGTCAGGTCGGCATTGCTCTGGGCAACAGTGGCAGCGTACTTGGCAGCGACCCAGTTTTCATCAAGCGCATATCCGTTGATAAGGAAAACGTCGTCAATCTGGCCGCTGAAGAAGTTGGTATCAGAGCCGGTATTGTTGCTGCAACCGATACGGACATAGTTGGTAGCGGCATAAACAGGCGCGGGAGTCCAACTGGAAACTTCCAGCACCCCATCCAAGTAGACCTGAACAAAGTTGTTCTGATAAGAAACCACAACATAGTGCCAGTTACCATCGGTAACCACGGTACTACCACCCACGATATTGGTATCAACGTAGTCCAGGTAAGTGCTGTTCGCCACCTGGTTTCGGCCAATAGTGACATCCAGCTTGTTCGAGGTAATCCAAAGGCGGATCCCAGCGACGGCGGTATTTTGGGAATAGCTTTGGAAAAGCATTTGGGTAGCGCCGGCAGCCGAGGTCTTGAACCACATTCCCAGGGTGAACGGGCCAGTCGGCTTCATAGCCGCTGAGTCAGCAATGACAATCTTGGAAGTAGTACCGTTAAAGGTGGCAGCATTGGAGAACTTACCAGAGGTGTAAGTCATGCTGGTATCGGTACCGGTGCTGGATCCCTTGGTATCGGCAGAGCTGGAGTCCATCGGCCAGTAGGAAGTAAGGGCTTGAACCTGGTCAAACTTCAGGCGCTTTCCAACGGTGTAGCGGTTTTTGGCACCAGTAGGAACAGTGATTACTCCGGTAGGCCCATCTACAGAAGAGTAGGCCATAGAGTCAGAAAGAACCGACCAGTCGGAAGGCTGCTGGGCAAGCTGGGCAACTATATCCGCCCAGGCGGTGTTAGGTTTGATGATTACCACATCGGCGGTAGTGTTGCCGTTGTCGGTGCTTCCAGGAAGGAGGCCATCAATGATGATGTCAGACCCGCTCAAGTGGCCATAAAAGTCCATCTTGGTAGTCGGGTTGATATAACCGGCAGCATTAGGGGTGCCGGTAGTTCCGATGAATTTTTGAGGTACCCGTGTGATAACGTCTACCTTCAAAGTGGTAGCTCCAGCAAGGCGGGTGGCATTGACGTGCATCAAAGCCGCGTCGCCAGTGCGGTCACTGACTTGGAGGTATGTGCTATCGGGTATTGCTGTGGAGATTGGCATATGAAAATGTTATACAATGTGATTATATGCTTTCTCGATGGCCCTTGCATAGTGCCAGCCAGCCTTTTCTCTGGTGACATAGCTTAGGTCTTTTCCAAAAGGCGAGAGGTACAGGTAATCACCCTTATAAAATAAGTTCCTTGAATTCGGGCCGGTAACGCCGGCATTGTGCAGGATATTGGTCTGATCCCACATTTCTATGGGGTCGGTTGGCCGGCAAAAATCAAGCTCAGGACTGATCTTTACCTGCCATCCGAACTTGGCCAGGTTGTAGAGCTGCGCCCACATCTCGGCAGTCCACACCTGGAGGTCGGTATTCACGGTAGCTAGGTAGTCGTGGATGATCTGGGAATCCTGCCAGATGTGCCACCAAAGCTGGGCAAGCGGCTTGGCTATGATCCACTGCGCACCGCCGCCAGGAGTTATCCTGATGGTTTCCACAGGAATGTTTAATATCTCTGCAAACTTATCCACAATCATCATCCCGTTTTTACACTTGGTAATGTAATTGTAGTCGATATATATGCCGCAGTCGGAAGCCCACGCCACCTTGCCATCAAGGGGCATTTTTGAATAGTCGGGCAATGCCCTGAAAATCACGTCCGAATCCAGCTGAAAATAATCTTCTTGCTCGCGGGACTTATCCTCTGAAAGGTAGCGCCAAAACAGGTAGGGCTTGATGGTGGGAATATAATTGCGCTGCTCGCGGGTGTCCTCATAAACGTGGATTTCCAGGTTCGGGTACCGGTTTTCAAAGTGCTCGGCAATGCCTGGAAGCTCGGCTAAAAAGAGAAGCACGATAGGAGTCTCCCTATCCAGGGAGCGTAGGTTGGTGAGTAGCACGTCCAGCTCCCATTGGAACCTGGTGCCGCAGGGCTGGCCGAGTATATATTTCATACTTACATTGTAACACAAAAGGCCCCCTGTTTTACCAAGGGGCCTTCATCACTGACTACCTAGAGACTAGGTAGTAGTGGTGGTGGAAGCAGCGATTTCAAGCGAAGCGATGTTGTTGACTTTCTTTGAAAGGACAAAGGTGTCAGAGCGGTCACGCAGCTGAAGCTCGATACCGGAGAAGCCAGGAACGTCCTCAAGAATCTTCATGCCACCGTTCTTAGGATCCATCTTAGGAGCCACGTTGATGATGGCTTTCTTGTCAGCGACAATGGCCAAAACACCAGCGAACATGTAAGCATCAGGAACTTCAACGATCTGGGTACCAGCAACCTTACCAAGGTAACCGTTCTTGCCGGCGGTGAAGCCCATTTCAGAACCGGTGTAGTTGATTTTGTCCTGGATCTTGGAAGAAAGGGTGTAGGTGATCCAAGCGATCAGGGTGTTGATGGAGCTACCGCTAGTACGAGCCTTGTTTACAGCGAGCTGCAAACCGAAGTCGTTGCGGGAAGTGTCCTGGGCGACTACGTTACCAGCAGGGCGGGCAGCGAAGATCTTACCAAGGGAGTAAGCGTCGTGGGCAGGTACGAAAACCTGGTCTGCCTGTTGCAGGGCAACAGTCTTGGCAAACCGCTGTACAGGCATATCCTGGATCTGGGTCTGCTGGATGCGAAGAAGCATTGACTTGTTGTAGGCAAGGGTCAATACCTGTTCAGCAGGGTTTACTAGTACGGGAGATCCGAATGGGTTAGAAGCGGAAGTCTCATCGTAGTTGCTCAAAGAGCCGTTTGCAACCGACAAAATGCGGATGCTGTTTACTCCTTCAAAGGAGTAACCGTTGTCATCAAGGAAAGGCGCAACCACTGAGCCTACGCTCAGAGGAACGTCCATGATGTTCTGGGTACGAGTGCCGTAGGCCATATGGGTACGTTAGTTTGATATACTTAGATAAATAATATCTCTTAAAGACATTGTATAACAATGTTATAACGGCACGCAAGGGGCTGTCAACAATGCAAATTCCGCTGCACTACAATCCGAGGCATTACCAGGTCAATGCCCTCTCAGCTCTCGAAGCGGGGGTGCAGATAGCCGTGCTTTGCTGGGCTAGACGTGCCGGCAAAGACCTTACCTCTTTCGCCTACTCCATCAAAAAGATGGTGGAAACCCCCATGAACGTGGTGCTTATCTTTCCTGATAAGAAGCAAGGTAAGGCTGCCTTCTGGGAAAACATTGAAAATGACGGTTGGAAAACCCTCGACCATATTCCCAAGGAACTGATCGCCCGCCAGGACAACACCGAAATGGTGCTCACCCTGAAGAACGGCAGCACTTTCCGAATCCTGGGAACCGGCGATCCAGATGCCTTGCGTGGTGCCAACGCCAAAATATACATACTTTCGGAATTTGTGGATATTCCGCTGGCGGTCATGGATGTTATTCGTCCTATTACCGCTGTGAACGGCGGCCAAATCATCATCATCTCCACTCCGAAAATCGACGGGATCTCCGGTGCCAGCTTTAAAAAGCTCTTCAACCGCGCCCTCAAGAACTGGACTCAGGGAGCTAAAACCCAATACGCCAGCCTGGTTACCGCCCGTGAATATCTGTCCGATGAGGTGCTTGAGGAGCTTCGCCAAGAAACTATTGAGAAATATGGCAATGACTTCTTCTGGCGGCAAGAATACCTGTGCGACTGGGGCCAGGTGTCCAGCGCCAGCTACTACGGATCAGCTTTGAAAATGGTGGAGAAAAAAAATCATAAGGGCTTGTTCCCTCACAACCCGTCCTATCCGGTGTTCACCTCTTGGGACTTAGGTATGAGCGATATGATGGCGATAACCTTCTTTCAATATATACAGAAGGTGCCATATATTATTGACTACTTCGAGATCAACAATACCGGCTACGGGCCGCTGGTAAGCTACATAACCCAAAAACCCTATAACTACGGCGGCCACTTCCTGCCGCATGATGCCACGGTGCGCGATTCCGATGCCATCCAAAGGCAGCAGAAGCTCCGAGATCTCGGTCTCTTAAACGTGTTCCTTCTGAAGCGCGAGGGCAAGCAGTTGGGTATCAACCGAGCTATTGAGTGGATCGCCAAGTGCTTCTTCAACGAGCCTACCACCGCCAAGCTGGTGGAGAAACTGCTGCTGTACAAAAAGAAGTTCAATCCCCACACCGGTGATTATGAAGGCCCAGAGCACAAAACAGAAAGCCACGCCGCAGATACGGTTCGTGGCATGTTCAAGGCGATAGAAGAATTTTTCAACAAAGAAACAGGGGAGTTTTTATACTCCCCTGCCAATCGAGCCGATACTTACGAGTCTGAGCTGGTGCAAACACCCGCCCAGTATCAGTATTACTAGGCTACGGTCTTGCGGTCATCGTGCTCAGGAGAAGCAAGGCGGTCTACTTGAGACTGCTCGGCTTCGGCCTTCTCACGGAGTCCGTTCTGAAAACCCTCTTCACGAGCGTTGCGGAGGTTGGTATCAGCATCCCCAGCTACGTCCTGAGTGGTAGGGCTGTTGTCAGCCGGAAGCTCATCGTGGTTAGGGCCAACGATATTCTTCTTTACACCCAGGGCATCTTCAGCTTCAGGGCCGCCGTCAAGATTTTCCGTGGTGTTCTCAGGTGCTTCGGTAGTGGTTTCGGTAACCTCTACTTCGTCGCGTGTTTCATCTTTCTTAGCCATAGCAATTATGTTATGCTTATAAACTTACTACTTTACTTTGAAACTATTTCTTCGTTTTGTCTAGCGGTTCGCTAACCTCTTCGATTTCAATATCGTCCTCTTCTTCGTCATCCTCAGTTACAGGAGCGGGTTTTTCCTTCAAGCTCTTCTTTTCGAGCTTGGCAATCTCAGCGCGGTACTCATCCTCGTAATCGGCTTCCTGGGCTACCGGAGCGTCAGCCGTGCGGGTGGTAAGGGAAATGTACTGTAGGACATCAGTGTCCCCAACCTCATCGAAAGACTTGCGGAAACGGCTGGCAATCTCAAGGATTTTCTCAGGATCGTTTTTAATCCGCTTCATCTGAATAACGACTTCAGGAGCCAATCTCCAACCAAAGTCTTGCATGTTGTTCGCGTTCGGCCCTTTATCGGATGAGTTGTAAAGCGCCGCTATAAGGGGTTCAGTCTCGGCTACCCGAATCTCCTTACTCTTGATGTTATAGAATTTGATGGCCATAGGTGTGAAATTAAGTTAGTTATTTGATTCCGTAATAAGCTCTGGTAGCCTCATCCCACTCCTTCTCATCATCGGAGAGGTTGTCGGTCTTACCATTGCCGAAAATATCGGATCGACTTGCGCGATCCTGTTTGCGCTGCAATTCTTCAGCCTGCTTTTTAGCGGCATCAGCTTCGGCCTGAGCCTTGGCAGCTTCCGCATAAGGAGCTAGGCCGGTCTTTACGAAGTCATACAGGGAAACAGGCGCGTTAAGAACCACCTTGCCGTCAGGCGACATGGTGAGCGTTTTGCTGTACTCGGCCCAGAGAGCCTTCATAGCTTCAGGCTTGGCCTTCAGCACGTCAGCAAAATCCTTCTGAAGCCGGTCAGCCTGATCCTTGAGTCCGATATTTACAGAGGTGATCCGGTTAGCTTCCTGGTCGGCATCGTTAATAACTTTTTCCAAAGCCTTCTGGTGGTAGGAGAGCCAAGCAACCGCAGCCTCTTCGGTGAAGGGCTTGCCATTGGGATTCTCAGCGTCGGCGGTGCGGGGATCGAGCAGTTTCATTACGTCGTCCACCGTGCGAATAGGGTCTCCAGAAGCGTCTTTCAGCTCAAGGGGAAGATCCTTGTAAAGGGTCTGGGCGACATCCCTTTTTACCGCGTCGAATTCCTGGGCCATTTGCCGCTGGATCTCTCTCTGCTGGGCGGTATCTGGCTGCTGGGGAGCGACGGGAGCATTGGGATCCGCCGGTTTTTCTTCGGGCTTTGCGGGATCAGCCGGCTTGTTAGGGTCAGCAGGAGCATTGGGATCAGCCGGTGCGTTGGGATCGGCAGGGGCATCGTCCTTTGGCTTCTCCTCAGCCTTAGCCAGGGCTGGGAACATGTCTTTGGCAACCTCATCCCATTCCTGAGCATCAGCGTCAGGCTGGTCTGCTGGAGGGGTCTGTGGCACTTCAGGAGCCGGAGCTGCTGGAGGCGTGACTTGTGGCTGGATTTCTTCAGGCATATTTAGTTGTTACTGTTTATAGAATTCACGCGGGAAATGGCGCTGTCCACCGCTTCTTTCACATTGGCAATAATGGAATAGGCAAGCTGCCTGGCCTCAATATCAACCAGAAGATCCTTGGCCGCTTGCTCCTTATCAGGCCGGTTCAAAACCGCGAAGGTGTTAAAGTTTTTTTCCAAATCAAACAAGTTCTGATCCAAGATTCCCTGGACAGCTTTGAGGGTAGAATAATCCTGTTCATCCTTTACGGATGACTTTGGTTCATCTGCGAAATTTGGTCGCACCGCCGAGCGGTAGCTCAAGCCATCGTCCATGAATGTGTGTTACTTTCTATCATTATTGTGCATACAAAATAGAAAGTCAAATACACACTTATCGCAAGAGATGTTGTAACGAAGTTGGGACGGTAGGAGTAGGCTGTGCTGGCTCTCCCTGTTCTTCAGGAAGCGGCTGGCCGGCTCCAGGCTGGCCAGGAACCTGCGGTTGGCCCATGGTGATTTCCTTGATGGAAGGTGCTTTTTCGCGGATCAGCATGTCGGTGATCTGGCGAATAGGCTCCATAACGCCAGGGCCGAGAGCTTGGGAATTCTGCATGAGGGTGGTAAGCAGGTCTTGGAGGTCGGCACGCTGCTTGGCTTCCATGTCATCAGGAGAAATGGAAACGTCCACATTGATTTCCCAGGTCTTGATCTTCTGGTAAAACAGTTCCCAGTCCATCGGAAATACGTTGTCAGGCCCAACCAAAGGCTGGCCCAGCAGCTTCATGGCGGCATCGTTTACGGCGGCGCTGGTCTCATCGTCAAGCACCACTTCGCCTTGGCCGGTCTGCTCGCAGAACAGGGTATCAAGGGCTACCAGAGCGTATTGGCGCAAAAAATTCTCCAGGATATTGGCGACCTGGTTGGCCTCAATTCCCATGAAGGCTTGGCCGGCAGCGACTCCAGGAGCAGTTTTACCGAAGATGGCACCCTGGGATCCGCCATTAGCCGTAAGGCTCTGGCCTCCCATGATGTTGTTGATCTGGGTGGTAAAGTAATTGGCAAACTGGGTGAAGTAGGCCAGCGACCCGTTGTCCAAAGTCTTTAGCTCCACATTGGCATTGGTATCGGTGGTTTCCCAGGTAACGCCACGGCGAAGGGGAGTAGGCCCCTGGAACATACCGCGCTTCAGGATAGGCGGGTTACTATTCAGCAGCAGCATGGAAGCTGTGTTGGCATAGTAGATGTTCATAAAGTTCTGGTTCGGGGAAGCCAGGCGCACGCGGGAAATTCCGAAAGGAGTAAGCGGGGCCGGATCAATCACCAAATACTGAACCTGCGGGTAACCCCACTTGGACCGGTTGTCGATTACGCGAAGGGGAGCCTCAGAAAGCTGAGGGCAGAAAGTTACCTTGGTGCTGCCCTTTCCAGTTTCAAGGCGGGTAACCACCTCATAGGCATTGCCCAAATCGTTTCCAGGAATCTTCTTAGGATCGGACTGCTTATACTCGCGGGCAACCGGATCGGTCTTAATAAGCTCTTCAAGCGCCCGAATATTCCAAGGGGTGTTGGGATTGTTTTTCTCAGCCTTCAGAATACGGCGGATCCTGGACTTGGTAAGATGGGCCTTTACGAAGTGGTAATCACTTTCGTTTGAGTCGGAAACGCCAGGCTCAAGCCCAACGTCCTCATAATTGAGGAGGCGCATGGTGGTGCCAAAATCCTCGTACATGGTTCCGGTGGCGACCATGAACGGCGCAAATCCATGGGTAAGAGCCTGTTCAGCTCCCATTTGCAGGGTAGCCAAAAGACCCTTTCCAAAGGTGCTTTCGTTGAAGGCGGTCTTTTTGAGAAGGAAAGTGGCGACCAGAGCCTCAATGCTGTTCTTACTTCCGTTAATCGTTACCGAAAGGACTGGAAGCTGCTTGAGGGCTTGGCGGGGAATCGAGCGAACCAGGCCGGCCATGGTGGTATCTCCCACGAAAGGAGCATTGTCCTGGCGGTTGATCGGCACTCCGTCAACCAGGTTGTCGAGATCCTGGAAATCGCGGGTAAATTGCTCGGTATAAGTTATGGACTGCCGGTAATCGTCCAGTAGGTTCACCATATTCACGCCCATCGAATCCAACGGCTGTTGGCCGCTCATCTCTTCAGTAGTAGCGCCGGCTACTGCCAGTGCTGCTGCTGCGGGATTCACTAATGTGGGGGTGAGTGGTGTGTCCATAAGGTTATTGGAGGTCAGGGCGTACTCCAAGGTTTACGCCTTCAAAACTGACCGACTTTAGTTTGTGATTATTATACCCCGAATCGGTGGTAACAAACCACTGCATTTCGTTGGTAATGTCGTCGATGTTCAAAAAGATCCGCTTGTTGATCGGAGCCACGCTGATAGCCGAGGCATCAATGGTGGGGAAGTAGGCGTAACCTGGAAGCATGTAGAAATTGGCGTACTCCCACTGCGGATCGCCCCACCCTCCAGTATAGGAAGGAACGGCTACAGGCCCCTGCACGGTTTTGCTCTTAGTTTTGAGATTTCCGCTCTGGTTGCGATAATTCACACCTACCGTAATTTTTCCGATGAAATTCAGGATATAGAAAACCCCTTGCACGGCGGCGAACCAAGCATTGTGGGCATCATCTCCAGCCGGAATGACAGGCCCTACCATTTGGGTCTCAAAAGGAACCAGCACTCCATTGATGAAATCGGCGGTGCTACTAAGGTCTGAGAGCCGGTAAGTCTGCTTGCCAATGCTCAGGTAAACGAAGGCGGACGAGTCGCTAGGGCTAACGGTGCCGATCCAGTCAGCCGCAATATCCATAGTATACCAAGCCCCTTTGCCCTCGATTCCAGGGTTGTTGGTATCAAGAATCAAAATCTGGCGGGGAGTGTCGAATCCGTAGGAAGGAACCAGCCACATGAACTTGTTATTCCAACCGGTACCGATTACGCGCGGCATTGCCGAAACCTTGATGGTGTCCACATAATCGTCAATCGGAGCCGAGATATTGGTTATGGAAAGCACGTTCTGGACGCTCGGCTGAGTTTCCATGGTTACGAACCCATCAGTCGAAAGGAATTTCAGGCCGCCATTATAGTTGATGGCAGAGTTAGGCGCGGCAACTCCGGCAGCCCCGTAGTGCTGCTCGGTTACTCCCCAAACAGTAAAGCTGGAATCACCGTAATTGATGGTCTGCTGGGCGAGCACGGCCTGTTTGGACAAGCCCTCGGTGTTGGAATAAAGGATGGTAAGCGCAGGAGTACCGTTTCCCTGGCGGAATCCGATAATAGCGCTTGGGTAGAAGTTGGTGCCCTTTTCAGGCTCGGCCTTATAGCCTCCATGGGAAATGGAGAAATCCAAAGCGTACTGGCCGCCTCCACCGATCCAAATGGCGTAGGGATTGTCCTGATCCCCATAAAGGATCGGGTTGCCCTCGATAACGATTCCCTGGTCAACCCTGGGGCCGTCAGTGCTGTTGGCGGTAGGAGCAACCGTACTGAGGTTAATGGAAAGGGTACCGTCATCTATGAAGGTCTGGGTATTTACGTCCAGCTGGGCAGCCAGAAGAAGCATGTCGCTAGCTTGGGGGGTACCGGAAGTTGCAGCAAGGGCAATGTAGACATTCCAAAACTGCGCTCCAGGAGGGGCGGTCTCACCACGGGTCAGGGTAACGTAGCCGGCAGGGGAAAGGGTAGACCAGTCATCACGACTGCGGAGAACCTGTTGGGTCTTGATCGGAGAAAGCTGGGTTTCGCCAACCGCTCCAGAATAAGAGTAAGCGTAATAGACGTTGTAGGAGGTACCGGTCAGGTTGGTGGCGGCGCTGCTCGGAGTGGCTACAGGGTTGGTTACCGCAGTATATTTGGTGATTGGAAAGCCTGGAGTGCTCAGGGTAACATACGCCAGCTTATCGCCGTTTTTCCCATTGATAATGAGAATTTTGTCCAGTACCCGCAAAAACTTACACATACCGGTTCCGGTAGTGGTGAAGGTGTTGGATCCGCCGCAAGCAGTCCAGCCGGTATCACCTGACTGGCAGAACTTGATCTGGCCGTTATCGGCGGTGAAGTAATAGTTGAGTCCGTTCCAATAAACTGGAAACTTCTGGTAGGCGGTACCTACGGTGTCAGGAAGGAATTTGGTCAATCGGCGGCGAGGCGTAGGATAGCCACGGTTGTCGATCTCAATGTTTTTTACCGCAGTAAGGGCATTTTTAGGAGCGACCTCTTCCCCGCCAAGAAACAAGCCCGCATCGAATTTCAGCAAGTCGATGGAGCTTATCTTCTGCTCAGGTACTTTGAGTGGTCGTCCGATCATATTAGAATCCTACTCCTGTTACGAAGCCCCAGTCCTCACGATCCGTTACATCAGCCGAAGCCGTGGAGCTGTTAAGAAGGATGGCTTGGGTAAGAAGGTCGTTGTACTTCTGTACGAAGCTGGGGCTGAGACCTCCCTTAATAATGTCTGGAAGCGAAGAATTTTTAGCGACTCCCAAAACCAGCAGTTGCTTGGGCTTTACCACCGCAAGCACGCTGTCATCGGTTCCGTCAGTAGCTACGCGGGTAAGAGAGGTCGCCACGTCGCCATAAATGGTTCCGCCGGCTTCCTGGGAAGTAAGGGCCTGGTTGAAAATAAGGGTGCCGCCGGTCTGGGCCACCTGCTTGGTAGTGCTGTTGGTGTCGATCTGATTGGCATTTACCACGTTCCAGGTAGAAATGGTCTTGCCGCCAACCACGATGTAGACTGGCCGCTTAGGGCTGGCTACCAACCTTAGAACAGCAGCGGGAAGGGTGAGGGTGGAAGCTCCCAGAACTGCGGTTCCCAGGTTGTAATTGTTCGTCCGCATGAAGTTGAAAATGACTGGCCGCCCAAAAGCGTCAGTTACATTCTCAAGCTCATCAAGGTACTGGTTGATCCAATCGACTACCTGCGAGATGTAGGTCTGGCCGTCGGTACTCGTAATATCGTCAAAGTAGCGGTTCTTAACCGCCAGGTATACGCTTTGAGCAAAATTAGTGAGTGTTGTTGAGTAGGCCATATGATTGAATTATACCACTACGATACGGAAATTTTACGTTTTTTAAGATCCTGGGCTTTTATCAGGGGAATAGTAGTAATATCCTGAGTACCCGTAGACTGTCCCTGAGCCAGTTTCCCAAGGCTTACCTTGTCCAGCTTAACGATGTCACCGATCTTATTGGTGGAAGCCTTTGTTCTGCCACCACCAGATCCGCTGCCCTTTTTCGCCTTCTTAGGGGAGTAAAAGTGCTCGGCCTGGTCATTGGTGTTCCGGCTGACTTTCCCATCGGTAAGCCAGGTATCAATATCCCAGAGCTTCTGGTACATCTCAGGATTGTAGGTATCGCTCTTCGGATCGCCCAAAGCACGCCACTCGGCCAGACTGGTCTTGTGGTACTGGTCAACCAGATCATAAGGAACATTCTTTTCCTTATAGATTTCGCCGCGCTTGATTTGGGTATCGTACTGCTTCAGCTCCTTTTCGGTGGTAGTAGGATCAGCCGCTTGCTGGGCACGCTTCAATTTGAGGGCTGCTAGGTTCATATCGTAATTTCCGTCCTCAAGGTAGCGGGTGTCCTCAGTAGCGGTAACGCCACGGGTCAGACCGGAAACCAGCTTATCCATATCTTTGCTGGAAACTTTTTCGCCCTTACCGATTTTGTCATAAATAGTCTGCTCGTCCTTGGCCAAAATGCCACGGAAAGCGGGAGTAAATACGCCGGTATCGTTGATGGTCTTGATTTTGTCGGAAACCAGCTTCTCCTCATCGGAAAGCTCTGCCTGGCGCTTTTCACCGTCCTTGGTGGCATTTTTCCCATAAGTCTGCACGCCAACCCCGAAGAAGGCGGGCACGTTTTCCGCTATAGAAAGAGGCAGGTTGCCAGTATCGGCATAGGTGTCAGCGATTCCGGTTGGAGCGAGAGGCGCAAACATCTTCGCACCCTCAACCAGGGGATTCAAAGGATCCCCAAACTTGGTAATCAGATTGCCGTCTTTGTCGTGGCCGCTCTGGGCAAGCTCGGCTGCATATCCTAGAAGAGGGTTGAGCTTGTTGGTGATAGCATCGACTACCACATCAAACCTGGAAGGAGCACCATACCCGTCGCCAAGGGTGGCAAGCTCTCCGGTTTCGGAACTTACCTTCTGGCCGGTAGCAAGGCGGGCCAACAGCACAATATTCTGCTGCAATCCTCCCAAAACGTCATAGCGGGTATTGTCGATACGGAGCTTCAGGAAGTCGGAACTACGGGGATCCAGGTCAACCGAAGCGTCTTTTCCAGCAGCCGTAGCGGTAGCGAGGCCAAGGGTAAGTGCGGTAGTGGCGGTTCCCAGGAAAGACCCCATATACTGAAGGGCGCGGTTTCTAGCTACAGGAGCCAGGCTTGCGTAATAAACAGGATTCAACATGCTCAATCGGCTTGCCCAAAGACGCGGAGCGAACAAGGTAGAAGAAAGGGTGGTCATATTGCGCTCAGTCCAGCCGCCTGGCCGTCCGCCGGATCCGGTAAAGGTGTTGATTACGTTACCCATATCCAGCAAATCCTTGTCAGACATTTTAGAAAGGGCCTCATCAACGCCGCCGATAGAATCCAGCCATTGCTTCGCAATATTGTAGCGGAGCTTGGTAAGGCCGCCTGTGTAAGCTCGGTCAGAAGCAGCGACACCTTTTCCATAAAGCGGGATCTTCTCAAGTAGGCCGGCAGAATTTACCAGCTCCTCATGGTCTCCAAGAACGGCGGGAAGGCGAACCCGCATCTTTTGGGTGATGGTAGAGAAACCATCGTCCTCAATAATATCGCCCATGGCCTTCTTAAAGTAATCGGTGTCAAAGGCATACTTAACCGATTCCACGTTAGCATTTGCCCATTCAGGCAGGTTTCGAGCCGCAACCGGCCCGCCTTGGCGAAGTCCCATTGAGAAGTCCAAGGTAGTCATTGCGGTGCGGGGAATACCCATAACCTCAACCAATTTCTCACGCCAGCTGGAAGGAGCTGAAGAAACGGCCTCCTCAACAGCTTTGGCCAATTCTTCCCCGTCCTCTCCGAAAAACTTGCGGATGGCCAAAACGTCGCTCTGGGTAGGCTTTTCATCAACCGCTCCCCAAATCTTGCGAAGTGCCTGTTGAACCTGAAGTTTCTCGAAAGGTCGGGCCTCGGACTGCTGCACGGTATTGAGCAGGTCGGTTTGGGTGGCCTCATCCAGGGCAATAGGGTTGAACCCTGATTTGTCATAGGATCCGGCCAGCGCCTTCATCTTAGCTCTGACACCAGCTTCACCACCTCCGGCAGCCTCGTAAGCGGCATCACCAGCTGCGATACGCTGGGATCGGTCTACCGTTCTGAGCTGCTGAACCTCGTTATAGCTCTGCTCCGCTTCTTTGGTAGCGGTCAAAAGTTTCTTAACTGGGCTGGGAGACTGCTCAACCGGTGGGACAACACCTGGTTCAGGAGGGACAATATTGCCTTTCGGTGGGACAGGAGCGCCTTCCACTGGGACGGCATCGGGGGAAACTGGGACAGTTTTGGCAGCGGCAGTTTCCTGCATGGCAGGTACCAGGCTTCGCATACCTTCCTTATAATCACCCTCTGGAAGCGCATCGAAGGCAGCCTTGATCTCGTCAGGCTTGCCAGATTTCATGGCGTTGTCGAAAGAATCCTCAAGCGGGGTGCGTCGGGAAGCCACTACAGCGGCGGCATCTTCAGGAGCAGCAGCAGCCTTTAATGGCTGCCAGGTTCCATCAGCAGCCTGTTTTTCAATCCAAGAAGGATCAACCTTTCCATTGAACACGGTCTCACCAGTCGGACGCTGCACCAGATTTTTAACCTGGTCCTTGGGTACGTTTACGCGAAGAAGCTGGCCGCCTTCACCTTCGGCATAAACTTTGCCCACAGTTTCTTCAGGGAAGCCGAATACGTTGCCTTTGGTACCCATGCCGCCGCCAGAATTCGCACCGCTTCCGATAAGTCCCTGGTTGGCAATGTCGTCAATATTTCCGGTAGTGGAGTGATAGAACACCTTGCCAGGCTCATCAGCTACGGCAGTAGCAGCTGGCAGCGAAGGAGCGGTGTTGGCCTTCATCAAGGAAGGGCCGGTAAGGTCATTGATACTGCGGTTGGCAGCAGGAGGCGTAATGGCTTCCTGGATAGCGTCAGGAGCGTGCATAGCCTGTACATCCTCTGGACTGAGCACCTTGGGTGTCAGATCCTTCAAAGTACGCTGCCCAGGGATAGCGTCAATCATTTCAGCCTTGCGAAGCTGGGAAGCGGCAAGCTCGGCATCAGCTTTGCGCTGGAAGGCGGGAGTTTCCAAAATGGCATCCTCGACGGTCTTATCGCCATAGGGATTATTCAAGGCACCGGCATTGGGATTCTCTGGCCGTGGAGTCAGCTTCGCAACAGGAGCATTTGGAACGGCATCAGGATCCATGACAGCGCGGGCACCAGAGCTGGCTTCAGCACCGGCGGAATTTCCGCCCCGTCCGGTAAGTGCTCCCCATGCTTTTCCAAGACCAGAAGCAGCCAAAGACAAAAGACCACCGGCAGCAGCGCCAGTTCCAATGGATTCGGCATAGCTCCCAACATCGGTCTTATTGTTTTGCGCGGCGCTCTCAGCTCCGTAAATACCGCCGATCAGGGCATTTTTACCAGCGGTTCCAAGAACCGTAGCTTCAGCGGGAGCTTGCAAGGCAGCGGAAGCCGGCTTCAGAGATCCGGCTGTAAGAACGTCGGTAAGAATTCCAGCGGCATTTCCAGCCACCTGAAGAGGAGTATCGTTAAAGCCCTGGATCTCGTTGGGATCCATAGTAACGGGCTTCGTATTAAGCAGATCCCGAAGATGAGCCTTCTTAACCGGATCGGTGGTTTTACGCATGGCAGCCAGGATATTGGCATCCTGGGCATCGTTCATCTGTCGGGCGTGCTCATTTACGCCGGCTACGGTCTCTTCGTAAGGAATTACCTGGGCACCAAAGAGCTTCCCATCGTAAGCGATAGGAGCGGCAATCTCGTGGGCAAAGCCCTCGGTTCCGTTAAGAATGGTGCTCCCAACCTTCAGTGCGGCCTCGCCTGGATGGGCAACAGCAAACTTGGCCTGGTTTTCTATCCAGTTTCCAGCCTTCTGCAAGAGACCTGGTTCAGGCTCGGTGTTCTGCGAAGGAGCGGCACCGATGACAGGGATTTGATTTTGGGTATTGAGAATGGGCTGCTGCACCGGCTGGGGAGCCTGGGCCTTTACCAGCTGCACCGGACTTACATTGCGAACACTCTGGGCATCCTGAAAAGGCGCTATCGAGGTAGGCGCTGACTGTACTTGCAATGCGGGTGCGGGAGTGCTGGAGACAGGAATAGGCGCAGGGGCAACAGCTAACGGCTGTGCTTGCTCATCTTCCTTCTTCCCGAACAACCGACCTAATAGGTTGGTTAGGAAGTTCATATGGAATGTTAATCTCCGCTCTGGTCAATTTGAACAGCCTTCTGCAAAAACTCAGGAGCCACGGTGGTTTGGATCCGTCGGCCACGCATGGTCGGTTGCAAATCTCGTCCGTAAGAAGCGGGTTGAAGGTTAGGGCCGAACTGGGCCGGCTGGAGCATCTGGGCGATATTCAGGGGTTGTGGCTGTACGCCGTTTCCAGCTCCAGAAAGGCTTACTGGAACTACGTTAGGCCGAGCCACCCCAATCGAGGCGGTGCTTGGAAGGCTCATCGGATTGGCGGCATTTTGTACTGGAACAGGGCCAGAAGCCGGCTGGATATTCTCAGTCAACCCACCGTTCTGCTGGAGGGCTGGATGAGGGGTGGCTGGCTGAAGTTGCTCGCCTCCGAACAATCGGTGGAAAAGATTATTTAGGAATTCCATATTAAGCGTCCCTTCGTTTAGTAGGCGCAATGTAGGCGGTAAGACCTGGGAGTCCGCTGATTCCGCTTACAGGAGCCGAATTGATAGAAGTTCCACCGCTCAGGTAGTCCGCAAGGCTAGGGGCAACATAGTTGGCACCCTGGTAAGTAGGCCCGCTGGTAGGAACGATGTTGGTAGCGATTTCTGGGAACAGGGCGGCGAGCAGATCGGAATACTGCTTGGCTTTGTCGGCCTGTTGCATGTCAGCGTAATCATTGCTGAGGTTTCCGTAGATGGTCTGCTGCTTCTGGGCCACGTCAGAACGAATACCGCGCTGTGCGTCCTCAGCTGCACGGGCAGCCTCGTCACGGCGGATCTGGTCGGCATCTCGGAATTTCTTGATTCCGGTATCAAGGCCGGACTGGTTGGTAGCGTAAATATCGTTGGCACCGGCAATATCGGAATTGGCACCACCCTGGACAGCTCGGTTGGCAAGGTCAATTCCAGATCCGTTCAAAGCTCCTAGAGAAGAAAGTACGCCGAACAAACCTTGGCGGCCTTGGGCTGCGTTAAGAAGGGAAGTCTGGACACCCTTCAGATAACCTTGCTTGTTGCTCACGCTCTGGTCGCCATAGGCGGACTCATTGCCGGCAGCTTCAGTACCGTAACGGCCAAGCAGTCCCGAAAGGGCGTTCTGGACAGAAGAAAGCCCGCTACTGAGCAGGGTCTTTGTAGCGTCCAAAGCCGACATATTCTGGTTGATGTCGTTGGTGCGATCAGGAATTACTGGGGCAGGAGCGGGAGCTGGAGCCGGTGCGGGAGAAGGAGAAACAGTCGGAGTCGGAGTGGCAGTAACCTTGGGAGCCGTGCTGATCGTATTGGTAGGAGAAAGCACGCTGATTCCGGCGGCTGGCTGCAACTGCTGGGTCGAAATAGTATTTTGCAGAGTAGGGCTAGAACCCTGGATGGTTGGGCTGGATCCTTGCAGAGTGGTAGCCGAACCCTGAAGGTTGTTGCTTCCCGTCTGAAGCACCCCATTTATATAGACGTTCCCTGTAGCAGGGTCGGTACCATTGTAAGGAATTGCCATAGAGTTGATTTAATAGGTGTATGCAATAAGTATAATACTTCCCACATTGTAACACAAATCATTCAATGATAATCTAGTGGCAAGGGGTTTGATCGAGGCAAATAAAAAACGCCTGTCGCGGTTTTTACCGCACTTACCCCTACCCTTTTTAAAGGCCCCTCTATCTCCGAGGCGGCCTTTTCCTTTATACTGGGGCCAAACAAACCTAATGGAAAATTACTACTGTCAACAGCGCGGGAAAATCTGCTATGCCACCGCCGCAGAAGCGGGCAAGGCATATAAAAAATCCAAGCGGTACGGCCTGGATATTTTTCGCTGTTCGGACTGCGGGCACTTCCATCTGGGCCGGCGGAAATTCCGATCCGGCAAATACCAATACAAGGAAAGGCGGCGGCTAAAGTTTTATCCCCTCGGAGAGGAGGTAATCTAAAACGTCCTGGGTAGACCTGGCCACGCACGCGAAGTGGCCCCCCTCAAGCCGCTCTTTTCCCCACAATTTCTGCATCATGCTCGACTGGCCGGTGGGGGTCTTTACCTCCACATACACGCAGATCGGGACGATCCTGTAATTGAGGTCGGGAAAAGTTACCGGTATCGACATGATGAGGTCGTAATGCCCTACAGGAGCACCATACACGCCAGGATTAACCTTGGTTACGGTTGCGCCTTTGGCCTCGAAGTCTTTTTTTATCTTTCGCTGGATTGTCTGCTCGCTCATCCCAAAACTCCTTTCTCACCTGTTCCGGTGATTCCTTTATAAAGATCTCCTCATGCCATATGAACAGTCCGGTGCCTCGGCAGCTCAGGCAAAGCGCCGTGGTCTGGTTGTGCTTCCCCTGGCCTTTGCACGCGCTACATACTTTTCGCCGCTCCAATATCTCGATCATTCCCCCTCCTCTTTAGTAATGGTAGTGACCGCCCTGACCTTGCTTTCTATTACGATCTCAACGGTTTCCACCAGCTTATAAACTTTCATAACGGTTTGGCCGAAAGGCCCCTCTTCCCGAATCTCCCACTTGCCGCTTTCCAGATCTGACATCTGGATCCCGTGCCGCTTCATCAGTTCCATTTTTTCCTTGAACCTCGCCTCTCGGTCAGCCAGCCGAGACTTTTCCATCATCTCCTTAAATGCTCCCATCTTGACCTCCTTCGATAATAGTTACTGGAGCGTTTTTCTTGGTCGGATCCAAACGCTCTCCCCACATCCTGCTCATCTGGGGAACCTCGACCTGGTAAATCCCCTTCTCGTTTTTGACCGCGCCAGCGGGAGCCACGGTTGACCACATGGTCAGGTACATATCCTGGCCCACCACCCTAAAGGTCTCCACCAGCTTTCCATCCAACTGGTCAAACACCTCATCCAAAGCCTTCATATTCCGCTTCTGGGCCATATTGAGGAGTCGGGCCGCAACCACCGAGCTAACCTTTACGGTTTCTTCGGGCGCTCTGCCCTCGTTACGGTGAAACCGCTCCCACTGCTCCTGGCACTCGATAATTTTCCCTGGCAAGGTGCGGGCTTGGCCGGCCATCTTCTGCATGGTCTCGCGGAAAGATTGGGTCGGCAGCTCTTCGGCCATATCCTCTTCGATCTCTACCACCTGCATCTCCGGCTTTTTTTCTCCCTCTTCAAGGCTCGGCTCAACCTCCTTGGCAAACGGGTAGATCTGGTAAACCTTCGGCATCTTTACCTGGACAGGGGTTTCGACCTTGCCGTCCAACCTGGAAATCGCGGTAGTAATCGCGGGCAGGTTTTCCATTGCGGCGGCCCGAACCATGGCGAATACGATTGACTGGCGGGTGGTAAAGCTCTCGTCTTTTTCCGCCTTCAAAAACTGGTACCAGTCCCAGCCTGAAACCTCCTTCAAGAAGAGGGCGAGTTGTCGCTTATTATCGTCCATATTACCAATCCGCTAGTGACTGCTGGCTTTCCTTTTGCTCTTCCGGCTCATCCTTTTCAGGAGTGAAACCTGGCGCGGTGAAAAATCCGCGACGGCTCATCCCCTTTTCTACCATATCCTTCGGAGCCACGGTCTTAATCATGTACCGCTTGGTGATGAACCCGCCCTCGTCCTGGGCGCTGCGGCGCTCGAACCCTACCGACTGGATAGCTCGGCGCATATTGCTCATCCCCAAAGGAACGTAGCCCTGGTCGGCGCACCAGTTCTCATAATCAACCCGAACGGACTGGAAATTATCGAAAGCCACGATTCCATCCTCCAGGAGCGACTTCGCGTAATCTTCCGCGTTGTTGGCCTCCCCATCGTAATCGGCTTTGGCGTGCTCGGTGATCGCGGAAAACTTGTAGCGGTACTGCCGCTCCTTCAATTCCTTGGCGACCCGCATCATCTCAGCGATCAGCTGGCCAAGCACTTCGGGCGTGAAGGTCTTTTCCTCGAACATGGGATCAGCCTCGAAACGCGCCCTGAAAGGGATGATGAAGGTTCGGCGGCGGGCGGAAAAACCCTTGTCGTTGAATACCGGCACCTGGTTCGCGGAGAAAATATGGTGCATGTTCCCACGGATGGTGATCGCATCCTGGCTGTGGAACTTATGGACTTGAAAATCCTCGTGGGTACCGATGCTCTTATAGATCTGGGTATCGTCCACCTTTCCTTCGCTCGACTCCTTTACCACGTTGGCAAGGTATCCGTTCAGCATCGGAGTATCGCGCCCGTCAGTCAGCCCCTTTACCGTGAGGCTGGCAAGCTGCCCTGGGAAAATCCGGTAGAGCGCGTCCATCAGCGAGCTTTTTCCATTGGCACCGTCGCCCACCCACCAGAAAACCCCATACGGCTTCTTGTCCATGATGAGCGGAGCCATGCTCTGCAAAATATCCTCGTACACGCCTGGATCCCCCTTGGCCGCGCCCAATAAAAAATCGACTTGGCAGTTCTGCTTGGCCGGCTGGTAGGGACTGCGCCACACCACGTTCTGAGCCTCCACTTCCTCGGTGAATTCCAACTTTCTTCCGTCCCAGACCTGGTTTCCGAATAGGAAATAGTGCCCGAACTTTGAAACGTCGGGAGCTATATTGATGACGTAGGCATAGACATCGGCGGCGGCGCTGCGGCTGATTCCCCCGATCATCCCATACAGAATCCCCTCGAAGCGATCCTTGCTCAGGCGCTCGTAATGGGGAAACGGATCCTCCACCAGAATAAGCGGGCGGCCATAGAACCTGACTACCGTATGGTTATTGAAAACCTGGATGGCGCGTGAGGTGATTACCGACATGTTGGCCACCTCGTCCTGCATGGCGCGAGCCTCTTCCAAGCTTTTCGGCTGGACGGTGATCTGCTTAGGCATCGAACCCCCTCCCCTTCTTCTCTTCCTCAAGAACCCAGACCATTACGTCGTGGGTAAGCTCGGCTGGAGGCGGCACCTTTCCGCCCTCCCAGTTGTAGACCGTCTGGCGGGTAACCTTGTACAGCTCCGCGAACTTTATCGCGCTGAGGCCGAGGTACTGCCGGAAGTCCCTCACGAGGTAGGGCCAGTCGGGTATTTTTTGGATTTCTTCGGTTTGCATAGAACCATTATCCGGCTGGGCGGAGGGTATGTCAAGGACTATTAAACACTGTGTTACAATGTAATAACAGGTGTGGCAATTCGTATAAACGCCCTCTAAATTCGGAGAAACAAGCTCTGGAACAGAAAAAGACCCAGGGTCGATTCCGGGTCTTTTTCAGTGGGGCAAAGGAGGGTGGGCGGCTAACCCAGATCCACTTTACTTCTTTACGGAGGTGACGGTCAAGTTGGCAGGGGTGCCGGTGATCTTGACGTAGAATCCGCCAGGAACCTCGAAGTTAATCAGGCCGACAGCGGCGCTGTTGTTGCTGAGGGTGGTAAGGCTGGAAGCGGAAGGCCCCATCTCGATCTTCAGCGAAGCGGAAGTGTTGACGGCGATATACAGCTCGCATCCGAGTCCGCTAGCGGGCTGGAAGGCGGTACCTGAAACTACGGTCTCGACTACTGCGGCGCGGGAACCGGCTGCGGTGGATCCGCCGGTAACGGCAGCAGCGTCTACTTTGCCCCGTGCGATTGCGTCATCTTGGGTGGTGGTGTTTGCCATGGGTATAGCTTAATGATATATAAGTTTGCTGAAACCATTGTATCACATTGTTATACGAACAAGTCAAATGGTTGGATTGCCGAACATAAGCCGAACAACGGTTTTGGGGAAAAAAATTGTGGGATCGGATGTACCACCTATATACGAACGCGCCAAATAGCACCCCCCCCTGCCACCCCACCCCCACCCCCTCCCTTCCGTTCAAGTGCCGGCCTCTTTTTTCCCCCGCCACTATGTACGGTGTCTGTTCGCTTGACATATATATGCGCGGTATGCTAACGCGCGGGCGTTCAATTATTAAGCGCCGATGCTTTAAAAACCTAGACACTTTACCTGTCTAGTTTCCATGTTCGGTTTTTACCGCCCAAGGATCCCAAATAACTAGACACTTTCAATAGACAGTTTTGAATTTTGCTTACAGAGTAACTAGACACTTTCAACGATTTTTCTATTTTACCGTATTTTTATAATGTTGCTTTTTAAATATCTAATAAAGATTGAATAACTGTCTAAAGTGTCTAACTGTCTAGCTGGATGTTCGGTGTTTGCTACGTCACCCAACCGCCCAAATATTCAAATTGTAGTTGCCTAGACCTTATTTTGTGTTACATTAGTTATGACAATGTATAACGATGCTTGACAAAATGTAACACAATGTTATACAATGGATACGTTGAGGAAGGGCACAGGCCGCCAACCCCAATATATACAGGGGACAAAACCGGCGGCCACCCACTCACCACCATTTAACAAACCGGCTACATATACGCGCTGTCTCCTGACAGTCTCCCTATGCTCTCTACTAAGGCAAGGCTCTAAACAATAATGCCCTTGCCAGATAAAGCGGACGGGGTGAGCACAGTTCAAGACGGCGGGTATATGTAGCCATAACTCAAAAGCAATATATGGAAAACCGACGGTCTAGGATCTTGAAGGCACGCCGCCGCGCTACGCTTGCGGCAATCCTGAAAGGGTGTGTACTGGTAGCTCTGTTCGCGATGGTGCTACGCGAGGCGGGGCACGCTTTGGACAGGGGGCTTGACCGGCGGGGAATTCCCGACTGTGGCCAGTATTGCGGGACGTATAACAGGTAATTAACCAATTAAGGAAAGGGCAATATATATGAAAACGCGAGATTTTATCACAAAGGCAATCGAGGGATCTACCAAATCCCGCTCGTGCTCTAGCGTCTTTAGCGAGGGAAACGGAACCGAAAAGGCCGCCGTTTACTCCTACGGCTACCATTACCCCCTTATATTCAAGGTGGGCGGGAAGCTAGTCCGAAACGTGAGCGGTTACAGCCCAAGCACTGGCCGGCACATTCTCTGGTCTCGTGATCTTGAGGCCATCGACATTCACGCGGGCGGCAATTTCCGCCTGAGCTATGACGACGCGCAAAATATGGTCGAGTTGCAGAACGCGCAACAGTATTACATCAGGGAACTACGCGCCAAGATGGACGGCAAAAAGCGCAAGGACACGGCTATTTTCCGCGATCTTGAAAACCAATTGCACTACGCAATTGAGCAGTTGAACGCCCTACAAGCCTAATATACCCCTATGAAACAATCTTTTTACTTGGGAAAGCTGGAAGGCGAGCACATATATTTAGAGGGTTTTGAGTGGGCTTGCGAGTGGTACTGGTCTGGCGGTTATATTGAAGGCTACGCCAAAAAGTCCCCCACTGAGCGGAACTGGCAATCTCACCAGCACTTTGACGGCCTGTTTCTGAAGGGACAGGGAGGGATTGACCGACTGTTACAGCTGGAAGATTGCCCCTATGACCAAAAAACCCTCTGGCTGTTGCTGGATCTGATGAAACAGTTTTACGCCTTGAGGGATGCGGCGGAAGTCTACCAATACGGCGGCCATATGTGCTCTGAGGCGGTAGGGGTTCCCCACGTTTTCAAGCCCAACGCAATGAGTCGGGCGCTTAACAATGACATTGAGGTTCACATAATCCCGCAAGTGGTCGAATTGCTAGGGGGTGCCCAATGATCCGACTAGATGAAGAATGGAAGTTTCCAGCCGACCAGGTAAATGGCGACGTGATAGCTGAGGTAGGCCGCAAGGCTTTCCACAGCTCAGGGATTAGCGCGGTAACGGGACATAACAAATTTTTCCAGGGCTATATATGCGTTCTGGAAAAGAGTCCTGGCCACCTGACAACCTATTTTTACCGCCACTACCCCAAGGCGCGGAAGTTCCACGGGATATTTCCCACAAACCTATTTTAAAAACCAAAAGAAATAAATAATCACAATCACCATGAACAATCCAATTTTGAAGCTCAAGCCTATGGCAAATAAGAAAGCAATCCTAAAATTGCTACTCAAACTATCGTTTTTCTCCTTCGGGATTTACGGGATGGTATGCGGCTATAACAATTTTACCGCCTACTCAGTCCGTACTTACCACAGCTTTATTACCAACCAGGCCGAAAAGATGGGAGTCGTAAAGACTGAGGCGCAAATCCACTATGTAGTGGATCCAGTACAGGCCGCCGGTATCGTAAAGGACGCGGCTCAGGAAGGGGCGGCCAAGGGTGCAGACCAATCCATTAAGGCCAACTTGGGAAAATAGGGCGGGGAACTTCCTTTGAAAAAGCCCTGATACTGGCCAAGATCAAGGCTGAGTTCCCTGGAAACTATGGCCAGATGACAGCTATTTTCACTTGCGAATCAGGTATAAACCCGAAAGCGGTTGGCGATAAGTCACTGCAATATGTCCAGAACGGGATCACCTACGGCGCAAGCTACGGTATCGCTCAGATCAGGTATTTACCTGGCCGGCCAGATCCAGAATGGCTATTGAACCCTACCAACAATTTGGAATACGCCCGCCAGCTCTACGAGAGAAGCGGGGTGAATCCCTGGACGTGCAGCCGCAAGGGTGTGGCCGCCAATCCAGGAAACGCTAACTAACCTAACTCTATATATGAACTATTACCTTTTGACCTTCTGCATCTTTGACGGGGGGCACGAGCATTACACCTACATAACCACTCAGGCGGAGAATGAGGAGGCGGCCACCAAAAAGGCGCTTACCCAAGAGCATGAGGACGAAATGCCAGAGGGCGAGGATCCAGAGCTTACCATGTTTGATTATGGCGACGGTGAGACCATCTGCAAGTTCAAGTATGCCAAGGAAATTACCAAGGCGCAGATGGAAGCCCTGGACGATACTGGCGTTGCTAATTTTTACCTACTTTAATACCGGCTCTGGGAGGGGCTAGCCAAACTATTTTCAATTATCATTTATGAAAATCCTTTCAACCACCGATTACAAGATCTTCAAATCCGTAAAGGGCAACCGCAAGGTAAATGCCCGCCACGTCGAGCGATTGACGGCTTCAGTAGCCGATAACAATATGCTTGAAACCAACCCGATCATTGTCAATGACAAGATGGAGATTATCGACGGCCAGCACCGTTTGGCTGCCGCCTCTGCCCTTGCGGTACCTATCTTCTATGTGATATTGCCGCTTGCCGATCTGGGACAGGTTCAGCTTATGAACGCCAATATGAAGCCCTGGTCAATGGAAGATTACCTTGACTCTTATATCTCAATGGGCAATGCCCACTATAAGAAGCTCAGGGAATTTACCAGCACCTACGATCTGCCTATCACGGTAGGGGCTAACCTTCTTTACGGGGAAGTTCGATCACTGGGAAACCGCACCGCCATTACTCACCTGTTCAAGACCGGAGAGTTTGAGGTGCGCGACGAAAAGGGTGCCAAATTCACCGCCGACTATATAACAGCCGTTCGGGAATACTTTGAGCCGGCTGCCCGCCGACACCGCGATCTGTTCTACGCTATCCAAGCCCTGATCCGCAAGGATATTCCAGAGGCAATGGTAGTTTCCAAGTTGAAGGCCGCCGGAGAAGTGCAGCCGCGCAAGTCCAGTACCAGGGATTACCTTCGCATCTTCGAGGACGTTTTGAATAAGAACGCCAAGGCCGGCCACTCGCTTCGACTGTACTAGCCATGGAAAAGAAGCCACGGCAACCAAAACCTGAGCTTCCGAAATTCTGTATGCTCTGCGGCCAGCAGTTCGAGAGCCTGGTGGAGCATGTGAAGAGCGCCCACCCGCAGTATTATCAACCTAGACCCAATAAGAAGAAGGAGGCTGGAAAATGAACGATCCTATTGAACCAAATTTTTGGGATGATCGCACCACACCTGATGCTTACGGGGCTACTGAGTCTGCCATTGATATGGCAAAGCGCCATGAGCGGATGCTGTTCAAGCAATATGCCCGCAAGGTTGAGGAACAATATCAGATGGGCGGATTGTCTGACGGCCTGTATGAGGATTACGCTTGGGACATTTATCAGATGATGAAGGGAATTAAGCCGCTCACTACCAACCCTTCTTTATATGGAATCAATGTCGTGGTGAATGAGTACCTGCCGCCAAACACCATAATGATGGGCAAGAGTTTATACGATAGCTTGAAAGGAGAGTAATGCAGCTTTATCAGTTCCAAACCGAATACTTGAAAGGCTTGCCCAGCAAGTTCATCTTCAGTGCCGATACTGGGACTGGTAAGACCATTCTCAGCCTGGCTCACTACGCCCAGAAAACAGCCCACCTGGAGGGCGACGCGGTAATATACCCGAAACGGTTGCTGATTATAGCTCCTGCGGCCAAGATCCGAACCGGTGACTGGGAGCGGCACGTCGCTGAATTCTTTGGAAGCGATATGCCCCAGGTGGATTACTACTCTTACGAGAAATTTACCCGCAACCCTACCCGTAAGGAGGTTGGCAAGAAGGCAATCTGGAAAGAGTGGTGTGAGCTGCCAACCGGATCCTTCGCGGTGATAGCTGACGAGGCGCACAAGCTGGCCAATCCCCAAAGCGGTATCGGCAAGGCGATGTTCCAGGTAGCCCAGCGATCAGGATTTTTCGTGGGACTTACGGCCACTCCCCTGCCAAACGGCTGGATCAGCGCGGCCAACTATTTCAAGATCTTCGGCTTCACTCCTAACGTGACCACCTTCAAGCGGCGGTACTGTAATATCCAGACTTATAAAGGGTTCCCTGAAATCGTCGGGTATTACAATGAGGATGAGCTGAAGAGGCTCTGGAACAGCATATCCAAACCGCTTCGCAAGGAGGACGCAATCGACCTGCCGGATATTGTAACGGTGGCGGTTGAGATCCCTACCGCCAAGCAGTACCCAGAGGTTCGCAAGACCCGCATGTTCAATGAGAAATTGCTGGACAATCCGAGCGCTTACCTGCACGGCCTGAGACAAGCCACCGTGGAAAGCAAGATCCCCTGGCTTGATGAGTTCGTGGAAGGGGTGAGCAGCAATATCGTGATTTTCTACAATTATGTCTGCGAGCGGGAAGCGATACTGCAAATGCTTCAGAAAAACCATAAGGGGCGCACGGTATTTCGGGTGGACGGCGCAGTCCATGAGCTGCCAAAGCCGGCTGAATGGCCAAGCCTCAAGCGCACCATCACCCTTGCCCAGTACCAGAGCGGAAGCACCGGAGTCGAGATGACCTATGCCGATACAATAGTATTCTTCAGCCCGACCTACTCATATACCCTGTACCACCAGTCAGTTGGCCGGATCGAGCGCATAGGCCAGAAAAAGAAGATGACACTTTATAAGCTCTGCGAGCCTAAAACAGTTGAGATCGACATATGGCGTGCCATCAAGCGCAAGACCGATTTCAGCGGCAAGATGTGGCTCAAGGAAAATGAACCTAACAGATGGAAGGAGGAGGAATGGAACGGACAGTAATTCGGCAAGTGACTTGCCGCAGCATCGACGAGGTATGGGAAGAAGCGGAAAGCGAAATGGAGGACGAAGAGGTAGAATTGGAAGAGGAGGATCCCAACGATCCGCTCTGGCCTACCCCGCAACAGGTTTATCCAGAAGATTACCCTTCCCGCCGGTTGTAATGTGGTAATGAATTGTATTACAATAATTGTACGAATGTAACAACTATGATTAAATTATCCTATGCCTAAACTACCCAAAGGAAAGAACGCAAACGCGCGGGTTTCCGAAGAATTATACCTGAAGATCCAGGAGTACGCGGACTTTGCCGATGTCTCCGTGGGTCACATCATCCGAGAGGCGCTACAGGAATATGTCTGGGCGCACCCGCTCAAAACCGAGGAGGTTATCAAGCACCGGCAAGAGCGCGAACTTAAATTAAAAACCATCTTAACAGAGAAAGGAGCCTAGTATGTACGAAGATACTTTATCACTGGGGTGCGGAGGCGCGATTTTCCTAATCGTTATGGCCCTGATTTTCGGGGGAATGTTTACCGAGTGGGAAGCCTCTGAGGACAATGTTTCAGGGATCGTATATAACACCACCAACAACAGCTTTATCGCTGGCAATACCAATTTCAGCGTGCGGGCTGGTGAGAATACCCCCACCACCGAAGAGAACAAGTCGAGCTACTGCTTGCCACCCAACAGCCCTTACAAGGATCTTGTAAACCGAGCTGCCGGCGATAAGCGGATCAAGGTTCAGGTCACTACCAGAAAAGGATTTTGGTTCAAGGCACCCTGGACTTGCATAGATAACGTAACCGTAACGGAGGTAAAATGAGCAAACTAGTATTAGTAATCTCGCCAAGCGGCACCGGTAAGTCCAGCTCTCTCCGCAATTTCAAGCCGGAAGAGTGCGCGGTGATCCTGTGCTCAGGCAAGGAGCTGCCTTTCCGCAGCGAGCTAAAGACCAAGGTTCCCCAGTCAGCCGCCGACGTGCTGGCAGCCGTGGCAAGCGCACCTACCCCAGCGGTAGTGATCGACGATGCCAACTACCTGATGAGCTTTGAGGAAATGAATCGGGTAAACGAAACCGGCTACGCCAAGTTCACCCAAATGGCTCAGAACATGTTTAAGATTTTCAAGGCTATTATTGATAAGCCTGGCGACCAGATCTTCTACATTTTTGCCCATGCCGAAGATCGGGATGACGGTGTGCTCAAGTTCAAGACCACCGGCAAAATGCTTTCCGAAAAGATAGTCCTGGAGGGACTAACCAACATCCTCATTACGAATGAGGTAACCGCTGACGGCCAGTTCGTATTCAGGGTGCAGACCGATGGCTCAGGGGTAAAGACCCCAATCGGAATGTTTGATGAGCCTACCATCGAAAATGACCTGAAGCTGGTAGACACTCGAATCCGCGAATACTACGGCATGGTTCCTGAGAAGAAAGCTCCCGCCAAAAAGGAAGAAGCCAAGGCTGAGGAGGCCAAATGAAGCAGGAAATCAAGTTCCAGGAACAGATAGACTACAGTAATAAGTTTGAAGTTGAGGTCGCTATTGAGGGATATATCAGCCCGCGAGACCAGGCGGTTATTTCCAGGGCGATTGAACGGATCCGACTAACCGTCGCACCATACCTTCAGGCCAAGCGCGAAAAACTTTCTTCACCAAAAACCACTAAGTAATCAGGAGACCATATGCCATTCGGACAAGTACCCCTTACTGAGCGCATCGAAAACGACTTTGCCTACCATAAGCCTACGCCTGAAAAGGTAGTAACCCATGGCGAGATGCGGGACAAATGCAAGGAACTGGCACTATACCTGGAAGCCAACGTACCAGCTGGCCGCGAGCTGTCGGTTGCCCTGACCCACCTAGAAGAGGTGATGATGTGGGCAAATGCCGGTATCGCACGCAACTAAGTTTATAAGAGTTTAGCCACCTAACTAATTTTCATTATGGATTTCAACGATTCCCACAAGCAAGAGATCAACACCCGCCTCCCCTTCGGAGTAAGCAAGGTTGAGATCATCGGATTCAACGTAGACAAGACCCCCTCTGGCAGCGAGTTTATTGAGGTAGGGTTCGTAACCGAAGAGGGCGCTGAGGATAAAGCCCGCCTCTATTTCACCGACAAGGCGGCCAAGTTCAGCTTCAACACCTGCCGTGGCATCCTTCTTCACAACACCCCTGAAACCCAGAAGGAAAAGGCCAAAAGCATTATTGATGCGGTGCCAAACCATGAAAAGCTGGCAGAGCTGATGACCCAAAAGCTGATCGGCAAGGAGGCATGGGCTACCAAGTACCTGGATCCGAACCGCACCTATGAAAAGGACGGCCAGACCTACCAGTCTGTCAACGTAAATATCTTCGCTTACGAGCCTAAGCTGAACGAATCCCTGATGCCCAAGGGCAAGCCAGGCGAGAGCGTAGCCCAGGCAGCCAGCGCGGTATTTGGTACCGAAGAGCCAGCTAAGGAAGGGGATGTCCCGTTTAAGAACGGTGGCAGCCAGGCTTCAGATTGGGCCTAGCCATGAAGTTTGAATACCTAGAAGTAGAACAGCGATCCCCCGAATGGTTTGGGGTGCGGATGGGGCGGGTAACCGCCTCCCGCCTGGCCGACTGGCTAGCAGTCTCCAAGGCCAAGGGGAAAGAGGGTGAGCCGTTGAAGGCGCGGTTGGATTACGAGCGGGAGCTATGGTTCGAGCGGAAATTCGGTGCCAATTTCAACAATTATATTTCCGAGGCCATGCTGGACGGCCAGAATTATGAGGACTATGCCCGCCTCCAGTATGCCAAGTTGAAAGGGGTGGAAATCAAGCCGTGCGGTATCTTCTATAACGAGCTGTTTGCCGCCACTCCTGACGGGCTGATCGGAGAAGATGGTATACTTGAAATCAAGGTACTGCGCGACAACACCTTTACCGAGGTCTTGCTGGGCGGTGTGCCAGACAACCACTGGAAGCAGATCCAAGGCCAGCTCTTCGCTTCAGGCCGGAAATACTGCGACTATATGGCACTCAATCTCAACACCAAAAAGTTTGCAGTCTGGCGGGTTGAGCCTAACGCGGAATTCCACAAGCTGCTTGAGGAATCGCTACAGGTGCCGCTTTCCGTAGAGGACGTGGCCACCAATGAGATTTACGATATTCAGGGCGAGCTTCCAGAAGCACCCGCCACCAACTTACCCGCTAACTTTGAATCATGGTAAACGATATAATCAACGACGCTCGAAAGGTGGCCTACCTGGTCTACCTTTATCCCAAGAAAGGCTTGCAACAGATTGCCGAGCTGATGTCCATGCCCCCTATCGCCAAGGACTGCGCTATCATTGAGGCTTCCCGCCAGGGATGGGTAGAAATCAGCAAGAAGAAAGGCCAACTGACGCTGACCACCGAAGAAATCCCAGAGCCTACTTTCGACGATATGATGGTGATGATCCGAGATCGGGTGCGCTTCATAATCAAGCACCACAATTCCGAAGAGCAGGATATTGACGAGGTGGTATTGCTCCAAATGCTAGTCGGCTACCCAGTCCAAGACATCCTCATTACTCTGAACCTGATGCTGGATGAGGGTACCATAGCCAATTACACCATTGCCGAAGGTAAGAAGGGCGAAAACGTCTACACCTTCTGGACGATGCCTGAAAACGTAGGCAAGGAATGGGGTCGCAAGCGGTTTCCAGACCAGTCAACCCTAAAGGTTGGCGCTAGTGCTAAGTTGGAAGCATGATCGCCTGGCTGCGCCGATGGCTGGATTCCTTTAAGCCGAAATGCCCTCGGTGCGGCCTTCCTATTTATCGTAAGTATGTGGGTTACCACGAAGAAAAAAGCTGGTGGTATTGCGACCAGTGCGGCTGGCTTTTAGAAAGGAATTACCATGACCGTTGAGTGGTTACTGGAAGATCCGAAGGAGGCGCTGGCTAACTTTCTATGCGCTGAGTGCCAGACTCGGATCAATAAAGGTGAGGAGTTTTACCTAGCAAAACGCAAGCAACAAACCATTAAGCTCTGCGAAGAGTGCGCGAGCGCAGCAGAGGTACAGTCCGAATCACCGGACAGAGAGGATTGGGAATTATGAAAACTATGACTGATATTCGGAAGCCCGAAAGTGAGGCTCCCAAAACAATTGAGAAACGTGCAAACTGGGGCTGCATCATGGGGGTTATCCTCTTCTTGCTTGCTTTGGCAGCTTCACTTCTGATGGTACAGCGGGCGCTCTCCATCCAGTTCAGCAAGGCCGCCTATTACCCGCCTTCCGAGTTAAAGGTTACCGAGCACCCCTTGACAAACGGAAAGAATTATGATCCACAGCCGGCGGGACATGCCAACGTGGTAACGGTAAATCCCCAACCATGAGCCTGACCGAAAAATTTGAAAAAATTTATCGGGAAAATTCCTGGAAAAGCGAAGAGAGCGTGAGTGGCCAAGGGTCTACCGTTGACGCTACCGAAGCGATCCGAAGGGTCATCCCACACCTGCTCCTTCCTTACGGGATCACCAGTATTTTGGATATTCCCTGTGGAGATTACGGTTGGTGGTCAAAAATGGATCTGCTCGAAGAGTATATAGGGGCTGACATCGTGCCTGACCTGATCGAAAAAAATCGAAAAAATTTCCCAGGGCAAAAGTTTTTGGTACTTAACCTGGTGAGCGACCCGCTTCCCAAGGTTGACCTGATCTTCTGCCGAGACTGCCTTGGCCACCTCTGCAATGCCAACGTAAGGAAGGCGGTTGCGAACATCAAGGCCAGCGGTGCCAAGTACCTGATGGCCACCACCTATACCGATCCCAAGTGGAGCTTGGACGCTGACATAATGGACGGCGGATGGCGGCCTATCAATATGATTAGGGGTGCTGGCTATGCGCTAGGAGAGCCAGTTCTGCTTATAAATGAAGGCTTTACAAAAAATATGGAGTACCACGATAAGAGTTTGGGACTTTGGAAATTGTAAGGTGCATGGTATAATTTTCCCATGCGCCACCAAAAGAAAGTTGCGGGCGTAATTCTGCTCCTCACCGCCGCAACACAGGGTTCGCTAGTGTACGCAGGTACAATAGTAAAGCCCCAATCTGCAAGGCAATCTCCCGTTTCAACTGAATCTGCTCGGTCTCTTTCGGATATACCGGCAGCCAAAGCTGAAGAGCCTCCCAGTACACCGCCGCCAACGGCGGCTCCCACTGCTACCCCAACTCCTACGCCTGAACCTACTCCCGTAGAGCGTGTTTTGGAAAAACCACGTCCGACAGGCACTCCAAAACCAATCGCGACAAAAGCTCCGGTTCCTGTCCCGAAGTACAGCGGCACCCACGAAGAGTGGATGGCGGCTGCCGGCATTGCCGAGAGCGACTATGGCTATGTGGAGTTCATCATCCAAAAAGAAAGCGGCTGGAATCCCAGCGCTCGCAATGGCAGCGAGGGTGCGTGCGGCCTAGTCCAAGCCCTGCCATGCTCAAAGCTCGGCCCGAACTGGCAGGATCCGGTAAACGCCCTTAAATGGGGCAATTCCTACGTTTCCAGGTATGGAGGGTGGGCTGGAGCCTATGCCCACTGGCTCTCACACCACTGGTACTAGGCGATTCCTGCTCAGAATAAGCTACAATCAACGCAAATAAAAAAGACGATACAGATTACCTGTACCGTCCTTTTTTTGCGAAAAATTTTCTAGTAACGAATGTTTTTAGTGACCAATCGGAACAAGAAGATCACTGCGCACGCTCCGATCACACCCCAGACGATTCCCATGATCGACCAGTCGCCGGCTGGCACATTCAACAGTACGCGGGCGAGCCAGGATCCGACCAGGCCGAAGATCATGTCCCAAATAATGCCCGACTCTGACTTCATAAGGTAGGAGGCAATAGCTCCGATCAAAACTCCGATGATGATGGTAATAAGTAATCCCATGGTAGTAAGTTACGCTGGTTAATTATTGGCAGGACTCGCACTCTTCCATCTTGGAAGGGTCGCACGCCTGGCCTAGTACAAACTCCTCTTCTTGGGGCGCTTCCTGCTGGATGGCCAAGCGCCTGGCCTCTGACTTTGATTTCGGTTCCATGACTATTGCTTAGGTGGAATTGGTGGGTTGATAAGGTTCATCACGGCTGAGATCCCAGCTGCGACTGCGCCCAGTATAACACTCTTGCTGAAATCGAACTGTGTTACAGTCCATGCAGCAAGGAAAGCCTGGATAAAGGTCTTGAGGGCGCGAAGGATAATGTCGCGGGTAATGATTCCGCTCTGGTCAGGAGTAGGTGCTGGCGTAGGATCGGGGCAGACCGTGGTAGTGGTCGTAGTAGTGGTGGTGGGTTCTGGCTCTGGCATAGGAGTAGGGATTACGGTTGTAGTCGTAGTGGTGGTAGGAGCCTGAGTGGTGGTGGTAGTGGTAGTAGGCTCTGGAACTGGGATCGGAACAAAAATCTTCTTACCGTACTTCTTGAAAGCATCGGCATTTCCAAGGAAAACGTCACCATCCACGTCGGCAGGGATTCCGCTTACTCGCTCACGGTTGCTGTACTGGTGGAGCGCAGCGCCCATAGGCCATGGGTTGCTGGCATCGTAAGCCCCATCATCCTTATACGTCCACTGAGCAAGCCACAGGCCATTGTCATTTTTAATGACTGGCGACCAATCGTGGCTCTTGGTGGTATAGAGGTTGAGGTAAATTACCGGCTTGACTCCCAGTATGGATTCAACGGTACGGAGCCAGCGCAAACAGAAGTCAACCGCATTGCCAGTCCAGGAGCTTTCATAGTCCAGCACCACCATCTCGCCGGCCTGGAGATCAGACATTACGCGGGCGAAATACTTGGCCTCGGCTTCAGGAGAATTGTACTCAGGGTAGGCGTAATGGTAAAAGCCGCGCAGGATCCCGACTCTTCGGGCCTCGTCGCGGTTGCGGGTGAAGCTGCTGTCCAGATACTTGCTGTCGGATTCGCCTGGATCGGGGCAGCCGCCAGTGGCCTTGATGATAGCGAAATCCTTGGCCGCTTTGAGAGCGTCCCAGTTGATTATTCCCTGATAGCGGGCTACGTCTACGCCTTTGAGCATATATACCTCCAATGTTATTACATAATTGTAATACTGTTATTCAACTATTTCAAATTCTTCGGTAAATTTCCGGTAAGTTTGGGGGACAAAAGAGCTGGTCGGATAGAAGCTGGTAATCAAGAGCTTGGCCCTTCCGGTGGGAGCGTTAGCTGGTACCTCGTAACTGTAAACGGTGATGGTTCGGCAGCCGGCGGG
>Ga0157369_10000996_pt1 | contig 35806 bp, 33 predicted proteins | sample C25metaG_FD_113461 | JGI IMG/M metagenome (GOLD analysis project Ga0157369, IMG submission 113461) | Corn rhizosphere microbial communities from Kellogg Biological Station, Michigan, USA - C2-5 metaG | ecosystem: Host-associated > Plants > Roots > Rhizosphere > Soil | place: USA: Michigan... | reverse complement strand
CGGAGGGCGCATCAATGTTCATCAGCACGAAATGCGCTTTGCGATTCTTGTTCATGCGGTAGGTGAGCGAACGCACGCCCCAGTTCTCGGTCTTGGTGATCTTGCCGCCGAGCCCTTCGACGATGCCCGTCATCTGGGTGGTCAGCTCTTCGACCTGCTGGGTGCTCGCATCCTGGCGCGCGAGAAAAACATGCTCATAAAGAGGCATGGCTGTCCTTTCCAATGTTGGCGCGGTTCCCGGCGGCAAGCCCTTCGAACCCTTCGGAAAGGACTCGGTATGCTCAGAAGGCGGAAGCACGGGACGACGGACCGACTGGCCCTGCCACATCAACATCGCCCGAAAGGTGAAATTGCTGAGACCGTCCGTTCAGCTCCCGGCCGGGATCCACGGATGGCGCGGTTTATACGGATTTTGAGCGCGCTGGCAAGCGTTCATGCGGGGTTTGGGCCCGCCTTCGGGAGGCGGCGGCAGGCCTCTCTGAACGGCCCGTTGACATCTTTGTTCGTATACCATACAAAGAGAATGCAAGAGGGAAAATGCCTCCGAAGTCCGCGGCTGAAATACCGGTCGGCGATCCCAAGCACGCCGCACGCGCCACGCGCTCGGCCGGGCGCCAGATGCGCTCGCGGCTGCTCGATGGCGCCAGCCGCCTGTTTAGGGAGCACGGCCTGTCCGGCACCTCGATCTCCGATATCGCCGCCGCCGCAGACGCGTTTCCAAGCCAGATCACCTATTACTTCCGCACCAAGGAGGCGCTGTTCGTCGAAGCCGCCTGCCGCGACATGCTGTATGTGGCGCGCGCGGCCGAGCAGGCGGCGCTCGCTGCGCACACTCCGCGCGACTACACGCGTGGTCTGGTCGAGAGCGTGACGGCAACCGATTCGGTTGCCTTCTTTGCCGAAGCGCTGACGCTGACGCGCCGCCGCCAGGATCTCGCGTCCCTGGTCGAGCGCACCATCGAGCGGCTGCACGTCGAGGGGCTGCGCGCCTATGCCGGCCAGATCGAACGCCATGGCTGGAACACACTGCGCGATCCCGACGCGACCTCGCGGCGTTTCTGGGCGGTCGCGATCGGCGTGATGGTCGAGGGCTATGCCATGGGCCGTTCGGCGGATGAATTGTCGCGCGAGATGCTGCGCGTGCTTGGCGAGCAGGCGACGGCAAAATCGGCCGGCGATAGCGCCCGCCTGCGCCTCGTCGGCGATCCGCATACACCAAGCTCATCCAAAGGGGAGACTTCTTCATGACCGCGCTTCGCATGCGTGCCCGTGATTTCCTGTCCGAGGATGAATTGATCGCCGTGCGCGAGCGTTCGACCTGGAAGGGCGCCGCCCTGATCGTGCATGCGTGGGTGCTGATATTGGCGGCGATCGCGCTGGTCGCGTGGTGGCCCAATTCGCTGACGTATCTTTTGGCCGTCGGTATCATCGGCTCGCGCCAGCTCGGCCTTGCGATCCTGATGCATGACGGCGCCCATGGGTGCCTGTCGCCTGACGAGAAAACCAACCTGACCTTAAGCCAGTGGTTCTGCGCATATCCGATCTTTGCCGAGACGCGCGCCTATCGCCGCTATCATCTGCAGCATCACGCGCGCACCCAGCAGGACGACGATCCCGATCTCATCCTGTCGGCGCCGTTTCCGATCACGAAGATGAGCTACCGCCGCAAATTCCTGCGCGATATCACCGGGCAGACCGGCTATCAGCAGCGCAAGGCGCAATTGCTCAACGCGCTTGGCCCTAAGGACTGGCCGCTCAAGCAGCGCGCCGCGCATTTTTGGGAAAAGCTCGGCCCGCAATTTGCCGTCAACGCCGTGATGTTCGCGGGCCTTGCGGCCGCCGGCGTGTGGTGGGCCTATCCGGTATTGTGGCTATTGCCGCTCGTCACCTGGATGATGGTGATCACCCGCATCCGCAACATCGCCGAGCACGCCGTCGTGCCCGACAGCGCCGATCCCTTGCGCAACACCCGCACCACGCACGCCAATCTCCTCGAGCGGTTGTTCATCGCGCCGTACTACGTGAACTATCACCTCGAGCATCATCTCCTGTTCTATGTGCCCTGCTATAACCTGCCGCGGGTCCACCGGATTCTCAGCGCGAGCCGGCATGCCGGGCGCATGGAGGTGCAGCCGAACTACGCCGCCGTGCTGCGGCTGGCGACGGCGAAACCGAACCAAGAGGACCGGCCGGGGCAATTGGTGAGCAGCGTGCGCCGCGCACGGGCCGGCGCCGAGGTCGGCGGGGATCAAAAGGCAGGTGGCTTCTAGCTGCCGAGGGTGCTGTCCGTATTTAAGCCCCGGTGTCCTGCGCTGACTCAGCATGTGGATGCTTCGATAATCGGAGAAGGGCGGGCCGATAAGGCGGCCAAGGGTCGTCGTCGTCCGGGATGGCGCAGTACCCAAATTCTTCCCATATGCGCTGAATCTCAGCGATGCGCTCGTTTAATCGGTGCAAATGCTCCTGCGACGTGGCCTTCCAGTAGCGGAACGTTTCGGGCGCGACAGGCAGGAACGCGGTGCCGAACAGCGTAGGATCAGGGACAACGGTTCGCCCGAGAAGGAGGAACGTGTCGGAACCAGCGACGACGAGGGTGGCATAGCCGCGGTTTCCGTTCATCCTGATCCCATTGAGTGACCACTCGCACAGCTTGCTGAAGTATGGCTCCTGTCGCCACCGCTCGGGACAACGGGGATCGACTTGCACGTTGACTGCGTCCTGGCTGAAATGCACGACCATGCCCGCATTCTCAGGAAACCACTCGTCATCGAGATGACCTTGCAGCCAGGCGCAGCTGAATGACCGGCACATTTGAGGACGACGGTCATAGATGGTGCATCCTTTTCCTGCGTCGCAATGCTTGCACCACTCATTCGCGGATTTCCCGACGGCCGTTACTTCGAGCAGGGTGCAGCATTGGGAGCACGATCCACATTGCCGGACGGGCGGTGTCGTCGGCATACCAGGTGCCCTGTAGCCCTGGCTATAGCGAACGAGCAGCTTCTGCTTCTCCAGCGAGTGTAATGCACGTTCGACTTTGAGACGGGACAACCCGGTTGCGTCGATAACACCTTTAATCGTCGTCGCGCCTCTCTCGACCGCGCGAACGACCTTCGACATCACTTGATCCATTTTTTTCTTTTACTTTTTCTTGGTTTTTCTTTGAGCGCAGTATCCCGAACCTCAAAGAGCTGATCAATGTGCTGTTGAGCCGGGCTCCCCTGCTGCGCGTGCTATTGACTATTGATTTGGCACAAAAACTGCACGTTCCGGCCTGTCCGGGATTGATCCCTCCCGGGACTGGATCGAACGCCGCACCGAGTGATAGATTTAGCTCTGGACAGCGTTTTATTTTTCGAGCGCCTAGCAAAACGGCGAGCCGCCCAAGGTCCGTGCAGGGCCTATGAAAGGGCACATTGAAAGCCCTTGGGATTCCGCAGCGCGGCTTGACATCCCGGCCTCGGTCAGTGTCTTACGGCCCCAACTTCATGAGGGGAGCGCCGATGACGGCGGCATTCACTTTCCCGGGGCAAGGCTCCCAGGCGGTCGGCATGGGCAAGGCGTTGGCGGAGGCTTTTCCGGCCGCCCGCGCGGTTTTCGACGAGGTCGATGCGGCGCTCGGACAACGGCTGACCACCATCATCTGGGAGGGGCCGGCCGAGACCCTGCAGCTCACCGAAAATGCCCAGCCGTCATTGATGGCGGTCTCGCTCGCTACCCTGCGCGTGCTGGAGACGGAGGCCGGCTTCTCGGTCGCGGCGGACGCTGCGTTCGTTGCGGGACATTCGCTCGGCGAATATTCCGCACTCGCCGCTGCCTCCAGCCTCGGCATCAGTGACACCGCGCGGCTGTTGCGCACCCGTGGCCTTGCCATGCAAAAGGCGGTGCCGGTGGGCGTGGGCGCCATGGCGGCTTTGCTCGGTCTGGATTATGAGGCCGCGGTGGCTGTCGCCAACGAGGCCGCGCAGGGTCAGGTCTGCCAGGCCGCCAATGACAATGGTGGCGGGCAGGTCGTGGTATCCGGCGACAAGGCCGCCGTCGAGCGCGCGCTCGAGATCGCCAAGACCAGGGGCGCCAAGCGCGCGATGTTGCTGCCGGTGTCGGCGCCGTTCCATTGCCGGCTGATGCAGCCTGCCGCCGACGCGATGGCGGAAGCGCTCGCCGGTGTCACCATCAGGCAACCGGTTTCGCCTCTGGTGTCGAACGTGCTGGCCGCGCCGATTAGCGATCCGGAAGAGATCCGCCGCCGCCTGATCGAACAGGTCACGGGAACCGTGCGCTGGCGCGAGTCGGTGGCTTACATGGCGAGCCACGGTGTCGTCAGGTTTTTCGAAATCGGCGCCGGCAAGGTGCTGAGCGGGCTGGTCAAGCGCATCGCCGATGGCGCGGTTGGAATTTCGGTCGGCGGGCCCGGCGATATTGCCGCCGCAAAAGACGCGATGGCGGCTGCCCATTCGGCCTAGGGGTCGAGAGGAGATTGTTGATGTTCGATCTGACTGGCAGGACGGCGCTCGTCACCGGCGCGACCGGCGGTATCGGTGGCGCGGTCGCGAAGGCGCTGCACGCGCAAGGCGCGACGGTGGCTATTTCCGGGACCCGGCGCGAGGTGCTGGACACGCTCGCCGGCGAGCTCGGCGAGAGGGTTCACGTGCTGACTTGCAATCTCTCCGACGACGCCGAGGTAGAGGCGCTGGTGCCGTCGGCAGACCAAGCCATGGGCCAGCTCGACATTCTCGTCGCCAACGCCGGCATCACCCGGGACAATCTGTTCGTGCAATTGCGCGACGAGGACTGGGACGAAGTCATCAAGGTCAATTTGACGGCGACTTTCCGCCTGGCCCGGGCCGCGACCAGACTGATGATGCGCAAGCGGTTCGGCCGCATCATCGCGATCACATCCATCGTCGGCGTCACCGGCAATCCGGGCCAGGGCAATTACACGGCGTCGAAGGCGGGGCTGATCGGCATGATCAAGACGCTGGGTGCGGAATATGCCAAGCGCAACGTCACCGCCAATTGCATCGCGCCCGGATTTATCAAGACGCCGATGACCGATGCGCTCAACGACAAGCAGCGCGAAACCATCCTTTCGAAGGTTCCTGCAGCGCGGCTCGGAACGCCTGAAGATATCGCCGCGGCGGCAGTCTATCTCAGCTCCAATGAGGCCGCCTACGTCACCGGGCAGACGATTCACGTCAATGGTGGAATGGTCATGATTTGAGCCGGTTAGCCGCGCCCCAACGGGGGCGAAAAGCGGTTTCCGACGGCCGATTGAGGCTTATAGTCAAGGCTTGGGAAGTATGATAACCGAACCACCAACGGATGGGCAAAGAACGCCTTGCAGGATTTTGAAACCCTGTATATTGGCGGTGCGGAGCTTGCCGTCGTTCGCCGGGCCCGCGTCGGCTATGGTGGGGCCAAATCAAGACTATGCGCGATTGCGAAGGAAAGTTTAACGACCAGGATGGCTCGGATCGTCTTGGGGTCGGGTCTAGTGGGAACAAGCACGAGGTTGAACGATGAGTGAGATTGGCGAGCGAGTTAAGAAGATCGTGGTCGAACACCTTGGTGTTGAGCCCGAAAAAGTGGTCGACAACGCGAGCTTCATTGACGACCTCGGCGCCGACAGCCTCGATACCGTCGAGCTGGTGATGGCGTTTGAAGAAGAATTTGGTTGCGAAATTCCCGACGATGCCGCGGAAACGATTTTGACGGTCGGCGACGCCACAAAATTTCTCGAAAAGAACGCAAAAAGCTGACGCCCCCGCGCGGTGCTGACGAAGCCGGACGGACTGTGGTCGAGCGGTCCACCGGTCTCTTGTTGTGGGCCGCGAATCGCGGGCTGGAGTGCTGGATATGAGGCGGGTTGTCGTCACGGGCCTCGGCATGGTGTCGCCACTCGGCTGCGGCGTGGAGCCGACCTGGAGGCGTATCCTCAACAGCGAAAGCGGCGCCAAAAAGATCGACACGTTTGACGTCTCCGATCTGACCAGCCGAATCGCCTGCGTGGTCCCGCGGGGCGACGGCTCCGACGGCACATTCAATCCCGATCAGTGGATGGAGCCGAAGGATCAGCGCAAGGTCGACGATTTCATCATTTTCGCGATGTGTGCGGCGCGCCAGGCGCTCGATGATGCAAATTGGCATCCCTCCACCGAAGAGGACCGTTGCGCCACCGGCACCATGATCGGCTCCGGCATCGGCGGCCTGTCCGGCATTGCCGACACGGCGCTGCTTCTCAAGGAGCGCGGGCCGCGCAAGGTATCTCCGTTCTTCATTCCCGGCCGCCTGATTAACCTTGCTTCAGGCTATGTGTCGATCGAGCACGGCCTCAAGGGTCCCAACCATGCCGTGGTGACGGCGTGTTCGACCGGTGCGCATGCGATCGGAGATGCCAGCCGGCTGATCGCGCTTGGGGATGCCGATGTGATGGTGGCGGGCGGAACAGAATCGCCGATTTGCCGGCTGTCGATGGCAGGATTTTGCGCGTCGCGCGCATTATCGACCGGCTTCAACGATACTCCGGAAAAGGCGTCGCGCCCCTACGACAAGGCCCGCGACGGTTTCGTGATGGGGGAAGGCGCAGGCATCGTAGTACTCGAGGACTACGAGCATGCGAAAAACCGCGGCGCCAGGATCTATGCGGAGGTGATCGGTTACGGCCTCTCCGGTGACGCCTACCATATCACATCTCCGTCGCCAGACGGGGATGGCGCATTCCGCAGCATGAGCGCCGCCATGAAGCGGTCCGGAATCACTTCCTCCGATATCGACTACATCAATGCACATGGCACATCGACGCAGGTGGGTGACGAAATCGAGCTCGGTGCGGTGGAGCGGCTGTTGGGCAACGCCGCTTCCAGGGTGTCGATGTCATCGACCAAATCGTCGATCGGACATCTGCTGGGCGCCGCGGGAGCGGTCGAGACGATCTTCAGCATTCTTGCGATTCGCGATAACATTGCCCCGCCAACCATCAATCTTGAGAACCCGTCGGTGGAAACGGCGATCGATCTCGTGCCGCAAGTGCCGCGCAAACGCGAAATCAATGTCGCGCTGTCGAATTCATTCGGTTTCGGAGGCACCAATGCTTCCGTGATCGTGCAGCGCGTGGCCAACTGACGCTTCATTTCAGGAAGTCCACCGTTTCGCCGCATTCGGTGATAAATCCTAGGTATGGGCGTAGACTATAGGCGGCTCGCGGGAACGTCGCGAGGCCTCGATCAAACCGACGGGATTTTAGGTTGCATCGATGAGTGAAAGGCCGCCCATTTCGCCACGGAGCCCACGCGCTGCGCTGGAGCCCGAGCAGGTCCCGCCGCCGCCAAAGCGGTCCGAGCGCGCCCGCAATCCGTTCGTCGTGGTCGGCAACGCCATCATCACCATCGTGCTGGTCCTGATGATCGGCGCCGGCGGCATATACGTCTACGGCAAACAGAAGATCGAGGCGCCGGGGCCGTTGCAGGAGGATAAGATCGTCAACATTCCGGCGCGCGCGGGGATGACCGACATTGCCGATATCCTGCAGCGTGAAGGCGTGATCGACAACAATCGCTGGGCGTTCATCGGCAGCGTGTTTGCGCTCAAGGCGCGCTCCGAACTCAAGCCCGGCGAATATTCATTTCAGAAGAACGCCAGTCTGCGCGATGTCATCGGCACCATGGTCGAAGGCAAGGTGGTGCAGCACGCGGTCACGATTCCCGAAGGCTTGACGTCCGAACAGATCGTGGCCCGGCTTTCCGAAAATGAGATTTTTGCGGGCGCCGTCAAGGAAATGCCGCGCGAAGGCACCTTGCTGCCGGAAACCTACAAATTTCCGCGCGGCACCACGCGCGACCAGGTGATCGCGCGCATGCAGCAGACGCAGAAGCGGATACTTGCGGAAATCTGGGAGCGCCGCAATCCGGACATTCCGATCAAGACGCCTGAGCAGCTGGTTACGCTGGCCTCGATCGTCGAGAAGGAAACCGGCAAAGCCGACGAGCGCACCCGGGTCGCCGCGGTGTTCGTCAATCGGTTGCGGCAAAAAATAAAGCTGCAGTCCGATCCGACCATCATCTATGGGCTTGTCGGCGGCAAGGGAACGCTCGGGCGGCCGATCAAGCGCAGCGAAATCCAGCAGCCATCGCCTTACAACACCTATGTGGTCGATGGCCTTCCGCCCGGGCCGATCGCCAATCCCGGGCGCGCCTCGCTGGAAGCCGCCGCCAATCCGGCGCGCACGCGCGATCTGTTCTTCGTCGCTGACGGTACCGGCGGCCATGCCTTCACTGAAACCTACGACCAGCATCAGAAGAACGTCGCCAAGCTGCGGACGATGGAAAAGCAGATTCAGAACGACACGGTCGAGCCGGCGGACGATCCCCCGCCGGCTGCGGCAGGTGCGCCGGCCGACGCCAACCCGACCGCCACGACGACAAAGCCGGCCACGCCAAGGAAGCCCGCTCGCGGCGCCGCTCCGGACCGGCAGGGCGCGGCGCAATCGACGGCGACGCCTCCGGTGGTTCAGCGGTAGCGCGGACGCGCCGCACGCGACCCGGAACGGACTCACACTTTGCCGAAAAACGCTGACTTGCGCGTATTCTGTTCGCAAAACCGGTATCCACTTTTGCGGAATACGCGCTAAGGTCCCGCAGTTTCTTTTGCGAATCTCACACCCCGTAACTTCGGAGAATTTTGAGCGATGGCGCTGTCGAGCATGACCGGTTTTGCCCGAAGCCACGGCGCCAGTGGACCCTACGCGTTCGAATGGGAATTGAAGTCGGTCAACGCCAAGGGTTTTGACCTGCGCCTGCGGCTGCCGCCGGGATGGGACGATCTCGAGGCGTTGGCCAAGAAGCGCGCCGGCGAAGTGCTGTCGCGGGGCACGGTGTACGCCAATTTGAACGTCAAGCGCGCCATAGCGGCCTCTACCGTCCGTATCAACGAAGAGGTGCTGGCGTCGATCGTGAGGGTTGCCGGCGTCCTCGCCGGCAAGATCGATGCGGTGGCGCCGAGCATTGACGGGCTCTTGGCGATCAAGGGCGTCATCGAGGTTGTCGAGCCGGAAAGCGACGAGGCGGAAGACAAGGCTGTGAAGGCCGCCGCCGCGGCGGCGTTCGACGAGGCGCTCGCTAACCTCGTTGAGATGCGCCGTCGCGAGGGCGGGACGCTCGGGCAGATCCTGTCGCAGCGAATGGATGAGATCGAGCGCCTGGCGAAGAAGGCCGAGGCCGCCCCCGGCCGCAAGCCCGACGCGATCAAGGCGCGGCTTGCCGAACAGATCGCGGTGTTGCTTGAGGCGTCCGATCGCTTCGATCCCGATCGGCTCAATCAGGAAGCGCTCATGATCGCGGCGAAGGCCGACATTCGCGAAGAACTCGATCGCATCGCCTCGCACATCTCGCAGGCCCGCGAGATGATCGGCAAGGGCGGACCGATCGGAAGGCGGCTGGATTTCCTGGCGCAGGAATTCAACCGCGAGGTCAATACCTGCTGCTCCAAGTCGAACGATCTCGAATTGACCAACACCGGGCTTGAGATGAAGAACGTGGTCGAGCAATTCCGCGAGCAGGTTCAGAATCTGGAGTGAGATATGACGGCTGGCGGCTTCGACGGGGTTGAGCGGCGTGGGCTGATGTTCGTGCTGTCATCGCCATCAGGCGCGGGAAAGACCACGCTGTCGCGTCTCCTGATGGAGCGGATGCCCGGCCTGAAGATGTCGGTGTCCGCGACCACGCGGCCGATGCGGCCCGGCGAAGTCGATGGCCGCGACTATCATTTCACCGACAACACCCAGTTCGATTTGATGCTGAAGCGCAACGAGCTGCTCGAATCGGCTGTCGTTTTCGAGAACCGTTACGGTACGCCGCGGGCGCCGGTCGAAGCCGCCTTGTCGGCGGGGCAGGACGTGTTGTTCGACATCGACTGGCAGGGCACCCAGCAATTGCGGGAAAAGGCGCGGGCCGATGTCGTCAGCGTGTTCATCCTGCCGCCGTCCGCCGCCGACCTCGAAAAACGGCTGCATTCCCGTGCCCAGGATTCCGACGACGTGATCCGGGGACGGATGAGCCGCGCCAGCCATGAAATGAGCCATTGGGCGGAATACGATTATATCGTGATCAATCACAATATCGATGAAGCGTTTGCCGAGGTGCAGTCGATCCTGAAGGCCGAGCGGCTGAAGCGCGAACGCCGCACAGGTTTGACGACGTTCGTGCGCGAGTTGCAGCGGCAACTGCAGAAATAACTCGACGGTTAGCTCGCCGCGCTTCTGGATAGCCGCGCCAGCATTTCCGCGATCCGGTCGTTCGGATCATCCGCTTCACTCGGCTTGAGCGGGATATCGACTCTCCGCATTGACACCTCTCTTCCCGGGTGAGGCGTTCTCGATGGACGAGCGGTATCGGCCGCATCCCAGATCGCGCGGCGATCGCCGCGGATTTGGCGCCTGCCGGCCTGCCGCTTGCTGCCGAACCTGAAAATCGCGCTTCCGATGAGGCCCGCAAATGACAGCGCGCCAATAATAACGATCAAAAGCATCCGGATCGGGCTGGACGGTTTTTCAGATGACAGGTCCGCCGCGGCGAGCGTGACCGCTGCCAGGGCCGGTGCTGGCGCCGCCTCTGAATTCGTTTGCTGGGTTGCAGTCGAATTGCCCGCCGCCGGTTCTGGACCGGCTGACGAGCTCACGCCCGACTGCTCGGGCCAGCGCGAAGCGACGACCGATCGTTGCGTGCTCACGTCCCAGGCATTTGCTGGTTGGCTACTTGCAACGCTCGCCGCGTTCGCGGCTGCCGCTGGATTGGGCTGCCAAGGGGTGATGCTCGTCTGCTGCTCGCCGCGCGTCTGAGGCCAGGGTAGTTCGGCGCGCGCATCTGCGATCGACCGCTGCGTAGCCGTTTCCTGCTGCGGCAAGACCGGGTCCGCCAACGGCGCCGAATTGCTCGGCGCGACCCGAGACAGCTTTGCCTTCTCGTCTCCGAGATACCAGCAGTGGCGTTTGGTGGCGCGATCGATGCGATAGTACCAATGGCCGCCCGAAGGCGTTTGCCCCTTCGGTGCGGATAGGCAGTCGTCGGCGGCGGGCACCGCGCCGTGCGATACCGTCGTAAAAGGGGCGCCCGCGATAAGGCTGGCGAAGATTGCTGACACGAATTTCGCGGTGCGGTTGGACATCTGCATCTCCGGGTGACGATACGGGACACTTTGCACCGCAAATCTCCGGGAGAAGTTGGGTCTCAATGAGCCGCAATTCCGGGCAGCATGAGGCTTATTTTGGACCCGCCTTCGCATTTGCAGGCCGCAGCGGTAGCCAGGGAAATACGCCGCCGCGCCTCTCGTGCGCGATGTTAGTCGCTTGCGAGCACGTCGCTGAACAGCACGTAGCGCGCGCCGTCGAAACGCACCAGCCGCATCTGTTTGATCGGGCGCAGGTCGGTCGGGCTGGTCTTCAGCCGGATCCCCGGCAGCAGCAACGGCAACTCCATGTCCAGATGGGAGGCCTGTTTCATGATGTTCTCGCGCGTCAGATCGTCGCCGCACTGCTTCAGCAGCTGAACCACCGCGAAGCCGATATTGTAGCCGTAAGGCGCGTAGTAGTCGCTCTTGTCGACGCGCGGATTGTACTTGTCCATCCACACGTTCCAGGCCTTCATCGCCGGATCGTCTTTCCACTGTGGGTCGGCCGGGTCCTTTTGATAGGCGGCGGAGATGATGCCCTTGGCGGCTTCAAACCCGGCCGGCCTGATCGCGCCCGCAATCGAGGAGCCGACGCTGACCACGAATTCCTGCGGGTGCCAGTCGATGTCATAGGCCTTGCGGATGGCTTGCGCGGAGAATTTGGGTACGGTCACAATGAAAAAGACGTCGGCGCCCGAGGCCTTCAGTGTAACCACCTGGGAATCGATCGTCGGATCGCTGGTGTTGTAGGTCTGCGATGACACGATCATCGCCGACGCCCTGTCGCCGAGCCCGCGCTTGAATCCCAGGAGATAATCGCGGCCAAGATCGTCATTCTGCGACAGGATACCGATCTTGGCATCGGGTTTTACCGAGAGAATGTATCGGGCGTAGATCTCGCCTTCCGACGCATAATGCGGCGTCCAACTCATCGTCCACGGATAGTGCTCGGGGTCATTGAATACCGTCGCGCCCGTACCGATGAAAAGATGCGGCACCTTTTTCTGATTGATGTATTTGACCACCGCCATATTGGTCGCGGTGCCGACGGGATTGACGAGAAACAGCACCTCGTCGCTTTCGATCAGGCGCCTGATCTGCTCCACCGTCTTGGGCGGGCTGTAAGCGTCGTCGAGGCTGATGAAATTGATCTTGCGGCCGTTCACCCCGCCCCGTTCGTTGATCATCGCGAAATAGGCGGTGGCGGAGACCGCGCCGGCCGAATAGGCCGACGCCGGGCCGCTATAGGGCGTGGTGGTTCCGATCTTGATTTCGGTGTCGCTGGCGCCGGGACTGTAATGTTTCTGCGCCAGCGCCGGCGTCACGACCAAAGCCAGTGTCGCCGCCAGAGCGGTAACAATAGAACGATTCCGCCGAGCCATTCGAATCCTCCGTTTTCAAGCGAGGCTTACACACTCTGCCGCTGTTGGCGAGGCTTGCGAGATGCTCTGCCTCAGTTCTTCAGCACGACGCGCCCCACGACTTTTCCGGCCCGCAATTCGTCGATCCATTTCTGGACGTCGGCCATCGGTTCTTCTTTCATCGGCGTCGGCTTGATCTTGCCGGCGCGCGCGAGCGTCATCAACTCATGCGCCTCGGCCAGCGTTCCGACCATGAAGCCTTCGATCGTCATGCGCTTGTAAATCCATTGCACCATCGGCAGGCTGAAATTGCCGCCCATCAGTCCCGAGACCACGATCTTGCCGCCACGCGCGACCGCGGAGACCGCAAAGGCCATCGATCTTTCATTGCCGGCAAAATCGACGATCTCGTCGAATCCGCCTTCGGTTTCCCTGGAGATGCGTTTGACAATTTCGGCTTCCGAGGGATCGTAGGCGACATCCGCACCGTTTTTCAATGCCGCCTCGCGCGCAGCCGGGCTCAGATCGGCGACCGAGATTTTCTGCTTGAACATGGCCTGCGCGAACGAAAGCCCCATCATGCCGACGCCGCCGAGGCCGATCAGCAGCAGGTTGCGCTGCCGCGGCCGGTCCACCAGCCGCTTCAGCGCGCCATAGGCGGTCACACCGGAGCACATCAAGGTCGCCGCCTGATTGACCGGCAGCGGATCGTAATCCAGCAGGTATTTTGCGTCGGGCACCAGCACATGGCTTGCAAAACCGCCGTCGATGGCGACGCCGAGGAAACGCTGCTTGATGCAGAGATTCTCGTCGCCATTGAGGCAGTCGCGGCACTGGCCGCAGCCGATCCACGGGAACACCGCCTTCCTTGCGCCCATCAGGCCCTTCGGAACGTCGGGGCCGACTTCCTCGACGACGCCCGCGATCTCGTGGCCCAGCGTGAACGGCAGCGCCATGCCACGCGTGGTGTCGAGCTTCTTGCCGCCTCCGAGGTCGGCATAACCGTCCTGGATATGCAGGTCGGAATGGCACAGCCCGCAGCGCTCGATGCGGACGAGGACTTCCCTGGCCAGCGGCTTCGGCGTCTCGACGATGGTTTCACACAACGGCGCATCGAATTTTACCAATGACTGGCGTCGCATTAGCGCCATGGTATTTTCTCCTTAAGGCACGTTCAATTTTGTGTTTCGTATATCGGTCAATTCACGGGCCATGGCAACAAAGCCGCTGACCGGAATAGTCTCGGCGCGCCGCGTCAAATCGACATGCGCGGCGCCAGCCAGCCGCGCCGGATCGACCGCAAGCGATTTGAGGCTTTGCCGCAGCATTTTCCGCCGTTGGCCGAACGCCGCCGCAGCAACCTGTTCCAGCGCCCTGCGATCGCATGCCTCCGGCGCGCTGCGCGGCACCAATCGCACCACAGACGAGGTGACCTTGGGCTGCGGCACGAAGGCCGCGGGAGAAATGTCGAAGAGAATTTTTGTCTCGGCGCGCCAGTTCGCGAGCACACCCAGCCGTCCATAGGCATCGTCGTTCTCGCGCGCGACGATGCGTTCGGCCACTTCGCGCTGAAACATCAGCACCATCATGTCGTACCACGGCGGCCACGGCTCGATCGACAGCCAGTCGATCAACAGCGCGGTCGCGATGTTGTAGGGCAGGTTGGCGATGATTTTGGCGCTGACGCCACCGAGCAGCGGCCGTGGATCAAAATGCTGCGCGTCGGCGCAGATTATTTCCAGCTGTCCCGGATAGCGTTGCGAAATCTCCTCGAGCGCCGCCAGGGCGCGCTGGTCGCGCTCCACCGCGATGACGCGCCGCGCCCCCAACGCCAGCAGCGCGCGCGTCAGTCCGCCCGGACCGGGGCCGATCTCGACGATCACGGCATCTTGGAGCGGGCCTGCGGCGCGCGCGATCCGCGCGGTGAGGTTGAGATCCAGCAGAAAATTCTGGCCAAGCGATTTGCGAGCCGACAGGGCATGCTGGCGAATGACCTCGCGAAGCGGCGGGAGGTCGTCGATCGCGCTCATGCCGGCTGTGCCGCCGCCATGCGGGCGGCCAGCCGTAGTGCTGCGATCAGGCTCGACGGATCGGCCTTACCCGTGCCGGCAATGTCGAAGGCCGTGCCATGATCCGGCGAGGTGCGAATGAACGGCAATCCCAGCGTGACGTTGACGGCGTCCTCGAATGCCAGCGTCTTGACCGGGATCAGCGCCTGGTCGTGATACATGCAGATCGCGCAGTCATAGGTCTTGCGCGCGGCATCGTGGAACATGGTATCCGCCGGCAGCGGGCCCCTGATCTCGATGCCTTCGCCGCGCAGGATTTCGACGGCAGGCGCAACAATAGTCCGGTCCTCGGTGCCGAGCGAGCCGTCCTCGCCGGCATGGGGATTGAGTCCGGATACCGCGAGGCGTGGGTTGGCGAGGCCGAAGCGGGCCTGCAAAGCCGCGACCACGATGCGGGCCGTCGTGACGATCAGATCGCTCGACAGCTGCGCGATCGCCTCACGTAGCGATAGATGGATGGTCACGGGCACGACGACGAGGGCAGGGGACCACAGCATCATGACGGGCTGGGGCGCATGGCTCTCGGTCGCCGCCAGTTCGGCGAGAAATTCGGTATGACCGGGATGGCGAAATCCCGCGCGGTAAAGCACGCTCTTGGCAATCGGATTGGTGACGACCGCGGCGGCGCGTCCGGCCATCACATCGCCGACCGCCTGACGAATCGAGGTCATGGCTGCGTCCGCGCTGGTATCGTCCGGTCGTCCCGGCCGCGCGGTCGCCGCACGGCCGGTGGCCACGACAGGCAATGCGTCGGCGAATGCACACGGTGCATCCTCGGGGCGAACGTCGGCGAGTTCGATCTTGAGTCCGAGCGCCTTCGCCCGCTTACCGAGGGAGTCGCGATCGCCGAGCAGGTAGAATGCCGGCAGCTTCAGCTCGTTGCGGCGCAGCCATGCTTTGATGGTGATATCGGGCCCAATACCCGCGGGTTCGCCTGAAGTCAGCGCGAGGGGCTTTGCCATGCGTCAACGGTATTCGATCATCGCGGCTTTGCGTACTTCCTGCAGGTACGATTGCGACTTCGCTTCGTATTTCTGGAGATACATCTTGTCGCGGATTTCTTTCTTTTTCGGCGTATCGACGGTAGTCGGCTTCCTTCCGCACAGTGCGACCATCTCCACGCCCTGTTTCGTAACCTCCGGCGGGGTCAAATGGCCGATCGGGGTCTTGTCGAGCACTTCACGAAGAACGAGCGGTATGTCGGCCGAGGTTTTGGTCACGGTCTCGCGTATCGCGGCATTTTGCATGGACTTGAAGAAGGCATTTGCCTCCTCGCAGGTCTGCACGCGGTTGCGCAGGGCTTCGGCCTCCCTGTGTCTCGCCTCGATGGCGCCCGGCGCGGATCCTCGCGGGACGATCAGAACGATCGGCTGCATCTTGTATTCGAAGGCGTCGGGCTCCTGCTTATCGCCGCCGTTGACCTGGACGGCGGCGGCGACGTCCTTCTCACCGACCTGGAGGCTCTCCTTGTATCGTCCGCGGACCAGGCTGGTCCAAACCATCTCGGCTTTGATCCGTGCCCTCAGCGTGTCGGGCCGGATGCCCTGACTTTCCAGGGATTTTGTCAGTTGCTCCGGCGTGATTCGCATCCGCGAACTCATCGCCGCGTAAGATTGATCGATATCGGAAGCGGTAGGGTCGACGCCAAATTTCTTGCCTTCCTTGATCTTCACTTTTTCATCGATCAATTCGCTGATCACTTGCTTTCGATCGACCGGCTTGTGGGTGGTCAGGAAAGTCAGCTTGCTGCGTTGTTCGATATCGTAATTGGTGATGGGTTCGCCGTTGACCATGACGGCGACGGTTTGCGCATGCACCGGCGAACCGCAACCGACCAAGAGCAGTGCCGCGGCGCAAGCCAGGATCAGAGGCGAAAGCCGATGAGATAATGTGGTCGTCATGATCATGTTGGCTATATCAACCGATTCGAATTGGAGCCGCGCCACGCCGGGAATTGGTGCCCCCGGCAAGCGGGCCGGCATGGTTCTATTGGACAACGCCGCCGCCAGCTGACGTGGCCGTCGTGGCAAGGGTCCGCAGGCCGATCTGCAGCATGAAAGCGTGACCGAGCACGGGCGGCGTGGTGGGTGTGGAGTAGTTGTAGGACGTCACGTAATTGGCGGCCAGCACGAAGCAGTCGTCCACATAGCCCGCTCCGACGATGTATTGGTTGATCTGATTGGCGACCAGATCCCACCGGGCCGATCCCGTCGCCACCCAGTTCGCTGCCAACTTGACCGATGCGCTGCCGAGCAATCCTTCGCGACGGGTCAGGTATCCGAGTTCCGGTTGCGCGGCATAATTGCCGTACAGCAGGCTGACCGACCAGCGGTCGAAGCTCGCGCGGCCTTCGGCCTCGAAACGATTAACATTCATCGTTTCCTGGTCCAGACGCGTGCGCACGCTGAAGGTGTAGGTTCTGTTGGGCGAATAGTTGACGCTGCCAACATAATCGGATTTTGGAGTCGCGAGACCGGAATCGACACCGGTATTGGTCACATCCGCGACCGCGAACGAGTTCAGGCCGAACAGCTGATAGGATTGTCCGAACAGCACTTTCACGGCGCCGCCGCGGTCGAATTGCGTGGTCGCCTGCACGCCGACATTGGCGCGGCCGCCGCCCTCAACACGGTCATAGCCTGAGAATTTGTCGACGCTGAACAGATTGCTGGTGTCGAAGACCAGGCTCTGCGCGTCTTCGTTGGGAAGCTTGCCGGCATAGGGTTCATTCGGACGAATGATGACCTGGGCGATCGGCTCGATCGTCGTGCTGCCCCAGGGCTGAACATTGATGAAGGGATAGCGATATTCGAGGCCGACGGTCGGCATCACGCGCAGGGCCTGGGTATCGCCGACCGGGAGGAAGTTCGAAACGCCCGGCTGGTTCGAGATCGAGGCATCGATCGCATCGGCGCGGATGCTCGCAAACGGCGTCCAGATTTCTCCCGCGGAATCTGTGAACGATCGCCGCCACTGCGCCTCACCCGTCAGCCGCGTGTAAGTGCCCGGCATGCCGCGAAGCAGGCACTGCGTCGGCAACCGCGCCAGCGGATCGGCGGACGCCGTCGCACACAGACCGTTGGTGTTTGCCAATGTCGTGACCGGGTCGAAGGCGGCTGTCTCCCGCGTCAGACTTGTGAAATTCGTCTTGTAGCTGACTTCACCGCCGAAAATCGAGTGGTTGATGACATTCGAATAGTCAAGCACCGGATGGATGACCGGCACCTGCGACTGGTTGCCGGAGTAGCTCAAATAATAAATCGTGCGGACATCGAAGAAGCTGCGATTGCCGACACCGGTCAGATAAAGCTGGGAAATGGCTTCCGTCGGCAGGCTGAGAAACGAGCCCAGCGGATCCTTGTATTGGGCCAGCCTGTAATCCTGGAAAAAGTAGAAGTCCGAGAGCAGCACGCCATCCCAGCCCCACACCCATTTGTCGTTCAGCGCGAACTGGCCCTTGGTATCGATGCCACCGCGGAAGGTGCGGTCTCCGGGCTGACCGGTGAAGGCCCCCGGGTCCAGTTGGTCGATGCCATAGGCGCGGATTTGATACGATCCGTTGATCAGGCGCTGGCGGAATTCGGCCTGCAACAACACGCCCTGCCGGGTCGTGATCCGTGGGTTGAAGGTAGCGTCATAATCGGGCGCGATTGCCCAATAAAACGGGGTTTCAACGCCAAACCCATAGCCCGTAACCGTGGAGAACCCCGGCATCAAGAACCCTGTCTTGCGCTTCACGGTCGGATCGGGCGTCGAAAAGTACGGCAGATAGGCCATCGGAACGCCAAAGAACTCCAACTGCGCGTTCTCGAAGTACAGCATCTTTTCGGTCTGGTCGTGAATGATGCGCGCGCCCTTGACCTGCCACAGCGGCGGCTTCTTCGGATCGTCCTTGCAGGGTGCGCAGGCGGTATAGACGCCGTTTTCGAAGACGGTGTAGTTGCCGCTGGAGCGGTCGGCGCGCGTCGCAGCCATGCGCGTCGCGTCGGCGGTGTCGACGCGCAGCGAATCGACGAACCCATCGCGGTAGTCGTCGCTCAGATCCATGATGTTGGCGTAAGTGACTTTGCCCTCCGCATCGGTCATGCGGATATTGCCTTCGGCATGAAGCCGCTTGGTCTTCTGATCGTAGATGACCTTGTCGGCCTCGACGCTGGTGCCGTTGTAGAACATCTGCACGTTGCCGACCGCCGACACCCGCGAATTGTTGTAATCGTAATCCACCTCGACCGCCTGGACGAGCATCTGTCCGTCGTTGGCCGGACGCGGTGGCACCGGTCGAGGGGGCCTCGGATTATAGGTAAAGCCCTGCGCCGACGCCGGCGTTGCCGTGGCAATGCCGAGCGCGCCGGCAATGGCGATGCCGAAGACCAGCGCAAGAACGGGTGCGTGAGCGGCGGCCAAGCGGGCACCATAGCGGCGCACAAGGGTACGCCGCCCGAACGCAGGCGACCTTCTCTGGCGGGCGGCGACAACGGCCACTACCCGTCCTCCTGGTACAGCAAGGCCAAAAAGCCGGTGAGGCCGCCCACGCACACAGGCAGCCACGCCGAAGCGATTGGATGCATCAACTCAGCCTTGCTCAAATCCTCAGTTACTTTCGACAGAACGTAGAGCAGAAAGCCTGCTCCCACGCCACTCAAAACCATCTTTTGCACGCCGCCGAAGCGGAAGAACCGCAGGCTCACGGCCGCCGCCAGCATCACCATTGCGGCCAGCAAAAACGGTTGTGCGATAAGCTTGTGGTACTGTAGCCGATACCCGGCGGTCGCGAATCCCGAGCTTTCCGAGGACCGGATATAGCCCGGAAGTTGCCAAAAAGACACAGTCTCCGGGGTGGAGAAACTGTTGCGGACCTGAGCCGGCGTCAGGCTAGTGGCGAGGACGAAACTGTCTTGGTCCACAGGGGGCCCGTCGAGGGAGTAGCGGCGCACGGATTTGAACAGCCAGCGTCCCTCTTCAAGCCTCGCCTCGCGCGCCTCGATACGCTCCTTGAACTGGAGGTCGGTGTCGAATCGGAACACCGTCAGCCCCGTCAGCCGCACGCCCTGCTGCTCGCTGCGGGCGGCATTGATGATGGCCTGGCCGTCGCTGTTCACCTGATTGATCCAGAAGCCGGATGCGTCCTGAATGCCGCCGCCGGGAGCAGAGCCGAACAGCTCAGCCTCCATCCGCTTGGAGAGTTCGCGCAAATTGGCAGACATCGGGTTGTAAGCGGCCGTTGCCAGGATTCCGAGCGCGATGGCGCTCGCCAGCGCCGGCGCGATGAACTGCCACGCGGAGACGCCTGCGGCGCGCGCGACCACGAGCTCCAACCGCCGCGAAAGCGCGAGGTAGCAGGTCATCGCCCCGATCAGGATACAAAACGGCATCATCTTTTCGAGCAGTTGCGGAACGCGGAACAGCGACGTCTCCGCGACCGTGATCGCGGAGGCCGAAACCAGCCCCGACGTCTTCCTGACCATTTCGATGTAATCGACCAGCACCAGCAGCACGAAGATACTGGCGAACACGCCGAGCGCCGAGACCACGAAGCGGCCGGCAAAATATCGCCCTAGCGTGTTGGTCATCATGCTCATGCTGTTGCAGGCCGCTCAAACAGCCGCAGGAAACGCGCGTTCGATCTATTGATCGCTTCCACCAGGGCAGCCGGCGGCTCCACCACGACGCCCCAGATGATGATCCAAAGACTTAACCCGATTGCCGCCGCCAGCATCAGATATTGAACGGCCGGCGCGAGCGGCGATTTCACCGCCATGACTGAGCAGGCGAATCCCGCCATGCGCAGCCCGAACACGGCAAGGATGGAACTGCCGATGGAAAAGTTGCGGCTCTGACGGGTCGTGCGCGGCGCGCCGAGGAACGCAAAGGTCAGCGCCGCGAATGCAAAGGGATAGATCGGCGACATCAGACGGTCATGTAACTCGGCGCGAAACTGTCCGGGCAACTGCTGATAGACCGGATCGTCTGACGATGGCGAGAGCAGTTCCCAGATGTAGCGTTCGCGAATCCCCAGCGTGACGTCGTGGCCTTGATTCGAGAATTTCGACATGTCGAACGCGTAACGGCCGAACGCCACCAGCGCGGGATCGTGCTTGCCGGCTTCGAAGCGCTCGAGATTTCCGTCCTCGAGGATAAGGAACGAGCCACCCTCGTTTTTCAGAACCGTTCCATGGTCGGCGATGATGCTGACGCGTTCCTTTGGATCGCGGCGGTCATCGATAAAGATTCCGACCAGTACGCCGCCGGGCTGCCGCTCCCGAATGCGGATGGTCAGGTTCTGATCGAGCTGAGCGAAGCGGCCGGGTTGCAGAATGTTGGCGAGCACATCCGCGGTGATTTCGGCGTCCCATTGCTTGATGCGGCGCATGCCGTCGGGGGAAAGATAGGCGGCGATAAAAGCAACCAGGATCGCCACCACGACTGTGGCATAGAGAAACGGAAGGAACAGCCGGAACGGCGAGAAGCCGGCCGCATTCATCACGATGATCTCCGAATCGGTCGCGAGCTTGTTCAGGGTGTGGGAGATCGCGATCATCAGGGCGATCGGCGAGATGATCAGCACCAGCGCCGGAATCACCAGGCTGGTGATGCCGAGAAAGGTTACGATCGTCTGACCCTGGCTGGTCATCAGGTCGATTCCGCGCAACGCCTGCGTAATCCAGATCACCCCCGTCAGGCTGACCAGAACCAGCGCAAACGACGCGAGCGTCGTGCGAAAAATATACTTGTCGATCGACCCCATCGTTACCGCACGATCCCCGCCCCGCGATCCGAAACTGCGGCTGGCGACCAATCCCGAGTTCAGGGATCCCCTTGGGTCGCATCGCCATCGTCCGGCCGGCTCACTCTCTCACTACCATCCCTTTGATCCGTCAACAAAATGGCTGCGCCATGGCGCCCTCGGGATATGATTAATAATTCGTGCTATGTGGCCTCCCAGTCACGTCCGACGCTTGGCAGCGCGGCGGCTGACAGGTCATAGTGCCCCGGACCGTGCTCTTGACGGACGTGCATCGCAGCCGAAGAGAACATTTCGAAACCGCCCGGCGGGTTCCCGACCCAGCGACAGCCCTGATTTTGGAGGATTTGCCTATGCCCGACGCCGTCAAGGTCGGCTTCGTTCGGTTTTCCACCGCCCCGCGCGGCGTTCTGGTAGTATTCTGCGACGATACGTTGAAGTTCGGCGCGGCGACCCGCAAGACGCTGGGCGCGGCGGCCGATTTGGTCAGGCGCGCCGCTGACACCAACCGGTTCAAGGGCAAGAGCGGGTCCACGCTCGATATTCTGGCGCCGAAGGGTCTCAAGGTCTCGCGCCTGATCGTGGTCGGCGCTGGCAAGCTCTCGGCAATCAAGGACAGCGATTTTCTCAAGCTTGGCGGCGCCGCAGCCGGCAAGCTGCAGGCTGGCAATGATGCCGTGACGATCATTGCGGAATTGCCTGGTGGGGCCATGACGCCCGATCGGGCGGCCGCGGTCGCATCGGGGTTGCGGCTGCGCGCCTACAAATTCGACCGCTACAAGACCAAAAAGAAGGATGGCGAGGACGCCGCCCTGCGCGCCGACGTTTCGATCGCCGTCGACGATGTCAGCGCTACGCGAAAGTCGTTCGCCGCGAGCACTCACATTGTCGATGGCGTCATCACCGCGCGCGATCTCGTCAACGAGCCGCCCAACGTTCTGTTCCCGGTGGAATTTGCGCGCCGCGCCGGCCAGTTGCGCAAGCTCGGCGTCGACGTCGAGATTCTCGACGTCAAGGCCATGACGAAACTCGGAATGGGCGCGCTGCTCGGTGTCGCCCAGGGCTCGGCGCAGCCCGGCCGCACCGTGATCATGCGCTGGAATGGCGGCAAGCGCGGTGATCAGCCGGTTGCCTTTATCGGCAAGGGCGTTTGCTTCGATACCGGCGGCATTTCCATCAAGGGTGCAGCAAGCATGGAGGATATGAAGGGCGACATGGGCGGCGCCGCCTGCGTGGTTGGACTGATGCATGCGCTGGCCGCGCGGAAGGCGAAGGTCAATGCGGTCGGCGCCATTGGCGTTGTCGAGAACATGCCCGATGGCAACGCACAACGTCCCGGCGATATCGTGACGTCGATGTCCGGCCAGACCATCGAGATCATCAACACCGACGCGGAAGGCCGGCTGGTGCTGGCCGACGTGCTCTGGTACGTGGCGAAGAAGTTCAAGCCGAAATTCATGGTCGATCTCGCAACGCTAACCGGCGCGATCATGGTGGCGCTCGGCACCGAATACGCCGGGCTGTTCTCCAACAACGACGAATTGGCGGAGCGTTTGACCAAGGCCGGGCTGGCGACGGGGGAACGGGTCTGGCGCATGCCGCTCGGCCCGGAATACGACAAGCAGATCGACTCGCAGTTTGCGGATATGAAGAACACCGGCAGCCGCCATGGCGGTTCGATCACCGCCGCGCAGTTCCTGCAGCGCTTCGTCGACGACACCCCGTGGGCGCACCTCGATATCGCAGGAACGGCGATGGGCGCGCCGAAGACCGAAATCAATCACAGTTGGGGTTCGGGGTACGGCGTTCGCCTGCTGGAGCGGCTGGTCGCGGAGTATTACGAAGCCAAGCGATGACGGAAGTCCTGTTCTACCATCTGCAAAACATGTCGCTCGAAAGCGTGTTGCCGCCCTTGCTCGAAAAATCGCTGGAGCGTGGCTGGCGGGTTGTCGTGCAGTCGACGTCGCCAGAGCGCGCGGACGCGCTCGACGCTCATTTATGGACCTATCGCGAAGATTCGTTTTTGCCGCACACCACCTGGCGCGCCGGCGATGCGCGGGATCAGCCGATCGTGCTGGTGGTGGAGGAGGGCAACCCGAACCGGGCCAATGTCAGGTTTCTGATCGACAATGCCGCCTTGCCGGCGGACTGCGACGCCTATGATCGGATGGTTCTGGTTTTTAACGGCGACGACGACGAAGCGCTCGCAGCGGCGCGGGGCGCCTGGACGGACTGCAAGACGCGGGGATTCGAGGTCACCTATTGGCAGGCCGACGAGCGGGGCCGCTGGCAGCGGCGGGAATAGCGATCCGCCGAAATTAATGATAATCTGCAGTTTCGGTCCGCGCGCTTGCATACAGCCACGGTCGTGCCGCAAAGTGATGGTGGGACAGGCGCTTAGGCGACGGGGTGGGAACTTAAGTAATCGTGCGAGACAAAAATCGTTATCGAAAGCGCCTGCTGGCGTTGCTTCTGTTCGCCCCCGTGATGGCGGGCTGCTCAAGCACGTCTGATCTCTTTTCGTCCGATCTGCTGTCTAAAGATGCCGAATGGTTTTCGCGCTCCGGCAGGCTGTTCATCCGAAACGTTTCGATCGACACGCCGCCCCTGACCCCCAACAAGGCGGTTACGGCAGAAGATTTGGTCAGCGCCGACGGACTTTGCCCGGGAATGGCGCCCCCGAACGGGCCTGCGGACGCCAACGCGTTGACCGACGGCGCCGCCGCGGCGCCGGCCGCCTCGACGACGGGGACGGTGGCGCTCGGTCATACCGAATGCGATGTGGTGCGCGGCATCGGCGCGCCCGACAGCGTCAATCTCTCCAACAACCCGCGCGGCGATCGGGTAGCGGTGATCAACTATTCGAAGGGGCAACGCGCCGGAATCTACACTTTCACAGCCGGACGCCTGAGCTCGATCGAGCGTGTGCCTGAGCCGGTGGCGCCACCGAAGGCCGCGAAATCCAAAGCGAAGAAGAAGCCGGCCGCGACCTGATCATTGCTCGGCACACTTGCACCTGAATCGGCTCAGCCGGCCGCTTCGTCATATTGCGAACTCGCCGCCAGCCATTCTTCCTCCGCCCGCTGCAGGGCGCTCGCCGCACCGGCCCGCGCCTTGCTGAGCTGGGCGGCCTGCTTGGGGTCGCGCGTGAACAGATCCGGCAGCGCCAGCGCAGTATCGATCTTCGAGATAATGCCGTTGATGCGCGCGATCTCGGCCTCGGCGTCTACAATCTTCTGCTTCAGCGGTACGCGCTTTTCGCTCCGGTTGCGCGAAGGCCTGTCGCGGCCGTTGCCGCGCTCATTGCCGCGGTCGCGCGAATTCGTGCGCATGCCGCGTGCCGACAACACCATGCGGCGGTAGTCGTCGAGGTCGCCGTCATATGTCGTGACGGTATGATCGGCTACCACCCATAATTGATCGGCGCAGGCTTCGATCAGATAGCGATCATGCGAGACCATGATGACCGCCCCGGGAAATTCATTGATAGCTTCGGCAAGCGCGGCACGGCTGTCGATGTCCAGATGGTTGGTCGGTTCGTCGAGAATGATCATGTTGGGGCCGAAGAAAGTCGCAAGTCCCAGCAGCAGCCGTGCCTTTTCGCCGCCCGACAGACTCCTGACCAGGGTGTCGCCGGCCTTGCCCGAGAAGCCGATCGCGCCGGTGCGCCCACGCACCTTGGTCTCGGTGGCGTCCGGCATCAGCTTGCGGACGTGATCGTAGGGCGAACCGTCTTCGTTCAATTCGTCGAGCTGGTGTTGCGCAAAATAGGCGATGGAAATCTTGTCGGCGCGGGTGATGTTGCCCGAAAAAGCCGGCAGCCGATTGGCGAGCAGCTTGACCAGCGTCGATTTGCCATTGCCGTTGGAGCCGAGCAACGCGATGCGATCGTCGGTGTCGATTCGCAAGGTGACGCGGTTCAGCACCGGGTTCTTCGGATCATAGCCGACCGAAACATTGTCGAGGGCGATAATCGGAGGCGACAGCATTTTCTCCGGCGCGGGAAAGCTGATCTCGCGCACGTCCTGGGTCACCAGCGCCGCGATCGGCTTCATCTTTTCCAGCATCTTCACCCGCGACTGGGCCTGGCGCGCCTTCGAGGCCTTGGCCTTGAAGCGATCGACAAAGGCCTGCAGGCGCTTGCGCTCGGCGTCCTGCCGCTTGGCCTGCTTGGCATCGAGCATCTCGCGCGTGGCGCGCTGCTCCTCGTAGGACGAGTAGGTGCCGCGGTAGAGCGTCAGCTTGCCGCGGTCCAGATGAAGGATCTGGTCCACCGACGTATCGAGCAGATCGCGGTCATGGCTGACGACGATGACGGTGCGCGGATAGTTGGCGAGATGGTCTTCAAGCCACAGCGTGCCTTCGAGATCGAGATAGTTGGTCGGCTCGTCCAGCAGCAGAAGATCGGGGGCCGCGAACAACGTCGCGGCGAGCGCGACGCGCATCCGCCAGCCGCCGGAAAATTCCGAACATGGCCGCGCCTGCTCCGCGGTCGAAAAGCCGAGGCCGCTGAGGATCGCAGCCGCGCGGGCGGGCGCCGAATGGGCGTCGATGTCCACAAGCCGGGTCTGGATCTCCGCGATCCGGTGGGGATCATGGGCGGTGTCGGCTTCCCGCAGCAGGGCATCGCGCTCAAGGTCTGCCTTGAGAACGACTTCAATCAGGCTCTCCGGCCCGTTCGGGGCTTCCTGCGCAAGACTGCCCACGCGCCAGCGCGGAGGGATGGTGATGGTGCCGGTCTCGGTCGGCATTTCGCCGCGAATGGCCTGAAACAGCGTTGATTTACCGGCGCCGTTGCGGCCGATCAGGCCGACGCGCGCGCCGGGCACGATCTGCGCAGAGCCATGATCGATCAAAAGCCGTCCGGCAATCCGGACCGATATGTCGGTGATTGAAAGCATGCGGGGTTGTCACCGGAGCCACCGCCAAACGCAACCGGTTTGTGAGCGAAATTTCGCCTCCGCTGTCCGCCGATGCCGAAAAATTCATCAGGCTAATTCGACGACCTCAGGCGGTCCTCGCCGTCCCGCCTGCGCAATTCATCCATCAGATGCTGGAGGTGGGGCGAGAGGTGCGAAGACTCCGGAAGCAGGGCCCGCTGCAGCTGTTCACCCACGGCGTCGCAGATCGATCGGCTCGTCTTGCGATCGATTTGTTCGCCGTTGTCGGTGATTCGGCTATTCATAACAAGTTCCGCTTCTGGCCACTTCAAATTTCAATGAGATCGTGCCGGACCAAGTCACCGGGATGGAAAATGTTTCCCGCCGTTCGGTCGATTGCATGGGTTTCCAGTGAAGATTGAGTGAACGTTGCGGACGGTTCCATTCGTTCGAACTCGCAAAAGGAAAGCCCCGACACGCTGAGCCGGGGCTTTTAGGATCAAGGAATGGACGATTTGAGATCAATAGCAGCGATTTACCAGCCGCCAGCGGGGACCCCACGGTGTCGGGACCAATCGTCGCACATAGCAACCTCCGTAGCCGTAGGCATAGGCCGGGCCACCGACGAAGAAGCGGGGACCGCCGAAGCCCCAGCCGCCGCCATGCCAACCACCGTGCCAGCCATGACCGCCCCAGGCAGAGGCGGAGGTCGGCGCCAACGCGGCCGCTGCAAGCGAAGCCGCGGCAACTGCAACAAGCGAGAGTTTGCGTAACATGGTCGTCTCCTCAGGTTCGGCGCTGTCGGCGCCATCGGTGAAATTACTGCCCTAACGTCCCCCTAAGCCCGTGAGGCGTTCGGTCGATGGAAGCCTACGCTTGAGAAGCTGAACGAAGCCGGGACGTTGGTTTCAGAGAAGGTTCATGTTCGTGAAATTGTTGTAATTCGCAGGCGTCGATCCTCTGCCGGCGATCCGCCGCATTTCGCCTGGTCGCTTGCCGTCTCCCGATGGCGCCGATATAAGCGCCGCAACTCGCAAACAGCGCTTTTCAAGGATGAAATCATGGCGATGGAACGTACCTTTTCGATTATCAAGCCCGACGCGACCGCGCGCAATCTGACGGGCGCGATCAACGCGCTGATCGAGAAGGCGGGACTTCGGATCGTTGCCCAGAAGCGCATTCGCATGACCCGCGAACAGGCCGAGACCTTCTACGCCGTCCACAAGGCGCGTCCGTTCTTTGGCGAGCTGGTGGATTTCATGATTTCCGGTCCGGTCGTCGTTCAGGTTCTCGAGGGCGAAAACGCCGTGCTCAAACATCGCGACGTCATGGGCGCGACCGATCCATCCAAGGCGGCCGAGGGAACGATCCGCAAATTGCATGCGAAGTCGATCGGTGAAAACTCTGTGCATGGCTCCGACGCGCCGGAGACGGCGGCGATCGAAATCGCCCAGTTTTTCTCGGGCAACGAAATCGTCGGTTGACTGATTCTGGCAGCGGCAAGCAATAACCGCGTGGGGACGGCCGTCTGGCCCGGGGAGAACTCGCTGTGGACTGGCTGCTGCACATCTTCAATCCGGCTAACATCGCAACGTTCGCCGTCCAGTTTCAAGGCGAGATGCAGCAGCCGGCGTTTTGGGTTGCGGTCGGCAAGATCATCTGGATCAACGTGCTGTTGTCGGGTGACAACGCGCTGGTGATTGCGCTGGCGTGTCGTGGACTGGAACCGCGCCATCGGCTTTGGGGCATGGTCCTCGGCGCCGGCGCCGCCGTCGTCCTGCGCATTATCTTCACCGGCATTGTCGTGACGTTGATGGAACTGCCGTACCTCAAGCTGGTCGGCGGGCTGGCGCTGGTCGTGATCGCCGCGAAACTGCTGGTGCCCGAACAAGAGGATGAGGGAGGCGTCGAATCCGCGTCGCATTTGTGGGCGGCGGTGCAAATCGTGGTGGTCGCCGATATCGTCATGAGCCTCGACAATGTGATCGCGGTCGCCGCCGCCGCCAACGGCAGCGTTCCGCTGTTGATCCTCGGCCTCGCCATCAGCATTCCGCTGATCGTTGCCGGGGCCGCACTGATCATGGCGCTGCTCAATCGCCTGCCTATTTTGGTGTGGGCCGGCGCCGCCTTGCTGGGCTGGATCGCCGGCGATGTCATGGCCACCGATCCGGCGGCTCATCCGAAATTGCAGGCGCTCTTCGCCGGCCCGGTCGGCGTCACGCTTGACGGAGTGCTGGCGATGTTCGGCATGGCGCCGCGCTTTGCGAGCGGTGGCAATGGCGGCGAGCTCGTTTGCGCCGTGCTGGGCGTGATCGTCGTCTTGGTCGCGGGATCGATCTGGCGGAAGCGCAGGTTGCAGAACACCGAACATCCTGCGCCGTCGGCAGGCTGACGTAGCCTTGGCTTCAAGGCTCGGACGAGGATCCTAACGCCTTACGATCGATCCGGAGCGACCGACCAGCCGCGCCAGCTGCTTGAAACGGCTGCCGACGCGGTCAGCGACGAGATCGACCATTCTGTGCTCGAACACCAGCATCAGCTTGCGGCCCCGGCTTCGGAAGTGGGTTGCCGGCAGTACGCCCGGCCGCGCCGCCGATATCAGATGGGCGACACGAAATGCCGCGCCGAGCACGCGGGCCCGCTCGACCATCGATGGCGGCACCAGTTCCCGAATAATCGCCGGCGGCTCGTTTTGCTCACTCAGGCCGGCATAGCGGTAGAACACCGACAGCGCGACAATCGCCCGGCCTTGATGACTGATCGCGCCGAAATTCCCGTTGGTAATGAGATTGAGCGTCTCCTCGCCGCGGTGGTCGGGATGCACCCGCCATCCGATGTCGGACAGCAGGCAGCCGGTATGGCGCAGGCGGCGATCCTCGCCGGTTTCCCGCAACCTTATGACTCGCGCCAGGCGATCGGTCCATTCGATCAGTTCCTGGGCATGGCGCGCCGATCGCGACAACAGCTGGTTCAGACTCTGCGCGGCGCAGATCAATCCATCCCTGGCGCGTTCGGGTGGCGACAGCATTTCGTAGAGCAGGCCTTCGCGTACCCCGAAGGTCGAAAATACGATGGTCTTCGGCTTCGCGACGCGGATGATGTACTCGAGAACCAGCGCCGCGTAGGTCAGTAGCGGCCGCCGCGCATCGGCGACGAGTTCGATATTGGCCAGCATGTTTGCGGATGCGAGCCGGCGCAAGCGCCGCGCGAAATCGAGCGCGTCCGCTGCCGGAATCGAATAGCCGTGCATCACCCGCAGCGGATAACCGCTCTGGACGATATGGATGCGCGCCAGTGCACGCCAGGTTCCTCCGACCGCATAGAAGGCGCGTCCACGGCCGGCTTTGAGCTGGGCGACGCCGGACAGATCGTTCTTCACGATGCGTTCGGCGCGCTTCAGCGACTTGTGCGACATATCCTGCAAGGCGAGGCTTCCGAGCGGCAGCGTCACGCCGCTGCGAACGCGGTTGCCGCGCACGTCGATCAGTTCCAGCGACCCGCCGCCGAGATCGCCGACAATCCCGTCGGGGTTGTGAATGCCGGACACGACGCCCAGCGCCGACAATTTCGCTTCGCGCGGACCCGACAGGATTTCGATTCCGACGCCGCAGATGCGCTCGGCCTTGGCGATGAAATCGGCGCCATTGGTGGCGTCGCGGCATGCGGCGGTGGCAATCGCGTACACCCGGCCGACCTTCATCACCCTGCACAAGGCGCGAAAACGCCGCAACGACGTCAGGGCCTTGGCGACGGCGTCCGGCGCCAGCAGCCCGGTGGTCTGAACCTCGCGCCCGAGCCCGCAAAGCGTCTTCTCGTTGAAGATGGAGACCAGGCTGCGCGTCATCGATTCATAGACGACGAGACGCACCGAATTCGATCCGATGTCGATGACCGCGACGCTGGATGCGCGTTTACGCGGCCGCTTCACCAGGAAGATCCGTTATGACGAATGCTGACGCTCGGTGCGGCGCGTGAGGCGGCGCGGCGAGGATTCCTTAAGCGACTTTCCACGGCCTGACAGACTCGGATTCGTCATGAAGTAATTATGCAGGTTGAAGGGCTCCTCGCCCTTCGCGGCCTTCATACGCGTTGACGACCCATCCGGCAATAACTGCCAGCTCTGCTCGGTATCCTTGAGATTGGCGACCATGATCTGCTCGAGAACCTGCTGATGCACCGTGGGATTTTGCAGCGGACAGAGGATTTCGACACGCCGGTCGAGGTTGCGCGGCATCATGTCTGCGGACGAGATATACACAGCCGCTTTGGCGCCGGGCAGGCCCTGTCCCATCCCAAAGCAGTAGATTCGGCCATGTTCGAGGAAGCGGCCGATAATCGATTTGACGCGGATGTTTTCCGAAAGCCCGGGAATGCCGGGCCGCAGGCAGCAAATTCCGCGCACCACCAGCTCGATCGAGACGCCGGCCTGCGAGGCTTCGTACAGGGCGTCGATGATCTCGGGGTCGACCAGCGAGTTCATCTTCATCCAGATCGCGGCCGGCCTGCCGTGACGCGCATGGCCGGTCTCGCCATGAATATGTTCGAGCATGCGCTTGCGCAATGTGAGCGGCGACACCGCCATCTTCTCGATATCGCTGGGTTCGGCATAGCCGGTGATGTAGTTGAACACCCGCGCGGCGTCGCGCCCGATGATCGGATCGGACGTGAAGTAAGACAGATCGGTGTAGATGCGTGCGGTCACCGGATGATAGTTGCCGGTGCCGGTGTGGACGTAGGTCGTGAGGCTGCCGCCCTCGCGACGCACGATCAATGACAGCTTGGCGTGGGTCTTCAGTTCGATAAATCCGTACACCACCTGCACGCCGGCGCGTTCGAGATCGCGCGCCCAGCGGATGTTGGCTTCCTCGTCGAACCGCGCCTTGAGTTCGACCAGCGCCGTCACCGACTTTCCGGCCTCCGCGGCCTCCGCCAGCGCCCGCACGATCGGCGAGTTGTTCGAGGTGCGATAGAGCGTCTGCTTGATGGCGACGACATCGGGGTCGCGGGCGGCCTGTTGCAGGAACTGCACCACGACGTCGAAAGATTCATAGGGGTGATGAACGATCAGATCCTTTTGCCGGATCGCCGCGAAAATATCGCCGCCATGGTCGCGCACGCGTTCGGGATGACGGGGTACATAGGGCACGAATTCGAGGTCGGGGCGGTCGAGCCGGGTCAGTTGCGACAGCTCGTTCATCGCCAGCACGCCGTCGACCAGCAGAACCTCGTCGTCAGCGGTGGACAGCGCGCTTTGCACGAAGGCGCGCAACTCTTCCGGCATCTTGGCTTCGATTTCGAGCCGGATCACCGATCCCCGCCGCCGCCGCTTCAGTGCGGTTTCAAACAGCCGGACCAGATCTTCCGCCTCTTCCTCGATTTCGAGTTCGGAATCCCTGATGATGCGGAAAGCCCCCTGGCCTTTGACGGTATAGCCGGGGAATAGCCGCCCGATGAACAGGCCGGTGGCCTGCTCCAGCGTAATCAGCCGCACCGCGGCATCCTTGCCGGCGGGCAGGCGGATGAAGCGATCGATCTTGCCAGGCATGCGAATGAGCGCGTTCATCGGCTTGCCGTCGGAAACCCGGGCCAGCTGCAGCGCGACGGTGAATCCGAGGCTCGGGATAAACGGGAAGGGATGCGCCGGATCGATTGCCAGCGGCGTCAGCAACGGGAAAATATTGTGGAGGAAATGATCCTCGATCCAGGCTCGCTCGGTCTTGGTGACATCGCGGCCATCAACGAGAACCAGACCCGCCTCGGCCAGGATGCCACGCAGATCGCGCCAGATGGCCTGCTGGTCGATGGCGAGCTTTGAAACCGCCTCGTTGATGAGGACAAGCTGTTCGGCGGGGGTCAGCCCGTCGGGACTACGCTCGGCGATGCCCTCCCGCACCTGGGCCTTGATGCCGGCGACCCGGACCATGAAGAACTCATCAAGGTTATTGGCGGAAATCGACAGAAATCGCACCCGCTCAAGCGCGGGATGGCCGGGGTTGACCGACTCCTCCAGCACCCGGCGGTTGAAGTGCAGCCAGGAAAGCTCGCGGTTGATGAAGCGTTCGGGGCTGCTGCCCATCGTTGGAGCGGCCCCGACATCCACTTCTTTTTCTTTAGTTACAATGGCTTGCGCGGATTCCATAAGATTTCAAATCCATCCCAAAACAGGCGGCTGCGCGATTTCCGGAGACGGGCCGCGCAAACCATGTGTTACCGCGATGACGTTTCAATGACATTGACGTTCCCGGCGTCCGCGCCGTCAAGATGCGAGACAGGCCGCCGGATCAGGCATTGCGCAGCAATTCAGCTGCCAGCGCTCGGGTGACCGGCCGCCCCAGCCGCAAGGCTTCGGCGTCCAGGAACTCGACGGCCTGCCGTGCGGCCGCATAAGACCGCTCGATCCGGCTTGCAAGATAGCTCACCACGGTCTCATCGACGCTCAGTTGACGGTCCGCGCAGAATTTGACGATCAGCGCGCGAAACAGCTGGTCGTCAGGCGGCAACAGCCAGACAACAGGCACCGCGCGCAGACGCGAGCGCAGATCGCGCAGCTCAATCTCGAACGCGGACGGCGGCAGGCGCGCGGTGATAAGGACGAACGCCTCGTCCTCCCGCGCCAGATTGATCAGGTGGAACAGCGCGCGTTCATCGAAATCCGACGATTTCAAATCTTCCACCACCAACGCGCCGGTCGCCAGCGCGCCCGGCACCGCGGCTGCGGTCAGCGCATGCGCCGAGGTCGAGCGCGCGCCCGCTTCCTCGGCCCAGATGGCGGCGAGATGGCTCTTGCCGGAACCCTCCGGTCCCACCAGCAGCATGATCCGGTTCGGCCAGTCCGGCCAGCTGTCGACCAACGCCAGGCCGGCGGCGTTGGCCGGTCCTTCCAGAAAATTGTCACGCGTGAGGCTCTCTGCGTGCGGCAACGCAAATGCAAGCTGACGAGGTTGAACGTGACCTGCCACGCAAGTCTCCAGTGCCGGGGTCTAGCTTGCTTCGATCGTGCTCATGTGCCGCACCCACTCCACGAGATAGAGCGATACGGAAACCAAAGTAAAGATCGTTACAAAGCCCATCAGGATGAGGTCATACGGCGCTGGTTTGAAGCCGAAGCCGAGTGCCGCAAGAACCAATGCCGCGAACGCCACCTGCGCCACCGTATTGAGCTTCGACACCATCAGGGGCTTCATCGGGATCGGCTTGCCGAACAACCATGACACGATTACGGCGGTTACGATCATGATGTCGCGCGAGACCACCAGGATGACGATCCAGCGCGGCACGGCGCCCCAGATTCCGAGCGCGATGTAGATCGAGACCAACAGCGCCTTGTCGGCCAGCGGATCGAGCAGCGCGCCCAATTCGCTGGCCATGTTGAAGCGCTTGGCGAGAAAGCCATCGACCGCGTCGCTGACGCCGGCGATGACAAAGACCGCGAAGGCGAATTCCATCTGGTTGGACGCGATCGCCCATACGATGACCGGCACCAGCAGGATGCGGCCCAGGGTAATGATGTTCGGAATACTCACACGGCGCTTCCCGGCTACCGGCCTGATTTCGCGAAGATCCGACCCTTGGTAGGGTGAACCGGTTCCAGTCTACATAGTATATGCGTGTGCCGCTTGCGAGCCATTGCACATGAGCGGAATCCAACGTAACCAGCCGCCATCATCTGGAATCGGCCATGATCGACCGCAAAAACGGGCTCACTTACGCGGATTCGGGCGTCGATATCGATGCGGGCAATCGTCTGGTCGATCTGATCAAGCCGATGGTTCGTGCCACCGCCCGCGCCGGCGCCGACGCCGAAATCGGCGGGTTCGGCGGATTGTTCGATCTGAAGGCCGCGGGCTTCAAGGACCCGGTTCTGGTCGCGGCCACCGATGGCGTCGGCACCAAGGTCAAAATCGCGATCGAGACCGGCATGCATGACGGCATCGGGGTGGACCTGGTGGCGATGTCGGTCAACGACCTCGTGGTGCAGGGCGCAGAACCGCTGTTCTTTCTGGATTATTTTGCCTGCGGCAAACTCGATCCGGAGGCTGCCGCCGCCATCGTCGCAGGGATCGCGGAGGGTTGCCGCGAGTCCGGCTGCGCGCTGATCGGTGGCGAAACCGCCGAAATGCCCGGGCTCTACAAGGACGGCGATTACGATCTCGCGGGCTTTGCGGTCGGCGCGGCCGAACGCGGCACGCTGCTGCCGCGGCCCGATATCGCAGTCGGTGACGCGGTGCTGGGCCTCGCCTCGTCGGGCCTTCACTCCAACGGATTTTCACTGGTCCGCAAGATCGTCGAAAACTCCGGCCTTGGCCTCGAGGCGCAGGCGCCGTTTTCGCCGGTCATGACGCTGGGTGGCGCGCTGCTGACGCCGACGCGGCTCTATGTGAGATCGTGCCTGCGCGCGATCCACGAGACCGGCGCGGTCAAGGGACTTGCCCACATCACCGGCGGCGGTTTCACCGACAATATTCCGCGCGTGCTGCCCAAGCATCTCGGCGTCGGGATAGATCTCGCGCGCCTGCCGGTGCTGCCGGTCTTTAAATGGCTGGCGGAGCAGGGGGGCATCGCCGAACTCGAACTGCTGCGCACCTTCAACTGCGGCATCGGCATGATCGCCATCGTAAAGCCGGATGCCATCGAACAGGTCACCGGCATTCTCACGCAGGGCGGCGAGAGCGTTGCGCTGTTGGGCGAGGTGATCCCGGCCGCGGGTGAACATCGCGTGGTCTATAACGGTCATCTCGATCTCACATGGTGAGATCGATCTCAGATGGTGAGGCCATGAAGCGCCGCGTCGCAATCCTGATTTCCGGGCGCGGATCGAACATGGCCGCTCTGATCCAGGCAGCGGCGGCAGAGGATTTTCCGGCCGAGATCGCCGTGGTGATTTCCAACCGCGCCGATGCCGGCGGTCTCGAAAAGGCCAGGGCATTCGGCGTCCCGGCTATTACCATCGAAAGCAAGCCCTTCGGCAAGGACCGCGCGGCGTTCGAGGTGGCGCTGCAGTCGGCGCTGGACCAACACCGGATCGAGCTGATTTGTCTGGGCGGCTTCATGCGGTTGTTCACGGCCGAATTCGTGCAGCGCTGGTACGGGCGGATGCTCAACATTCACCCCTCGCTGCTGCCGTCGTTTCCCGGCCTCGAGCCGCAAGCCCAGGCGTTGCGCGCCGGCGTGAAAATATCTGGCGCTACCGTGCATTTCGTCATTCCTGAAACCGACGCCGGCCCTGTTCTGATGCAGGGTGCGGTTGCGGTTCGCGATGACGATACGCCGGAGACGCTTGCCGCGCGGATCCTTGAGATCGAACACCGGATCTACCCGGACGCGCTACGGCTCCTCGCCAGCGGCAGGGTCCGGCTCGAGGGCGGTATCTGCAAAATCGCAGGCAGCGCGGTTTCCGACGATACCCTGATTTCGCCCGCTAACCGTTAGGGTGCGATCCCTGGTCTGGGCAAACCGCTCGGGGTCGCCATGCCGGTCAATGAGACGGTCGTCGGCATCATCAGGGCCCGCGAGCGCCGGATGCTCGCAAGTCAGTCACTGAAATAAAATCCCCCGGCGAGGGCCGGGGGTGCATTGATCGCTTGCGCAGATCGT
>Ga0157369_10000994_pt1 | contig 35863 bp, 28 predicted proteins | sample C25metaG_FD_113461 | JGI IMG/M metagenome (GOLD analysis project Ga0157369, IMG submission 113461) | Corn rhizosphere microbial communities from Kellogg Biological Station, Michigan, USA - C2-5 metaG | ecosystem: Host-associated > Plants > Roots > Rhizosphere > Soil | place: USA: Michigan... | reverse complement strand
TCTTACCCGCGCGATCACAGGATTGAGCAGATTCAGGTAGTACCAATGCTGCCTAGCCGTTATTATTGACCAGACGCTTTGCAGTGTGCCGCCATGCGCGTTGATTTCCACAGTCGAGAACTGTTCGAACAAATCTGTTAGCGAATCGGAGGTGAAGCGATAGTAGTCCCTCGGTGTCGGATGATAGGAACAGATAAACCGCGTCGTTACGATCGCCGTACCACCCGGCTTCAGGACACGATATATTTCTGAAATTGCAAGCTTGGGATCGCGACAGTGTTCCAGTACTTCAGTTGCTATGACGCTATCTATGCAGTCGCCCGCAAAAGCTAGTGAATGGATATCGCTGACGACATCGGCCCCGTAGTTGGCAACCACGTCGACCGTGACAAATCGCGATTCGCCGAACGACCTTCGATATGGCGAGTCCTCCGATCCAATATCGACGATGACACCGGGCTTCAGGCGATCGATTAGCGGTAAAAGTTCGGCCTCCAACGAGATCCGGGTTACCGACTTCAACCGGCGGGGGAATTCGAGGCAGTAACGAACGTTGTGTAATGCTACTCTGACAAGGTCTCGCATCGCGCTCGCCGCTATGCAGCCTCCGTTTCCTTGTAAACGCGACTGTAGGATTCCACCACTGAATCCATGCTGTAGTGCGAGGCAGCGTAATTTCGCGCGGCTGCGCCCATTACTGCTCGGGTTGCCGGGTCGTCGCCGATGCGCTGGATAGCCGCCGCCAAAGCGTTCGCGTCGGCCGCGGGTACCAACAATCCATGAACACCATCGACCAGAAGCTCGGGGATGCCACCAATTCGCGACGCTATGACCGGCACGCCGAGACTCATCGCTTCGATAATCTGACGTGGACACGCCTCGCGCCATATGGAGGGTACGACCACGATGTCCGATGCAGCGACAAAATCGTTCACTTCAGCGACGAAGCCGAGGAAGTTCACTCTCCGATCCAAGCCCAGCTCTTCCACCAATTTTCTTAGCCCCTCCTCTTCTGGTCCTTCGCCCATCAGGATGAGCCTGTAACGGCTCGGCAGTAGCGACATGGAACGCACGAGGTAGTTCACCCCTTTGTGGTCTGCGAGACGTCCGAAGAAGTTGACGACGATCTCATTCACTTCGGCGCCGATGCCCTTTCTCAATGCAATGCGCTTTTCCGGATCAATCGGCGCGATAGCCAAATGCACGCCGTTATAGATCACACGAATCCGCTTCATCGGGTAGCCATAATCAGAAGCCAGACGCGCCGGGTAGTCGCTTGCATTGACAGACACAGTCAAGTCGAGCAGCCGACCCCACAACCATCCTGCGACGACCTCGGGCACGTGCCACAAGCGAATACCCGGTATGAATCCGAAATGTCTTCGGCGAGGCACATCGCGGTGCGGCTCGGGCATCGCGCGCATGCTACCAATCAAGCGAGCCGCACTGGCCAATCTTGCAACGATCGGAATCAGCCACATTCCGCGTCGCCACGATATGTTGAATTGGATGAACCGCGTCTTGGTCGTGCGGAAGACACGAAACGCTTCAATTCCATTTTTCAGCCAGCTGTGCTCGGGAGCCCAATCTACCCACTGGTATTCGATGTCGAGCTTATCGAGGAATTCTGGATACGCGGTCGTTTGAAGCGCCCGTTCGCATAACATGCAAACGCGCGAGCCCCGCTCTCTCATGGCGGCGCATAGGTACGCAATCGACCGTTCGGCGCCTCCCATGCCGGCCGACCCCAACGGAATATAAACGATGTCATACATGCCGTGCTTCATCGTTGAGGGCCGCCGTCCTGACGCTTGATCCCGAGGCGATTGAATATCGCCTTCTTGAATAGCCTTGGAATCAGCGGCAGGACCATCATCAAGCTGAGCGAACTGTAACAATTCGATTTCCGCGGGTCGATGACGATATGCGCGGGGTTAGCGTGATCGAGAAAGAAGCGAGGATGAACCAACGAAATGGGGAAGCCCTCGGTTTGCTTCGACGCCTCGGCCAGTCTCGCGTTGTCGCAGAGGTTTCTCTCGTGAGTGAATAAAAGGACGTTCTGCGCGAAATGATAACTGTTGTCGATAACGCGGGCGTCGTTCCAGATTCTTGGCCGGATGCAGTCCACCGGGCGGAACCCGAATTCCCGGAACCGCCATGCCCAGTAATCCGGCCATTGCTCGTTCACATGTCCGACGCCGCCTTGAAACGGAATTGCAGCGGAAAACAGGATATTCGAGCTTAGCTCCGTGAGCGATCTGACTATCGTCGCCGCCGAGGCTTCAGGAAGGTGTTCCACCACCTCCAGGCAAACCGCCAGATCGAACTGCCGACCTACTCGAATCGGAGTGGCAACATCTGCGACAGAAAACGCGTCCCGGGGTATTTCGAGCATATCCGTCGGAACCCAATCTCCGTCGATCCCCAGGATGTCGTGGACGCCCGCTTCTTTGAAGGCCGCCAGCCATACACCAGTGGCGCAACCGACGTCGACAACGCTGCAGGGGCGTATGTACTCTTGAACAATCGAGATGATCACCTTTGCGGCCTGCTTGTTCTTCTCGCGATTCGCATAGAATTCACGATCGTAGCCTGCGGTGTCCCTGCCTTGTAATTGCATCGCGCTCATTGATAGATTCGCCACTTGACGGGTAAGATGCCGTTGATCAAGCGTCCAGTATCGCGAAATCCGAAGATCCCAAAGGCTCCGAAGCCGAGGTACGCGACGACCGATAGGGCAACCGCAATGATGAGACTGACCCATGTGGACGGCCTCAGTCCGAGCACCAGACCGGTAAACAGCAACAGCGTCACGATTGCGACATATAGCCCGCGCGCAATACTTTCTTTAAGATAATTCCAGTACTTCATGCCGAGAGCCGCTGTCGTGTAGAGGGGATGGACGATCGCGCGGCACACGATCACCGCAACGAGTGTTCCCACGGCCGCACCGACCGTTCCGAGCGCGAGTACGCCGACGAGGATTAGTGACAGGCCGAGATTGATTAAAGCCTCCGATATAGAGCATAGAAGGTTGAAGCGCAAGCGACCAAGGCTAAAGAGCACCGATCCCCCCATACTCGCTGCAATCGACAGTAGCTCTGCAATGCTCAGGATTCGAAGAACGGTCGTCGACTCGTCGAAATCCGGACCGACCCAGAGCCGGATAAACGAGGCCCCGAAGACAAAAAGACCGCCGTAAAGAGGAATCGCCACGAAGAACGCCGCTCGTGGATACCATGAAAAAGCTCGCTGCAGGCTAGGCACATCCCCGATCCCGCCACTTTTCATCACCGAAGGGTCGAGAACCGCCGCGAGCTGTTCCACTACACGCTGCGCGTAAAGCACGAGCATCATTGCGACTCCGTATACTGCAACCGCGCGCGGACCTACAAAAGCCATGAGGATGATTTGATCGGACCTGTATATGATTTCACTGGCGCTTCTCGTGACGAATGCGACTGCGCCGAAGCGCCACATTTCGCGCAATCGTTCCATCCGCGCATATTTGCTCGCGAAGGAAAACGACGGATATATCCGTCGTGCGGCAATGTAGGTTGCCACGCATACGACCGCTCCCGATACAACTGCCGCAGCTACCAAGCCAACCAAGCCGCCTCCGAGCTCAAGCGCCAATACAACGAGGCCGGCACGCACGATCAACCCCAGAACTCCGATAATATTAAGAGTGTCGAATCTATCAAAAGCCGCAACGATGTTCCGGCAGATGGCACTCAAGAAAGCAAACAGAAGTCCGACCGCGAGCAGCGGCAGCACGACACGCATCTGAATAGCGAGATCGGCAGGAGTCTTCTCGAAGAACGCGGAGAAGTTCAAGCCAATGAAAAATGCGACGAAGCCGACAATCACCGCGGCACCGGCAAGAAATGCGAAAGAGGTAGCCAAAACCTCGTTTACTGCTTCGTCGTCGCCTCGCGCGAGATGCTGATTCACGAAGCGGCCCAGACATGCTCGCAGCCCGAGGTCGATCAACCCGAGATAGCCGATAACGCCATTTGCAAGGCTCCACACACCATATGTAGCGGTGCCGAGCGTGGATATTATGAATGGCGTCAGGAAGAGCGCGACGCCGACCTCGGCTAGCAAGCCCGTCCAGTTTGCGAACACGTTCTTGGCAAGCTTGGCGCGACCCGGGAGGTGACTTCTCGAGGTCATCTCAAAGACATGCGATTCGTCGTATACGGGCCGAATTGTTCGATACACATTTGGCGCAATATGGCCTGGCGCGAATACGGTGCGTTATGCATGCCGGCCTAGATTGCGGCAGTACCGAACGGCCTTTTCGAGCCGGGCAATGTAGGTCAACAACGGCGGAGATCGGGATAAAGCAAGCTTTATGCCTATCCGACGTGAATGAGTCAAGTTGCGCTGCCATTGGCTTCGAAGCTGTCCCTGAGGGAACACGAGGTTGAAAAGATAAGCTGTATTTGCCAGTATTGAGGAGCACACTTCTAGGTGATGCTAATGAAGAAGCCTCGCGTGATCGTCATGCACCTAGTGCTGGCGTCGATCCTGGTTGCGGTCGCGAACGATGCGGCTGCCCTGCTCGCCGGGCAGCCGTACTACGACTATTACGACCGCAATTCGAAGCATATCGTCGAATCGGTCAATTTCCACCATCTTCTTCCAGCCGAGGACACGTTGCGGAGCAAGCGGGCGAATCGGCTCGAAAGCGCTGCGGGAGATCTCAGGTTCGTGCTGGATTACGTGCCGAATCACCCGCAAGCGTTGTTCATGATGGTCGGCGTCGCACTCGAATGGAAGAAGCCCCAACTGATCGAGAAATTTCTCGACGAGGCCATCGAAACCTTCCCGAATACCCCGAGCACCTGGACGATCCAAGGAATTTATCTCGCTCGGGTCGGTCGCTTCGATGCCGCCATCGCGAGTTATCAGCGAGCGCTTGCCTTGAAGCCCGATGACATGCAAACCCACTACAACCTCGGTCTTGCCTATGTCGAGAAGAAAAAGTGGACGCTTGCGAACCAGCATGCGCAGGCCGCTTATCGGCTTGGCGCTCCCCTCACCGGATTGAAGGAAAAACTGGTGAGGGCAGGCGCGTGGAATTCAGCACAGACGGCTCCAACCGAAGCGAAAGAGCCGCTCCCCGATCAAACTGCAGGTCCCCAAGCATCATCACCACCACGCCCGCCGTAAGGAATCGTTCCGAGGCGGAATCGTTCCGAGGCGAAAGCACCGTGGGATCAACCCGCCGAGTTCAACAATCGATGCGTCATTTTTACTATGGCATGCTGGTCCGTGCGACGACGCCATAATCTCCGAAGCACGTCTTTCGGTCCGTGGGCCGGTCCCGCGGACGCTTCGAGCAACAGCACCAGCCGTAGCCAGAGGGTCACCTCGCGCAGTCGCTGGTCAGCGTCGCCGCCCGCATAACTTAGCCAGAACGCGTCTTCCAGCCTCGGCAATGCATCGATGAAAGGCCGGCTCCCGCTATGCTCCGCCAGTGCCGATAGACCGTTGAGGAATTGCGCGATATCGAACACGACGACATTCGTGTCTCCTGCGGCGACATCGATGCTGTACAGAAGATCATGCTCCCGCAGGATGTTCGCAGGCTTGAAGTCTCCGTGCGTCCAACTGGTTCCAATCGTCGCGTCAGCGATGCGCGACGCACTCGCGCGCAATGCGGCGAGTGCGTCCGAGACCCTGACGTCGGTCCTGGGGACGAAGCCAAGTTTTTCCGAGAGATGACCCAGCTGTTCCGCTGTATCCAGGTGATCGATGCCTGAGTTGCAAGAGGCATGAAATCTTCGCAGCCATGCGCCGGCGTCGCCAACGAGCCTCAGCCGTGAAGAGTCGGTGGCAGAGTCGCACGCGAGGGTCGTCTCCATCGACGGTCCGTCGATCCAGGCCGCCAGATAGCATGCGTGCTGCTGGAGCAGAGAATAAGGTGTCGGAACCCGATAAGCGCCGTTGGATCCAATCGCCCGCTCGACCCGCATCAATGCGTCGAATTGTATCCGCGCTGCGTCAGGATTGAGCTCGCCCGAGAGCCACTGACGGCAAACCTTGAGCGCTGCCGCGCCGGGAAGCCAGTCCGCATGCACGCGGTACACCCAGGCGTTACGGCCTCGCCAAATCGGGCCGTGCACGCGTGGCTCCGCATTTCCTTGCGAATCCGGTGGGCGCGTATCCGCAAGGAAACGCTCGAGCTGCTTGACGGAATGCATTCCCCGTGCGCCGCTACCCGCGGTCCAAAGTCGCAAGCGTGTGCTGGATTCGTCCAGCCTGTGGGTATGAGACAATTGCGCGCGATTTCATAGGCTTGTCTTCATTCCTTTCGTAGCGAATCTCGATTCGACGAATCGATTCACACAGTTTGCCCGGATTGCGATTTTACTCGGCACACCCCGTCACCTGAACGTCGCGTGAGCTGCGCTTGAACGTTTGGCGTTTGCATGACGCCACATAGACCAAGATACTGCTCGACCCCACAGATGTACAAACGAAAGTACGCGCGAGCGCTGCTCGATACCAAGTGAGCGGCATATACGGGTTCACGGGATCGTCAGCCGATCCTTCGATTGCAAGGGCAATGGTCCATGCGCTCGCCGGCAAATGCGGCGGCGTCGAGGCCACTGGTCTCGGACCATCAATTACGCTCGGCGCAGCAGCGCTCGCACAGCAGGCCTCGGTATTCAGCGACGAGCGACTCATCGTCGCGGTTTTCTCCACACAGGGCTGCGGCCTTAGTTCGATCCACGATGCCGCCAGTACCGCGGAGCTGGTGGCGCGGGCGTATCGGGATCGCGGTAGAGCTGTCATTGGGACATTATCGGGCGGCTTTGCGCTCGCCATCGCCGACCGCGTCGACCGGACATTGATGATCGCGGTAGACAAGATGGGGATTTGCCCGCTGACATGGACCCTTCGGCGGGGCGAGCTACTGTTCAGCTCGAAGCTCGATGCACTGCTCGCGCACCCGTCGACCAGGGCCGACATCGATCCGCAATCTATTTTCGATTACTGCTATTTCCATGTGATCCCCGGGCCCCGGACGATCTACCGCGGAGTATCGAGGCTTTTGCCCGGACATGCCTTGCACTTTCGGGACGGCAAGGTTGAAATCTACCGCCATTTCACGCCGGAGTTCGATGAAACGATCCGCCGTCCGCAAGTCGAGCTCGCTCGGGAGTTCAAGGAAATCCTCGTGCGCAGCATCGATCGGGCGCGTGGGCCGGGACCGACAGGGACGTTTCTGAGTGGCGGCACGGACAGTTCCACCGTTACGGGACTCCTGAGTCGCGCGAGCAATCGACCAGTCGACGCATTTTCGATCGGCTTTTCGGTCGCCGAATATGACGAAATGCACTACGCGCGCATCGCCGCTCGGCACTTCAACGTGAATCATCATGAATATTCCGTTACGCCGGAGGACGTTGAGAGTGCGATCCCGTTGATCGCTACGGCGTTCGACCAGCCGTTCGGCAACGCGTCGGCGGTGCCTGCCTACTTTTGCGGCCGGATGGCGCGCGAACACGGAATTACACGCATGCTCGCGGGCGATGGCGGAGACGAGCTTTTTGGCGGGAACACGCGGTACGCGACACAGACGATGCTTTCCTGGTACGAATACATGCCCGCGCGCCTGCGGCACAACGTCCTGGAGCCTCTGGTCGCCCACATCGGCGCGGGTCGGCGATTTCCGCCTGTGCGCAAGTTTTGCCGCTACGTCGAGCACGCGAAAGTGCCGATGCCCGACCGCGCCGAAGAATTTAACCTTTTGTCGAAGCTCGGGGCGTCCAACGTCCTGGCCGCAAATTTGCTTTGTAATGTCAACCAAGGCGCACCGCTCGCACTCGTGCGCCAAGCCTACAGTGATACCGCGGGCGCCCACTCTCTGATCAATCGCATGCTCGCGTTTGATTTCCGGCTTACGCTGTTCGACAGCGACCTGCCCAAGGTGAATGGCGCATGCGAGATGGCCGGAATCGAGGTCGCCTATCCGATGCTTGACGACGAACTCCTCGCCTTCTCGCTTCGTCTTGCTCCACGACTGAAGCTGCGCGGTACGACTCTCCGCTATTTCTTCAAAAAAGCGCTGCGCGATTTGCTTCCGAGGGAGATTCTAACCAAGCAGAAACACGGGTTTGGCCTGCCGTTCGGCGTATGGCTTCAATCGGAATCTCGCCTTAAGGCCTTGGCCGCCGAAAGCCTCGCCGGCCTTCAGGGACGTGGCATCATCAGCCCGGCGGTAATCAATAACTTGCTCGGCAAACAACTCGACGAGCATGCGAGCTATTACGGGACGATGGTATGGATCCTCGTGATGCTCGAGCAATGGTTGCGCGCGCACGAAGCCAGAATCGCACAGGCGCGCCTCCTCACCAGGTGATCTGCCGATTTCAAACGAACGCCGGGCGATGCAGCCGATTTTGCAACAGCCGCAGCATGAAGCGATTGCCGGGACGATCCCAAGGGGTGAAGCGGGGCAACTGGAATACATCATCACCCGTGCGTGCCACGCCGTTGGATGTCGTAACTGCGGCATCGAAGCCCGCGTCGCGCACTATCTTGACGTGCGCCGCAAGGTAATCTACGCCCGGACGACCGTTCGGATACGCGAACGTACGGATCGGTATGCGGAGCAGATCGGCCAGGTGATCGCGGCTTGCGCAAATTTCGCGTCGCGCGGCCGATACCTGTTCGCTTGCAAGAATCGGGTGAGACACCGTGTGCGCGCCGATCTCCATTCCGTCGGCTGCCATCTGAACGACCTGCGCGGATGAAAGCATGAGATCAAGTGGCAGACGTCCAGTTCGGGTGTTCTCAACGATACGGTCGACAGCCGCCGAACGAGCGTCGCCCGGAAGATGCTTGAGACGTGGTAACAGAGTGGTAACTGCCGCTCGTCGTTCGTCAAGGGTGTTTACGGCGAGTGTACCGAGCTCCAGCGCGCGCAGATCCAGTTGTCCGACCTTCGTATGGCGAATCGATTCGATTATCCGGTCGTTCCACATAATTCCGCCATCGATGTAGCCGGTTGCGATGAAGAAAGTTGCACTGATGCCGTGCCGCTTCAGGATGGGCATCGCGACGTCATGATTGTCTGCGTAGCCGTCGTCGAAGGTAATCGCGACCGCGCTGCCTGGAAGCTCCCCGCGCTTAAATCGCGAAATGGCCTCGTCGAGGGGCAATACGGCGCAACGTGCCACCAGCAGTGCTACAAGCCGCTCAAACGTCGCCGAGTCGGGCAGATCGGGCAGCAGCAAATCGGCTTGACGCAATACGCGATGGAATATCAGGATCGACAGCGTTCCACGCGTCGGCATCGACAGCACACGGTCAACGAGACGCATCACTGGACGACGTCTTTCGTGCACATGGTACCGAGTCTCACGTATACCGAGTGAGCGGTGTCCATTGCTTAATCGTGGCGCGAAGCAACGATTTCGTCGCCTTACAGCCAAACGCCCGGCGCCAGACGGCGAACAACGTTTCGAATACCGTCCTTCAGGAGCTGACGACTACTTAAGTAGCTGCGTTGATGACGACCGCTTATTCCCTCAAACCATGGTTGCCGGGGAAAGCGCGGTATTACCCGCAGTTCGGGCGGCGCACGAACTACTCGCTCGAAGAACCATGCAGCATCAAGCCCACTCGGATTCCCGGTCCACGCCCCTCGAAAGAGCGCATCGTATGCTCGCTTTTGGATCGCAAATGCTCGCAGATCCATGTAGCGGTTTCCGAGCAGCCGGCCTGATCCAATCAATGGCATGTTGTGCAGGTCGCACATCAGATCAAATGCCCGCGTAACGGTGCTCAGTCCGACAAGATTGACAAGCCTCAAGCGGCCCGTGACTTTCCAAAATCGATCGTCCTCGGTGAAGAGCGTAGTTGTAGAAAGAGCATGATCGATCAGCTTGAATTCACCGTACGCCTTTCCCAATGCTGGTGGGTGATCGTTGCCTGCAAAGCTGATCAGCTCGACCAACTTGTCGTGGCGCACCGCGCGGGTACGTTCAATCAGCGGTTGCAGATCGCCATTCGAGTTGTCTACGAACACGATGCGGTCGACGACTTCGCAAGGTAAAGCGAGATAGAACTCGAGTGCTGAGAGGTAGTCCAGAAGGCGCTGCCCACGGTCGAACCTTGCGACCGCCTCGGCGGGAGGCGACAGCGTAGCAGTCATAAGAAGGCCAAATGCGCGCTTGCGCACTTGCGTCGGTCGTCGAAGCGTACCAACTAACTCGACTTGCTCAGACATCAGCCAACTCCCTGATACGGTGAACAGCCCTCGGTAAGGCCATTTCGGGCGTGACTCGTCGCGCGAATTCGGTTGATCAGCATCGACCCCTGCCCGGACCCGGGCTCTATCAGCGTTTCCACGTCGTTCTCGCGAAGAATGCAACAGAGCTCGTGGCGACGATCGCAATTCTCGTCACGGTGGAACGCATTTTGAAAAGCGATTAAGAGAACGGAGCACCAGCAACGTCTGATTCATCCGCGACGGAACAGGAAGTTCCATCGGTCCGAGTGAACCAGCGAATAGTCATGTGCGCGTAGATCAGCGATGAGGCGTCCGGTCGTCCATAACGGAACCGGTTGGTCAAACTCCACTGCCATCCATCCGACGCAGATGTTCGCATCCAGCACACTTCGGATGACCTCATATTCAGCGCCCTCAATGTCGATCTTGAGAAAATCTATCCTGTGATGACCCAGCTCTGCCATCAGGCTGGCCAGCGAACGGCATGGTGCATCGAAGCCGTCTTCCATGCCCTGAAGATTCCGCACTGAGAAAGAGCCGACCCAACCCCGCGTTCGTGGCGCAAAAAAACGCAACGTGACGTTCTTGCTCCACAGCCCAACCGGCTTGAAAACCGCACGCGTCCCCATCCAAGCGCTTCTAGTGAGGCGCATGACAACGTGTTCGATCGCATGCGGAGTCGGATCGAACATATAGACCGTACATCCGAAGCGATCCATTACGGCTTCGTCGAATGTCGTATCCTGGCCCACACCACCCGAGTAGATGACCCAGTCCGCGCGCACCTCGTCCACAGGGAAGTACCATCCGCCGTAATCACTGCCCAGGCGCTCGAGCCGGGTCCCCGCTGGTTTGATGGAACGTCGCAGCCACGCCTGCCAAATCGGGCCAAGCGAACGATAGCCCTTGTTCAGCCATCGATTCTTGAGGAATGCATCCGGAAAGAACTCCAGCATTGGAACGATCCCTCAAATTTTTTGTGTGGTGGCGTATAGGCTCAAACTCGCGGGCGAGGGATCGAAGTGCGCAGACGACCTCGAACCGGCACGGCATGCTCTACTGTCAACACCGCGCGCGCATCGGCCTGGTAGCGACATTTTTTCAGCTAACGCTTCACAAAGGACCCCTATTAGAACTGGGGGTGCGTCGACGGCATTACCCATCATTATGTTTGGCATAGTACAACGACGCGTTGCAGCGTTGAAATCACCAATCGCAGCGTTGCTGACGCAACGCAAACCGCAAAACCAGCTACCGCCATCTGGATTCCACGCCAACGTATAGTTTGTCGCTCACCCGAAATCGAGCGTGGGTGCGCCCTGATCACCTATCGGTCGATTTGCCGTGGCTCTATCCGTCAGCGATCTCGAAACAGCAGATCCACGCCTTTCTGAACAACCACAACCAAGCATCCAAAGCCATTCAAGTCGCGACGGCCGGATCAATCCTTGCCAAGCTCGAACGAATTTATAAGGATATTAAAGAAACGCAACACTAGAGGCAAAGAGCGCCTTCAGTCGCGTGCGCTCCGCGAGTCAGACCGAAAGAATGCAGCCAAGATCGCGCAAGCAACAAGTGACCCAGCATGCGCAACTCGACTAGTTTCCGTACGCGCCATCGCGCTGCCGCGCGACGCGCCCGGTGTACCGTCCCGCGCCGATGTAATAGTCATAAACTGCTTCGTACCTGGCGACCATTTGCGATAGGCTGAATCGGTCGACGGCAATCTGCCGCGCGGCGATTCCCTGCGCTTTTCGGTGCGCCGGTTCGGCGACGTACTCGGCAAGGGCTTCGGAGAGCGCACTGACGTCTCCCGGAGCGAACAAGCGCCCGCCCACCTGATCCTGGACTAGCTCTGTCGTTCCTCCGACCGCCGTGGCGACGATCGGTATGCCGCAGGCCATCGCCTCGAGAATCGTGTTCGAAATCCCCTCGTTGAGCGATGGCAGCACGAAAACGTCGAGCGCCGGCAGGATTTGATGAATATTGTCAAGCTCGCCGGAGAACCAGGTCACTTCGCTGATCCCCATCGACTCGGCGAGCCTTCGCAGGTCGGCCAAAAGCGGACCATCCCCTGCAATCACGAGTCGAAGACGAGCGCGCATTTCATGGTGTCTCTGAACGAGGGCGGCAAACGCGCGCAGCAGCGTCGCCTGGTCCTTGACGGGCTGTAAGCGGCCAACAGAGCCAATGCGTAGCACTTCATCGCCGCGAAAATGCTCCGGCAGCCGATCGGTTGGCGCCTGCCGCGCAGGCTTGAATCGTTCGGTATCGACGCCGTTATAGATCTGAACGACGCGTGCCGGTTCGAGTCCGATGCGATCGACGAGAAATCTCTCGAGATGTTTCGATACGACGATATAGCGATCGACGAGAGGGGCATGCAATCGGCGCAACAACGCGGGTTTCCATTTGTTGCCGTGCAGATTGTCGACGTCCCAGCCATGCTCGCCGTGAATACGTGTCGGCACGCGGGCCAGCCACGCCGGAAACAGCGCGTCGAGCCCCGACTGGTTGCGGGAATGCACGATGACTGGCCGCAATCGTCGGCATAACTGAAATATCTCAAAGCGCATCCGCCATGCTCCGATTCGCGATCGATGCAGCGCGATGATCTCGACATCGGGCCTCGCTATTCGACGTCGGAAGGCCGAATAGTCTTCGATGCAAACAATGGCGTGTCGATACTTTCCCTCTGGTAAATTGTTCACTAGGTTGACAAGCCCGTTTTCCATGCCACCGATCACCAGGTGATGTATGACATGCAGAATCAGCGGAGGAGCGTCGCCGTTCACCGTAGCCCCAGGCACTCGAACAAAAATGCCCGATCCGAAAATTCCCAATGTATACCGCGGCGCAGGACGTTGTACCGGTCGACGGTGCCGATATTAGTTCCACCGTACGCGGATAGACATCCGGCATAGCCGGCTCCCCTTACAAGATCAAGGCGTTCGGGGGTCATATTCTGTCTTCCGCCATACGGGTAGGCAAACAAGGCGCTATCGATGCCCAGTTCGCGATGCAGGTGCTCGAGCGACTGCGCGAGCTCGGCCCGAACCGTTTCCGCCGGCTCGGCAGCGCAATCGATATGGCTAACTGAATGCGACCCTATCGTAAAGCCCCAGTCGCGCATTCTCCGCAGATGATCCCATTGCATTACCGGGATCCCGTGGTTGCCTCGCTGCTTGTCATGCGGAAATTGCCGCTCGGTATTGACGATGCCCGTGGAAACGAAAAATGCCGCCGGAATGCAATGTCGCAAAAGAATCGGTGCCGCGTTCTGATAATTGTCGAGGTAGCCGTCGTCGAACGTGACTGCGACCAGCGGCCGGCGGTCCCGCGTTATCGGATCTGCCTCGACTACCTCCTCGATGGAAAGCGTCGTGCAATGCGCGCGTAGCAATGACATCTGCCGATCGAACTGCTCGATTCCCACGGTAAGATTATCGCGGACCTCATCACTGACGCGGTGGTACAGAAGAACCGTGATGCGCGGCAGCAAAATCGCATTCATGCCGCACTTCGATGCGAGCCATGCGCCTTGCCATACAAGGTGCTTTGCAAATTGCGGTGCGCGCCGTTGAAGCGGCAGCCTGGGCTGAGCAAGCTTTCGAGTTAGAGCCGCCATTTGAGCCAGTGTCGGCTTTCTATAAGTAGTGCCCTCCTCTGCTTGCCGCTGACTGCAGGCGACGCCAGCCAGGATCTGTTGCACCGCTTTTTGCATCAGCTCGATGCCAGCCTCGTCCAATTGAGCCCGCAGTCCGCGCAGCGTCGAGAAGCGCTGCCGGTCGATTTTGGTTTGGCCAACGATACCGCCTGCGTCCAGCCCTTCAGTGACCCAATGTACGCTGCAGCCAATGCTCTTCTCGTCGTTCCAAAGTTCCCAGAACGCTGGCGGCATGCCCCGGTATTCTGGCAACTTGCCTTTGTGCAAATTGATCGTTCCCAATGCAGGAATGGCGAAGAGTGAACGATGCAGAAGTGGAGCGGCAATGCATAATCCAAGATCCGGCTTGAATGCTTTCACTGTCGCGAGCGATGAATCGGAATGGACATCGGCGACATGAACAATCCGAAAGCACGCTCGTGACGCGAGCGCCTCTCGCGTGAATTCGTAGCCTGGCCGATGCGCATCAGTCGCGGCGAGATGATTCGCGGTGAGTCGCTTCAACAGTTCCGCAGCTTGATACGGAATCCATCGCCACCCGTTACGGGCAAGGTTGCGTAACTGATTTCCGATCAAGCGCCGAAGAGTCCTTCGCGGAGAGTGGATTACGACCAGCCACGAAATGCCAGGTATTGCTGCATCGATCTCCGCTATCCCTCTTCGAACGGAATAGGAAAAGTCGGCGGTGAAAACCACCATGCGCCTTTCAGACATCGCATGGCCGACAATCCGTTCAATCACGCGCGTGCAAGCGAGTCGCTGGCATGAGGCGGATGCGCAGTACCTCGCGCAAGCCGCTTCTCCAACGCATTGAAGATTCTTCCGGCAAGGCTCGCAAATCGCTCGTTGTCATACTGCTCTGCAACCCGGACTCCCTGGTAGTGCGTAGTCGGATCCCACTCCATGGCACCAATCCCCTTCATGAATTGCCGTTTCGAATATTGCGATTTGCTTCCGCGTCGTTTCCTCCCAACTGAATCGTTCGGAGACCGCACGCGTCGCATCCCGGGACGTCTTCGTACCCAGCAGTTCGACGATGGCCGCCGCGAAGGCCAACGGCGTTCGCTCGCGGACTATGCGACCGGCGGCACGCGATATCACGATATCCGCCACTGCGCCGACATCGGTCGCGACAACCGGCGTCCCGCATGCCATTGATTCGAGCAGTACGTTCGGCCAGCCCTCGCGCGACGATGCGAGGACCAGCGCATCGACCGCCGCGTAGACGCGCGGCAGCTGCGCTTGTGGGACCTCGGCTAGGAATCGTACCCGGTCGGCCACACCATTCACGCGCGCCCTGCGGCGCAGCGCATTCTCCTCCGCGCCCGATCCGACGACGAGGAGTCCGATGTCAGGAAGGAAGCGCAGTGCGTCGAGTATCAGCGCATGCCCTTTTTCGGGAACGAGATTGCCCACGGAGGCAATCCACGAGCGCGAATCGAGGTTCAGTCCGGCGCGCGCATCTTCCTGGCGGCAAGGACGAAACAGCTCGAGATCGACCCCATTTCGCAGGACGTGAACCTTCGCCGGAAGGACACCCAGGCCGATGATTTGATCGCGCAGCGCGTTCGATACCGCAATGATCGCGGCCGCGGAGTCGGCGGCACGCCGAATCGCCCGCCGCGGCCCGGGCAGCTTGGCAATCAGATTGATGTCGCTGCCGCGCGCCGTGATGACAACCGGGCGGCCGATCCGGCGGCCGAGAATGGCTGCGGCGACGCCATCGGGATAGAAATAATGCGCATCGATTGCGTCGGCGCCATTTTCACCCGAAGCGGCTGCCAGGACCGACGGGTATGCCCATCTTGCAAGAAGGCGCGGTGCCCATCGCATTCCGAATCGCGGCACGACCGGATAACGTGGATGATGGACATCGATCCCGTGACGTTGCTCAGCCGCCGGTACGCGCGCGAGCTTCGCATAGCGGCCGAAGGCGCGATGCGTGAACGGAAACCATGGCACCGGCGCAACGACGCGCGCATCGACGCAGCCGCTGCCGATCAGTTGTCGCAGGCGGGTCTCGACGAAGATGCCGTGCCGCGGATGGATCGCGTTGGGATAAAGCGTCGTGAAGGTGAGAAGTCGAATCACCGACGCACGAGCCGTTCGAACACGTCGCAATAGCCGCTCACGCTTTTCGCCCAATTGCGCTCTTGCTCGACGAACTGGCGTGCCCGCGTTCGCAGATGGGCCACGCGCTCCGGCTCGCGCAGTACGCCCAGGACGGCATCTGCAACCGCTGTCGCATCGCCTGCAGGAAACAGGATGCCCGTATCGTCATCGCGTATCAGCTCTCGATGCCCGCCTACATCCGACGCGAGCACCACCCGGCCGAGCGCCATCGCCTCCAAAGGCTTGAGCGGCGTAACGAGTTCGGTCAGTCGCATCGCGCGGCGCGGATAGACCATCGCGTCCGCCATGCTGTAATAGCGGGAAACATCGTGATTCGGGACGCGGCCCGCGAAGACGACCTTGTGCTCAATATCCAGCGTCTTCGCGAGCGCGCGAAGGTTCGCTTCTTCGGGACCCCCACCTGCAAGCAGGATGCGAACATCAGGCCGATCGGTGAGGATCGCCGGAAGAGCGGCTAGCAGCAGATCGAGGCCCTCGTATGAGTAGAACGAGCCGATGAATCCGATAACCGTCGCATCTTGCATGCCCAGCTGCTCCTTGAGGCCGAGGTCGGGTGGGAGGTCGAACGGGAGGCGCTCGATATCGACGGCATTCGGGATGACGGTTATCCGCGCCTGCGCGATTCCGCGCGTCCCGAGGTCACGCTTGAGCCCTTCGCAGATCGTCATTACATGGTCCGCATGACGAACGGCAAACGTCTCGAGCGCGCGCGTTACGCGATAGCGCGGACCGCCCGGACGGCTCGTTCCGAGGTCGACGGCGGCATCCTCCCAGAACGCACGAATTTCGTAGACGACCGGTACGCCGAGCCTGTGACCGACCCATAGCGCGGGCAGTGCATTGAGGACCGGCGAGTGCACATGCAGCACGTCGGGCCGCATTTCACGCCCTACCTCGAGCAACCGCGTCGCCGTCGCACGCATTTGCGTCAATTCGCTCACCGCGGGGAACCGCGAAAACGCGCTCGGCTTCGCGCGGGTACGGTGAAATCGAAGTCCTTCAACCTCTTCGACGTCGGGCCCCGGCGCCGTGTGCTTGGGACTCGTCAGATGCGCAGTCTGCCAGCCAAGCGCTCGCTGCCCGCGCAGGATCGCGCGCGTCCGGAACGTGTATCCGCTCTGCAATGGAATCGAATGGTCGAGTACATGCAGCACGCGCACGGTTATCCGGCAATCTTCCGAGCGGCGCCCTCGACGTTGTCCTGCATGACGTTCCTCAGAAACGACTCGAACATCAGCAGCGTCCAGATCGGGGCGCTGTAATCGCGTGAACCGGACACATGCGCATCGAGCAGATGCTTCAGGTACGCAGGGTTGAACAAGCCGGTTTCGGCCAGCCGCGGTCCGGTCATCGCCCGTGTCGCGCGCTCGCGCAGCGGACCACGAAACCAGCGTGCGAGCGGCACGGCGAATCCGCGCTTCGGCCGGTACATCACTTCGCGCGGCAGGTAAGGCTGCATCGACTCCTTCAGCAGGTACTTGCCTTCACCGCCGCGAATCTTCATGGACGACGGCAGCGTCGCCAGCCATTCCACGAGAGGATGATCCATCAGCGGCTCGCGCACCTCCAGCGAATGCGCCATGCTGGCACGATCCACCTTCGTATTGATGTCCCCGACCAGGTACGTCTTGAGATCGAGGTACTGGATAAGCGCGAGCGGGTCGGCCGTCTGCGCCTTTTGCGCGTGGCGGTGAAACACGTCGACCGCGTTATAGCCATTGAGCTTCGCCTTGAATGCACTCGTGAACAGCTCGCGCCGCATGCCGTCGCGGAAGATCGACATTCCGTGAAAATACGCCTCCACCGAATCACGCGCCAACGCCTCGAGCGTCGATCTTGCGCGGAATACACGCGGGGCCCAATCCGCCTTCGGATAAATGCGACCGAACAGTCCGAATACCGGCCTGCGAAGCGATAGCGGCAACGTGCCCCGCAGCCGTTCTTCGGCGAGGTGAAGACGGTATCGGCGGTATCCGCCGAAGCCCTCGTCGCCACCGTCGCCCGACAATGCGACCGTCACGCGACGCCGGGCGAGACCGCACACGCGATAGGTGGGTATCGCGGAACTGTCGGCGTAGGGTTCATCGTATTGACGCGCGAGGTCGTCGACCAGGTCGAAATCATCGCTTTCGACGCGTTCGACGAAATGGCGCGTCGAATAGCGGTCGGCGACGAGCTTCGCGTACGCCGACTCGTCGAATGCGGGATCCGAAAATGCGATCGAGCACGTGTTGACCGGTTCGCTCGAGATGCCCGACATCATCGCGACGACGGCGCTCGAATCGACGCCGCCGGAAAGGAAAGCACCAAGCGGAACGTCGGCGATCATCCGAAGACCGACCGATTCCCTGAGCCTTGCCACCAGTTCCACGCCGGCGTCGGCTTCGCTGATGCCGGAGTCGAGCGTGAACCGCACGTCCCAATATTCGACGGGGGCAGGAACCGGCTTGCCCCGGCGAACCGTCAATGTGTGAGCAGGAGACAGCTTCAGCGCGCTGCGGAAGATGGTGCGCGGCTCGGGGACGTAGCCGAGTGCGAAATATTCTTCGATTGCCGGCGGGTCGATGTCTTTCGGCAATGATCCATGCGCGAGCAGTGCCTTGAGCTCGGAACCGAAGATAATATTGCCGTCTGCAAGCACCGCGTAATACAGCGGCTTGACCCCCAAGCGATCGCGCGCCAGGAAAAGCGTCTCCTGCGTGCGATCCCAGAGCGCGAACGCGAACATGCCGCGAAACCGCGTGACGCAGCTTTCGCCCCATGCCTCCCACGCATGCACGATGACCTCGGTATCGCTTCTGGTTCGAAAGTGATGGCCGAGTGCGACGAGTTCCGGGATCAGCTCCTGGTAGTTGTAGATCTCGCCGTTGAAGACGACGCAGACGCTTCGATCCTCGTTGTACAGCGGTTGATGTCCGGTTGTCAGATCGATGATCGACAGGCGGCGGTGGCCGAGTCCGATCCCCGGCTCGACGTGATAGCCGTGATCGTCGGGGCCGCGATGCTTCTGGATGTCATTCATGCGCACGAGCGCTTCGCGATCGATGCCCCGAGAACCGCGCGAATCGAAGATGCCAGCGATCCCGCACATGTCATTCAGTGCCGGTACTACCGGCCGCGAAGTTCATCGTCATGATCGGACCGTAACGGAAATCGATCGGTTGATGGGGTGCGCCGCCATCATGGCTGCCTCCCTGCGGCATCGTTCAACGCGGCATCGATCGTCGGACCCATTCGCGATGCGAACGAGCCCAACAACGCATTCGCCTTCGCTTCGTTGCCGTCCGCCGGCGTATAGAGCACGACCCACGCGGTGGGATCCCCGTGTCCGCGCAGCTTGCCCGCCACCTGATACAGCTTCGCCATGAAATCACTCGTCGTGAGCTGACCATCGACCCAATACCAATGCCATGCTACCAGCCGATTCGAAAGCGGCCCTGCGATGAGCGCCGCTTTGGCCGCGACAACCTTGCCATTGACCGATACGTGCGCGACGCCGCGTTCGATGCGCTGCCACTCCCGGTTGGTGGTTTGCACGAGCGCGTTCGATGACGTGATCGCACGCGCGTCGAACGTTTGCTCGGCGAATAACGCAACGTACACACCGACCTGCGATCCATCCTTCTCGAATACCGCAGTTGTCTCGGCGGTCGCGCCCTTTATGTCGGGTCGCCAGTCGCCGATCGGCGCCGTCACACGGCGCCACTCCGAATTGCCTGCAATCGTGATCGGGCCCGCCGCGATGGCCGGACGACGACTCTCAACGGCGGAAAGCACCGGCTGCCAGATCGCAATCATGATGATCGCGATCAGGCCGGCAGACAGCAGCGGGGCTTGGTGGCGTGTCGCCGCCGCAGGCAACGACCTCGCTTCGGTGTTCTTCGACGCCGGCTCGTCCTCGCGCCACCAGGAACCGACCTGAAACAGCGCCAGCATGACGATGCCAAAGAAGATCCACCCGTATATGAGGTGATCGACGCCGGTGGCAAGACGGTTGTTCGTCAGGTGGGCGAGCATGACGACGCCATATGCGCGCAGCCAGTTGGCGATGATCGGCACGATCAGCGATGCGGCGATGAACGCAAGCCGACGCGCCGCCGAGCGATACATCAGAATGGCGAACAGGCATCCAACCATCAGCGAGGCGATCAGGTAGCGCAGCCCGCTGCACGCCTCGACAACCGACCATCGGCCGCTCGGAATGGTGAAGTAGTTACCTTCCCGGAACACCGGAACCCCGCTGGTTCTCAGCGCGACAACTGTGAAATCGGCCGTCCAATCCATCATTCTCGGCACCAGCAGCTCACCGAAGGGCACGGCGAAGAACAGGAAGGCGAGCGGAAACGCGAGGGTGCGGACGATACGCGTTCCGAGGATCGCCCACACGGCAAATGGAACCATTGCCATCATTCCCAATTGCGATACGGACACTGCGGCGGCCAACTGGCCGACCAGCCAGATGCAACCGCCGGCGGCGATGCCGATGAGCGCCGGATGGAATGGCTCCGGCCGCAGCGACTCCAGCTCTTTTCGCCTGGTCCACAACAGATACAGGAATATCGGAAAGACGAGAAAGCCGTGCGTGAACGTCTCCGACCGCTCCCAGATCGACACCATCGATAGCGTCGTTCGCCAGAACACGAGCAGCACGACGACAAGACAACTGCAAACGATCGCCGTCGCATAGGACCGCGGGCGCGCAGGCATCAGATGGCTGATGAATTGCGGGTTCGCGCTCATCGTGGGTCGGTCATGCTTCCCCGATACCGGCCGTTGCGTACGGTTGCGTCACCGGCCCGGCATTCGATACGTTGGCGAGGCGAAGCAGCGACGAGAGCGCTGCCAGGTTGCGATCCCAGTTGCAATCAGCCAGAACGGCCGTCCGGGCAGCGGTCTGCATCGCTCGCGCCCGGCCGGGTTCGATCAATGCGATCGTCTTGGCAGCAAACGCGTCCGCGCTGAGCGCAGTCTCGAAGTGCTGGCCAGGCGTTCCCGGAAGCGAGCGCGCTGCCGCTTCGGAAACGACGAGCGGGCATCCCATCGACATGGCCTCGAGCGCCTTGTTCTGAATGCCGCGCGCAATCCTCAGCGGCACAACTGCGACGCGCGCATGCTGCAGATACGGGCGAACGTCGTCGACGCGTCCGGTCACGGATATCCGGCGATCTTGCGTGAGGGCGCGAACCGACGCAACCGGTTCCATGCCGACGATGTAGAAGCGAGCGTTGGGACGAGCGTTTGCGATCGACGGAAACACGTGATGTGCGAACCAGATGGCGCCGTCGGTGTTGGGCCAGTAATCCATCGCTCCCGTGAAGACGATCGGCTCTTCCGCTTCCGAGAATGGCGTGGCGCGCACATCATCGCGCGCGAAGTACCCGGTGTCCACGCCGTTTCGCACGGTGTGCACGGTGCCTGCCGATTCGGGCACGAGGTCGGTGAACACCTTGGCTTCGGCAGGCGTCACGAAGACACTCGCGACCGCCTCTCGAGCGACTCGCCGCTCGAACTCGAGCAAGCGCCTCGCCTCCCTCCCGTAAAGTGCTGAAGCGGGCCACTGCCGCACACGCGAATATTGGGCCCACTTCACCGAGTCGGCGTCGACGAAATCGACGACGGTACGAAGACCCGGACGACCGAGAACGTACTGCGCCATCGCGGACGAAAAAATCAGCGCGGTATCGATGCCGTACGCGGCGATCACGTGCGCGACCCAGCGCGACATGGCTGGATGGCGATAGTGGTGAACCGACAACGCGCCCCGCGTCAACAGGCCCGCCGCACTACGTAGCCGGGAGCCGATGGCCGTCAGCCGAACTACGTTCGACGACGCACAGAACTCGCTCAACGCGGACACGTGCTTCATGTCCTCGGCGTGGTCGACGAACGTGCCAAGGTGCACCTCGTAACGGGTCGACAGGAAGCGCAGCATGTTGAACGAGCGCACCTTGTCCCCCTTGTTTGGGGGAAAGGGGATCCGGTGAGCGAGGTAAAGCAGAGGTGCCAAGATCGGTCTACCCAAGATGCCGGACGATGTGCGGTCCGAGCATGTTCGCAGCTTTGCGTGGCAAGCGCCGCCAGGCTGCGATGAACGCTCGATATTTCGGATTGAGCGGATGGTTCTGCGGCACGCCTGCACGCGTGAAGAGTTTGTATTCGTACGCGAGCGAGGTCGGCTCGAATCCCCAGTTCTTCTTGAAGGCGTAGGGACCGGTGTCGCGCTTGCTGCGCCCGTAATCGTAGATGCGAACTCCCCGCTCGCAGGCCCTTTGCATCAGGTCCCAGTATTTGAAGTCGTTTGCGGCCAGCTCACGGGCTCGCAAGGTGTCGCCGGCGAAGCAAGGCAGCACTTCATCGCGGAAATAGAACGACAGCACGCCGCTTACCGCGTTGCCGCCGGCATCGTTCACGATCAGCGCTTCGGATGCGCTACCGAAATTCGACATGATGCGCTCGAAGAACCGCCTGGAATGTGGCGGCGTGCCGTGCCGATGCACGTTGTCGGCATAAAGCTCGAAAAAGCAGTCGGGTTCGGCGTGAACCACGCTGCGCAGGCCATGCGCGATCCCCTTGCGCACCATGGCCCGCTGCTTGCGCGGTATGGCGAGCAGATTCGCACCAGCATCCGCCAGTATCGGCTTGCGAAACGTCACGTAGAGATCCTGTCGCGGCCAATCCGGCCGTTTCGCTTCTCGATTGCGCAGCTCGAGATGAGCAGCCCGAAGCGAGCGCGCAAGCTCGACCGCAGCATCGATCAGCAGGTCATCCGCACCGCCATCGACGGCAGCCGGCCCGCCATACGCACAGAATGGCAAGGAGATCAGCGCTCGACCGAACAACACGCTTCTCACTTCCACCAGCGGCAGAACCCCGCATATCGCGTCACCGCGTTCGGCGAGCAGATAATGGCAGCGATGATGCAGGACATTCTCGAAAATGTCGCGCCAGCCTGCGCGATGAAAAAACGTCGCGCTTTCGCAGTGCTCCACGAAAGCATCCCACTGACGCTCGTCGCCTGACACGAACGGTCGCACGCGAGTGCCTCGCAACTCGGTCGAGCGCCGCGCGACGACTGCATCAGCCTCCGCCTGCATCATGCGACAACGGTCCCGAACACACGATCGACGCGGCTCCAGTGAAAATCGCGGAGCAGGCGCGTAAGGCGAGGCGCGGTCCGACGCAGGTTCACGTAATGGCGAAATCGGGTCCGGGCACCGAGACCCGGAATGCGCGGTTGGTCGGGATCCAACTCCCACGGATGAAAATAGAACATTGCCGGCTGCCCGTCGTACGCATGGATGCGTTGGATCGACCAACGCGACAGCGCATAAGGCAGCAGGCGAAAATAGCCACCTCCGCCCGCCGGCCAGTTGGTGCGAAGCATGCGAAGCGTCGACACCGGAATCTCCAGCAATCCGGGCCGCACCTCGTGCGCGAACCGCGGTGCGTCGGGCATTCCGTAGTGATCGTGGCGAATCGGATAGATGCTTGAGCTGTACCGGTAGCCGGCCTCCGCAATGGCATCAAACGCCCACGGGTTCGATGCGCCAACGGAAAAGCTCGGGGCGCGGTAGCCGCGCACGTGGCGGCCGGTGATGTCCTCGAGTATTTCTTTCGCGAGCCGGATATCTGCCAGGAACTCATCGCGCGTTTGCGCACTTGCGCGCCGATGGTTGAAACCGTGACTCGCGAGCTCGTGACCGGCTTCTCCGATGCGCCCGATGAGCAGCGGATAGCGCTCCGCTATCCAGCCGAGCGTGAAGAAAGTCGCTTGGGCATTGGCGTCGGCGAGCAGTGCGAGGATGCGCTCGACGTTCCGCTCGATCCGACACTCGATCGAGTTCCATTCGCTCCGGCGAACGTGCTCGGCGAATGCAGACACCTGAAAATAGTCCTCGACGTCGATCGTCAGCGCATTGACGATCGGGTCGGCCGCCGCGGCCGGCGCATCAGTTCGCGAAGCAACGGCGGCACCGGTCATCGGCGATGCTCCACTGGCACCGGGTGAGCGAGCCACGTCACGAGATGCTCTGCAATGCGATCCGCCGCGTGACCATCCCAAAACTCCGGCACGCACCCGCGTCGGCCGCCCGTTTCCAGGATGTCGTTGATGCACGCTTCGACGGCCGTGCGGTTTCGGCCGACGAGCGTGTTCGTGCCCTGCGTGATCGTGACAGGACGCTCGGTGTTGTCGCGCATCGTCAAGCATGGCACGGACAGCGCCGTCGTTTCTTCCTGGATGCCGCCCGAATCGGTCAGCACGAGCCGCGCGCCCGCGAGAAGGCCGAGCATCTCGAGGTAGCCTTGGGGCTCGAGCAAGGCGATCCGCGCATCGTCGAGCATGGATGCCAGGCCGAAACGGTCGATGTTGACGCGCGCGCGCGGATGCACGGGCCAGACGAGTGGTACGCGCAGCGAAACATCGCGCAGGACCGCGAGCGCCTCGCCGAGCGCGTCGGGACTGTCGACGTTCGATGGCCGGTGCAGCGTCACGACGCCATAGCCTTCGCCGTCGCCGTCGCCGATGAACGTCGTGCGCACGCCGGCGCGCAGCAGCGTATCAGCCGGCGGGACCGCGCGTGCGCGATGCTCGATCAACGAATCGATCATCACGTTACCGACGAAATGCACTCGCGACGCTTCTATACCTTCGCGCGCGAGGTTTTCGGCCGCATGGCGCTCGGTTATGAAGAGCAGGTCGGCGATGCGGTCGGTGAGGACGCGATTGATCTCTTCGGGCATCGCTCGGTCGAAGCTGCGCAAACCTGCCTCGACATGCACTACAGGCGTCGCTTTCTTGGCCGCGACGAGACTGCACGCAAGCGTCGAATTGACGTCGCCGACGACAATCACACAGCTCGGCCGCAGCTCGTCGATGATCGGCTCGAAGCGCCGCATCGCTTCCGCCGTCTGCACGGCGTGCGTGCCCGATCCGACTTCGAGATTAAGGTCGGGCGCGGGCAACTGCAGATCGTCGAACAGCCGCTCGTTCATCGCCAGATCGTAATGCTGCCCGGTATGGACGAGCACGACGCCCGGAAGAGTGCTCTGCTTCGAAAAAGCGCGTATCAGCGGCGCCATTTTCATGTAGTTCGGCCGCGCGCCGACCACGCACAGCAGCGGCCCCCTCGGGCGCAGCATCTCGCCCATTACCGACGGGCCGGGGTCCCAGGCTTGCTCATATGCTCAGGACCCAGGAGCCTTTGCAAAAGACGAAGGGCGCTGCCCATCGTCTTTTCCACACGTCCGAGCCGCTCCTCGATGTCGCGGAAGTGCGCGAGCCAGGCAGTCGACTCGACGGGCGATGCGGTCGACGCCAATTTGAGTGCGGCCGCGGCTGCCGGTATCCTGGCGAGCGCCGCCTCCGGTCCGAGCTCCTCGTTGATCTCGTGCGCGATCTGCTGGACGTCGTTGACACCGAAGACATGCTTTTCGCCGAGGAATCCAGCGAGCATCAGTCGATTGCACAATGTATTGATCCTCCGCGGGATCCCGGCGCTGGCGGTGTGAATCAGCTCGAGCGCCACCGGCTCGAACTGGGGATCCCCGCTCCAGCCGACGTGCGTGAGCCTGTGCTCGATGTAGGCCTGGGTTTCGGTCTTGTCGAGGGGTCCCAGGTGATACGAAGCGATCACCCGCTGGCGCAACTGCTGCATCTCTGACCCCTGCATCATCTGGCGCAACTCCGGCTGCCCGATCAGAAAGCTTTGCAGCAGCGCCTGCTCGCCGAGCTGAAAGTTCGATAGCATCCGGAGCTCCTCGATCGCGCGGGGCGTGAGGTTCTGTGCTTCATCGACGACGAGCAGCGCACGCTTCTGTGAAACCGCCAGCTGGCAGAGGAATGCCTCGAGCGACGCCAGCAGTGTCGCCTTGTCGACCGACTTGACGTTCAAGCCGAACGCCACCGCAATGGATCGCAGCATGTCATCGGCGTCGAGCTGCGTGCTGACGAGTTGAGCTGCCACGAGCTGCGACCGGTCGAGTTGCTCGAACAGGTTACGAACCAGCGTCGTCTTTCCGGCGCCGATTTCGCCGGTGATCACAATGAATCCTTCGCTTTGGTGAACACCGTACTGCAGGTATGCGAAGGCGCGCTTGTGCCCGCGGCTCGCAAAGAAGAACGCGGGGTCGGGATTGAGCTGGAACGGCTTGCCCGTCAGGTGATAGAAGGACTCGTACATCGCGAATCAGTGAAACATATGGCTCAACCCAACGAATACGGCCCTTTCGCGGAAGCCCTCCGACACGTTGGATCGTGAATTCTGGTATCGCAGACCCGCGTAGACAGACGTCAGCGCAGACAATTGTCGGGAAAGGATGGTCCGCAGCGAATAAATGCGAGTGATCGCGTCAGCCCGCCCATTGTCGGTCACGCGCGACCAATCGACGCTTGTTGCCAACGTCAGGTTCGATCCAAGTTGATGGGTCCAAACCGCATTCGCGCCGACCTGCGTATTGTTGATGCCGATATCCGAAAGGAGCGCGCCGAGGTCATCGTTCTGTGACGCCTCGATGGGCTCATTCCGGGAGCGGAACAGCGTGAAGAACACCGAGTTGCGTGCGCCGAGCAAGCCCAGGGTTGCCGTCTCCGCTTCGGCCAACGTTATCTGCTGCGTGAGCAACGGAAGCGGACCCGTCAGCACTGAAGGCAGACCGCGGTCGCGGATCAATTGATCGACCAGCGCCTGGCGCTGGACGGGGTCCTGGAACCGGTTGGCGAACAGCGAGTTCAGCAGCAACGACACGTCGGTCCCCGTGGCAAACGTGCCGAGTTGTTGCGGATAGTTCGAAATGCCGCGCGACGCGTGTATCGACCACGTTGAAAGCCGGGTGGTGTGATCGAACGACACGTCGAAGCCCGACCCGAAGAATCGGTGCTCCCAGCTCGCATTCAGATCCGTGCGAGGGTCCGGTCGCCAGTGAATGGCGGCGCCGTATGTCGCGCCATTTGCGCGGGTTTGAAAGAATCGATTGTCCTCGTACCCCGCGCTTGCCGAGACCTCGATCGGCGGCTGCGGCCGGTACGACCCACGCACGCGGCCGATTTCGGTGCGCTCCGTTTCGTCGGCTTGAGCGAAGCGCAGTTCGGTCCTGTCGTACTCGACGGACCAGCCGCCCGGTGCGGGTTGTCGACGGATATTACCGACGACCTCGTTCTGATAGGAGCGACCGGTGACAACGCTGGCCAACGCGCTGGCATCGGTCCACGTGTTGACGTCGCGCAACTCGTAGGAGATGTTGTCGGGCGCCGTTCCCTTCAAATACGGCGTCACGGCGTAGGTTTGCGCGGTGTAGCGGTTCTGAGTCGCGTTTGCGAGCGTGCTCGGTCGGGCACCGAACGGATTCGCAAATTGCTGGCTTACGCTTGCGGACGCATCGACGAACAGGAACTTGTCGATCGCCTCGAGCGTTCCGGCGACATTTGCCAGCGGGACGACCTGGTTGTTCTCCGAGGTGCGCGCATACAACAACACCGGCATCGAGACGACGCCGTCGAGCCGCGTGTGCGCGCCTACCTCGTGAAACGCAATGCTCGGCGTGAGTTGGTTGACCCAGTCGGATCTGCGTTCTGAAGTGAGATTGACGTTGTCGGTGAGCGTGGACTCCCAAGAAATCGTCGGCGTGACGCGCCACGTCTGTGCGCGCCCGGCGGGAATCGCGAATGCGAGCGCTATTAAGAGCACGGGAAGTGAGAAACGCCGAAAGACGGCGTGCAAGTGCGCCGCGTGAAACCGACAACGTGGCGCGAGGAGAAGGCCGCCGCGCATGAACAACGTGCCGCTACGTCGCCTCGTCGTTGGGGTAATAGCCATAATAGGCGCCCACGTCGGTTCTGCTTGCTTTGTTGAGTACCATCATCACGATCTCGCAACTTTCGATAGTTGCGAGCGCCTGATTGACCGCGTGCTGAGACGTGGAGTCGGCGGCCACGACCATGATGATTTGACCCATATTCGTTGCAAGAACGCGCGCCTGCGTCGTAGCGAGCAGCGGTGGCGAATCGAAGATGATGATCCGATCGGGATAGCGGGTTGCGATTTCGCGTAGCAGGCTTGCCATCTGCTCGCTCGCGAGCAGTTCAGTGGCACGCCGGTGGCGCGATCCTGCAGGCAGGATCGTCAACTTCTCCACGTTGGTATGTACGAGCGCGTCCGCGAAATCGAGGTCGTCGCGCGTGAGGAGATCGAGCAGACCCGGGCCATGCGGCGCCCCCAGCAACCCGGGTATCGAAGGATGCGCAACGTCTCCGTCGACGAGCAGGACCGTGCTGTCGACCTCGGTCGCCATGCTCATTGCGAGATTCAGCGAAGTGAAAGTCTTGCCTTCGGAGGGCAAAGCGCTGGTTACCATCACCAGGTTGCCGTTTTTGACGCGGGTACCACCGTGCCCATGGGCGTTTCGGATAACTGGCCGCTTGATAACTCGAAACTCTTCGGCGATCTGGGACAGAAACGCCTCGGGGGTCACAAAGCCGCGGCTCTTGAGCCAGCGAAAATCGATATCGACATGGCGGGCAGGGACAGAACGTGTCTGATTCGTATCGCCTGCCGGCCGGCTTTCGCCGGGTCCATGCCGTAAGGTCTTTGATGGACCATGAGCGGCGGCACGACCTTCGAGTGCGACGACCAGCGCTTCCGGCGTGGGCGCGGAACCGAGATCCTGTTCCCGGTCACCCATTGTGACGCCGTTCGATGCATCAACGCCCGCGCGCCGCAGCTCTTCGAGCCGCTTGGCCGCCTGCTCAATCAGGTTGCTCATAGCAATGGGCTCATACGACGCGTCCAACGACGAACGCAAACGCGAAGACAGCGCCGAGGGCCGCAATCAGTCCTCCCAGTCCGCTGGCGAACAACCAGGAATTGCGTCTTCGGATTCGATAAAGCGCCTCGCTTGGAAGCATCGATACCATTCCGAGGATTGGGCGCTTGCTCACCTCGCGCAGTGCGCGCGCCTCATGGAAGGTCGGCAGCAACTGGCTCGCGCCGAGACTGGCGAACAAGCCAGCGCCGAGTGAGAAGACAAACGCCAGTCCGAGCAGCGCGAGCCGGTTCGGCGCCACGGGCTGTGGCGAGACGCGGGGTGGGTCGATGATGCGGAATCGTGCGCCACCCGTATCCTGCACGTCCTTGCCGATTGCGGCTGATTCGCGTCGCGCAAGCAGGCTCTCGTACATCCGCTTCTGAACGTCGTAGTCGCGAACGAGCTGCGTGAATTCGCTTTCGGCTTGCGGAATTCGCTCTGCTTGTGCAGAGAGGACGCGACGTTGCGCTTCCAAGCCAGCAAGCTTCGCTTTAGACGAGGCAACGCTTGCCTCGGCGTCCGCGAGCGATATCTTGAGTTGCTGGTACACGGGGTTCTGGTCGAGAACCGCGGGGCCGCGTTTCTCCTTCGCCGCGGCCTTGCGACGAGCTTCGATCTCGGCTTTGCGCTGGTCGTCCAGTTGCTGGATCAATCTTTCCGTCGCAACTACGTCGGGATGCTGCGGCGTGTATTTCCTGAGGAGCGAATCAAGGTCTCGCTTTAGCGCCTCGATTCGCGCATCGACATCAGTCGGCGTCCTGGCAGACGTCGGGTCGGTCGAATCGGGCAGGAAAATCGGTTCTTCGCCAGCCAGTTCCTTGCGATAGGAGTCGCGCGCCTGCTCGGCGGATTGCAATTCGAGCCTGGCGGCCTCGACTTCAGAGGTGAGCCGCGCGACTCGTCCGAAGTAATCCTGGCCCTGGCTGTTTCCTGCAACACCCATATTGCGAAGCTTGAACTCCTTGATCTTGTTCTCGGCAGATTCGAGATTTCGCTCGTAGCCTTTGATCTGGTCGTCCAGGAATTTGACTGCGGTCTGGGTATCCTGGCGCTTGTCGCCAAGGCTCGATTCGACGAATATGGAAAGCAGCGACTGAACGATCTTCTTCGCCTGGTCGGGATTCGTATCGCGGTAGCTGATAACGTAAAGGTTGTTCTGAACGTTCCCCTCGAGTCGAATGGCCTTGGTAACTGAATCGATCAGTTCCTCCCTCTCGGCATTCGACTGCAGCTTGAGGTCCAAGTCGGACATCCTTACCAGCTTTTCGACGTTGGGACGACTGATCAGCGTGCGGCTCATCAAGGCGACTTGCTGATCAAGGTTCGGTTGAATGGCCAGGCCGGCGAGAAGCGGTCGGAGCAGTGATTCGGTGTCCACGTAGACCCGCGCGCTGGCCTCGAACCTTTCCGGTATTCGGTAGACGACCGCGACTCCGGCGATGGCGACGATCCATGCGGCGGCGAGACCGATCCAACGGCGGTGCCACATGCCGCGAAGGAAAGTCAATACCTGCTGATACAGTTCCTGCATACCAATTGTCGAATTACCGGGTGGGGGTCAGCATTTATGCCGGTGAATCAGAACCAGCTCTGTGGAATGATGAGAATGTCGCCGGGACGCATATCAACGTTGGCCGAGATATCGCCGCGCTTGATGAGATCGCGCAGCCGGACGCTGTAGATTTTTCCACCATCCCCGGGACGAAAAATGCGCGCTCCATTGCCGTCCGCAAAATCGGTCAATCCCCCGACCTGGATCATCACGTCGAGCACCGACATTCCCGTACGATAGGGAAGTATCTGCGGTTTGGCTGCTTCCCCGATCACTCGCACCTGCTCGTTGGTAGGACCCACGAAATTCGTCACGACGATCGTCACCACCGGGTCGCGGATGTACTTTGCGAGCGCCTTTTCCATGTCGCGTTCAAGCTCGGTTGGCGTCTTGCCGAGCGCAGGAAGGTCGTCGATCAGCGGTGTAGTGATCTTGCCGTCGGGGCGTACCGGGATCGACATCGACAACTCGGGATTACGCCACACGATGACGTTGACGGTATCCGTCGGTCCGATGTGATAGTTGTAGTCCACACCCGGCAGGGACGCGGGCGCCGGTGCATACTGCGGAGTTGCGCACGAAGCAAGCGCGAATACGAGCAACAGTGCAATTACGCGCCATACACCGGGACTTGGTGATCGCGATGCGCCTTCGCCGTATGCTTGCATCTGCTCGCTCATCTCTCCTCCGAAGGCGTGTGCCGGAAAACGGAACCAGTGATCATATCAGCACGATCGAATCTAGCGTAAGCAAGTCCGCGAACGAAGCACGGTTCATGCCAATAATCGATACGGCGTCATTACACGACGCACGCCGAGCGGCATCCATGGCGACCGAGCTTTGATGGCGACTACCGGGATTCTATCCAACGAGAGCGGCGCAATCGCGATGGGTCGATAAACGTGATCCGAAGCGGACACGCGGTCGGATCTGATCATCGGTAATACGGACAAGAACATCTCGCGCGCGCATACAATCCGTCCGTGCCCGCGCGGGATTGCCCGCAGTGCGAAATCCAACTTCCGGAAAGTCGAATGGCCAACCGCTCTCCGAGTTCGCAGGTCGTCCTGGGAATAATTGCAATTGCGTTCACCGTCTGCGGGGGCATCGATGTCGCCGAGGCGCAAACCACCACCAGTCCTGATTCGCGCGAATCGCTGTTCGGTGACGCTGTAGCCAAGCCGAACAGCACCGCAATCTCGCCTTGGCGCGGTTTCATCCGCGGTGAGTTGGCCTATACGTACGCAGACCCCGAGCATTGGTCGAAAATGCTGATCCGCTCGGAGCTCGACGCGCAGGGCTCGCTCTCGGAGAACGTCAAGTACAGGATCGGCGCCCGCCTCGACTACGACTTCGTCTACGACGCGATCAATTTCTATCCGCCTGACGTCCGCCGCGACCAGCGTGTGAACGTACTGCTGCGCGAAAACTATCTCGACTTCGGAGCCGGCGATTGGGACTTTCGCGTGGGACGCCAGCACATCGTATGGGGGGAGATGGTGGGCCTGTTCTTTGCCGACGTCGTCTCGGCAAAGGACCTGCGCGAATTCATCCTGCCGGATTTCGACGAGATACGAATCCCGCAATGGGCTGGGCGAGCCGAGTACTTCAAGGGCAACTTCCACGCCGAGGCGATCTGGATACCCGTTCCCAGCTACGACGATATCGGCAAGCCCGGGGCCGAGTTTTTCCCGGCGGCACCGCCGCCCCCGCCCGGCTACGCAACGCTCTACGACAACGAGCAGTTTCCGCGACGCCGCCTTTCGAACATGAACTACGGCCTGCGGCTGTCGATGCTCGACAACGGCTGGGACATGTCGGGGTTTTACTACCACAGCCAGGATGCGCAGCCGACGTACTATCGCCAGATCGTCACCGTTCCCGAGCCAGCCTTCGTCTACCAGGCGCGTCACGACGAGATCGATCAGGTCGGGGGAACGCTTGCGAAGGATCTCGGGCCCGCCGTGTTCAAGGCCGAAGCCGTCTATACGCGCGGACGCAGCTACAACGTGCTGCGGCTTGGCGACGACGATGGCGTCGTGCGGCAAAATACGCTCGATCTCGTCGGCGGACTCGACTTCGCGCTGGCATCCGACACCCGGCTCAACCTGCAGTTGTTCAACCGCACGTTTTTCAACCACGACCCCGACATCATTTTCAAGCAGAACGAGTCCGGATTCAGTGTGCTGTTGAACCGGAAGTTCAGCGATCGCTTGCAGGCGGAGGTCCTGTATATCGAAAGTCTGGATCGCGCCGACTGGATGCTCCGTCCGCGCGTGATATGGGACATGCGGCCGAACTGGCGGCTCATCTTCGGCGTCGATGTGTTCCAGGGGCCGCCGCTCGGGCTCTTTGGTCAATTCAATGACCGCGACCGCGTGTACACGGAAGTTCGATACAGCTTCTGACGCGTGGGGGCTGCACTGATCGAAGCATCCCGATCCATGCGCGTCACGCGCGATGATCGACTACCGGTGACGGGCAGCCGCAACTTTCACGATGGCTAGCTCCCGCTGCCGGCAGTGCCTGCTGCCCGCACGCGCGCCGGGCGCGGGACTGGACCAACGTGGCGTATGCGCGTACTGCCGCAACGTCGATCGTGGCGCCGAGGCGCTCGCGGAAAGCGAGCGCAGGCAGCATGAGCTCGATCTCGAACGAACGCTGCGCGAGGCACGCGCCGGGGGCCAGTACGATGCGCTCGTGTGCCTCAGCGGTGGCAAGGACAGCCTCTACCTGCTGCACCGCCTAAAAGTCGAATACCGACTCAACGTTCTTGCATTCACCACGGATATCAACATCCCGGCTATCGCGTGGAAAAACATCGAGCGAACGATCGCCAGGCTCGGCTGTGACCATCTTGTTTATCGTCCACCGGATGCGTTTTACCGGAAATTATTTCGGCACCTTCTTTGCAATCAGGAAGCGCGTGGTGCGGTATACACGGTGTCATACGTCTATGCACCGTTGTTCGAGGGCGACGCACTGCGCATTGCAACCGAAAAGGGCATTCCGCTGGTCATGGCAGGCTATTCGCCGGGGCAGCCCGAACGCGAGCGGATGGTCTACGAATTCTCCCGTTCGCTCATCGAAGAGACGTCCTGGATCCCGCCCGCGCTGCAACGGTCGGGCGCCTTCACGAAAGACGAGCTCGGCCGTTTCTGGGATCCCGCGCGGTTTCCTTCGGGCACACGGTTCCCTCGCTACCTCGCACCCTTTCATGCGTGGCCCTACGACCAGGAACGCATCATGAAGACGGTGCACGACCTCGGCCTCGTTGCCCGGCGCGCGCATGCCAGCCCCGTCTACAGCAACTATCCGATCAACTGGCTGCTGATGTATTCCGATTTGCGCCACTTCGGCTACAACCCGTACGCTCCGGAGTTCTCGGCATTGATACGAAGCGGCAAGGCAAGTCGCGCGTATTGGCGGGCAATGGCGCCGGCCGTAGATTTCATGATCCGGCATAAGATCATGCTGGGTCGCACGACCGGCGAGCAGATGAAATGGCTGGATTTGCAGGACCGGGATCTCGACGTAACGCTCCCCAAGGGCGCATATGACCCGCCGACTGGGTGATCGCGGTGGCCAGCGACCCAAGATCGGCCGCCCGTCCGTCGACTGTCGTCGACGTGTTCGTGGAGCGAGCGGCGAAGACGCCACAACGCGAAGCCTATTTTGTTTTCGGTCGAGACGGGCGATGGCGACCGGTCGATTGGCGTACCTGCGCGTTGCAGGTGCGTTTGCTGGCCACCGCACTGGCTGCGCTCGACATCGGCCATGGCGACCGGATTGCGATCTGTGCCCGTACCAGTCTCGACTGGGAGCTCGCGCAAATGAGCGGCCTGTACGCCGGCGCGTCGGTCGTCGGGCTCGATCCGAACTATTCCGACGCACTGCTGGCGAGCGTTCTCGCCGACTCCGGTGCGCAGGCGCTGATCGTTCAGAACTCGGCAACGATTGCCCGTCTTGGCGTCGCAATGCTCCGCGAGTTCAAGCTCGTTGCGACGATCGACGATGAGCCACGCACTGCGCATTCACCGGTACGATCGCTGCACGATTTCGCGCGGTCGGAAGGCAAGGTCTCCACGCCAGCTTCACGTGCGCGACCCGAGGACGAAGCGCTGATCGTTTATTCGTCGGGAACGACCGGCACCCCGAGGGCGATCGCGTACCGGCATGATCAGTTGTTGCTGGCCGTGCACGCCATCCTCGATGCGTTCTCCGATATCGACGAGAACAGCCGGCTCGTGTGCTGGCTGCCGCTGTCGAACCTGTTCCAGCGGATAATCAACCTTGCCGCCATGGTACGCGGCGCCACGAGCTACATCGTCGAAGATCCGCGCGCGGTCATGGATCACGTTCGCATTGCCAATCCGCGCGTGTTCATCGGCGTGCCGCGCTTCTTCCAGCGGCTGGAGACGGGAATCATGGGCCGGCTCGAACAGGGTTCGCGATTGAACGCATTCGCAGTGAAGCAGGCGATCGCGCTGGGTAGCCGCCGCGCAGCGGCCCTGCGGTCGGGCGATCGAGTGCCTGTTGTCACCCGTGCGCTGTGGCCGCTGGCCGATCGCTTGATCCTCGCACGCATTCGCGCGGCGTTCGGCACCGAGCTCCGGTACTTCGTCAGCGGGTCCGCTCCGATGCCGCACTGGTTGCTCGAATGGTTTGACGCCATTGGCTTGCCGGTACTGGAGGCGTACGGCCTGAGCGAAAACATCGTGCCTATCGCGACCAATCGGCAGGGCCAGCGGCGCCTCGGCACCGTGGGTAAACCGCTGTCAGTGCACGAAGTCAGACTCGCCGAGGACGGCGAAATCCTCGTTCGCGGTGCCGGCGTGGCCGCCAACGCGACGAACGACGGCTCGGGCACCGCGCCTGCTGGCGTTTCGGGCTTCCTCGCGACGCGCGATCTGGGTGAATTCGACGCAGACGGCTTTCTGCGAATCACCGGGCGCAAGTCGGACGTCTTCAAATCGCCCACCGGGAAATGGATCAATCCTTTGGAGATCGAGGGTCGCCTCGCGCGCGTGCGCTACATCGAACACGCGATCGTGTCGGGGGCGGGCCGCGAGGCGACCATCGCCGTCGTCAGCGTCCCGGCATCCTGGTTGCAGTCACGGCTTGACGTCGGTGCTGCATTCAGCGACGCGCCGGGAATCGGCGTAGAAGAAAAGCGTCGCATCAGCCAGTTGCGGGCTGACGTGATCACCGCATTGTCGGAGCTTCCCCCGGATCAGCAATTGGCCGGAGTGCTCGTCGTTTCCTCCGACGCGTTCTCGGTTGCGAGTGGTGAACTGACGACGAATCTCAAGATTCGGCGCACGCATGTCGAAACAAAATTCGCAGCGGCCATCGAGCAACTGCATGCGGCCATCGCCCGCACAACCCCATCCCGAGGGGAGATCGTCGTTGCGACGGCCGGTCACCCGGCCGCTTCAACGACGTGAGGCATTATTTT